>Ga0302321_100001240_pt1 | contig 21831 bp, 19 predicted proteins | sample Fen_T0_1_FD_202505 | JGI IMG/M metagenome (GOLD analysis project Ga0302321, IMG submission 202505) | Peat permafrost microbial communities from Stordalen Mire near Abisko, Sweden - Fen_T0_1 | ecosystem: Environmental > Terrestrial > Soil > Wetlands > Permafrost | place: Sweden: Abisko...
CCGGAAAGCGACGAACGCTCGTACAAGCGGCTTTTGGCCGAAGGCAAGGCGCGGCCGCACGCCGTACAGCACCCAGCGCCCGACCAGGACGCCTGCTTCATCTACACTTCCGGCACCACAGGCGCGCCGAAGGGCGTCGTACTCACGCACTGGAACATCGCCAGCAACGTGATCGCGGCCGGCGAAATCTTCCCGCTCCGTCCCACCGATCGTTCCCTGGCCTTCCTGCCCTGGGCGCACGCATTTGGGCAAACCTGCGAACTGCACATGTTGTTCAGCGTTGGTTGCTCGCTCGGCCTAAATGACGAAGTCCCGAATTTGCTGGGCAACCTGGCCGAAGTAAAGCCGACGATCCTGATCGCTGTCCCGCGTATCTTCAATCGCATCTACGACGGCGTGAACAAGCAGATGACCGAGCGTCCGAAGCTGATTCAAAAGCTGTTTTCAGCTGGCATCAGCGCTGCGACCAAAAAGAAGCGGGGCGCCTCCTTGACCTTGGGTGAAGGGCTCGCGCTGGCCGCGGCCGACAAGCTGATTTTCTCCAAGGTGCGCGGACGCTTTGGCGGACGCCTGCGCTTCTCGGTCAGCGGCAGTGCTGCGTTGGCGCGCGAAGTGGCCGAATTCGTCGACGCGCTCGGCATCGCCGTCTACGAGGGCTACGGCATGACCGAAGCGAGCCCGGTCGTGACCGCCAATTGCCCGGATGCGACCCGCATCGGCACGGTAGGCAAGCCACTGCCGCGCGTGCGCGTCGAAATCGATCGCTCAGCTACCGCCGACGAGAAAAACGGAGAGATCCTCGTGTACGGCGAAAACGTGATGCGCGGCTATCACCATCGCGACGAAGAGCAGCAGCACGTGCTGATGACCGACGGCGGTCTACGCACGGGCGACATGGGTTTTGTCGACGAAGACGGATATCTGCACATCACCGGCCGCATCAAAGAGCAGTACAAGCTGGAAAACGGCAAATTCGTGGTGCCCTCGCCGCTCGAAGAGGAATTGAAGCTCTCGCCGTACATCCTGAACACGATGCTGTTCGGTTTGAACCGACCTCACAACGTGGCACTCGTGGTCATCGACGAACCAGCGGTCAGCAAATGGGCCAGTGAGAAAGGCCTGGAGATCAAGGACTTTACCACCGATCCAGCGGTAAGAGAGCTGATCGGCAAGGAGCTCGAGGCGCGCTCCCGCAACTTTCGGAGCTACGAAAAGCCCAAAGCATTCCGACTGATCCGCGAAGATTTCACGATTGAAAATGGCCTACTGACGCCTTCCTTGAAGGTGCGCCGGAACCTAGTGCTCGCCCGTTACCTACCGAATCTGGAAGCGCTCTACGCGCAGCGCTCGCCGAACAGTTGACCACTTGACGATCGATGTATCGCGTGCGAGATTAATCGCCGCTGGGCGCTTGCGTTGTTGCGCCCCGCACTCACGGAGAATCACGAATGAGCTGCCGCCGCATCCCACCGCATGCCATGCCCCACGTTGGGCCGAGCATCGTTCGCGCGGCAGCGCGGCAGCCGAGCAGCAGTTAGAGCGCAGCCTCTAGTTCCTCGCCGGCATTCGCCGCGGCGCCGCAAGGTCCCGCGGCTTTTTTGCATTTGACGCTATATCCCCGAGGTTTCTCGTGTCCGTTCTCGACGTGCAAGCACCCGTGTCCAAAGCCCGCCTGTTTCGCGAGCTCGTGTCTCTCGCCTGGCCGATCACCGTGTCAACGCTGTCGTTCACCGTGATGACGGTCGTGGACACCGCATTCGTGGGGCGGCTGGGTCCCGCTTCGCTTGCGGGCGTGGGCCTCGGTGGAATCGCGCTTTTTACCGTGGTCTGCTTCGGCTTCGGGCTGCTGCGCGCGGTCAAGGTGTTGGTCTCGCAGGGCGTGGGCGCCGGCGAGCAGGAGCAAGCGCTGCCGTTCCTGGGCGCGGGCGTGTACGCGGCGCTGGCGTTGAGCGTCCTCGCGCTCTTGGTCGGTTTCCCCGTCGCTCACTATTTGCCGCGGTTTTCTGCAAGTGCAGAAGCGGGGCGCGTGGCCTACACGTACTTGTCGATTCGCTTGTTGGGCGCGCCGATCGTGCTGGTGAATTGCGCCATTCGCGAGGCGCGCTACGGGCTGGGTGATTCGCGCTCGCCCATGTATGCCGCGCTGGTCAGCAACGCCCTGCACATCCCGCTCAACTACGTGCTGATCTTCTGTGCCGGCTGGGGCATCGCGGGCGCCGCTTTTGCGACGCTCTTCGTGCAGCTCTTGGAGCTCGCTTGGATGCTCGCGATCCAAGCAAGGTTTGGTTTCGGAATCGGCCGCGTACGCCTTTCGCACGTGCGCTCGGTGTTTCGCATCGGGCTGCCGACGGGCAGCGAGTTCTTGCTCGGAGTAGCCGCCTTTTCAGCGTTGGTTTTGCTCATCGCGCGCATGGGCGAGACCGATCTCGCCGCCCACCAAGTGGCGCTGCAGATCCTGCATTTCGCATTCATGCCCACGGTCTCCATCGGCGAGGCCGCCTCGGTGCTGGCTGGTCGCGCGGTGGGCGCCAACGATGACCAGAAAGTGCTGGAGGTCGCCAAGAATGCACTCTGGCTCGCATGCTCGTATGCCGTCGGCTGCGCGCTGATCTTCGTTTTCGGCGCGGTGCCGCTCTTTCGCCTGTTCAGCAGCGATCTGCAGGTGCAAAGCGTGGGCGTTCACTTGCTCTACGTCGCGGCTGGCTTTCAGATCTTCGATGCAGCCAACATCGTCGCCCGCTCGGTGCTCCGCGGCACCGGGGACGTGCGCGTGCCCGCGCTGCTTGCGATCTGCTCGGGCTGGTCGTTCGTGCCCGGGCTAACCTGGTTCTGGGGTATTCACCACGGCTTGGGGGCCGTTGGCGGTTGGCTGGCGCTGACGGTCGATATCAGTGTTGGCGCGCTACTCTTCTGGTGGCGGCTCAGCCGTGGCTACTGGCTCCCGGCAGCGCAACTGTCGCGCCAACGCCTCGCGCGGGGCACGGTGCTGGTGCAACCCGCGGAGTGACCCGCTCGGACCACTCAGGTCGGTGCACCGCTTCCAGTGCACCGACCTGAGAATGGTCAATCAGTACTGGCTCACTTTGCCGGCGCTGGCGCCTTCGGTGCAGGTGCGGTCGCTGCCTTCATCGCCGGAGTCGGAGCGGGGGCCGGCTTGCTAGCGGGCTCGGCTTTCATTGCCGGAGCAGGTTTGGCCGTAGCTTCTGGCTTGGCCGCGGCCGGCGGCGCTTTGGCGGATGCGGGTTTGGCTTCTTTGCCCTTCGGCTCGGCAGCCTTCGGCGGCAGCAAACCAAGCTGCGCTGCGGCGGCCGCGCCATTCGAGAACATCCAGATGTTCTTGGTTTTTCCGGCGACGAGCTTGTCGATCTCGACGAAGTGCACCGAGACGGCCTTGCCCGTCTTTTTCATCTTCATCATGTCGCCGGTGTTCGTGCCGCTCCAGGTCCCCGTGGCAACCACGTAGTCGCCGGCAGACCAGGCGCTCTTCAGATCGAGCTTTGCATCTGGAAACGCCTTGAACATCTCTTCGAGGCCCTTGAGCGACTCCTTCTTGCCAGTGCGATCTGCGGGTGCGCTCAACTCCGAAAATACGATGTCGTCGGCGGCAGTGCCGAGCGCTGCGGCCGCGTCATGCTTGTTGAAGCCTTCAACCTCCTTGTTGAAGGCAGCCAGATTGGTTTTCTCGACCTCGCTGCCGGTTGCAACCACGACCGGCTTCTCGGTCCAACCTGCCTCGATCACCTTGCGATGCGGCATCGGCATCAGGCCCAGCTGGCCGGCGACCGTTGCGCCGTCGTACGCCATCACTTCTTTCACGGCCTTGCCGGCGTCGTTCAGCTCCATGCTTTGGACACTCAGAAAGCCCACCTTCTTGCTGGTTGGCGGGACCGGACCCATCGGTGTCACGAACGTTCCCGTGTTCGTGCCGCGCAGCAGCACCACACCGAGGACGGTGTTGCCGTTGACCAGAGTCAGTTGGACTTCGCCATTGGCATCCGGGAAGCCGGTTGCGAAGCCCTTGGCGCCAGTCTCCGTGATTGCGACGGGCCCGACCAAGGGGGGACCCATGTCGAGCATTTCGCTCGTGGCATGCTCAGCCCAAGTAGCCTGGAATTTCGCGAAATCCTTGGCGTTGAAGGCGGCCCAACTGGCTTGGTATGCCTTCACCTTCTGCTCGGCCGTGAGCGGCACCGGTTTCGGTTCCTCCTTTTTGGCCTCGATCATCGGCGCGGGAGCCGCCGCGACCGTTGCCGCGGGCGGCGGCGCGAGTGGTTGAACCGCCGGTGCCTGCTCGGCACAGGCAGCCAAGCCGAGCACCGTAAACGGCAACAGAGCGGCGAAATATCCCAGATTCCTCATCATCGTCGATCCCCTTACGTGGGCAGTCCGCGCTCCGTGCGCGAAAGCGTGACGTTTTACACCGCTCCAGTCACGGCACAAACCAAGCCAGCCCAACCGTGGGCCGCAGTGCGGCCCTTCGGCCGCGCGATGAGGTGCCATTCCGGGGTCAAAATCGGGCGTATTTCCGGGTCTGGCAGTTCTTGACAAAAACGATGTGCCAATGCATATCGGGCTTGTGAAGCTGTCGAACAAGGGCCGCTATGCCGTGCGCGCATTGTTCGACATCGCCTTTTTCAACGACGGCAAGCCGACCCAGGTCAAAGACATCGCCGAACGCCAGCACATCCCGCCACGCTTCTTGGAGCAGATCTTCCAGGATCTGAAGCGCTCCGGGATAGTGGGCTCGAAACGTGGGCCGCAGGGTGGCTATAGCTTATCGCGGCGCCCCGCCGACATACGCTTGGGTGACGTGGTACGAGCGCTCGAAGGGCCAATCAGCCTCGGCGATCGCGAGATCGGCCCGAAGCGGACCCAACCGTCCACCGATTCCCGCCGCGTGACGGAGATCGTATTTCGCGATCTCTCGACCCGAGTCGAGGCGTGCTTCGACGAAGTTACGATTGCCGACGTCTGTACACGAGCCGAAGAACAAGGTCTGAAACGCCCAGGGGCGCAACGGTACGTCTATGTCATCTGAACCCCGACCCTCACTTCCCCCTCTTCCGCAGCATCCGCACATCTACGGAAACGTGCTCGATTTGGTCGCCGACACGGCGCTGGTGGAAATCCGCCGCCTCGGTCGTGAGTCAGCGCGCGCGCACGTGTTCGGCAAGCTCGAAGCACAGAATCCGGGTGGTTCGGTCAAGGATCGGATCTGCCTTGCGATGATCGAGCGCGCCGAACAAGAGGGCAAGCTCGTACCAGGTGGCGTCGTAGTCGAGCCGACCAGCGGCAACACCGGCATTGGCTTGGCCCTGGTCTGTGCCAGCCGCGGCTATCGCTGTGTGCTGACCATGCCGGCCAGCATGAGTTTGGAGCGTCGCCAACTGCTCAAGTCGTTCGGCGCCGAGGTAATCCTCACGCCGGACGAGGAGCAGATGGAGGGCGCCATCGCCAGGGCGCGCGAACTAGCGGCCGAAACGCCGCTTTCGTTCATGCCCCAGCAATTCGAAAACAGCGCCAATCCGGACGCTCATCTGAAGGTGACTTCGCAGGAAATCGTACACGCTTTGGCGGGCGAGCCGGTGCATGCATTCGTGGCGGCAGTCGGGACCGGCGGCACGATAAGCGGCGTCGGCCGCGCGCTACGCGCGCTCTATCCAGAGTGCCAAGTGATCGCTGTCGAGCCCGAGTCGTGCGCCACGATTTCGCGCGGCGAGCGCGGTCCTACGAAAATCCAAGGCATTGCTGCAGGCTTCGTTCCGCGCAACTACGATCCACGCGCAGTCACTCAGGTGCGCACCGTGACGGATGAGCTCGCCTACCAAACCAAGCGCGATCTGGCTCGGCGCGAGGGCTTGCTCGCCGGAATTAGTTCTGGCGCAAATATCGCCGTGGCGCTCGAGGTCGCGCGCGAGCTGGGCGAGGGCAAGAACGTGGTGACCATGCTGTGCGACACTGGTGAGCGCTATTTCAGTCTCGATGAGTATTTCAAGTCCTGAGCGCGACGCGCTCCAGCACAAGTCGGCGCTCGTCGTCGGCGTCGGCGGCCTCGGCTGTCCGGTGGCGCTCGCTTTGGTCGAAGCCGGCATCGGTCGGCTCGTACTCTGCGACGATGACTTGGTAGACAGCACCAACCTGCATCGTCAGATCTTGTTCGACGAATCGGACGTGGGCACGGACAAGCTAGAGGCCGCACAACGTGCGTTGTACCGTTCTGGTGCGCGCCCCGGCAGCATCGAACTCGTGCATTCGCGCTTTTTGCCAGAAAACGCGCGCGACTTGGCGCGCACGGTCGACGTCGTGATCGAGGGCGCCGACAATTTTGCGACCAAGTTCTTGTGCGCCGATGCCTGCTTCTTGGAGCAGCGGCCAGTGGTGCACGGCGCGGCGGTGCGGCTGCGCGCCACGGTACTCTGCGTGGCGGCGGCCGGCGCCCCCTGTTACCGCTGCCTGTTCGAGGACTTGCCGAGCGGCCCGGCTGCGCCGAATTGCGCGGAGGCCGGCGTGCTCGGACCGGTCGTTGGCTTCGCAGGCGCGCTGATGGCCGATCGAGCCCTGTCCGTGCTTTTGGGCAATACTCACGTGTTCGGCAACCTGGTCAGCTTCGACGGCAAGGACGACCGCGCACGGGAGCTGACACTCGCAGCGCGCCCGCATTGCGCGCTGTGCAGCTCTGAGCGCAGCATCACCACCATCACTTTCGAGCGATACACGGCTGCCAGTTGCGCAGCCTGATTTTACCAGCCAACCAAGGAGACAGATATGGCAACCGTGCGCATCCCTACCCCGCTCCGCACCCTCACCGGCGGCGAAGATCAAGTTCAAGCCGCAGGCGATACCGTGAAGGACGTGATCGAATCCCTGGAGAAGAATCATCCGGGCATTCGCGAGCGGCTACTCGACGACAAGGGCGTGCGCCGTTTCGTGAACATCTACGTCGGCGACGAAGACATTCGTTTCCTCGACGGCCTGGCGACGGCGCTGAAGGCCAGTGACGAGATCAGCATCGTGCCGGCCATCGCGGGCGGCTGAGATGGAGGCTGAGCACCCGCTCACCCGCCAGATCCGACTCGCTGAGGTCGGAATCGAAGGCCAAGCTCGCTTGTCTCGCGCCACGCTTTGCGTGGCCGGCAGGGACGGTAGTTTGGCAGAATTCGTGTATCTACATCGCGCGGGCATCGAGCGGCTTTCTCTGAAACCGAACTCGCCCGCTGTTCCGTTCGAGCACGCTGAGTTGTTTCGGCACGCAAGCACCCGCCGGCTGGGCGCCGGAGCCTGGCGCGCGCTCGGTCAAATTCGCAACGTACTCGCCCTTTCTGCGGATCTTCGATGAGCATTCGTCTGACACGTTCGCGACGCCTTTCTTCCGTGCTCGACGCGGTGGGCAACACGCCTCTGATTCGCCTCGAGAAAGTGGCGGCCTCTGCGCCCGGCGTAGAGGTCTACGTGAAACTCGAGTTCATGAACCCCGGCGGGTCGGTCAAGGATCGGCCAGCCATGCGCATGATGCTCGACGCGATTAAGGACGGCCGACTGACGCAGGACCGGATCTTGATCGATTCGACCAGCGGTAATACCGGTGTCGCGTACTCGCTGATGGGCGCGGCGCTCGGTTACCGTGTGCAATTGGTCATGCCGAGCAACGTGACCAAAGCCCGTAAAGACATCACCCAAGCCTTCGGCACCGAGCTGATCTACAGCGACCCGATGGAGGGCTCGGACGGCGCGATTCGCCTGGTGCGAAAGGTCGTCGCTGAAAATCCGGACAAGTACTTTTACCCGGACCAATACTCGAACCCATCCAACTGGATGGCCCACTACGACGGCACTGGCGTCGAGATCTTGGACGCGCTGGGCGACCGGATCACGCACTTTTGCGCCGGTCTGGGCACGACCGGCACGATGATGGGCACCACCCGTCGCCTACACACGCACTCACGACCCATCCACTGCGTGGCAGTCGAGCCAGACCAGCCGCTGCACGGTTTGGAAGGCTTGAAACACATCGCCTCCAGCATCGTCCCGCCGATCTACGACACGAGCGTGCCGGACGAGGTCATGCCGGTATCCACCGAAGACGGTTGGGATATGTCCGACCGTGTGGCACTCGAAGAGGGCTTACACATCGGTCACTCCACCGGCGCCAACATCTTCGCCGCGGTGAAGCTCGCCGAGCGCCTGCACAAAGCCGGACAGACGGGCTGCGTCGTGACGATCGCCTGTGATCGCGGTGACCGCTATTTTGCCCCAATGAAATGGGAAAAGCGCTACCTCTGGTAGCTCGAAGGGTACTCATGTCCAACACTCCTTGGATCGAAGGCGGCTTGAAGATCCCCGCGGTTGTCTTGCGTGAGGTCGAGCGCGCGGGAATCGCCGCCTACGGGCGCGATGAAGAGGCATGCGGCTACCTGACTGGACCCGCGGGCGATGCCTTGCTTGCCGATCGCGCGGTCGAACTCGAAAATCTGGCCAACAAATACCATCAGGTCGATCCCGAGGGGCATCCGCGCACGGGGCGTGAATATTTCAAGATCAACTCGCTCAAGTTCGAGCGCGCGATCGCCGAGGGCATTGCCAACGAGCGCCCGGTCAAGGTGTTCTTCCATTCGCACCTGGATTGCGGCGCGTACTTCAGCGCGGAAGACGCGGCCAGCATGACCATGGGCAACACCGGCGGGCCGAGCTATGCGCTGGCGTACCTGGTGACCGCGGTAGACAAGGGTGAGATCAGTGCGCACCGCCTGTTTATCTGGGATTCTTCCGGTCAGGCGTTCGTCGAAGCGCCGTTTTCGAAGCTGGAGTAAGCTCGCGCGGACCATGATTCGGCGTCGCTTGCTCGGATTCGTACTGGGCAGCGCGGCTTGGGCGCCGACGGCAACAGCCGATCTCGGGAGCGACATTCGTGATTTGGCGACGATGCACGCTGCGCGAGCCCACATCGTGCGCTTGAGGCCGCGTCTGCTCGAGCGTGGGCAGCGCTTGCCGCTCTCGATCCCGCCCGAGCTACTCAATCCCAAAGACAGCAGCTGCACGACGGTATCGCTGCTTGGGGTCGTGGGTGTTCAGTTCGTGGTCCGCTTTTCCGAGACGGATCCGGGCGCGCCGAATACGGCCTTTCAAGAGGCCAGCTCTGCGGGCGCGAGCGAGCTCACGCGCTGCGGCAGCGGTAAGCCGTTTCTATCGGGCGCGTATTTGGAAATGCGGTCGCCGCGTGGGGTGATCGAAACCTTGGTCAGTAACTCGCCCGCGGGACTACCGCGCTTGACCGAAGTCTTACCCAGCCGCGATCCCGGCAGCCAGCTTTCGCTCGGCGATCCCGGCCCAAGACCGGCACCGCCACCGCTCGCCGCACGCCTCTTGCGCTTAGCAGCGCGCGCTCAGCGCGAAGGCGCCAAGGGCTTCGAGCAGGGCCGGCGCCAGGCTGGGGCAGACGGCGCGGGCGCCGAAACGCTGATGCTCGCCCGCGGATGTCATGAATTTTCATTGCTCGCGGATCCGACGGCAAGCAGCCCCCAGGGTGTCGACCTGGACGCTGAGTTGGTGGACGGTCAGAGCGGCGCGCCGCTGGCTGTCGACCGAGCCGAAGATACCGACGCGGCCCTGAGCCTTTGCCTGGGAACGCCAACCCGCGTCGAGCTGCGCTTCATTGGAGCCGCTGCGGGCACTTCACTCAGTTTGACGCATGCGCGCTGGGACTTGCCACCCGGGCTGCCGAGTTCATGGGGATCCGAGGCCCAAGCGCGGCTCGCACGGCTGGCTCGGAATGCGCATCTCACCCTATTGAGCGCACCGATCTACGGCTCGCTCGGCGTGCAGGGCACGACTCAGTTGCCATTCGAGGTCGAGCCCGGCGCTTGCTACAGCGCGCTACTCGTACCGCTGCGCGGCGATGTGCGTAGCTTGTCGTTGTCAGTACGCGCTCACGCCGTAGGCGAGGTTCCGCGCGGTTCTGCCGACACCGAGGGCTGCACGGTTTCCTTTTGCGCGCAGGGCGCACGACACGCGACGATTGAGATCGACAGCCAAGGGTCGAACCTCGCCTGGCTGCTGTCCGTCTGGCAGAGTGGCCGCTCGCGGCTGGGAGTCGTTTCGCGATGAAGCGTCGCGCTCGAGCTCTGCTGCTCATTGGCCCGCTGGCTCTGGGCTACGCCGGCTGCGCGCATCCCCGCGCGCCCCAAAGCGCAAGGCCCGCGGCGCCGGCCTTCGGCAAAGTCCCGGGCAAGCCCGACACACGTGCCTGGTTTCGCCCCGAACGCGAGAGCGAAGTCGTGGCCGTGGAAGCGGGCGTGGCAGGCGATCACGTGGCGACCCTGGTCGATCTGCCAGAGGGCTCGTGTGCCGTCTTCATCGCCCGCGGCACGGACACGGTCGTAGATTTGGATCTGATGGTCTATGGCGAAGACGGCGCCGAATTGGGCATGGATACGGGCGCGGATAAGACGCCCGCCGTGCTCCTGTGTCCACCACACCCGGCGCGCGTGTATGTATCGGCCCACGTGGCGGCGGGCCACGGCTTGGTTGCGCTCGGGGTCGAGCGCCTGCCGCCCAAGGACGCCGAGCGCGCTGCCAGCGCCTACCACGCTCGCCAGCGCACGGACGAAGGCGACGCGCGGCTGTCCAGTTGGCCAGGTCTAGCCGAGCGTGTTGCTGAACATCGAAAGCGCTTGGGCGGCAAGTGGACGGACGTGCGCCGCGTAGCAGTGCCACTCGATACCCGCATTCCGACCCGCGTGAGTGCCAGCGTCGAAGAGCATCGCTGCCTGCATGCGCTGGTCTTGGCTGGCGACGAGCTTTCGCACATCGAGCTCTCGGCGGTCGATCAAGACGGCCACGTTTTAGGCCGCGCCGCCAGCCTGGGCCGCGACCGCTCGCTCCTCGTGTGCTCCTCGCTGTCCACCCTAATTGGCTTCGAACTTCGACCACAGGGCGGCCACGGCCTGGCCGTGCTGGTGCTATCGCAAAGCGAGGCAGACAGTGCCGCTGAGTTCGACGACGCGCTGCGCATCGATCGCTTCGCGACTGGCAGTTTGGATGACGCGCGCCAGAAAAATGCCACGTTTCTGCAGGGCCTTGGCTATGCCAACGCAAAAGTGCTGAAGACCGGGACGCTTCAGCCCGGTCGTTTGGATAGCACCGCGTTTGCGTTGCCCAAGGGCTGCGCGCGCCTCGACATTCTATCGGCGGCCCCCGTGCGGGATGTATCGGCGCGCCTATGGAGCAACGACGACTCACTGATTGCAGAGAGCGACTCGCGCGCGGCACCGGTGCTATTCGCCTGCTCCACCGGCGGCCCCGTGCGGCTAGATACCGAAAGCTTGGCCCGGCCCGGCGAATACAGCGTCGAACTCCGAGTCGAGCCTGAGCCGGCACCGCTTTTGCAGGCATCCCCACTCGCTGCCAGCCGCTTGCTGGGACACATGCTCGATCACGGATTGATACGTAGCGGCACCCAGGCCGGCAAGATCACGCTACACCACTTGACTCCCGAGCACCTCGAAACGGAGCTATTCTTGGTGCCCTTCGGTCGCTGTGTTGATTTCACACTGGCGCTCGGCGCGGGCAGCGCGGGCGCAGAGGTTCGCCTCGTCGACGAGGAGTCCGGTGAGGAACTCGCCCTGTCCCGCGGCACGAGCGCAACCAGTGCCCGGATCTGTGCCGTCGACGCGCGCGCGGGCGGCACGATCCACGCGCGCGCCGAGCTGCGCGTGGATGCTGGCCAGAGCGAGGGCTTGTCGACGACGCACATGACCACGCCCGGTAGGTGAAGCTCATGTTCGTGCTCCTTGGGCGCTGAGGTCACGAAGTAGACCGGCCGATCAGGAGCGCCGCCCATTTTGTCGGTTGCAACCACGGATGGCTCAGAAACGAAAGCCGTAGTTTGAATTCCAAATGCTTTCTTCGTTTCCAAAAGGCTCCTCGATGCGGCCACGCGGGCCCAAACGATCCTGCCGATTGCGGCAAATGGAGCCGCTAACAGAGCGGCGATGCTGACTGTCCTGTTTTTGGTCGGCAAGATCGCCAACGCCGGCTGCTGAAGAGTCGGATCCGTGTGCGCACCCTTCTTGAGGCGGGTGGCATGGTGACGCCCTCTCACGGTCTGAGCGGTACGATCTCGCGCACGGTGGCTGATTTCAACGTCCCAGAGGCGTCGCCGAGTTTCAAGTCCACGCCGTTCACGGCGCGAACCTGCATGCGCGCCCAAGGCAGCGAGGGAGTGTCGGGACGGAACAGCACGAAGTCACCGCGACGAAGCTCGCTGACAAAACTCGAGGGCGGCTCCGCGCTCAGCGCCGACAATGGCGCCGACGCACTACGCTGTGGCGAGCTGAGCGCAACTTGCGCTGTGTCGCCGTCGATCTCGCGCACGTAGCCCGTGAACCAATCCGCCCCCAGTTTCACGAGCAGACGTTCATGAAGTGCGGGATGCCAACCAGGTTCGGGTCGCGGTTCGCCGGCACGCTCGGCCGCGTGAGCAAAGGCCTGCTCCGCCTCGCTGCGCGCGAAATAGCGTTTCAAATTGAGCTCTGTCAGCGCGGACGGCACGAGCAGGTGATCGCGCGTCAAGTCGAACGACTCACCGCTGGCCAAGCGAGCCTGAAGTGCGATGCCAGAGATTTTCACGACGCGACAGGGCATCCACATTTCGTCGCGGCCGCAGATGGCCAACATGTTCGCCGTCAGCTCGTGCGTGACCGGCGGCAGTCGGTACACATCGCTTGCAACGACGTTCAGTGAATCATTGCCGCCGATGGCCTGCAGGCGCAAATGGTCGCCTTGGGCCGAAAGCACGCGGCCCTCGAAAAACTGCGCCGCCGATTGCTCCGCCACCACCCGGTCGCCACGCACGTAGATCTCCGGGTGAGCCGGATTGTCGGCCGCATCCCGTTTCCCGCATGCGGAAAGGCCGCACACGAGTGCGGCCGCGAGAAAATAAATCCTTTGAAGCGGCACGAAGGCTTTTGTCCTACTCTCACGCGCTGGAGCAAGCGATCGCGAAATGGGAGCAACGACGATGACGAGCGCACACGACCCCCGCCAAGCTCAAGGCGGCGGTTATGGTCCGCCGGGTGGTCCCGGTGGCTACGGCCCTCCTGGCGGTCCGGGTGGTCCCGGTGGCTACGGCCCTCCTGGCGGTCCGGGTGGTCCGGGTGGCTACGGTCCCCCGGGCGGTCCGGGTGGCTACGGTCCCCCGGGTGGTCCCGGTGGTCCGGGTGGCTACGGTCCCCCGGGCGGCCCGGGTGGCTACGGCCCTCCGGGTTATCCACCGCCCGGCGCGCCGCCGGGTGGTTATGGTCCCCCCGGAGCGCCCTACGGCGGGTCCGGGTTTGGCCCGTCGCGAAGTCCACAGCAAGCTGAGCTCAAAAAGAGGGCTCAAACCTGGCTAATCATCTCCGCAGCAAGCTTCTTCCTGTGCAGCAGTTGCTTTGGAATCATCGGCGGCGTGCTCTGCTTCATGGCCATGCAAGCCGCCGACCAAGACAACCTGGCCGACGGCGAGAACAAGCTCAAGTGGGGCAAGATCATCAGCATCGTCGGCTTTGCGATCAGCGCCGTGCTGGGCATCGTCTTCGGCGCGATCTGGATCGCGCAACTGGTGGCTTCGACTTCGCACTGAGTCGGGCTCACGAATCTTGCGGCAGCCGAGCCAAGAACTCGAGCAGGATTTGATTGAACAGCGTGGGCCGGGTCAGATTGACCACGTGCCCCGCGTTCTCGAGTTCGTGCAGCTCGGCGCGCGGCAAAAGCTGGGAAAGTTCGCGGCAGGGACCGAGGCTCTCCGGATCATCGGTGCCAGCGATCAAACACGTCGGGATCTCCAGCTGCCGTAGCTGCGCAGCGAGCTGCGAGGGCGAATGCGAGGGCGCCAGCACTTCACGCTGAATGTGAGCGAGGGCCTGCGGGGAATGTTCCATCAGCCCTTGCTTGATCAGCTTGGCGCCTTTTGGATCGAAGCGCGAGCGTTCGCCCCAGACGAATTCTTCACCGGCTTGCTCCAGGCCCCGGCGTTCGATCGCATCCGCGAACCCCAGCGCCCAAGTCCGGCGCACTTCCACGTCACCCGAGCTGGGGTACGACGCAAGCACCAGCGCTCGAACGCGATCTGGATAGAGTAGCGCGTAGTCGAGCGAAAGCTTGGCGCCCAAGCTCAGGCCGGCCAAGATCAATGGCGTAGGCTGCGCTCGCACCAGTTCGTCGAGATCCGAGAGCAACGCCTCGCTACGATACGACTCGGCGCCCTCGGGTGCCGGGCTCCGCCCGTGCCCGCGCAAATCGAACAGCGTGACCCGAAAGCGTTCTTCGAGTAGCCGCGCTTGCAAGCGAAAGTTGCGCGCGCTGCCGCCGAAGCCGTGGCAAAAAATGATGCCGGGGTTGCCCTCAGCGCCGAACGTTTCCGTGTAAAGCTTCACCCCACTCCCCAAGCACGGAATTTTCTCGGTCGTCAAGCTTGATCCGGCGAGCGATCCACTCATATGGGAGAGATTGTGAGTCGCCCTGACCTGAACCCAGCGCAGCACAGCGCGGTGATGACGCTATCGGGCCCGCTCTTGGTCTTGGCCGGCGCCGGCACCGGCAAGACTCGTGTAATCACCTACCGGATCGCGGAGCTCATCCGACGCGGCATCGTGCAGGACCGGATCTTGGCGGTGACCTTCACCAACAAGGCCGCCAAGGAAATGAAGGAACGCGCGCAGCACTTGCTCGGTAAGCGTCCACGCGGCGTGCAGCCTCCGGAGATCTCCACCTTTCACGCTTTGTGCGTGCGGATCTTGCGTCGTCACGCCGATCGCCTCGGTTATCCGAAAGAATTCGCGATCTATGACCGCAGCGATCAGGAGACTTTGGCGCGCGGAGCTCTGCGCGACATTCGCGTCAGCGCGGATAAGCTGCGGCCTGGGGATCTGCTGCACTTGATCAGCGGCTGGAAGAGCCAGGGGATCCGTCCTGCGGGCGCCGAGGCCGCGGCCCAAGGCGACCGCGAGCAGCTGGCCGCCGCCGCCTATGCACGCTATCAAACCCAACTGCGCGCCTGCGGTTCGATGGACTTCGACGATCTTTTGCTGTCCACCGAAGAGCTGTTCGACAAACATCCGGACGCGCGCTTTGCCGAGGCCACGCGTTTCGATCATCTGCTGATCGACGAGTACCAAGACACCAATGGTCCCCAATATCGCATCGTCAAATCATTGGCCGACCGCCACCGGAACCTATGCGTGGTCGGTGACGACGATCAGTCGATCTATGGTTGGCGCGGCGCCGACGTCTCGCACATCCTGAACTTCCAGAAGGATTGGCCGGACGCGAAGGTCGTCCGCCTGGAGGACAACTACCGCTCCAAAGCCCCGATCTTGGAGGCTGCCAATACCCTGATCGCACACAATAGCTCGCGTCATCAGAAGATCCTGCGTCCGTTTCGGGATGGCGGATTGCCTCCACGCATGCTGCGCATGGAAAATGAGACGCTGGAAGCCGAGTCGGTCATCGCCGAAATTCGCCAGCGCATGGAGGGGGTCGACGAGTCGGTAAAGTGGCGCCCGAGCGATGTCGCGATTCTGTTTCGCACCAACGAGCAGCCGCGCGCGTTCGAGCTGGAGCTGCGGCGGGCACAGATCCCGTACGTGCTGGTGGGCGGCATGTCCTTCTACGACCGCAAGGAGGTCCGGGATGTGCTCGCCTACCTACGCGTGATCGCCAACCCAGCCGACGAAGTGTCACTGTTGCGCATCATCAATACGCCTGCACGCGGGATCGGTGCAGGGACGATCGAGGTGCTCATGCAAGTGGCGGTCGTGGAGGGTAAACCACTCTGGCAGATCCTGCCGCAAGCCTCGGCCAACGGAGACATTCCGCACACCGCCGGGGATCGAGTGGACGCCTTTCGCGCGTTGATCGAACAATTCCGAGCCCAACTCGGCACAGGTTCGTTGTTCGATTTCGCACAAGCGCTGCTGAAGACCGTCAATTATCGGTCTGAGCTCGACCGCGTGTACAAAACACCCGGCGACATCGAAGCTCGTTTGAATTCGATCGCAGAGTTCCTGAATTCGATCGCGCTCTACGAGCAACGCACCGAAGGCGCGACACTGCAGGGATTTTTGGAAGAAGCAGCACTCGCCGGTCGTGAGGATCAGAAGGACGACGACAAGCGCGAGCGGCGTGCCGTGACGCTGATGACCTTGCACAGCGCCAAGGGCCTGGAATTTCCGCACGTCTACCTCGTGGGCATGGAAGAAGGCTTGCTGCCCCACCAACGCTCGATCGTCGACGGTAAGAGCATCGACGAAGAACGACGCTTGGCCTACGTCGGAGTGACCCGCGCCCAAGACACGTTGACCCTGACGTTCTGCAAAGAACGTATGAAGTGGGGCAAGCCCCGCGCACAAATCCCGAGTCGCTTCTTGATGGAAATGCGGGGTGAGACTGAACGCGCCAAAAAAGCCGCGGAGGCCGCCGTGCTCATGTTCCGAACCATGGACGGCCGCCCGGTCGAAACCAAGCCCGTCGCCAAGAAGGCCGCGGCCAAGCCGGTTACGGCACGCGCGGCGAAGAAGCCGGTGCGGCGCGCCTAATTGCGGTGCAACCGCGTCGGCGAAAACTGAAGCGGTTGCCGGACCGACTCCGGTAGGGAAAAATCTAGTTTGAATCCAGTTCTAATTCCAACCAGATTTCTTCTCGTCAGTCCGCTCCTCGTCAGCCCGAACCTGGCTGCAGATTGGTCTGGACCGCCGTGCCGCCGGAATCGGGTTTAAAGAAGCGGCGCTCACTCCTTATCGAGGTCCTTGAGCTCAGCGTCGAGCTTCTCGTCCCACTGGTCGCGCGCGGGATCGGGCGCGTCCTTCTTGGGGCCGCCCTTCGGCGTGCTCTGCTTGCGCCAGCGGCCGATCATCATCGCGGCCGCAATGCCAGCGCCGCCCATCACGACGGACAGACCGATGAATACGTTCTTCAATTGGCTGCTCTCTTGGACAGCCATGATCTTCGATCCGTAGCGCTCGACGAACGACGCCTGAATCACCTCCGGCGATTCGCCGTTGCGCAGGCGGCGGCGGATTTCGTGGCGCATGCTGAGCGAGATCGGCGAGTCGTGAATGTCGATCGTCTGCGTCCAGCAACAGGGCGCCATCAGTCGTCCCTCGATTGCGCTGGCACCGGGCACGCTGCCCTGAATGTCCTCGCCATAATCGTCCTCTGGCGCAACTGACGCGCCGGGCGCCGCCTGCCCAGTTTGAGACGGTGCGTGCCCGAACGCAGCGCCCGAAAACGACAAACCAAGCCCCAAGATCAAAGCCGGGAGGCCGCACAGCAGGGGGGAGCGAGTCATGGAGGGGGTTCTAGCGCGGAGCGGACCTTCCCGCAGGCCTTCAAACCGGTACAGGTCCCCGACGCTCACTTTGGGGCGTTTCATCGGCAAAGCGAAATTGCGGAAATGCCGCAGAAATATCGCCCGGACTGGAACGATCGGCTGTTGCCCGGGGGATCGAAGAACTGCTTGCCCCCTGGACGACACCGGCCCACAAGTCCCCACAATGGCCCTCGAAAACGCAGAATCGGTTTCGGACCCGTTCACGCTCAGCGACTCCGATCAGCCAGCGCCAGACTCTAGCCCGCTACGTGTCAGTTCGAATACGCAGCTCGAGAGTGGCATTCCGCCGGCTCGACAGAGAAGACAGTCGGAGAGCGTACAGTCCCTCGATCTCGCGCTCACGCTCGACGGCGGCCTACAGCGGATGGAAGCGGCGCTCGGCAGCGTGGGTCGAACCGAAGCCAATCTCGGCCTATTGGCGCGTGGCCTCAAGCACTTGTCAACTAGCGCTCAGGCAGCTCGCGCTGCCAACACCGAGCTCATGCACGAGCTCGACGAACTGCGTAGTCACCTGACCCGCAGCCAGGAAGAAGAACATGCGCTGCGCTTCCGGATGAGCCAAATCGAGCAACTGTTGGACGTAATTCGTCACGAGACCAGCAGCGAGCGCGCGTTCCTGATCGAGCAACAAGATCTTTTCTTGGTCGAGATCCTGACTGATCACGAGCGACAGCTGGTCGAGCTCCGACGTCGCCTGCAAGACTCCGGCGAAAACAAAGTCGGTCTGGAAAAGCTCGAAGAGCTAATCGCGCAGCGCGATCAGGCGCGCGAGTACGCCACACGCTGTGAGCGCGAACGCGACTTGGCTTGGCAGGAGCTGGCCGGCGCTGGGACGGTCTCAGCGGAACGGGTACAGCGGAGCCCATCTGGAGCCGCCGCGATTGGCTCGATTAGCCTGCGATCGGTGGCCGTGCCCGCCTCTAGTGCAGCGCCAGACACGGTGCGTTCCTCTGAGCGACCCGCGACGGGTTACTCGCTGTCGGGCGAGGACGTCAGCGACGACGGCAGCCACGATTGATCCGCGGGATGAGGTTCCGCGCGACCGAGGCGCGCGCGAAGGGACGCAAGTGGAAACAGCATGATGGCGTTCTCACCCCCACGATGGGTGATGCGGGCTATTCGGTCTTGCAATATCTGGTCAGCGAGTTGTCAGCGCTAGCCGCGATCACGTCACCATTGGGCGCGAAGATGCCGACCGCTGCCGAAGCGTCCAACACGCGGATTTCTCCAGACGCGATGTGCCTCAGCGTTCCGGCCGCGAGCACCCAGCTGCCGTCGGGGGAGAAGCGCGGGAAGCGACCGACCTCGGGCGCGCAACTGAAGCCATCGATGGCTTTCTCGTAGTGACAGTCGGAGACGAGCACAGCGCCTTTTGCTGACAATTCCAACGAGCCGTCTAGCCCGTGCTGCGCTGGTTCACCACGCCCCTCCGTCACCAGCTGCCAGTTGTCCGTCCTGAACTGCGCACCGGTTTCGGTTACGAGTCTCTGGCCGTCGGGCGCGAAGGCAATGCGCGAGGTCGGCGCGTAAAGCGCCAATTGCGGATCGATCGGCCCACAGGCAGCGGCGAGCGAATAGACGGGCTGTAGCTGGGGGCGCGCCACGTCGAAGTCGGCAACGCGAAAGACGTCGATCGCTGGGCCGAAGCCTGGGCCGACCAGCCATTGACCGTCGGGGGAGAACCTCGCCTCGGCCGGCCAGCACTCGGCGGGCGTGGAACCTGCACCAATGGCAGGTCCCGACTTTCCGTCGCGAGAGACGAGGCGCCGCCCGTCGCCAAAAATGGCGATCCAGCGGCCGTCGGGCGAAACTTCGACGCGCGGCCATTCGGGGGTGCCCCGATCCACGTAGGTCGCTCGCGAATCAGCGAATGCGGGCGCGACGTCCCACACCAGTGTTACGCCACCCATGCTGACGAGCGTCCCGCCGTCCGCGTTCATGGCCAGCGCCGAGATGCGGTTGATCGCGTCCAGGGGAGTCGAACGCGGGTGTCCCCCGACGATCGTGTCACCCCTGCTGTATTCGATAAGACTTGGAACCTCGGTGCTGGGGATGGTTCCGCAGGCCATCCATGTCCACGCCTCGGAGACGTCCGCCGCCGCAGCGCTCGCGCTTCCAGCCGCACCCGCCGAACCCGCGCCCGCCGAACCCGCACCCGCCGAACCCGCACCCGCAGGCAGCGCGGGAGGGCCGCTACAGCTCAACGCGATGGCGACGACAGCGAGTCTTGCTTTGTCTCCCACCCACTAATACTGACATACCGTATTCGAAAGCAGGACAAGAACCTGCCAAACTCGAACACTGATTATGGGGCCTTGCCAAATCTCGGGCGTTTTGTAGCCGAGCGAGGTGCGTGTAGCCGAGCGAGGTGCCCATGTCCTCGTGACTCGGGTCATCTCGTTGAGTCACAAGCGCCTACGCATCGCGAGTGCGCGGCATCGATCCGATCATGGCAGGCGGAGTAGTTTTCGCCGAACGTGTTTTGTTGACTGAAGCTCGTCCCGATCGGACATGCGGTGTTGCTCAATCCGCGTTGTCGGTCGCACCGAAAGTAGCAGGCGCGCTGATCGCCAGCACGGCCTTCAGGAGTTCGACTGAACCAATCGTCCAAGAGCGGCGCAAGCCGGCTTGCTTGTGCCAAGGCCTCCTGGACGGTCCTCTGCCAGCGTTTGGATTGGGCGTCGGAGAGCTGAGCCTCGAACGATTGGCCTTCTGCCCCCCGCCTCCAGTCGTCCCATTCTTTGATGGCTGTCACGAGACCTTCGCCGGCGTCATAACTCGCGTGCGTGAACGGTGCGGCCAAGGGTTGGGCTTTGGCGGTCAAGCGACCCAGCTCGACCTCCGCCCGTTGGCCTTTGTCCAATGCACGCAGTCGTGCCTGGGTGGCGCGGCGCTCCTGCCGAAGGGCTCTCATTGTCGTGTCGTTTTCAAACGCTGCGCGAGCCTGTGCGGACAGCAACTTGGAAAGCGCATCGTCCCGAAAGTCGACGTCGAGATAGTACCTGCGCGCCTCCGGATTGACATCGTACGGGGACTCGGTGTCGTATTTTCGATATTCAGCGGTGAGCGCCGCGAGTGCCGCTGATCGAGCGAGCCCGCTGTTGTGTCGCTGGTCGATGTAGTTTTCGAGTAGGTCGAAGCTTGCCTGCTGGCGCGCTGTGGTGTCGCCGGGGTTCACGCCCTGAATGAGTTGTTGCACGCGCGCAGCCGTCGGAAGGTCGGCTGCAAGGCGGTCGTCCGCCGCTGCTGCTTCGGCATCGGCAAGTGCAATGGAGGCGGACGAGGGCGTTCCGGTTGAGGCCGCCACCGCGGGCCGCTGAACGGTCGCCTGAACGGATTGCTGTGGCTCTGGCGTCGCCACAGCAGCGGTGTTCGGCGCGCCGCGCTTCGAGGACGAAACCGTGATGTGAATCAGCCCACAACCGACAAGACCCCAGCTCAGCCCAGCAAAGGCCAATGCTTCACACCTGCGCATGGGCAGGACGTTATCATCAGCTCCCGACCAGATCGATGAGGGTGCAACCTGGCCTCAAGCGGAGCGGAGCCCGGCCAACAACTGCTTCAGTACGGCCGGGTCGACCGGCTTGACCAAGTGGAGGTCGAACCCGGCGTCCGAACTTTTCTTGCGATCGTCAACCTGCCCCCACCCGGTCAACGCGACCAGCACGATTTCCCGGCTCCACGGCTGCTCTCGGAGGTGGCGTGCGACTTCGTAGCCGTTCATCTTTGGCATCCCGATATCGCAAAACACTACTTCGGGCCGGAATTCTTCTGCCTCTAGCACCCCGGCTTCCCCGTCGTAGGCCGTACGCACTTCGTTCCCGAGCCTTTCCAGGAGCACGCCGAGCAAATCCGCCGAGTCCGTGTTGTCGTCCAAAACGAGGATGCGACGACGGTCGGCCGTCACGACTTCCTGGGCCCGCCCGTCCGACGGATCGGCCCTGCGGGGAGCGGGGCTCACGATCGGCAGTCGGACGACGAACTCACTGCCCTTGCCCTCGCCCTCGCTGCGAGCCTCGATCGTCCCGTCATGCATCTCGACCAATCCTTTGACTAGCGACAGGCCGATGCCAAGACCACCGGTCGTTCTCTCCAACGTCCGGTCCACCTGGGTGAACATATCGAACACTCTGCCGAGCATGGCCGGCGGGATGCCAATGCCGTCGTCCGTCACCGTCACCAGCGCCGTCTCTTTCTCGCGTGCGATGGCCAACGAGATGTGCCCGCCTCGGCGCGTGTACTTGGCGCTGTTGTTGAGCAGGTTTGAAACCACCTGCGCGAGCCGGGTGAGATCCCCGTCCACGAAGATCGGCTCGTCCGGCAAGATGATTGACAGGTCGTGGCCTGCCTGCTCGATGGCCGGTCGACTCGTCTCCACGGCGGCGTCGATCACGCCCCGGAGTTCGAGCCGCTGCCTGCGAAGTTCGAGCATGCCACTCGTGACCCGGCTCACGTCGAGCAGGTCG
>Ga0302321_100001241_pt1 | contig 21817 bp, 22 predicted proteins | sample Fen_T0_1_FD_202505 | JGI IMG/M metagenome (GOLD analysis project Ga0302321, IMG submission 202505) | Peat permafrost microbial communities from Stordalen Mire near Abisko, Sweden - Fen_T0_1 | ecosystem: Environmental > Terrestrial > Soil > Wetlands > Permafrost | place: Sweden: Abisko...
TCGCCCGCGGACTCATGAAAGGCAGTCAGTGAGCCGATACCGGGCCAGCGCCGCCATCACCGACGACTGGCAGCACTTCGACTTCTCCGTCGAGGACGGCGTCGCCACGGTGACGCTCAACCGGCCCGAGAAGCTGAACCCGCTCACCTTCGAGAGCTACGCCGACCTCCGCGACCTGCTCGCCGAGCTGCCCCACCGCGGCGACACCCGGGTCCTGGTGATCCGCGGCGCCGGCAAGGGCTTCTGCGGCGGTGGCGACGTCAACGAGATCATCGGCGAGCTGATCCAGATGGACGCCCGGGGCCTGATGGGCTTCACCAAGATGACCGGCGACGTGATCCGCGCGATGCGCGAGTGCCCGATCCCGATCATCGCCGGCATCCAGGGCATCGCGGCCGGCGCCGGGAGCGTGGTCGCGATCGCCGCCGACTTCCGGATCTGTACGCCGCAGGCGAGGTTCGCGTTCCTCTTCACCAAGGTCGGGCTGTCCGGCGGCGACATGGGTGCGGCGTACCTCCTGCCACGGCTGGTCGGTTACGGCCGGGCCACCGAGCTCCTCATGCTCGGCGACACCATCGACGCCGAGACGGCCGACCGCTACGGCCTGGTCACCGAGCTCACCGACGACCTCGACGCGGCCTGCGGGGCGCTGGCGAGGCGGCTCGCCGACGGGCCTACGCTCGGCCTGCAGCAGACCAAGTCACTCATCACCCGTGAGCTCGACATGCCGATCGGGCCGGCCATGGAGCTCGACGCGATGACGCAGGCGCTGCTGATGACCAGCCAGGACCACGCGGAGTTCCACGCCGCGTTCAACGAGAAGCGCAAGCCCGACTGGAAGGGGCGCTGACATGCACGACTTCCTGCAGGTGGACGACCTGCTCACCGACGAGGACCGCGCGATCCGCGACACCGTCCGCGACTTCGCCCAGAGCGAGCTCGCACCCCACGTCTCCGAGTGGTACGACGAGGGCACGCTGCCCGACGACCTCGGCCGGCTCTTCGGCAAGATCGGGCTGCTCGGGATGCACCTCGAGGGCTACGGCTGCGCCGGCACCAGCGCCACGGCGTACGGCGTGGCCTGCCGCGAGCTGGAGGCCGTCGACTCCGGACTTCGCAGCTTCGTCAGCGTGCAGGGCTCGCTCGCGATGTTCGCGCTCCACCGGTGGGGCAGCGAGCAGCACAAGGAGGAGTGGCTGCCGCGGATGGCGACCGGCGAGGCGATCGGGTGCTTCGGGCTGACCGAGTCCGACGCCGGCAGCGACCCCGGCTCGATGAAGACCCATGCCCGGAAGGACGGCGACGACTGGGTCCTCAACGGCTCGAAGATGTGGATCACCAACGGCACGCTCGCCGACGTCGCGGTCGTCTGGGCCCAGACCGACGACGGCATCCGCGGCTTCGCGGTCCCGACCGACACGAAGGGCTTCGAGGCCCACAAGATCAAGCGCAAGCTGTCGCTGCGCGCCTCGGTCACCGCCGAGCTCGCCTTCGACGACCTGCGCCTGCCGGCTGACGCGGTGTTTCCCGAGGTACGCGGGCTCAAGGGTCCGCTGTCGTGCCTCAACGAGGCCCGCTTCGGGATCGTCTGGGGCGTGGTCGGCGCCGCTCGGGCCTGTCTGGAGGAGTCGCTCGCCTACACGAAGGAGCGCGAGCAGTTCGGCAGGCCGCTGGCGTCGTTCCAGCTCACCCAGCGCAAGCTCGCGCTGATGACGGTCGCGGTCAACAACGCCCAGCTGGTCGCCTGGCGGCTCGGGGCGCTCAAGGACGCCGGCACCCTGACGCCGATCCAGGTCTCCTACGGCAAGTACGCCAATGTGCGGGCCGCGGTGGACGTCGCGCGCGAGGCCCGGACGACACTCGGCGGCGCCGGCATCACCCTCGACCACACGATCATGCGCCACATGAACAACCTCGAGACCGTGATGACCTACGAGGGCACCGAGGAGATGCACCTGCTCTCCGTCGGTGGCGAGCTCACCGGCATCCCGGCTTTCCGATGAGCCGCCCGGGACGTCATACGGACGGAGCCGTCTACGGCTCGTTTCGTATGACGTTGCGCGGGGTCGGCCGGTGATCGCTCTGGTCACCGGTGCCTCGAAGGGCATCGGCGCCGCCTGCGCGCTCGCACTGTCGGACGCCGGGCACCGGGTGGCGCTGGTCGCGCGCGACGAGACCGCGCTACGCCGGGTGGCGGACTCGCTCCCCGGCGAGTCGCTCGTCGTACCGGCCGACCTGCTCGACCCCGGGGCACCCGACGCGGCGTTCGCCCGGGTGGAGGAGGAGTGGGGCCCGGTCGAGATCCTGGTCGTGAACGCCGGCGCCTCGATGTCGGCACCGTTGGTGAGGACCACGGACGAGGACTGGCAGCGGATGCTCGACCTCAACCTGACCGCGCCGTTCCGCTGCCTGCGTCGCGCTCTGCCTGCGATGACCGAGGCGGGCTTCGGCCGGGTCGTCGTGATCGCCTCGGTGGCCGGCAAGATCGGCAGCGCCCGGATCGCGGCGTACACCGCGAGCAAGCACGGCGTCCTCGGCCTGGTCCGCACGGCCGCGTCCGAGGTCGCCCGCACGGGCGTGACCGTGAACGCGGTCTGCCCGGGCTACGTCGACACCCCGATGACCGACGCTTCGGTGGCGAACATCTCCGCCGGTACCGGTCGCTCCGAGGCCGACGCCCGCCGGATCCTGGAGAACATGCAGCCGATCGGCCGGCTCGTCACCGTCGACGAGGTCGCTGCAGCCGTCATGCTGTGCGTCGACAACGGCGCGGTCAACGGACAGGGCCTCAACGTCGACGGAGGGGCGGTGCAGTCCTGATGGGCGACCTCAACCGGATCAACCCGGACTCACTGGCGAAGCCGTCCGGCTTCTCCCACGCCGTGGTCGCGCGCGGGACCACGGTCTTCCTGGCCGGGCAGACCGGTATGGACGCGTCGGGCTCGATCGTCGAGGGCGGGGTCGTCGCTCAGTTCGAGCAGTCGCTGGCCAACCTGCTCCTCGCGCTCGGCGCCTGCGGTGGCACGCCCGACGGGCTCGCGTCGCTGACGATCTACATCGTCGACATGGACGACTACCGCGCCCACGCCCGCGAGATCGGTGAGGTCTGGCGCCGGTTGTGCGGCACCGACTACCCCGCCACCGCCGGCATCGGGGTCTCCCGCCTGTGGGACGCCGACGCGCTCGTCGAGGTCCAGGGGTACGCCGTCCTCTAGCGGCTCTCCGCCTCGCGGAGCCGGGCACACAGGGTCACCAGCAGGCCGCGAGCGAAGTCGGGCTCGTCGGCCACCAGCCGCTCGAAATCCTGATGCGGAATGGCCAGGGTCCTCGTCGGCTCGGTCGCGGTCACCGTCGCCGAGCGTGGCTTGCCGTCGATCATGCTGATCTCGCCGAAGTAGTCACCGCTGCCGAGGCTGCGCACCTCCGTGCCGGCGATGGAGACCGTCGCCCGGCCGTCGAGGATCAGGTGGAAGGCCAACGAGCCGAGCCCCTCGGCAGAGACCTGGTGCCCGCTCTCGTGCGGCACGATGCGGCCCCGGTCGAGCAGCGTACGCACCTGTCGTCGCGAGAGGCCGGAGAAGAGGTCGACCTCGGCCAACATGTCTTCCGGACTGCGCGTGCCCTCCGTCATGGCACCTCCCTCGACGTTCTGGTGCCGAGACTAGACCCCTCCTCGCCCTGACCGGAACGGGGAGAGAGCACCCGACCGAGTGCCTGCGAGGTCGGTGTCGCCGGCACAGGTACGAGCGCGAAGAGGGCCGTCAGCCGATCCGCCCGCGGGCGTGCTTCGCCGCCGGAGCGCGCAGGCGGCCGTCGAGGGTGGCGAACAGCTCGCCCGCCTTCTCGCCCGGCCAGGCGTCGGGCAGGAGCTCGACCGGGATGCCCGGGTCGAGGTAGGGCAGCCGCCGCCAGGCGGTGAGCATCGGGACGTACGCCGCGAACGCACGGGCGGGGTCGGGATCCCGGAGCCGGGTGAGCCCGCGGTGCTCGGCCAGGAACTGCTCGTACAGCGAGGCGATCGAGTGCAGGTCCCACCACTCGCCGACGCGCGCGGCGGCCGGCCCGGAGCCGAGGTAGTCGCCGCGGAAGAGCTCGGTGTACGACGCCAGCCCCTGGCGCTCCAAGGCCCCCAGCGTCTCGTCGTACGCCGTGCCGGGGGCGACCCACACGCCCGGCGCGGCGGTCCCGAACCCCAGCCTGGTCAGCTGCGACCGCAGCTCGTGTCGCTTGCCGCGCTCGGCCTCGGGGACCGAGAAGACCACGACCAGCCAGCCGTCCTCGACCGATGCCCGGGGTCGCGACCAGATCCGGGCGTCCCCCTCGCGGAGCACGGCGAGCGCCGTCGGAGAGAGCGCGTAGCCGGCCTGGCCGTCGGTCCTCGCGGACTCCAGCACGCCTCGTTTCTTCAGCCGCGAGACCGACGAGCGGGTGGCTGCCGGATCGACCTCGAGCTCCTCCATCAACGCGATCAGCGAGCGGACCGACAGACCGTGCGGCTCACCGCGGGCGTAGAGCCCGAAGAGGGTGAGGATCAGGTGGCGGGGCGAGTGGTCAGCCATCGATCGCGCGCAGCCGGAAGCGTTGCAGCTTGCCGGTCGCGGTCCTCGGGAGCTGGTCGACGAACTCGACCGCCCGCGGGTACTTGTACGGCGCGATCTCGGCCTTGACGAAGTCCTGCAGCTCACCGGCGGTGACCTCGCCCGTGTCGGCCGCGACCACGACGTACGCCTTGACGAGCATCCCGCGCGCCTCGTCGGGAACGCCGATCACCGCGCACTCGGCGACGGCCGGGTGCTTCAGCAGCGCCTCCTCGACCTCGGGGGCGGCGATGTTGTAGCCCGAGCTGATGATCATGTCGTCGCTGCGCGCCTGGTACCAGAAGTAGCCGTCGTCGTCGCGGACGAAGGTGTCGCCGGTGAGGTTCCAGCCGTCGCGGACGTACGCCGTCTGGCGCGGGTCGTCGAGGTAGCGGCAGCCGGTCGGGCCCCTCACGGCCAGCCGGCCGGCCTTCCCTGCCGGCAGCTCCTTGCCGTCGTCGTCCACGATCGTCGCGGTGAAGCCCGGGACCGCCCGCCCGGTCGAGCCCGGCCGGATGTCGGCGCCGGCGGCCGAGACGAAGATGTGGAGCATCTCGGTCGCCCCGATGCCGTCGATGATCTCGACCCCCGTGGCGTCGCGGAACGCCTCCCAGGTCGCCTTCGGCAGGTGCTCGCCGGCCGAGACCGCCTTGCGGAGCGACGGCACCTGCTTGCCGGCCGCGAGCATGGCCTTGTACGCCGTCGGTGCGGTGAAGCAGATCGTCACACCGTGCTCGTCGATCAGGTCGGCGAGCTCGGTCGGTGTCGCCTTCTCCACCAGCAGGGTCGACGCGCCGGCATGCAGAGGGAAGAGAAGCACGCCGCCGAGCCCGAAGGTGAACGCGTACGGCGGCGTACCGGTGAAGACGTCGTCGGGCGAGGGCTCCAGCACCTGGCGGGAGAACGTGTCGCAGATGGCCAGCACGTCACGGTGGAAGTGCATCGTCGCCTTCGGCCGACCCGTCGTGCCGGAGGTGAAGGCGAGCATCGAGACGTCGTCGCTGGAGGTGAGCACGTCGTCGAACGTCGCGGGCTTGGTCGCCACGCGCGCGGCCCAGTCGTCGTCACCGAAGGCGACCGTCGGGACGCCGAGCGGCTCGACGGCGTCAAGGAACCGGTGGTCGACCAACGCCGCGTCGAGGTGCGCGATCTCGTGGATGGCCTGCAGCTCACCCGTGCGTAGCAGGGGCATCGTGGTGACGAGGACGGCACCGGCCTTCAGGACACCGAACCAGGCCGCGGAGAGCCATTGGTTGTTGGGCCCGCGGAGCAGGACCCGGTTGCCGGGGACGATCCCCAGGTCCTCGACGAGGACGTGGGCGATCCGGTTCGCGGCCGACAGCAGCTCGTCGTACGACCAGGTCGGAAGGCCCGGCTGGTGGAGGCACGGCCGGTTTCCGCCGCGGCCCGCGATCACGTCGTCGAGGAGGGCGGTCGCCGCGTTGAGCCGGGCGGGGTAGTGGAGCTCGGGCAGCGTGAAGACCAGCTCGGGCCACTGCTCGGTGGGCGGGAGACGGTCGCGGCAGAACGTGTCGACGTGGGCCGTGGGCAGCAGCTCCATGCCGGACAAGGTATGCCTCGTTCGTGACGGCGGGCAAGAGTGCGCAATAAGGGGAGCGAGCCGCGGTGTAGGTTGCGAACGGATCGTCTCGAAGGGAAGTGCTGCGCATGTGGACGTTCATCGGGATCGTCGTCGTGGTCGTCCTCATCGGTCTCTTCGTGCTGATCAGCCCTGGTGCTCCGGCGCGCGACCTCCGTAACAAGAAGGACGCCCAGGCCGGTTGGCGCGGCGGTGGCCAGGTCAGCTGGTTCCACGACGACCGCCGCGACTGACCTCGCTGCCTCAGACCAGCGAGTCGTAGATCGCCTTCGTCTGCTCCGCGATCGCGGTCCACGAGAACGACTCGATCGCGCGGCGACGCCCGGCGCGCCCCATCTCGGCGGCGTGGTCGGGGTCGGACACCACCGAGGTGAGGGCTTCGGCGAAGTCGGCGACGTACTGCTCGGGGTGGAGTGGCGTGCCGGTGCCGTCGGTCGCCTGCTCGATCGGCACCAGCAGCCCGGTCTCCCCGTGCACGACCACCTCGGGGATGCCGCCGGTGGCGGTCGCCACGACAGCGGTCTCGCAGGCCATGGCCTCGAGGTTGACGATGCCGAGCGGCTCGTAGATGGACGGGCAGACGAACGCCGTCGCCGCCGACAGCAGCGCGACCACGTCGGCCCGCGGGAGCATCTCCCGGATCCACACCACGCCCTCGCGGGTCTGGGCGAGCTCGGCGACGAGCCCCTCCACCTCGGCCAGGATCTCGGGGGTGTCGGGGGCGCCGGCGCAGAGCACGAGCTGGACCTCGGGTGGCAGCTCGCGGCAGGCACGGAGGAAGAGCGGCAGGCCCTTCTGTCGCGTGATCCGGCCGACGAACACCACCGACGGCTTGCCGGGGTCGACGCCCTGGCGCCGGACCCGCTCGGGGTCGTCGACGCGCGACCAGCCCTCGGTGTCGATGCCGTTGTGGACCACGTGGACCCTGTCCGGGTCGATGTCGGGGTAGGCGTGGAGCACGTCATCGCGCATCGCCGCCGACACCGCGATCACGGCCGCCGCGCCGAGGTACGACGTGCGCTCGGCGAACGAGGACAGCGCGTAGCCCCCACCGAGCTGCTCGGCCTTCCACGGCCGCAACGGCTCGAGCGAGTGGGCCGTCACGACGTGCGGCACGTCGTAGAGCAGGCCGGCCAGGTGGCCGCCGAGGTTGGCGTACCAGGTGTGGGAGTGCACGAGATCCGTTCCCTCGCACCCGCCCGCGATGGCCAGGTCGACGCCCATCGTCTGCAAGGCGGCGTTGACCGCGCCGAGCTCCGGCAGGTCGGCGTACGCCGTGACGCCGGGCTCGTCGCGGGGGGCGCCGAAGGTCTGCACCCGTACGTCGAGATCGGCGAGTCCGCGCAGTGCGCGGACCAGCTCGGCGACGTGGACGCCCGCGCCGCCGTAGATCGCCGGGGGGTACTCCTTGGTCAGGATGTCGACGCGCATGCCGCGGACGCTACCCGTGTCACCGGTCGTTGAGGAGCCCGTGCCACGGCCGTCTCGAAACCACCTCGGCAGGGTCCGCGGGTTTCGAGACGGGCGCTGGGCGCTCTCCTCAACCGGCGGCTCGGCGGGCCGCGGGTTTCGAGAAGGACCCTGAGCGCCCTCCTCAACCAGCGGCGAGATCGCTACCGTGACTGACATGAGCCCCGCCAGCCGCAAGAGAGTCCTGGCCATCGTCCTCGCCGGCGGCGAGGGCAAGCGGCTGATGCCGCTCACGGCGGACCGGGCGAAACCGGCGGTGCCGTTCGCGGGGATCTACCGGCTGATCGACTTCGCGCTCTCCAACGTGGTCAACAGCGGCTACCTGCGCGTCGTCGTGCTGACGCAGTACAAGTCCCACTCGCTCGACCGCCACGTCACCACGACCTGGCGGATGTCGACGCTGCTCGGCAACTACGTCGCCTCCGTGCCCGCCCAGCAGCGCGTCGGCAAGCACTGGTACCTCGGCAGCGCCGACGCGATCTACCAGTCGCTGAACCTCATCCACGACGACCAGCCCGACATCGTCGTGGTCGTCGGCGCCGACCACGTCTACCGCATGGACTTCTCGCAGATGGTCGAGCAGCACGTCACCAGCGGCGCACCCTGCACGGTCGCCGCGATCCGGCAGCCGATCGCACTCGCCGACCAGTTCGGCGTGATCGACGTCAGCGCCGAGAACCCCGGTGCGATCCGCGAGTTCCTGGAGAAACCGACGGACCCGGTCGGGCTGCCCGGCAGTCCCGACGAGGTGCTGGCCAGCATGGGCAACTACGTGTTCGACGCGCAGGCGCTGCTCGAGGCCGTCACCCGCGACTCCGACATGACCGGCTCGAAGCACGACATGGGCGGCGACATCGTGCCCGCTTTCGTACGTCGGAACGAGGGCGGCGTCTACGACTTCAAGGACAACGAGGTGCCGGGCGCGACCGAGCGCGACCGCGGGTACTGGCGCGACGTCGGGACCATGCGCTCCTACTACGAGGCGCACATGGACGTCGTGTCGCCGCTACCGATCTTCAACCTCTACAACTCCGAGTGGCCGATCTTCACCGACTACGGTCCGCAGCCGCCGGTCAAGCTGGCCAAGGGTGCCGACGGCAGCGTGCCGGTGGCCGAGGAGTCGCTCCTGTCACCGGGGGTCGTGGTGTCCGGCGGTCAGGTACGCCGGTCGGTGCTGTCGCCGGCCTCGCGGATCGAGCAGGGCGCCGTGGTCGAGGGCTCGGTGCTGATGAACAGCGTCAGGGTCGGGGCCGGGGCGGTCGTCCGCAACGCGATCCTCGACAAGGAGGTCGTCGTACCGCCGGGGGCCGAGATCGGCGTGGACCAGAAGATGGATGCCAAGCGCGGCTTCATGGTCGAGGAAGGCCTGACCGTCTTGGGCAAGGGCCAGCCGTTCCTCGACGTGTGAGGGAACCGACGACCGAGCGCGCACGTCCGACTCCCATGCGACGCATCCTCGGGACCCTGGTGGCGACGGCCGCGCTGGCGACCACGGTCGGCTGTGGCTCGTCGACGTCCTCGACGGCCGGCGGCCCGGACAGTCCGTCCGCAGGTCCGATCACGGGCGCCACGGTGCTGCCGTTGATCTCGCTGACCGGCGGTGGCGGGCAGGTCTCCCCGTCGGCCACCCTGCTGGACACGCCGGCCCAGGTCCGGGGCTTCACCCATCAGTTCCGGGCCCCGGCGCTGGCCGGCCGGATCACGGCGGCCGTCGAGCAGGCCCGGAAGAGCGGGTACCTCGTCTACGGGGCCGTGGTCGCGGTGGGCTGCGACCGGCCACCGGGCGCGGACGTCTCGCTCGACGCGAACGGTGACGTCCAGATCACCGCGCGCGAGGTGGCCAGCCCGCTGCCGGAGTGCCTGGCGCCGGTGACCACCGTGGCGATCGCGACGGTCCCGGGCGCCCAGTGATGTGATGGTGGGGCTCGCGAGCAAGCTCGCTTCGCCGCTCGCTCCGGCCGTTCCGCCCCGGCGATGCCGGGTCGGGGGTGGGGCTCGCGAGCAAGCTCGCTTCGCCGCTCGCTCCGGCCGTTCCGCCCCGGCGATGCCGGGTCGAAACGTCCTCGCTCGGGCCTGCCTCACGCTCTGAGGGAGGGTCCGCGGTTAGCGTGAGCGGGTGCAGCCGTGGAACACGTTCGTCGAGGGCGACAACCTCGACGTCCTGCCATGGCTCGCGGCGTCCGGCGAGCGCTACGACGTGGTGTACCTCGACCCGCCGTACAACACCGGGAACCCGTTCGCCTACCGTGACAAGGTGCCCGGTCCGCGCGCCGACCGACACCGCGCCTGGGTGGAGATGATGCGGCCGCGGCTCGAGGCCGTGCGCACGGTGATGACCGAGCGCGGCGCGGTCTTCGTCAGCATCGATGACCACGAGGTCGCCCGGCTGCGGCTGCTCCTGGACGACGTCTTCGGCGAGGACTGCTTCGTGGCCCAGATCGTGGTCAACCTGAACCCGAAGGGCCGTCAGCTCGGTGGCGGTTTCGCGACCTCGCACGAGTACCTGCTGGTCTACGCCCGCGCGACGACCGCCTGCGCGCTCGACCCGTCGAGCCCGTCGACCGTCGACCCACGTGACTTCCCGCTCACCGAGGACGACGGTCGCCGCTACCGCCGGCTTCCCCTGCGCAACACCAACAAGAAGTTCAACCCGGTCACGGCGCCGACCATGCACTTCGCGGTCTACGGGTCGCCCGAGACCGGTCGGGTCGCCACCGAGCCCTTCGCCGGCGCGACGGAGATCAAGCCGGTCTTCGGCGACGGCTCGCCCGCGGTCTGGCGCTGGTCGGTGGCCCTGATCGACGAGCGGCCCGACGACCTGGTCTGCCGCTGGGTCGGCGGTGCCCTGGGTCGTCGTGCGGACATCTTCCAGAAGGACTGGCTGCACGAGGGCCGTCGTAAGAAGCTGCGCACGATCTGGCTCGCCTCCGAGATCGGCTCCACCGACACCGCGGTCGCGGAGCTCAAGGCACTGGTGGGGCACCTCTTCGAGTCACCCAAGCCGACGGGACTGCTGCAGCGCGTCCTGGAGACGATGCCGGACGATGCCCGTGTGCTCGACCCCTTCGCTGGCAGTGGTACGACGGGACACGCGGTCGCGCTGCACAACATCGTCGACGGGGGCCGGCGTACCTGCCTCTCGGTCAACGCACCCGAGCCCGTCCGCCCCGGCTCCAACGCCGACCTGGCCGGCTACACCCGCGTCAGCGAGGTCACCAGGCTGCGGCTGCGGGCGGTCGCCGACGTGGTCGGAGGCGGCTTCGTCGAGGCATTTGTCACCGCCCAGAATTCTTGACTCGTTCAAGAAAGCGGGCCAGGATCAAAGGGTGCCGAGCCCCGACGTACCGCAGCTCCTGCGCGGTGCCGGGCTGCGGGTGACCAAGCCTCGCTCGGAGGTCCTGACGTCGGTCCATGCCCGTCCGCACGCCGACACCGACTCCATCATCGGCGCCGTGCGTGGCACGCTCCCGGGCGTCTCCCACCAGGCCGTCTACGACTCGTTGCGCGTGCTCACCGACGCCGGCCTGGTGCGCCGGATCCAGCCTGCCGGGTCCGTGGCCCGCTACGAGGCCCGCGTCGGCGACAACCACCACCACCTCGTCTGCCGTTCCTGCGGCGCCGTCGTCGACGTGGACTGCGCCGTCGGCGAGGTGCCGTGCCTGACGGCCGCCGACGACCAGGGCTTCGTGATCGACGAGGCCGAGGTCACCTACTGGGGCCGGTGCCCCTCCTGTTCCTGCCCAGACCCGTCCTGACCACCTGAGATCGAAAGGTTCACCCATGGCCCACGAGCACGACGCCGCTGTCGGAGACATGAACGTCGAGTCCGCTGACGGACCTGTCAGCACCGAGGATGCCGGGGGATGCCCGGTCGCACACGAGCGGTCGGCGTACCCGGTCGAGGGCGGCAACAGCAACCAGCGCTGGTGGCCGACCCGGCTCAACCTGAAGATCCTGGCCAAGAACCCGGCCGAGACCGACCCGATGGGCGAGGGCTTCGACTACGCCGCCGAGTTCGCCTCGCTCGACCTCGCGGCCGTCAAGCGCGACATCGAGCAGGTGCTGACCACCTCGCAGGACTGGTGGCCGGCCGACTTCGGCAACTACGGCCCGCTGATGATCCGGATGGCATGGCACAGCGCGGGGACCTACCGCATCAGTGACGGCCGCGGCGGCGCCGGCGGCGGTCAGCAGCGCTTCGCGCCCCTCAACAGCTGGCCCGACAACGGCAATCTCGACAAGGCGCGCCGGCTGCTGTGGCCGGTGAAGAAGAAGTACGGCAAGAAGCTCTCCTGGGCCGACCTCATGGTGCTGACCGGCAACGTCGCCCTGGAGTCGATGGGCTTCTCGACCTTCGGGTTCGGCGGTGGTCGCGAGGACGTCTGGGAGGCCGACGAGGACGTGTACTGGGGCCCCGAGCAGACCTGGCTCGGCGACCAGCGCTACTCCGGTGACCGCGACCTGGAGAACCCGCTCGCCGCGGTCCAGATGGGTCTGATCTACGTCAACCCCGAAGGCCCCAACGGCAACCCCGACCCGATCGCGGCCGCTCGTGACATCCGCGAGACGTTCCGCCGGATGGCGATGAACGACGAGGAGACGGTCGCCCTGATCGCCGGAGGCCACACCTTCGGCAAGACCCACGGCGCCGCCGACCCCAACGAGTACGTCGGTCCCGAGCCCGAGGGTGGCCCGCTCGAGCAGATGGGCCTGGGCTGGAAGAACACGTTCGGCACCGGAAGCGGTGACGACGCGATCACCTCCGGGCTGGAGGTCACCTGGACCTATCACCCGACCCGTTGGGACAACGAGTTCTTCCACATCCTGTTCGCCTATGACTGGGAGCTGACCCAGTCGCCGGCCGGTGCCAACCAGTGGCGGCCGAAGAACGGCGCGGGCGCCGACATGGTGCCGATGGCGCACGACGCCTCGCAGCACCGTGAGCCGCGGATGCTGACCACCGACCTCGCCCTCCGGTTCGACCCGGTCTACGGCGAGATCTCGAAGCGGTTCCACGACAACCCCGAGGAGTTCGCGGATGCGTTCGCTCGGGCGTGGTTCAAGCTCACGCACCGCGACATGGGTCCGATCCAGCGCTACCTCGGTCCCGAGGTCCCCACCGAGGTGCTGCTCTGGCAGGACCCGCTGCCGGCCGTCGACCATGCCTTGGTCGGCGCCGACGACATCGCCTCGCTCAAGCAGCAGGTCCTCGACTCCGGACTCGACATCTCCGAGCTGGTCTCGACGGCGTGGGCGTCGGCGTCGACGTTCCGCGGCAGTGACAAGCGCGGCGGTGCCAACGGGGCCCGGGTCCGCCTGGAGCCGCAGAGCGGCTGGGAGGCCAACGACCCCGACCGGCTCGCCACGGTGCTCCGGACCCTCCAGGGGATCGCGGACACCTTCAACGAGCAGGACGGCGACAAGCGGGTCTCGGTCGCCGACCTGATCGTGCTGGCCGGCAACGCGGCGGTCGAGAAGGCCGCCGCCGAGGCCGGGTACGACATCCAGGTGCCGTTCACCGCGGGCCGTACGGACGCGACGCAGGAGCAGACCGATGTCGAGTCCTTCGCCGCGCTCGAGCCGAGCGTCGACGGGTTCCGGAACTACCTCGGCAAGGGTCAGCATCTCCCCGCGGAGTACCTCCTGGTCGACCGCGCCAACCTGCTGACGCTGACCGCACCCGAGATGACCGTGCTCGTCGGTGGCCTGCGCGTGCTCGGCGCCAACCACCAGCGGACCTCGCTCGGGGTCCTGACCGACCGGCCCGGCACGCTGACGAACGACTTCTTCGTCAACCTGCTCGACCTCGGTACGACGTGGCACCCCACGTCGGAGGATGCCGAGACGTTCGAGGCGCGCGACGCCTCGGGTGCGGTGACCTGGACCGGCAGCCGGGTCGACCTGGTCTTCGGCTCGAACTCCGAGCTGCGGGCCCTGGCCGAGGTCTACGCCAGCGACGACGCGGGCGAGAAGTTCGTCCGCGACTTCGTCGCTGCCTGGGCCAAGGTCATGGACCTCGACCGCTTCGACGTCTGACGTCGTACGGTCCGCCCCCTCCGGAAAACGCGGAACAAATCGCCCGTCAGACGTCATCCGGGCCGATTTGTTCCGCGTTTTCGTCGTCGGAGGCCCGACGCCCGACGCCCGACGCCCGACATCAGGGGCCGGGACGGGTGGCGCCGTCGCGTCGGGCGGTCGGTCCCAGCGGGGGTCAGTCGGCGGGCCGACGGCCGCGCACGAGGTAGGCCGCCGGGACGGCTCCCACCGAGTTGGTGAGGATGATCGACAACGCCCAGATCCACTTCTTGCCCCGGACCTCGGCGGCCGGCCGCCGCGCCAGGTCCACCAGGGCCACCACCTTGAGGAGCGCCTCGAAGCTCCCCAGGACCACGATCAGACGTCGCGCCCCCGGGCTCAGGTCGCTCCATTGCCTCGTCATGGCCATGGCACGTCTCCTCTGCCGGTGTCGTCGGCTCCCAGTGTGACCCGGCATGGGAAACAGCGGGTCCGGGGCCTGCGCCGACGTCCGCCATGATGGGCGCATGACGACACGTGTGGCACTGGTGACCGGCGGATCGAGCGGGATCGGGGAGCAGACGGCGCTGCAGCTGCGCGACGCCGGGTTCACGACGTACGCCGTGGCGCGACGCGTCGAGCGGATGGAGACGCTGGCCACCGCCGGTGTCACGACTTTCGCGATGGACGTCACCGACGACGCCTCGATGGTGGCCGGGATCGAGCGGATCATCGCCGAGCAAGGCCGGCTCGACGTGCTCGTCAACAACGCCGGCTACGGCTCCTACGGCTCGGTCGAGGACGTCCCGATCGACGAGGCGCGTCGCCAGTTCGAGGTCAACGTCTTCGGCCTGGCGCGGCTCACCCAGCTCGTCACGCCCCACATGCGGACCCAGGGGTCCGGCCGGATCATCAACGTCAGCAGCATCGGCGGCAAGTTCTACGAGCCGCTGGGCGCCTGGTACCACGCGACGAAGTTCGCCGTGGAGGGGTTCAGCGACAGCCTGCGCCTCGAGCTCGCGCCGTACGGCATCCGGGTCGTGATCATCGAGCCCGGCCCGATCCGGACCGAGTGGAACACCATCTCCCGCGAGAGCCTGGTCGACGTCAGCCGCGGTACGGCGTACGAGGACCAGGCGGAGAAGGTCCGCGCGCGCATGGAGAAGGCCGACCAGCCGATGACGTCCAGCGGCCCCGACACCGTCGCGAAGAAGATCGTCAAGGCGGCCACCACCGGCCGGCCGAAGCCGCGCTACCCCGTCGGCCGCGGGGCGGGCACGATCATGGGTGCCCGTCGCGTCCTCCCCGACCGCGCCTTCGACGCGATCATCACGCAGCTGTACTCCTGACCGCCAGCACGTTCAGGCGACCCCGGCGGCCTGCTCCAGGGCGTCCAGCTCGGAGTCGAGGTGGAGCAGGAGACGCTGGAGGTGAGGGACGGTCCGGCGGCAGCCGGTCAGGCCGAACGCCATCTGGTCCGCGTAGGAGTTGCAGGTGATGTTGAGCGCCATGCCGTCGATCGGGATCGACAGCGGATAGGTGCCCTCCAGCTTCATGCCGTTGAAGTACTGGGTGGTGCGCGGGCCGGGGACGTTGCTGATGATCAGGTTGTACGGCGGCTTCACCAGGCCGCTCATCTTCAGCATCGGGCCGAGGATGGCCGGGGCCTGGCCGAGCGCGCTCATCGCCAGGATCTGCATCGGCGTCATCTGGGCGAGCGCACGCTTGCCGTCGGCCATCGAGTCGTGGACTGCCTGCAGCCGGTCGGCGGGGTCGGCGAGGTCCGTGCCGAGCTTCACCATCACCGCCCCCACGGCATTGCCGCCGGACGCCGAGGCCACGTGGGACTCCTTGGCCTTCAGACCGACCGGGACCATCGACACCAGCGTGTGCTCGGGCAGGGCGTCGAGCTCGACGAGGTAGGTCCGCATCGCGCCGCTGCACATCGCGAGCACCACGTCGTTCATCGTGGTGCCGGTCGCCTTGCCGATGGCACGGAGCCGCTCGAGCGGCCAGTCCTGGGCGGCGAAGCGCCGGGCGGCGGTGATCGGCTGGTTGAGGATCGTCCGCGGCGCGTAGAGCGCGAGGGCGGAGGTCTCGTTGCGCACGGAGCGGTTCAGGGTCTTGACCAGCGCGCCCGGCAGCCCGGCCGCCTCGGCGCCGATCGCGAGCGCCGACTGCATCGCCTGCTGCGGCAGGTCGGCCAGGCTGGTCTCGGTCTTCTCGCGGGGCTTGGCCGACGGGCGGCGCTCCCAGGGCGCTGGCATGTCCCTCCGGTCGGGGTCGCTTGACAGGATGCTCTGGAGCAGCCGCATCGCGGAGACGCCGTCGACCAGCGCGTGGTGGAGCTTGCAGTACATCGCGACCCGCCCGTCGCGCAGGCCCTCGATCAGGTGCCACTCCCACAGCGGGCGCTCCGTCGCGAGGCGGCTGGAATGCAGGCGGGAGCACAGCTCGAGCAGCTCACGGACCCGACCCGGCTTCGGCAGGGCGCTGTGGCGGACGTGGTACTCGATGTCGAACTGGTCGTCGTCGACCCACACCCACTGGCCGGCCGTCTTGATCGACCGGTAGGGATGCTTGAGGAAGAGTGGCGCGATGTCCTCGCTCTCGATGAGGTGCGTGTAGAGGTCGCGGACGTAGTTGCGCCCCGCACCCTCGGGCTTGGTGAAGAGCTGCAGCCCGCCCACATGCATCGGCATCCGCCGGTTCTCCGCCATCAGGAAGCCTGCGGCGGTGGGATCGAGTGGGTGCACCATGGGAGCGATCCTTGCCGTTGACCCGGTGGCGGACAAGGGCGAGGCCCGCCGTCGGTACGTCGTGGGAGTATCGGCGTCATGGTGGCGAGTCCGTTCGAGGTCGCCCTGGACCGGGGTCGCACCTCGGTCGGCGTCCGGGTCGACCGGTGGCGCGCCAAGCGTTGGGCGATCGCCCAGTGCGCGATCGCCGCGGGCGTCGCGTGGTGGTTCGCCCAGGAGGTCGTCGGCCATCCGGCGCCGTTCTTCGCGCCGGTGGCGGCCGTGGTCTCGCTCGGTACGTCGTACGGGCAGCGGCTGCGGAGGGTGGCCGAGGTGACGGTCGGGGTGGCCCTCGGGGTGTTCGGGGCCGACCTGCTGGTCCGGGTCATCGGCACCGGCGCCTGGCAGATCACGCTGATCGTCGGGCTGGCCATGACCACCGCGATCCTGCTCGACAGCGGGCAGGTGTTCGTCATCCAGGCCGCCGTGCAGTCGATCGTGGTCACCACCCTGCTGCCCGACCCCAACCAGGGCTGGACCAGGTGGACCGACGCGCTGATCGGCGGCGGCGTCGCGCTCGTCGCCGCGACCGTCGTACCCGCCGCACCGCTGCGACGACCGCGCCAGCAGGCCGCCCAGGTGGTGCGCAAGATCCGAGACCTCCTCCAGGCTGCCAGCGAGGTGATGGTGACCGGAGACGTCGACCCGGCGATGTCGTTGCTGGCCGAGGCCCGGGCGACCGACCACCTGATCCGCGAGCTCCAGGACGCCGCCGACGAGGGGCTGTCGGTGGTGGCGTCGTCACCGTTCCGGATCCGGCACGGCCCCGGGTTGCGCAAGATGGCCGACCTGGTCGAGCCGCTCGACCGGGCGCTGCGCAGCACCCGCGTCCTGGTCCGGCGGACGGCGGTCTCGGCGTACCTGCGGCATCCGGTACCCCACTCCTACGCGATCCTGACCGCCGAGCTCGCCACGGCCGTGGAGGTGGTCGCGACCGAGCTGGTCGCCGACCGGATCGCGAGCGGAGCGCAGCCCGCGCTCCTGGCGGTGGGTCATGGGTCGGGTGAGCTCGAGCGCACCGACGACCTGTCCGCCGAGGTGATCCTCGCGCAGATCAGGTCGGTGGTAGTGGACCTGTTGATGCTCACCGGGATGGACACCCTCGAGGCCACCGACGCCCTGCCCCCGGTGAGGCGCGACCGATGACCACCCCAGGACGTTCTTCGGCTCCCCCGCTCCGCTCCTCCGTCGAACAACCTCCCGGGGACCCCGGGTGAGCTGGGTCCTCCACGTCGACCTCGACCAGTTCATCGCCGCGGTGGAGATGCTGCGCCGGCCCGAGCTGGCCGGGCTGCCGGTCGTGGTCGGCGGCCGCGGCGACCCGCGTGAGCGCGGGGTGGTGGCCACCGCCTCGTACGCCGCCCGCGAGCACGGCGTGGGCTCCGGCATGCCACTACGGATCGCGGCGCGGAAGATCCCCGACGCCGTGTTCCTGCCCGTCGACCGGGCGGCGTACGACGAAGCCTCGGCACGGGTGATGGAGACGCTGCGCGGGCTGGAGTGGGGCGGCGCCCCGGTGATCGTCGAGGTGCTCGGCTGGGACGAGGCCTTCCTGGGGCCGGGTGAGGGCCACGGCGAGCTGGGCGACCCGCGGGTCTTCGCCCAGCTCATCCGCGACGCCGTGCTCACGGCGACCGACCTCCACTGCGGCGTGGGCATCGGCGACAACAAGCTCCGGGCCAAGATCGCGACGGCGTTCGGCAAGACCGGTGAGGGCGACGGCTCCGGCATCGGGTTCCTCACCGAGGCCGAGTGGTTCGACGTGATGGGCGACCGGCCGACGACTGCCCTGTGGGGGATCGGCTCCAAGATCGGCAAGCGACTGGCCGCGCTGGGGATCCACACCGTGCGCGAGCTGGCGGAGTCCGACGCCCGGGTGCTGGCCGATGCGATCGGGCCGACGATGGGGCCGTGGTACCACCGGCTCGGCCGCGGCGCCGACAGCAGCCCCGTCGACGCGAGCCCGTGGGTGCCACGCGCCCACGGCCGCGAGGAGACCTACCAGACCGACCTCATGTGGGACGTCGTGCCCGACGAGGTGCGCGCCCTGACTGCCCGGGTCGTCGACGACATCGACCGTGAGGGTCGTCCGGCGGCGCGCGTGGGCCTCAAGGTGCGCTACCGGCCGTTCATCACGGTGAGCCGCTCGCTGACCCTCCCGGCGCCGACCAACGACCCGAGCGTTCTCGCGGACGCCGCGGTCTCGCTGCTCGACCGGGTCGAGCACGACCGCCCGGTCCGGCTGCTCGGCGTACGGCTGGAGATGGTGGCGCCCGAAGGGGGCTACGCGCGATGAGCACCGAGCGACAGGACTGGCAGGCCGGGCACCGCGACTACGACGACCCCGGCTCCTCGACGAGGCCGACGGGCCCGTACGGCTGCTCAACCTGTGCTGCGGCGACGGGCTTCGAGACGGTCGACGATCTGCGCCCGGAGCGGGAGCCGTGGCGGCTCGGTGTCGGCCGGCTTCGCGAGCGGTCCGAGGGGCCTCTTCCGGAGCGGTTGTTCGCCTTCGTCCGCTGAGCGCCCGATCGGCAACTTCGTCACTTTGGGGGACCGGTCGCGGGCCCGTCGGACGTTAGGCTCCACGCGACCGATCCGACGGGTCAGGGGGAGCCGTGGAAGTCGACGCCAGTCACCGGCGCGTACGGGTCACCATGGTCGCGGCAGCCCTGGGCCTGGTCGCCGCGCTGCCTGCCGCCGCGTCGGCACACCTCAGTGGTCGCGGCGCGACGGACCCTCTGTCGCGCGCGGTGCAGGCCCCGTGCGGCTTCCTCGCGTACGACGCCCTGCACCCGCCGACCTACCAGCACGTGGTCGTGATCATGGACGAGAACATCAGTCCGTCCCAGCTCACGGCGACCACGGCGCCGTACTTGACCAGCGTCAAGTCGGCGTGCGGGCGCGAGGGCTTCATGCACGCGGCGACCCACTTCTCCGACCCCAACTACGCGGCCGCGACCAGTGGCGTGACGACCAGCGCCGGGGCGATGACGAACAACGACAACGTCTTCCACCAGGCGCAGGTCGCCGGCGACTCGTGGAAGGCGTACGAGGAGTCGATGCCGCGCGTCTGCAGCACCAGTGCCGAGCCCTACAACGCCTACCACGACCCGGCCCACTGGTACTCCGACCTGCGTACCCCGACCAACACCTGTGCCACGTATGACGTCCCGCTGGTGCCCGCGCTGGGCAACGACCTGGCCGCGCAGGTCCTCCCGAGCTATGTCTGGATCACGCCGGACGACTGCCACAACATGCACTGGATCGCGGGATGCAGCCAGCCGAAGGCGCAGGCGATCAAGACCGGCGACGCGTGGCTGGGGCAGATCGTCCCTCAGATCCTGGCCAGCCCGAGCTATCGAGCCGGTCGCACGCTCGTGTTCATCACCTGGGACGAGGGCAGCGGCAACGCCACCAAGGGGGTCGACTGCACCGACCCGAAGGTCTACACCACGCAGGCGTCGTGCCGGATCCCGACCTACGTGCTGTCGGCCTACGTCAGGCCGGGCAGCCGCGACACCAGTGACCAGAACATCTACTCGCTGCTGGCCACGACCGAGGACGTGCTGGGCTATCCGCGCCTCGGACGGGCGGTCGGTCAGCCGAGCATGCGTCCTGGCCTGGGGTTCTGAGCCCGGCGGGTCAGGTGGGCGGGAGCTCGTTGAGAAGGTCCAGCCAGGGCCGGTGGCTCCCGTCGTACGGCGGTCGGCCGGCCGCCACGGCGGCCCGTACGTGGGCGCACGACCACTCGGCCCCCGAGGCGACCTCGGCCGGGTACGCCAGCGTCACCCGGTGCTCGGCGAACTCGTCCTCGTCGTCGACGTAGATCCGACCCTCGCTCTCGCGGACCACGTCGAGGTCGAGATCAACCGTGCGCAGGGTCGTGCCGTCCCAGCGCGGCGGGGTGGTGATGTCGACGTACACCGAGACGGGCAGCGCGCCGCCCGGACCGTGGAAGGTCGCCACCCACCAGCGCTCGGGCTCCGGGTGGTCGGCGTGGGGGACCAGCCCGACCTGGTCGTTCCGGGACACGACCTCGAGGCCAGGTCGGACCATCCGCGTGCCGGCCGCGATCCCGACCCAGTCGCCCTGCTCGTCGCTGCCCAGCCAACGGCCGGGGATGTGCCAGTGTGGCCGGTCGCCCCACTTGCTCATCTCGATCCGAACGGGGTCGCCGAGCTCGAACGCCATGGACCTGATCCTGCCAGTCAGTGCTTGGGCGGTTTCGTGCGCTTGGCGACGGTGGCGACGACGTCCTGGTAGCGAGAGCCGGTCAGGCGGGCGAAGTGGTGCAGAGCGTGGGCGTCGAGGCCGACGAGGACCCTGGCCCGGCCGCCGAGGACGCCCTTGGTCACGATGATCTCCGCCGCGCGCTCGGGAGGCATCTTGGCCAGCTTCTCGTCGAAGATCGCCGCCGACTCGGCAGCGTCCTCGCGGGCGGAGTAGCGGCCGTTGCGGGCGATCGCGGTCTTGATCCCGCCGGGGTGCACGGCCGTGACGCCGACCCGATGGCCGGCCACCAGCATCTCCTCGCGGAGCGCCTCGGTGAAGCCCCGGACGGCGTACTTCGAGGCGTTGTACATCGACTGGCCGGGGACGGAGATCAGGCCGAAGAGCGACGACAGGTTCACGACGTGGCCGTCGCCCGAGGCGATCAGGTGGGGCAGGAACGCCTTGGTGCCGTGGACGACGCCCCAGAAGTTGATACCGATGATCCAGTCCATGTCGTCGTAGTCGAGGTCCTCGACGTCGCCGGCCAGCGCCACCCCGGCGTTGTTGACGACCACGTTGACCCGGCCGAGCTGCTCGGCGACGGCGGCGGCGTACGCCGTCATCGCGGCGCGGTCGGCGACGTCGAGGCGGTCGCTACGGACCTCGCGCGCACCCGCCGCCTTGACGAGGTCGACGGTCTCAGCGAGGCCGGGCTCGTCCACGTCGGAGACGGCGACCAGCGCGCCACGGCGGGCGACGTCGACGGCGAGCGCGCGGCCGATGCCGGACGCCGCACCGGTGATCACGACGACCTTGTCATCGAGGGTCTTCATGCCCCCACCCCTTCTGACGCGTCGCTGACCGCAACCGCCGGGGAGGCTTCGTACGCCTCGGGGTCGAAGCGGGCGAGCAGGCGACGGAAGGTGTACGTCGTGCGGGGCCAGAGCGTGGTGTTGCGGCCCTCGGCGTCGAGATACCACGACGTGCAGCCGCCGGTGTTCCAGACCGTCCGCTTCATCCGGCGCTGCAGGTCGGCGTTCCAACGGCGCTGGGCGTCCGCGCGCGGCTCGACCGCGGCGTACCGATGGCTGCGCAGGGTGGCGACCGCGTCGCGGAGGTAGGCGACCTGCGACTCGATGATG
>Ga0302321_100001242_pt1 | contig 21804 bp, 16 predicted proteins | sample Fen_T0_1_FD_202505 | JGI IMG/M metagenome (GOLD analysis project Ga0302321, IMG submission 202505) | Peat permafrost microbial communities from Stordalen Mire near Abisko, Sweden - Fen_T0_1 | ecosystem: Environmental > Terrestrial > Soil > Wetlands > Permafrost | place: Sweden: Abisko...
GATATTGCCCTGGGAATTGATTCCCCAGACTGCATCCGGTTGGGCTGCATTGCCACCGCCAACGGCAATTTGTGTTAGCGCGGGGCCGTGCTCCGACACAAAAGTTTTTCCGTTAAATAGGTACGGGCTGCCACTAGCGAGGGCCCAAACGCTGACGCCACCCGCTGCGACCTGCGACACCGGGGCGTTTCCGGCGACTTTCACGTTCTTAAGCGTTTGTGCCATAGCGGATTGGGTGCAAGCCATTCCCAAGACAAGCGTGAGAATTGCAGCGAACGACTTTGTGATTTGGTTTTTCATGATGGTCTCCTTTGAGCTTTGTTTGTGCCAGCGGGGCTCGGATTGGGCCCCTCTGGGTTGTCCTGTGGGAAGTTGCGCGGGGTCTTGAACCCCGCACAACCTGTCTTCTTGTTTGGGAAGATCGAGGCTGTCTGCGAATTGCTCGCTGCCGGCTTTACCAGACCTTTCTGTTTAGATACACGGAAAGCCGTGGAAAAAGACGACAAACGCTGTCAGAACGGGCAGTTCCCCGGATCATCGGCGTCAATTCGACCCGGCTGGCCTGTTGGAATCAAACGGAAAGCAATCACTTGTGCCTCAACATCGCCTTCATTTCTGACGATGTGCACATGCTTGCCGCCGCGATCGACGAATGTCATGCCCGCTGTGTACACGTGCGGCGTGCAGCTTGGATCATCTCCGTCATAATGAGTGATCGTTCCAGCAGTAACGATGATCAAAGTGTGGCCAAGGTGCGTGTGCCAGCCGGTGGTTCCTCCCGGTGCCCAAACATTGGTCAGGAAATATCCATCCGACTTTCCCTTAGTCTTTTGCGAGGAGAACCAGAGCTTGCCTTTGTCAGAGAGGAAGTAGTTACTGACATCGAATGAGGCGAACTGCCCCTGAGCGGTCGTTGTACTCGTGAAGCCAGCCGGTGGCGTCGCCAAGGCACTTCCTGCGGTCGCAACGATTGCCGCACCAACCAAAATCAACCACGTTAGTTTTTTTCGCATATCGATCTCCTTTTTGCTGGCGTCGCCGTCTGGAAACGGCTGGACTGCGCTGCTTCTTATTTGTTGGCGCTGAGTTCTGCGCTCACCTAGATAGGCGTAATCGCGGGCGTGAAACTATCATTCACGGCAATTTTCTTTAAGTTTGCGTATCGATCTCCTTTTCGTTGGCGTCGCCGTCTGGAACGCTCACTGTAGATAACGGGATGGGGCGGGAAAAGACGACACGTCAACTCAGAAAAAAGTGAAGACACAAGCGACTGGGGTTGCCGTGGTCAGGGGGCAAGGTTAGGTTTCAGAGGCGGGGGATTTGGAGGGAAGTATTTCCAGGGAGAACAGTCAGTTGGATTGCTGGGTAGTGGACGGAAAAGGCAATAACCTTTGAGGGAGAATCGTGAGGCTAGTGGTTTGCAGAGGGAGTATCGGCCAGTTGTTGGGCGCTCTGGGTTTCCGGGTTGTCGCGACCCACGGACCTTTCCAGTCTCTCAACAGCAACCCGCGCTGCCGCCCGCGCTTCATCGCGACGACCCAGCGCCTCAAGTGCGCGGGCTCGAGCCAGGTAGGCATTCCCCGCCTTCGCCGACAATGCCCCTTCCTGATTGGAGGATTCCTGTATCGCCAGGAGTCGATCGGCATCCGACAATGCCTGCTCGGGTTTTCCCGCAGTGAGAGCGATGAGCGAGTCGTTCAGCAGCAATGTGGAAAAGGTGAACAGTCCCGCTTTGTCTTTCGCGAGTGCCGCCTGACCTATCGCGACCGCTTGGTTTGAAATATCCGCTGCCCGGGATATGTCGCCTTGCCCTAGCGCGAGCATAGCTCGGTCGGTCGTAAGGACGGAGAAAGCATAGTGCCCCGGGGGAAGAATCCGGTGCATCAGTGGATCCAGTTCCGAGAGCCGCGCAACCGCTAGATCGAACTTTCTCTGAGCAATCGCGATCCGTGCCAGGACGATTAACGACTGTCCCATCACGATTCGATTCTGACCCACCTTCCCTTTGTCATACGCGCGCTGAAGGAGGTCCGCAGCGTCATCCAGCCGGTTGAGCTTATACAACATCTTCGCGTAGTCGATCAGATAATTTGGCGGGACCGCGTCGAAGTTGTTTCCTACTTGCAGACTCATGATCGCGCGCTTCTCGATCTTTTCGGCTTCGAGTGTGCGGCCAATCTGATCTAGCTCCACTGCCCAATCGCCGAATAGTTTGGCGGCAGTTACGGTGTCTTCGTAGCCTAGAGAAGGCAAGAACGCGGCAGCACGTTCATATCCTGCAAGAGACTCCGGATTCTTGCCGGCAAACGAATAAGCCCAGGCAAGGTCAGCAACCGTGCGCATTCTGAGTGCATCCGTTGCCAAAGGCGATGCCGTCACGACACGTTCTGCCGTCTCCATTCGGTCGATCGCCAGTTGCATTTGTCCCGCCGCCTGCGCGACGTCGCCTCCCGTTTGGAGACAGTTCACGCGGTCTAGAGCATGTTGCGGATCGTCGGGTAACTCGTGGAGTCCTTCCTTCACAAGCTCCTCCGCGCGTTTCAGTTCGCCGATCCCGGAGAGGGTTGTCGCCAAGACACAAGCCGCACGCGCGTGCATTGAGGGATCGGGCAGGCCGGAACTCAACGCATAAGCTTTCTCCGCCAGCACGCGAGCTTTGCCAGGTTGATCTTCTGACGAGTAGTCCTCTGCGAGCCACATCCATAGGTCCGCGCGGCGCGCCGCATTCGAGGACTGCTGTTTCTCGACCACCTGCTCAGCGCGGGCCAAAAGGTCGGCGACAGAAAAGATCTTCCCCTTCGGTGCGTTGTATAAAAGAAAATTAAGCAATTCATCGTGTTCCTCACTTCTTTTCAGTTGCTCCAATGCAAAATCCCTTTGCCTACGAGCTGTCCGAGCCTGAATCAAAACTCCGACTACTCCTGCAATCGTGGCCATCGCCAACAGCGACGCTAACCCGACCACAGCTCGATTGCGCCGCACAAACTTCGCCGCCCGATAGCTGAAGCTGTCTGGCCGCGCGCTGATTGGCTCGTGGTCCAGGTATCTGCGGAGGTCATCCGCAAAAGCCACGACCGAGGCGTAACGCTCTTGGGGATCTTTCTTGAGCGCCTTAGCGACGATGGTGTCGAGGTCTCCACGAAGCTGGCGTCGCAGTTTGTCGGGAGTCGTGGTGCGGTGGGCGGCATTCTCAGTAACCGTCTTTGGATCCGCCTTGGAATCGGTCACGATCTCGGAAAGCCGCTGCGGTTCCGTATCAACAATTGCTTTCACCAGTTGAGCCGGTGACTGCAGACTAGGGCCGGCCGGGTGTTGCCCGGTCAAAAGCACATACAGCAGTATGCCGAGCGCGTAAACGTCTGTTGCCGTGGTGATGGGTGCGCCGGTGACTTGCTCCGGGGCCGCATATTCGGGAGTCAGGACTTGGCCACCCGGCGCCGTGAGCGCCGTTAGTGCCGTGTCGCCAGCCTCAGTTTCGATCAGCTTGGCGATCCCGAAGTCCAACAACTTCACCTGACCGTCCTTGCTCACCAGAACGTTGGAAGGCTTGAGGTCGCGATGCACAATCAAATTGGCGTGCGCGTGCGCAACGGCGCTGGCGACGTCGAGAAAGAGGCGAATCCTCTCTTCGATGTCCAGCTTTTGGAGATCGCAGTAGCGGTTGATGTGATCGCCTTCGACATACTCCAGGACGAGATAGGGGAAGCCACCGGTCGAGACCCCCGCGTCCACCAGTTCCGCGATATGTGGATGCGCGAGCCGGCCCAAGATGTTGCCTTCGCGCTTGAAACGTTCTTCATTCGCGCGGCCGACGAGCGCGAGGTTGAGGAACTTGACTGCGACGCTGCGTACGAAACGACCATCGTTGCGTTCCGCTAGCCAGACCGTGCTCATCCCGCCCTGGCCGATGTGCGAGACCAGGGTGTAGGCGCCAATCACCTGGCCGGCTAGCCCTTGCTCAGCGAAGGGAGGCGTCTCTACGCCAGCCTCCATGAAGCCGGCTTTCGCCAGCTCCGCGTGTTCCGCTAACAGGGGTTCCAGTTGCGAGGCGATGGCTGGATTTTCCGCGGCGAGCGCGGAAAGCCAGGCCGCTCGCTGGGTGTCGTCCATTTCAAGGGCCTGATCCAGGTATGGCGCGAGAACTCGCCACTGCTCGGGGCTAAGAGTGTGCATTGGACCTCATGCGGGCAGATCCGTGCGAATTTCGCGGTGAAGATAAAGCCGCGCACGCTCCCAATTCCGCTGGACGGTTCTCTCGGAGACGTTTCGCAACGCGGCGATTTCATTGAAGGAGAGTCCGCAGAAGAACTTCAGATCGACAATCTCCGCGAGAGCGGGTTCCACCTTTGCCAGTTCGTCCAAAGCGTCACCGATCCGGGCGACCTCGCTGTGGTTGACCGGATTCTCGATCTCTTTCGTATCAATCGAAGTAATTTCAAAGAGGCCGCCGCGCTTTTGCGCATGTCGTTCGCGTGCATGATCGATGATGAGAGTGCGCATCACGCGCGCGGCGTAAGCCATGAATCGCGGGCGATCGGGAAACGACTGGCCCTCTCGTGCCGACATATCGAGGTAGGTCTCATGCAACAGGGTGGTCGCGCTGATGGTCACGAACCCGGCTCGCTTCCCCAGTTCGCGCTTTGCCATGCGGCGCAGTTCGGCATATAGGGTACCAAAGAGCGCCTCGGTGGCAGCCTTGTCCCCATTCTCAGCGGCTCCGATCAACAACGAGATTGCGGGTTGGGTATTCTCGTCGAGCAATTCCACATCCTTCGGGTGCATGAGATTAATTGATGCGAGACCACATGGAAACCGGGCTCCAGACCCAGGGACACAGCCATGAGATCCGTGCGGCCCGCACAACAGTTGTGCGACATCTTGCCACAGAGCTCGAGGTTTCGCCATAGCGAAGGCCCCATATACCGATTCATGCATCAGGCTACCTTATCCCTAGAACCGCTGAGTCGCTGGACTGGATCCGACGGGCACGTGAACTCGATCCCAGCGGAGTGATGGGCGCTGACTCAGGCACGGTGCTATTCCACGCCCGACGCTACGATGAGGCCATTCTCGAAGAACGAAGCGAGTTGGCCGTACACCCGGACAACCCGACGCTTAACTGGTTCTTGGGGTTTGCTTTGGTAGCCAACGGGCAAGCCGAGGAAGCGGTGACAGTTCTGGAAACGGCCCGATCTCTAAGCGGCGGAAGCCCCGGTGTAACGGGTGTCCTCATCAGGGCATATGCGCACGCGGGGCGACGGGCCGATGCGCTTCGACTGGTGGAGGAATTGAAACAGCGGCAGAGGCGGGGGTATATTCCGGCCGCAGCTTTTGTGAACGCGTATCTCGGACTCGATGACGGGGAGCAGGCCTTTGTCTGGTTCGAGAAAGCTTATCAGGAGCACTCCAACATTCTGCAGCTTCTCAAGGTGCATCCCTTTTTCGATCCCCTGCGCGATGACCCGCGTTTCAAGGACTTAGTCCGGCGGGTGGGGCTTGGCTAGTCCGGTCAACCGTTAGCCATAAGAGTGGTATCAGCTCCGGATGATTCGACAGTTTTCGAGCGTGCGATACGGCGGCCCAAACGGCGCGTGACGCATGGGCTTTCGTCGGCTACAATCTTTGTCGCTATGGTTGAGCCGATTTCATTTACTCCGAGTGTGTATAGCCGATGCGCCGGGCCGAATTGCGGCGTGTTGAAGGGTGCGAGCGACCGCTGGTGGGTCATGTGGAGCTCGTTTGGCGACTCTGATATTCCGGTGATGCATCTGGCGCCCTGGGACGACAAGCTTGTGGTGCTGGAAGGTGCCGTACCGGTCTGCGGAGAAGGCTGCGCGCAGAAGCTGCAGTCGCAGTTTATGGGCAATATCATCGGTAATCGTCCACGGCGCAGTATCGGATAGGCTTGGAGATAACCGAGTTCTAACGCCCCACAGTTTGTGGCTCGGCGGACCCAGTCCTTGAACAGGCAAGTCAACATGAGCGGAATCACTCTGATTCCAGCTAACCTGACGTGTTGGCGAGCGCATCTCATCCCACATTAGCCTTACAATCCTGACGAGGAAACCCTGTGATGAAAACTCTGTGCTTCCTTCTGTTCTCGGCGCTGGCGGTGGGTCAAACCACGACTACTGCTCCGGCGGCTGCGACGGGTTCGCCTGTCTCGGACAACACGCGGTCGGTACTGACGATTCCGGCGGGGACGCGGGTACCGCTCTCGCTGAAGCAGGCCATCTCGACGAAGACGGCGCGCGAAGGCGATCCGGTGTATGCGGAGACGACGTTTCCGTTCGTGGTCAACGATCACATCGTGATTCCCTCTGGCACCTATGTACAGGGAAAGATCATGCGAGCACAGCGTGGCGGGCACGTGAAGGGGCGGGCACAGTTGCTGGTGCATTTCACTTCGATGATTTATCCAAGCGGGTACACGGTGATGCTGGGCGGATCGATTGAAAACACGCCCGGAGCCGAGAAGACTTCGATGAAGGATTCGGAGGGCACGATCCAGCACGACAGCGACGCCGGACGGAAAGCGAAAGACGCGGCTACGGGGGCGACTACGGGCGCGGTGATTGGAGCGGTGAGTGGCGGGGCAAAGGGTGCTGGGATTGGCGCGGGCACCGGGGGATTGTTGGGAGTTGCGATTTCGATGCTTTCGCGCGGAGCGGATATCAGGCTGGAGCCGGGGACGTCGATCGAGATGGAGATTCAGCGCGAAGTGACGATCGATGCGAATCGAATTTCGTCGCGGCCGGCGGTGCGGGTGGAGTAGTAAAGTTGGAGTCTTCTATCACCACCCTTACGTCTGTAACCCCTCTTCACGTCGCAAAATGTGCGACATGAGGACAGGGCTTTTTCTTGTTTCGTAACAATCGAGTAGTTTTTCCCTCAGATTTGCCACCTTCAAAGCATAGGCCGCTACTTCAGCGTGAAGACGGCGTTCACATGGGCGGTCATGGTTACGTTTTGCGGGGTGAATTCTTCGGTGGGAGCAGGAGCCATAGCAGCGCCTGCCATGGCCATGCCGCGGCGCATGGGAGTGTAGATGCGGACATTTTCCTGGGTATCCACCGAGGCGTAAGAGAGTTCGCCCAAGGTGCGTCCGCTGGCGTTGGCTAGCGATTGGGCGGATGCCCGGGCGCGGCGGTAGGCATCGGCTACGGCTTTTCCTTTTGCTTCTTCGTTTGAATCCAGAATGTAACTGAGCGACTGGCTTTCACCGACGGTGGCGTCTGCGAGTTGGCTGGTGATGGGCCCAATCTTCGAAAAGTCTTTCAACTTCAGGCTGACACTGGTCGTCACGGTGTAGCCGACGATCCTCGTCTTGCCAGATTTGTAGTCGTACTGCGGGTTGACGGAGAAGAAGCCAACTTCCGCAGACTTCGGATCGAGACCGTTGGTGCGGAGGACTTGGCGCGTCGTTTCCGCTTGCTTGCTGGCCTGGTCGTATGCATCTTTGGCAGTGCTCGCTTGCGATGAAATGTTGAACTGTATCAGGGCGGTGTCAGGAGCGGCGTCGAATTTGCCGTCGGCGCCTACATAGATCGTGTTGGGGAGCGTGGTGACGGTTGGAGCCTGGGCGAACATGGCGGCGCAGAAGGCGAGAAGGCAAAAAGCGATGAGAGCAGTTTTCATTTCGTCTCCGTAGGGTACAGATTTCCCTTATACACCTGTTGGTAAGAACGCGGGAAGGTGATGAACTTGCGGTGGCGGGACTTGTCAGGCGGTGCCGAAAAAAACTACGGCCCGGCAGACGCGAAACAGGCGCGATCTGACGGGCCTTCGAATACCCTAGGACGTCAGCTTCGGCGTCGCAGGGACCGTTTGGAATGACTTCACTACAGAGTTCGATGGCAGGCATGGGGATAAACGATGCCTGTCAACTCGGAAAAATCAGGGAAACTCATCAGAACTTAGTTGGTAAAGATGGGGAAGAACCATTGATATCGTTACGCAAGTCTTCCCAAATCTTGTCCGGCATTTCAAGAAAGACTTTTACGACTGCGGGATCGAACTGACGGCCAGCCCATTTGTCGATTTCGACGCGGGCGGCTTCGAAAGTCTGAGCCGGGCGATACGGGCGGTCGGAGGTCATGGCATCGAGCGTGTCGGCGATGGAGAAGATTCTGGCTCCCAAGGGAATCTCGTCGCCCTTCAACCCGCGCGGATATCCCGACCCGTCGAAACACTCCTGGTGAGAGTAGACAATTTCAGAAGCTTCCCTGAGAAAGGGAATATTGCACAAGATTTTGTAGCCAGAGTAGGCGTGCTCACGCATGACAGCCATTTCTTCTGGAGTCAGCTTTGCCGGTTTGCGCAGGATGTGATCTGGGATCGCCATTTTTCCTATGTCGTGGAGAAAAGCTCCGCGAGCAATGACGAGAATGTCCTCTTTTGGCAGACCCATCTTGCGGGCAATGGCGATGGTATATGCGGTGACGCGCCGAGTGTGACGTTCGGTTTCGGCGTCCTTCAAGTCGAGGGCGTCGCCGAGGGCCTGGAGCGTGATGTCGTAAGAACGTTCGAGCTCCTGGAGAGCCGTCTTCCATTGCTGGGTGCGGGCGGTAACGAGAGCTTCAAGATTGGTGCGGTAGGTATCGTTCTCGCGCTTGAGGCGACGGTGTTCCAGGGCCCGACGAACTGTGGCCAGCAATTGCTCCCGCTCAAAGGGCTTGAGAAGGTAGTCGTAGGCGCCGTTGCGCAAGGCTTGCAGGGCAACCTGGATGTCGTGGACCGCGGTTACCATAACCACCGGCAGATCCGGAAAGCGCTCTTTGATCCGCTCCAGGAGGGCGATGCCGTCCATTTCGGCCATCATGAGATCAGAGAGTGTGAGGTCGAACTCGTCGCCAGACTCGAGGATGGCTAAGGCTTCAACGCCACTGGCCGCCTGACGGCATTGGAAGCCGGAGCCGGTCAGCATGGAGGAGACGATTTCGCGAATGGTCTCCTCGTCGTCCACCACGAGAATGCGATCGTAAGGCATGGGCTGAACTGAATGTATCGCTCATTCTAGGCCCGTGCTGCACATTCCGAAAGTAACCAATTGGAGACGGAAACCTGGTAGAAGCAAGGTCCGCGCGTGATATCTAAAAAGGTGGGTATTTGTGCGTTCTTTATGGGTTCTGCCGGGCTATTAGGCAATTCGCTGGGTGCGCTCCCCGTCCCGTGGTTGACGGTGCGGGAAACAACCGCGCTCGCAATCGTGGCAATTTCGCTTCTCTTCTACCGCGCTTTCCGCGAACGGGCACTGCTGGTTTGGGCAACCGGCTGGATTGCCTATGGAGCTTTCCTGTTCCTGCATCGCGCCGGGGCGTTGCCAGTTGCTCCGAAGACGATGAATGCGTTTGGCGACGCCGATTTCGTGTTGGCCATGGCGCTGCTCGCGCTGGGCGCACTGGTGGCGGCGCAATCCAAGCGGCTCACGACGGCGGTGGTGGCGGTTTCCTGGGTGCTCGTGGTTTGCGCTGCCATGCAGCCGTTTTACTTTCCCGATTCGACCGCGGTTCAGTTGGGGGTGGAGATCGCCTCCCGGTTGATGGTCGTCGTCGCCGGAGTTGAGCTGGTTCGGTCCCGCTTAGGGCGTATTGGACTGGGGCCAGTCCTATTTGTCTGCGGTCTGAGTTTGAACCTGCACTGGGCGCCCTTCGCAACGCAGATTTCCCCGGAAGCATACCTGTTGGCGGAAGTGCTGTTCGGATCGAGCTTGCTGCTTGTGGTTTTGGATGATTCGCGGGTGCGGACGCGGCGGCTGGCAGTATTGAACGAGTTGGCGGCGACGATTTCGCGAGGGCAAAGCCATGCGCCCATGATGCAAGCGGCGCTGGAGAAACTGAAATCCGCGACGGGTGCGAAGGCAGCGTGGTTCCGCCTGGCCGAAGGCGGGAATCTGGTGCCGACGCAGCATGTCGGGCTGTCGCCAGAGTTTCTGCGGGCTATCGGCCAAGTCGGGATGGATGAGACATTGGCGCGGGTGCTCGAGGAGAATCGGGCATCCGTGGTCAAGACCGCGAAAATCTCAGAGGCGGTGCGCGAGCAACTGGTTAAGCACGGGATTCATCACGTGGTGCTGGTTCCAGTGCTGGGGAAGAAATCAGTGATCGGCATGCTGTCGCTGGGATGTTCGAGCGGACGGCGGCATAGCGCCGACGAGTTGGAATTCCTCGAGACGGCGGCGCAAAAGCTGGGGATCGCGTCAGAGAATCTACGCCTGCTGGAGCAGGTACTGCGGTCGCAGCGACAGTGGACGAACACGTTCGATTCGATCCGGGACCTGATTCTGGCGCACGATGCGGACTATCGAATTCTGAAGACCAACCAGGCCCTGCTGCAGCGGTTGGAGAAAGCGCCGGCGGATGTGCTGGGCAATTTGTGTGAGAGTGTGCTGCCGCGGCGGCGAGCTTGGAGTGGTTGCCCCTACTGCGAGCGCGGCGTAGGTATGACCGAGGAGTCCGATCCATGCTTCGGTGGACAGTCGATCGTCTCGACGTCGTCGTACACGGAGCAGGGAGGCCAGCAGAGAGGCATCATCCACGTCATCCAGGATGCGACGGAACGGCATGCGGCGGAAGAAAAGTACCGAATGCTGTTTGAGCAGGCGCAGGAAGGCGTGTTCGTGGCGACGCTCGAAGGGGATCTGCTGGATTGCAACGACGCATTTGTCACGATGCTAGGGTATGGCAGTCGCGACGAGTTGATGGCGCTGGATCTGGCGAGCGTGCTGGGATCGACGCAAGACGAGCGGGAAGCGTTCCGCAAGGAAATCGAAGCGCACAATTATGTGCGGAATTTTGAAATGACGGTGCGGCGTAAGGATGGCGCTTCGCTGACCGTGGCGCAGAGCTGTTTTGCGACCCGCGATTTGACTGGCCGCATCGAGCGCTACCAGGGCTTTGTCCTCGATATCACGGAGAAGAAGCGGTCCGAAGATGAGATGCGGCGGCGCAACCGCGAGTTAAATGCGTTGAACGCGATGGCGGTGATCGCCACGCAGTCGTTCGATCTCGACGAAATTCTGAACCTGACGCTACGGCAGGTGATTTCGCTGTTTGGCGCGGAGACGGGATCGGTTTATTTGGCGGCGGAACCAGAGGGAACGTTCCGGCGAAGGGCGGGTTGGGGTCCGCGAAGCGAAGCGCGCGTGCGCATGGCGGAAGTTGTGTTTTCGGAGGGGCTGGGCGACCTGGTGATGCGGTCGCGGGCGGAAGTCGTGACGCAAGATTTTCTGCCGCATCTCCCGCCGAGCGTTGTGGAATTTGTCTGTGCCGACCGGTTGCCGTATTGGATCTGGGTGCTGCTGTGGAGCAAAGACAAGCCCATTGGCATTATGGGTATCGCCAGCAAAGAGGATCGGCACTACACCAGCAATGACGAGAATTTGCTGGTAGCCATCAGCCGTCAGTTGGCGACGACGATTGAGAAAGTTCAGCTCTACGAGGAAACCTGTCGCGCGTACGAAGACTTGCGACGCACACAGGAGCAGTTGCTGCAGAGCGAGAAGATGTCTGCGGTGGGACAGTTGATCTCAGGTGTAGCCCACGAATTAAACAATCCGCTGACGGCAATCCTGGGATACGCACAATTGCTCGATGGCGCGGGGCTAGACCACCGGTCTGCCGACTACGTACGAAAGCTCTTCAAGCAGGCGCAGCGCACGCATCGCGTGGTGCAGAACCTGTTGTCGTTTGCGCGTCAACGCAAGCCACAGAAGGAGCAAGTGGATTTGCGCAGGGTTCTGGAAGAGACGCTGACGCTGCGCGAGTATGACCTTAAGGTCAACAATGTGGCGTTGGAGCGCGACATTCCGGCGGACGTGCCCGCGGTGGTGGCGGATCCGCACCAGTTGGAACAAGTCTTCCTGAACATCATCAACAACGCGCTCGACGCCATGGTGGAAGGAAGCGGCAACGGGGTGTTGAAAGTGCGGGTGTTCAAGAAGGACAGCTTTGTCTGCATCGAATTCGATGACAGCGGGCCGGGAATTAAGGACACGAACCGGATCTTTGATCCGTTCTATACGACCAAGTCCGTGGGCAAGGGAACAGGCCTCGGCCTGAGCATCTGTTACGGAATCGTGAAGGAACACAATGGAGAAATCGTAGCCCGCAATCGCGAAGAAGGCGGAGCGACGATTGAAGTGCGGCTGCCGGCGAGCGAAAAGCCGGCAATCGCCGAAGCATCGGCGCCCACGCGGCGGGAGTCGCTGATTAAGGGAAGCGTTCTGCTGATCGAAGACGAAGAAGCGGTGCTGGAATTCGAGCGTGACGTCCTGATGGGAGCTGGTGCCGAGGTTGTGACTTCGATGAGCGTGGACGATACGAAGGAACGGCTACTGGCAGGCTCTTTTGATGTGATCGTGATGAATGGGCGGATGCCGGGTGGTTCCAGCGCGCAGGATATTTATCAGTGGATCGCTACGAACCGGCCGGGAATGGAAAATTCGCTCTTGTTCACGTTCTCAAGCATGGTGGATACTCCGACGCGGACATTCCTGCAAGAACACAAGGTTCCGGTACTGGCGAAGCCCTTTGAGGTAGGAGACCTGATCTCTCAGGTTCGCGGCCTTACGCAGAATCAATATAAGGCTGTGGCAAAAGCGGAAGAAGAAAAGACATCTTCGGCGAGCGCTGGGGTCTAGCGAGTACACGCTACCGGATCGTCGGAATCCTCTAGAGCTGTTCTTTCAATACCTTCATCATCTCTCTTATCAATTTCTCGTTGCGCTGGTACCTGCGCCAGTGGCCCTGGCGTCTGACGGTGACCACATCAGCTTTCTCCAGAATGCGCATGTGATGGGAGACGGTTGGTTGCGCGAGCTTGATGCGGTGCTCGACGTCGCCGGCGCAGAGGCCGCTCATCTCGTCTCCCGACGGATTCCTTTCTTCCTTAAGTAGACGAACTATGCGGCGCCGTGTGGGATCGGCGATGGCGTGGACGAATGCGTCAAGAGCGGAATCAGTGCGAGCCATAGTGAGGAAGGGTACCAGAGAAGAATTGGTAATTTTGTAATTTGTAATTTGGTAATTGAACCCCAACTTTAAGAGATTTTGAATTACTCAATTACAAAAATTGCAAAATTAGCAGTTCTTCCTACTTTTTCACGATTGGGCTGTAACCGTCGGCCACCAGACGGGCTTTCATGGCTTCTGCTTCTTTCAGATCGGAATAGGGGCCCACCTGGACGTGGAAGAACTTATCGCCCGCTGAAGTATTGTTTGTGAACGCTGGGTACTGTTTTTTCTTGAGTGCCTCAACCAGCGAATCGGCATCTTCCTGACGACTGACTGCCGCGACCTGGACAAAGTAGGCACCGGTGGCGGGCGGGACGTCGGTAGCGACAGCCGGAATCGTGCTAGCTGCAGTATTTGCGGTCGAAACTGCTCGTTGTGGCTCGGCAGGCTTCGTGGTGAGGTCGGTGTTGGCCGTTTTTGCTCCTACAGAGTTGTAGAAACTGAAGTCGCCGGACTGCGGTTGGGGCGGGGTGCTCTGCTTGGCGGCGGGAGAAGGGCGCACCACGGCTGCGGGCGTGCCAGCAGAGGCCGTCATGGTGCCGCCAATGCCCACTGCGCCGGTCCTTCGTCCTAAGGAAAAGCCGATGGCGAAGAACACCGCGCAGACCAGGACCAAGGTGAAGAACAGGGCCAGCATGCGGCCCGTGCCGAGCGTAATCTCCGTATCTTGCTGGGCTGTGGACATACGCTTTCGAACTCGTTCTTAGGAGCCTGTCGTCGCGGTTGGCGCGGACGGAGCTGCCAGCATTTTTTGTAATCCGGTGAAGAAGTCCACGGGTACAGGGAAAACGACAGTCGTGTTCTTCTCCACGCCGATTTCCGTGAGCGTTTGCAGATAGCGTAACTGCACGCTGACCGGTTCAGTCGCCAACAAGTGCGCCGCATCTACGAGGCGCTGCGCTGCGGAGAATTCGCCTTCGGCGTGGATGATCTTAGACCGCTTTTCGCGCTCGGCTTCGGCTTGCTTGGCCATGGCGCGGAGCATGGATTCGGGCATGTCCACCTGCTTTACTTCGACGTTAACAACCTTCACGCCCCAGGGAGCGGTGTGGGTATCGAGAATGCTCTGGAGGCGGAGGTTGATTTTTTCGCGATGGGCGAGCAATTCATCGAGTTCCTGTTCGCCGAGCACGGAGCGGAGCGTGGTCTGGGCAAACTGGGAGGTTTGGTACACGTAGTTCGAAACTTCGACCACGGCCTTGTTGGGGTCAATGACGCGCAGGAAGATTACTGCGTTCACCTTCAGGGTGACGTTGTCGCGAGTGATGATGTCCTGGGGAGGAACTTCAAGAGCTTCCTGGCGGAGAGAGACACGGACGATGCGATCGACGGGAGCAAAAACGAAAATGACTCCGGGGCCCTTCGCGGTTCCCATGAGGCGGCCCAATCGGAAAATTACGCCGCGTTCATACTCGGCAAGGATCTTGATGGAACTCAGAAGGTAGATAACGACGATAACGAAACCAACCGCAAGCAGTGTTCCGAGTTCCGGCATAAGTGCCTCCAAGCCTTGTGTAAACAAGCTTCTGTGCGGATTGTAGCGCAATTGGGTAGAGCCGGACGGTGATGGCCGCCACGTGCGTTGTCGAAATGGATTCGGGGACAGGTCGCGCGTTGTCCACTGGGACGACGACTAGGCCAATACTGTACGAGTTGCGGCGACGGGTTCGACCCGCAGCGTGAGACCGTCAATTTGGCGCACGACAACGCGCTCTCCGGCTGCGACACTGATGACCGAGACCGCATCCCAAAGTTCGCCGTGAACGAAAACTTTTCCTGATGGTGACAATGCGGTTTCCGCGATGCCGGTTTCTCCGACCATGCCTTGCCCACCGGTGACGATTTTGTTTCGACGCGCCCTAACTGCAATGCCCATCAGGAAGGCGGTAATCAGCCCGAACGGAATGCTGACGGCGAGAGCGGTCAGAAGGTGCACTCGCATTTCGGGAAGCGGCGAGTCCACGAGGAGCATGCCGCCCAAAGTGAGGAGAGCGATGCCGCCGGTTGTCAGAATGCCGTGGCTGGCGAATTTGGCCTCGGCGGCGAACAGGGCGAAGGCTACGATGATCATGGCCAGAGCCGCGTAGCGAATGGGCAGCAGGTGGAGCGCAAAGGCGGCGAGCAGCAGGAAGATGACGCCAATCATGCCCGGCACAACTGCACCGGGGTGGTTGAATTCAACGTACAGAGCCAGCGCACCGATCGCGAGGATAATCAAAAGTATGTTGGGATCGAGAATGCGCGAAAGGATTTGCTGCTTTAACGTCATCGGATAGTTGCGCAGAGGCTGGCCCGCGAGATTCAGAGTGGCAGCGGTTCCGTCGAAGCGATGGAAGGTCTTACCTGCCAATTGTCGAAACAGATCCTGTTCGTCCGAGGCAACATAGTCCACGAGTTTCTTGTCGAGGGCTTCCTGCTCAGTGAACGATTTCGATTCACGGACGGCGCTTTCGGCGAGTTCCACGTTGCGGCCGCGCTTGGAAACGACCGAGCGCATCTGAGCCGCAGCATCGTTTTCAATTTTCTTCATCATCACGTCGTCGGTCTTGCCGAAAGCGGACACGGGATGTGCTGCGCCGGTATGGGTGCCCGGAGCCATCGCGGCGACGTCTGCGGATTCCAGGATGAAGAGGCCGGCAGAAGCAGCGCGACTTCCGGTCGGTGCCACATAGATGATTACGGGAACGGACGAGGTCAGGATTTTATGGATGATCTCGTCAGTCGAGTCGAGGAATCCGCCAGGGGTGTTGATTTCGATCAGCAACGCCTGGTCATGGTTGGCAGCAGCTTCGTCCAGCGCGCGAGCAATGTATTCGGCGGTTACGGGCTGAATGGCATCGTCCACCACAATCTTTAGTATTTCGGCAGAAGCGGGGACAGCGAGAAAAATGGCGATGACAGTGGTAGTAAGAGCGAATAGCCAAGAGCGAAGAGCTGGTTTCATGGCTTTTGCAGCGGCTGCGCTTTCTCCGCGAGCTTGGCTGCGAGCGTGCGTTTCAGATCTTTTGCGGTGGCGTTACTGGGTTCCATCTGGAGAGCACGGTTGATGTTGTGCGCCGCGGAATCCGTGCGATCCTCGCGCAAGTCGAGCCGCGTAAGGAAAACATAAGCTTCCACCGATTCGTGCATGCGGAGCGAAGCCTCAGCCTGGGTGCGTGCCTGCTGCGCGTCGCCGCGGGCATCATAGACGGCGGCCAGCGCGGTCAGTGGTGCTGGGCTGGAAGGATCGACTGTGGCTGCATGGCGAAACTCAGTCTCAGCTTCGGCGGTGAAGCCGTGCGCCAGCAGTTCTTTGCCGAGTTCGATGTGATAGCGCGCATGTGGCCGGGGATCGGAGCGCGAGAAGCGCTGCTCCGCCCAACCCTGCATCTGCGTCGTCATCTGACGGAACGCGCCCTCTTCGTAGTTGCGCTTGAGTCGCTGGGATGGAATCTTCGTGGTCGCGGCGGTATTCACAACGCCGCCGGCGGGAGGCGCAAGCGCGTCGAGCATCACGCGGGCCTCGAGGTCGTTGGGTCGGCGCTCCAGAGTGGCGCGAAGCTCACGAGCGGCGCGGGGTTTGTCGCCACTATGTTGCAAGGCTACCCCGAGATTGAAGTAGTAGTCAGGATCGCTGGGATCGTTTTCAATCGCTTTCTCGAAATCGCTGAGGGCGCGCCTGTGGCCGAGACGATCCGCGGCGATGCCCAAGTTGTTGTACACCTCGGCCAATGGTAAGCGCTCAGCGATGAAGGAAAAAGCGGCTTCGGCTTTCTCGTAATCACCGTGTAAGAACGCGCTCAGGCCGAGATAAAAGTGCGCCTCGCGGGCCACGTTAGAGGAAGGTGGAATCTTTTCCAGCGCGGAAATCGCGGAATCGAAAGTGCGCTGTTTGTAGTAAGTCTTGCCAAGTTCGAGCCAAGCTTCAGCAAAGGCCGGACTGAAACGAGTCGCCTCGCGGAACTGCTGTATGCGGTCCTCAGCGGGAGCGGCGAGAAGGCCTCGGATGTAGTGTTCCAGCGCATCCAGGCGCATCGGGGAAATGCTGGCCACGTACTTATCTTTTGGAGTAGAGAAGTCGGTGCGAATCTGGCGCAGCAGATCCCATGCGAGGGCGGAATTCAGATTCCCAAGTTCGGCCAGCTTGACGGACTCGGTGGCAGCGGGATGAAGCTTTTGCGTGCGCATGTCCAGCAGTTGCGCAGAGGCGGTCAGAATGGCGCCGTCATACTTGTAGGAGCCAATTACCAAATAGTCAACATCCATTTCTTCCGCGAGCCGGTACAGCGTCGCTCGCGACGGATGTACGCCGGATGGGATGCCTCGACGGTCGTAAGCGCGCAAGCGCTCTTCGCGGTTGGTGACGTAAAGCACCGGCGAATCGAGTTGCGAACGGAGCGACTCGGAGAACGCTTCGCCCACCCATTCCAGGCCGGGGGTGGGAGATGTGTTCTCGAAGGGAGCGATGACAAGTGTGCGTCCGGCGATGGCAGCTTCTTGCGCATGGAGCGCCAGGCACAACAGCGAGAACAGGCAGAGACAAACGGCGCGTTTCACGACGCTTTCATTATATCGGCATGGAGCCAAAGATCATGCCCGGCGTTGCATGGGAGTAACTTCGGGCTCAGCCGCTTTGGCTGGGGTTTGGGTCTCGGTCCATCCCGGCAGATCGGTGCTGCCCGTGATCAGTCGAGCGCCGCGCTGGTAGGTTAAGTAGGCCCAAAACCAGTTAATCATAACGATCAGGCGATTGCGGAAGCCAATCAGGAAGAAGATATGGATGAATAACCAGGCGAGCCACGCGAGATAGCCTGAAAGTTCGAACTTGCCGATCTTGGCAACAGCGGCGGCACGACCGATGGTCGCGAGACTGCCTTTGTCATGATAGTGAAACGCACGGCGGGGCTGATTTTCGAGGTCGCGAGCGATGACCTCGGCGGCCCAGTCGCCTTGTTGGATTGCGACCGGAGCTACGCCGGGTAGCATTTTGCCGCTTTCGTCTGCGAGCGAAGCCAAGTCTCCCAGAACCAGGACTTCTGGATGGCCCGGAATACTCAGATCGGGCTGCACCTGCACTCGCCCGGCACGATCCACAGGCGCGCCGAGCTTGCGGCCAAGAGGTGAGGCAGCTACGCCGGCTGCCCAGACCACGACAGCCGCTGGGATTCGTTCTGCGCCGATGAAAACGGCACCGGCTTCTATCTTCGTCACGACGCTGGAGGTGCGCACATCCACACCGAGGCCGCGCAGTTGATCCGCTGCTTTCTGCGAAAGGTTCTCGGAATAGGCGGCGAGCACGCGGGGCCCGCCTTCGATCAGGAGAATGCGAGCCTGCTGTGGCTTGATGTTGCGAAATTCGTGGCTCATGGCGTGGCGTGCGATCTCGGCCAGAGTGCCGGCGAGTTCGACTCCCGTGGGACCGCCCCCAACAACAACGAATTGCAAGGGGGAAACGGGTGTCCCTTCGACTGCGTGTCTTTCGGCAAGCTCGAAGGCGAGGAGGACGCGGCGGCGAATCTCGGTCGCATCTTCGATGGTCTTGAGGCCGGGCGCGAATGGCTCCCAATCGTCGTGCCCGAAGTAAGCATGGGTGGCGCCCGAGGCGACGATGAGATAGTCGTAATCGAGAGCCTGCCCCTGGGTAATAACCTTCTTCTGCTCCAGATTGAAATCAACTACTTCTTCAAGCAGTACTTCCACATTGGAATTGGCTCGGAGGATCCAGCGGATGGGGGCGGCAATTTCGCCGGGAGAAAGGCCTGCGGTCGCCACCTGGTAGAGAAGTGGCTGAAAGGTGTGATGGTTTTTGCGGTCGATAACTGTGACCTGAACGGGAAGTCGGGCGATGCGGCGGGCCGCGGTCAGTCCGGCAAAGCCAGCTCCCACGATTACTACCCGAGGTTTCGGCTCCGTATTCATCTACTTATATAGATTCCCAGTACGTCTATCCGCACCAAAACTTTTGATGGCAAACCGATCCTCCTATCTCCGCGTCCGGGATCGAGTTTCGGGTCGTGAAAAAGCCGATCCCGGTCGCTCTGCATATTCGATCACTGGCCTGGCCGGGTTGACGCCACTGCAGATGTTGCCTAGGCTGGACGGGCGGATCTTAGATCTGTTGCCGCCCTTTCAATTATTGATGACCCTCGATCAAGAACTGTCTCAAAGATCTGCGTTGCGCTTTATCGTGCCATCTGTTCGAGATGTCATCTTCATTTTTCTTTTTTGGTCGCTGCTCGCGGGGACGCTCTCCAACCGTCCGCTAGCGGACCCAGACATTGGATGGCACATTCGGACTGGTGAGCAGATTCTGGCGACGCATTCGCTCCCACACAAAGATAGTTATTCTTCCACCATGCAGGGCCAGCCGTGGTTTGCCTGGGAATGGCTTTACGACGCGGTCTTGGGCGTGCTTTTTCGGGCCGCCGGGTTGAACGGAGTGGTCTGGCTGTGCGCGACTCTGGTGGCCTCGACATTCCTGTTGCTGCTTGGGCAATTGCTGAGGCGGGGGACCGGCCTGTTTTTCGCGATCAGCCTGATGTTGTTGTCAGAAGCGGCGGCGATGATTCACTTGTTCGCGCGGCCGCACATCGTGAGCTGGCTTTTGGCGCTGCTATGGTTTCTGGCGCTGGAACGATGGGAGTTGCAGTCGGCAAAGGTTCCACGATGGATCGTATGGTTTTTCCCAGCCTCCATGGTTCTGTGGGTGAATCTGCATGGCGAGTGGGTCTTCGGCCTGGCAATCCTGGGGCTCTATGCGCTGGCTGCATTGGTGGAATGGGCCAGTGCAAAAGATCCCTTGCTTGCGATCCGGGCCGGACAGCGCTTTCGAAAAATGAGTTGGGCTTGGCTGGGTTCGGCGGCTGCGACGCTGTTCAATCCCTACGGGTGGCGACTGCACGCACATATCTACACGTATCTGGGCGACCGCTATTTGATGAACCGGATCGAAGAATTCCGGTCTCCGAATTTCCATGGCTGGGCCGAACGCTGTTTTCTTCTAATCTTCCTGCTTACGGTTTTCGCATTGGCGATCCGGCGGGAGAAGATTTCCCTGAGCCGATTTCTAGTGGCGCTACTTGCGGTTTATAGCGGTCTATTTTCTTCGCGCAACCTTCCCGTTTCGTCAATGCTTTTGGTGCTGATCATCGGGCCTGTACTGTGGGAGGCATTCCGGTCTCTCGCGAACCCGGGTGGCTGGAATTGGATTCGTCGGGGCGTTGGTTGGATCGTCGCTTTTTCCGACCGCATGAGCGCCCAGGAACTGCAACTCCGTGGACATTTATGGCCAGTCGTTAGCGTCGTAGCGGCCCTCGCAATTTGCCTGCAAGGCGGGTGGGTGGGTTCAAGACACGTGCTCCATGCAGGCTTTGACCCGAAAGCCGTGCCCGTGGCGGCTACGGATTTTCTGGAGAGAGAAAATAGCGCGGAGCCCGTATTTTCGCCGGATTCATGGGGCGGATATCTTATCTATCGCCTTTATCCCAAGCGTCAAGTGGTGGTGGATGACCGCCATGATCTCTACGGATCGGAGCGGGTTCGCCACATTCTATTTTTGATGCAGGCGGAACCGGGATGGCGGAATGTGCTACACGATTGGCACATCCGCACTGTTGTGTTGCCGTCGGGCTCGACCCTGGCTAACCTGCTGCGCGAACTGCCGCAGGACTGGCGGATTGTTTATGAGGATCGAGTGGCTGTGATCATGGAGAAGAGGGAAGCGGCTGATCCGCAGGCACAACATTAAGTTGCGGTCTTTGCATCCTGAGGAAATTGGCGTCATCAGATGTGGAGGGGCTGTGGGCGAAGCGGCCTTAGAGTGATAGGTTGGTTTGTCTCTTTGGTTCAGTGTAGGCACCCTGTTCAGTCTAAAAATCGAGTCTATGCGGAATTCAGTGTCATGCCAATGTCGGGAGATTTGCCGGTGAACGCTCACTGTTTACCCTTCCGCCAGATTCCGCACACCTCCCGTCTTTTCCTCGACTACCTTTCCTACACCCCTGAAGCTCAGGAATTCTATCCTCGTTCTCCCATCGTGTCGGAGTGGTTGAAGGAAGAAGCCCCGCTAGTGAAGTACGATTCAGGTCGCCGGGCAAAAGTCAGTGCGATTTTGGAGCGGCAGAACCGGGAATGGGGAGCGTCGGCGAAGACGCTGGCGAATGTCGAGCGTTTGAAGCAGGGAGCCCTTACTGCCGTTACCGGGCAGCAGGTCGGATTGTTCGGCGGGCCTTTGTTCTCGATCTTCAAAGCGCTTCACGCGGTGAAACTCGCAGACCAGGCGACCGCTGCTGGTGTAGAGTGCGTTCCCGTCTTTTGGCTCGCGACCGAAGATCATGATCTGGCCGAAGTCAATCATGTTTCTTTGTTTGCAGCGGACGGCAGCCCGGAACGGCTGACAACGCCGAGTCACGGTATTACGGATGCACCGGTAGGGACGATTCACTTCGGAGATGAGATCGCGCCCGTCGTAGAGAGTGCGGCAACTTTGCTCGGGGATTCCGATATCGCCAGCTGGCTGCGGGAGTCGTATCGTCCGGGCGAAACACTGGGCAGCAGTTTTGCTCGTTTGTTCACGCGCCTGTTCGCGGATTGGGGCTTGATCTTGCTCGATCCGTTGGATCGGGAATTTCATCAACTGGCGCGTCCGTTGTTGCGGGCTGCGATTGAGAGAGCCCCCGAACTTGACGAGGCGCTCTTGGCGCGAGGCAAAGCTCTTGAGGCCGCTGGTTATCACCAGCAAGTGAAGGTAACGGCTACCTCCACATTGCTGTTCGAGGTGAGGAACGGGGTCCGGACCGTGGTTAAGCGGAAG
>Ga0302321_100001244_pt1 | contig 21798 bp, 22 predicted proteins | sample Fen_T0_1_FD_202505 | JGI IMG/M metagenome (GOLD analysis project Ga0302321, IMG submission 202505) | Peat permafrost microbial communities from Stordalen Mire near Abisko, Sweden - Fen_T0_1 | ecosystem: Environmental > Terrestrial > Soil > Wetlands > Permafrost | place: Sweden: Abisko...
AGTCCTGAATCGTTGTTACTCATGGTAGCCGTGTGTAAGTTACAGTTCTATCGTAACGTTGTGCAAGTCCAGCGTAGAACTGCGCGAGCCTAGCGTAGACATACACTGGTCCTGCGTAAAGTTGCACTGGCGTAACGCAGAGCTGCGCGGAAGCCGCGTAGAGTTGCACCGGCGTGGCGTAGAGTTGCATAGACACGACGAAAAGTTGCGCGGAGGTCCCGTAAGGTTGCGCGAATACCGCGTAGAGTTGCGCGGACGCGGCGTAGAGTTGCGCGAATCCAGTGAAGGACTGCGAATATCCATCCAGAAACTGTGCGCTTCCGTTGAAGAACTGAAAAAGTCCAACCAAGCGTTACAATATTACGCCCACGCCCGCCGCGGCGACGACCAACGCCTCCGCTGCTTCAACTACGTTATCCCCGTTTTAGCACATATTCGACTGATACAGAGACACGGTCCGGGGAGCGCACGCGTCCCGCGTGCAGCGCTCGGCGTCTCGCCGAGCGCGGTTCGGAGACTCGGGCGGGAACGTCCAAGCCGACACGCGGGACGTGTGTGCTCCCCGGACCCTTTTTTCGCAGGTCGTAATGGTGTCTACTAAAACAGAATACGTTCTAACGTAGAGCAGGGGCAAAGCGGCGGACTTTGCCCCTGCGGTGAATGAAGTTAAAAAATTGACGGAGCAGCAGGGCTTATCGCCAACTGCCTTCGATCAATACGTATCCGTGTCCACGGCGTTCCCAATGAGAGGGTACATAAGCTCTGCGGTGATTGGGCGGAAGTTCCCAACGGCCTGGGGCCCACACGTAGTGCCCGGCTTGCCAGTACCAGTGGCCGCCGACCCAGACGTGATGACGTGAAGGGCGCGCAACGATCACCTCGTGCATAGGTGGAGGCGGTGGTTCGGTCACGATGACCGGCGCGGGTGTGGCGGATTGAACTGAGTTTTGCTGCCAAAAGCCGGAGCAAAAAGCGAAACCGTTGTCACGAGCTTCCCAGTGCGGGGCGACATAAACGGAGTTGGGCGAGGGTGGCTGTACCCAGCTTCCTGGTGTCCATACGTAGGCGCCGTTACCCCAGCTCCAATATCCAGAAGTCCATATAGCGTCGGGTGAGGGGCGCTCGCCCATCTGTTCGGCGGGCGGCGGAGGCGGTGCTTGGCTGACGATGATTTCAGTGGGAGTGGTGGTGGCGGCAATCGCAGGGGCAGCGGGGGCGTCGTTCCATTGGCCAGCGACAAAAACATAACCATCGGAGCGGTGATCCCAATGGGAGGGTGCGTACACGACGCGTTCGCGCGGAGGTAATTCCCAGTGCCCAGCAACCCAAACATGGCGGTGTCCTTCCCAGTGCCAGAAGCCGGGAATCCAAGTATGGCGGGGCGACGGGCGTTCTACGATGATCTCCTGACGGGGAGGCGGCGGCGCGTTTTTGACGACGACACCGATTGAAAGATCGACACCCGCCTTAGCGAGGGGAAGGCAGGCCAGTGAAACGAGGGCGGAGCCAACGATGCAAAGGCGTTTGAGGTTATTCATGGGAGTTTGATGGTGTGAAAGCTGACGAGAGCTTTCGTTAGGATTAGACGCGAAGATTCCTGGAATGTTACGTGCCCAGCTGCGGGTAGTTGCAAGCGAGCTGCTGGACAAAGGGACAGTAGGACAGATGCAATGCATCGCAATCGGTCTCGCAAGCCGCGGAGAATGACTCCGCCTGTACGATATATAAGTAATATAACCGAGGTAATTGGAATATCTTGTGCGTTTACGGCGCGGTGTGCTGCAAAAACTTCGTAACTCTGAAGACCGATTTAGGAATTAAGTTAGCAGCCTCGAACCACATCCATCTGATCTAATTCTATGATAGCAGCAGTTGATTTAGCACCAAAGTTCAAGGCGGGGGAATTAACGTTTGGCCAGGAATGTGCCAATGTACTTGTTCAGCGGAATCTGATCACTGAAGCGAACAACGAGAAAGTCGCTGAAGTGGTCGGTCGATTCACAAATACGGCAGAGTCTGCCACGAGAGAATTGACGCGGCGTCGTCTCATAGCGGAGCCAAACGAAGCGATCGTCGCCGAGTTTATACGGAGGACGGCGAGACGTTTCTCGCTGAAATCAAACGGCCTCTCGGGCGACACCTTAAGTCGCGTACTTGGAGTCGATCGTTCGGTCGCACGCCGGCTTGTGAATGGTACGCGAAGCCTAACTGCTGAAAACGTGAAGACCCTGTCAGCCAAAGTTCCAGGGTGCAAAGGACTCTCCTCGACGTAAGCGGGAGCCACAATAGCTGACTTCTCGGTCGAACGGGGCCGGAAGACGCACCAGCAAAAGAAAAAATTACGACGGCACGGTTTCGCGAAGAAACGGCGTGAGTTCGGCTTTCAGGTATTGGCGCGCCCGATACAAGCGAGTTTCCACGCCGCGCTCGGAGCAGCCGGTGACTTGGCTGATTTCGCGATAGCCGAGGTGTTCGTAGTGATGAAGAAGCAGCGTAGTTTTAAGATCGTGAGGCAGACGGTCGATCGCGGTGGCGAGAGCGGCCAGGGCTTCGTTGTGTTCAAGCGTGCGATCTGGCGCAGGGGCTTCGTGCGCGATATGATTTACGGGCGCAGTGGTATTAGGTGCGTCTGGTTGTTGGGGCGCATCGAGACTTACCGACGGATGACGTCGCCGCCAGCGATGGTGATTGTGGCAGAGATTGGAAAGAATGGTGAAGAGCCAGGCCGAAAGGCGCGTGTTGGCAGCGAGACGTTTATTCTGCTGGTAAAGACGGACAAAGACTTCGGCCACCAAATCGTGTGCGTCGGTGGAATTATGCAGATACCGCCACGCGAAAGCGAAGAGCGGTTTCTGCCACCGAGTCATCAAACGGTTCAGAGCGGTGTCGTCACCGTTCTGGAGGGCATGAAGGTCAGTGTTATCGTTGTCGGGATTCGGGGTCACTGAAAGGGCGTTGAGCGCGCTGAGTTAAAGCGAGCCGCCACCGGTGGATTTGAGAGCTGGATCGAGGAGTTGGAGATACTGCTGTCTCTGCTGAGGGGTCATGACGTCGGAAGCCTCTGCGATCAGTTTTCGAGTGGACTCGTTGCATTCGCGGTCGAGGCGACGGCGTTGTTCGACGTACCGGGCAAATTCCAGGAAATCGACCTGACCAGCCGATTTACGTTCGCGTTCGAACTCGGCGAAGGACTGCTGCATCTGTGTGACTTGAGAGGCAAGAGTGAGAAGGCGCGGGCTGAGTTGCTCGTGGATGTCGCGAATGCGGGCGAGCTGCTGGTCGTTGAGCTGAAGGTCGCTCTTCATCCAGGCGAGAAGTGCGTTCAGATTCTCGCCGTTGCGAGCAGCGGGCGTGCTGAGCTCTGGCTCGAGCAGCGGATCGACCAGCCGCAGATAACTTTGGACGAGCTGCAGATTGCGCGCGGCGTGTTGATGCGAAATCCGGAGCTGGACCAAGAAAAGGCCGAGCAGGATGCAGGCGGTGGCGAAGGCGATGCTGAACGAAGGACGCGCGAAAACCGTTTTCAGGCGCTCGAGGACGCTGGGCGCGGTATCGGCGTTGTCAGTCACGGCGATGCGGCGCCAAACTTCAGGTTCGAGACGGTCGGGTGTGGGCGTGGCCTGTTCCCAGCGGTCGAGCAAAGAATCGAGAGGATCTTTGGGATCTTGCATGGATGATAATAGGTCGAACGATTCGGGATGGCGCTGGAGGGAAAAGGAACGCGGAGTTTAGCCGCAACGAGCGTAACACCATCGTCGCCAAAAGCCCTTCAAAAATGTAGTCGCAGGCGGGGACGACCGAAGGCCTTTCAAGGCACGTTATAAAGTAGGCGCCAGCGAGCGTTGCGAGTCTGGTTATCGGCAAACTGGGAAAATTTAGTGCGGATCAATGGATCGTCAGAATGACTAAGGGCTTCGGCTAGAAACGGCAAAAGGCGGGCGCGTGGATCGGTTTCGAGATCTTTTTTGATCCAAGGTTTCGCTGGATCAGAGAACGGTGCCATAAATCGTAAGGCGGCGCTTAGGCCGCGGCCATCTGGCGTGGTAAACACCCACATATCAATATCAGCATGGCCGCTGGCGCGAGCGAGTTGGAGCCACGCTTCGAGATTGAAGCAGCAATAGTCGAAAGACTTGGTGCGAGCGATTTCGAGTGGTTGGCGCCCATCGGGCTCGATCTGTGCAGCAATGCGGCTGGCTAATGCGGCGTGCGCAATTTGCTGGGCTTCGGCTTTGAGCCCGAGCACGAGCGCGAAATGCACGACTTGTGCGTCATACCAAGTGCCATGGTTGTTTTTGGCGGCCCGTTCATCGCGCCCGTTTTTGCTTTCGGTGATCCAGCGATAATAGGAGTCGAGCCAAGCAAGCAGGGCTTTCTGATCGCCAGTTTTCCAGGCGATAGAACCAATCAATAGCGCCACACCGTCGGTGGCCTCGACCACGTGGCGTGATTCGAGAATGCCGGTGCCACGGCCGTCGTTTACCCCGCGGACAGCCTGCGCGTATTTGAGATGTGGATTCATCCGGCTGGCGGGATCGATGAACCACGTGCGAACAAGGGCGGCGGCTTTTTCAGCATAGGCCTCGTGACCAGTAAAAAAATACGCGAGGCCGAGTGTTTCAACCGCTTCGCCCATTTCCCAAAAGGCTTTCGCATCAGTGCCTTCTTTGCTCTCGGGATTCAGTTCTCCATCTCGACGGACGTAAGGCAGGCCGTCGGCGGATTTCGGATTGGGCCAAAAATAAGGCGCGAGCGTGTAGTAATCATGCTTGTCGCCGCTGGGCGGTGTGCGCGACTTGTCCATGACCGACCAGGGTTTTTGTTTAAGGAGTTTGTCAGCCTCGGCGCACAAGGAGGTGAGTGCCGGCTGCAGCGCGGGATCGTGTTGGGCAACGCGTTCGCGAGCGGCAACGAGGTCTTTGCGTGAGAGCGAAAAGACCTCAGGTGTTGGCCGCGAATCGGCGGCGTACAGCGCCGTGACAAACAGGCAAGCCAGGGCTGTGACAACGCGTTTCGTGATGTGACTTAGTTGTAGAGCCAAAAGGGGCGTGTCTGCTGCTGGTAGATTAAATCGCGCTGCTGCCAGAGTTGGATGAAGGCATCAACGTTGACTTCTTTGCCGTCGCGTCGGAGGGCGTTCCACCACTCGGTTGAACCGGTGTGGATATTGAAGCTGCGGGTTTGAATGCCATTGGCCTTGGCGAATGGATTGCCTGCGGTGAGTTTGCAGGCGAGGCGCATGAGCTGGAAACTGAGTTCGGTGGGGCGCCAGGCGTTCCAATCGGACACTTCGACATAGATGCCGTTGGCTGTGCGGCCTTGCTTAGTGGTGACGGTGATTTTGCGGAAAGAGAGTCCAGGGATGTGCAGTGCTTCGAGTTCTTTGAGGAGCGTGTCGGTAGGCAGGCCATTGAAAGAAATGCCGCGGAAAGGGAACTGTTCGCCGACACCGTGGGTGAACCCGCCCAGTTGGCAACCCAGGCCGGTCATGGCATAACCAACACAAGCCGGGAAATCTTGAACTCTTGGCGAAGTTGGCGTGAAGCGGAGCCCTGTTTCGGGCCAGCGCATGCCGCGTCGCCAACCACGCATGGGCACAATCGTCATGCGGCCTTGGCGACGAGTAACTTCATCAATCGCGAGCATGCCGGGCGTGGAAACGGCCATGTTGGCAATTTCGCCGATGGTGAGCCCGTGGACGTATGGTATTGGGTAAGCCCCTACACCGGTGTTCATCCACTCGCGATCGAGAATGGGGCCATCGACTTTAAGGCCGCCGAGGGGATTGGGACGGTCGAGCACGACGACTTCGACGTGATTTTCAAAACAGGCTTCAATCGCGTACTTCATGCACACGTTGTAAGTGTAGGAACGTACGCCGATGTCTTGCAGATCGATCACGAGGACGTCGATGGCTTTAAGCTGCTCTTTTGTCGGTTTGTTATGTTTCCCGTAAAGTGAATACGCGGGTAAGCCGGTGCGGCGATCGACCGTGTCGGGGATGTTTTCGCCGGCGGGCGCGTCGCCGTAGATGCCGTGCTCAGGACCGAAGAGAGCGACGAGTTTGATATTGGGAGCTTTGCGCAAAATCTCGACGGTCGGCACGCCATAGCGGTTAACGCCCGCAGGATGAGTAAGGAGACCAACGCGTTTGCCGGCGAGCGGTGCAAAATTTTCCGCGGCCAGCACGTCGACACCAAGCATGACAGGGAAAATGAGTTCGAATTTCGGGACGACGATGGCCGGCGGGGGCAGGACGGGCAGCGTCGTCTTTTTCTTTTCGTCAATCGGGGCGGGCGCGGAATGCGGCGTCGCTGAACTTTTCAGCTTGGCGGTTTTTTTTGTGCCGGAGCTAGCGCTGCTGCACGCTGCGAGGCCAGCCAACAGCAAAAGCGAAATAAGCGTGGAGCAAAGGGGGCGAAAAAGTCTGCGCATTCGGTTTTCGAATGTGAGCAACCGCAGTAACCGGTCGAGCGCGAACCGGAAGGGACCGCGATTTTTTTGCATGCTACAACGCGCGTTGCACGGCGCTGCGGAGGAAAGCAGTCGCATCACGTAGCGCGCGGTCCAGCGGCACATCAGTCGGTGTGATCTCGTGGAGTGTGAGTAAGTCGTGCATCGTGGGTGAAGCGATCTGGCCTGCGAAAAGGTGCACGCTTTTTTTGGCGGCAAGCGCCCGCTTAAGGATTGCACCGGGGCCTTTGCCGCCGAGGGAAGTGGCGTCGAAGCGGCCTTCGCCGGTTACGACAAGATCGGCATTGGAGATGCGTGCGTCTAGCCCAAGCCAATCAGATACGAACGCGAAACCGGAAAGCAGCCGGGCTTGCGCCGCACAGATGAGCCCAAACGCGATACCGCCGGCGGCTCCAGTTCCGGCCGTACCGGGCAGGGTCGGCGGCTGATGGCAATGGGAGCACAATAACTGCGCCATACGTTCACTCGCCGTTTCTAGCGCGAGAAACTCGTCTGGTTTGAGGCCTTTTTGTGGCGCGAACATCGCAGCGGCGCCTTGAGGGCCGAGGAGCGGATTGGTGACATCGCAGGCGATGTGGATGGGCGGAATGGTTGCGGCAACTTCACCTTCGATATGAGAAATCTGTTCCCAGCGAGACGGCGTAGGCGGACGAATGGCTGAGCCAGAGGCATCGCGAAACTCTAAACCGAGCGCGGAGAGCGCGCCGAGCCCGAGGTCGTGCGTTGCGCTTCCGCCCACCCCGAGGAGGATGGCTCCGGCGCCGAGTTCGGCAGCTGCGCGAATGAGTTGGCCAGTGCCGCGTGAGGTGGTTTCCCATGGCGTACGCTGGGCCGGTGGCAGCAAGGCCAAACCGCTGGCCGTAGCCATTTCGATAATGGCGAGAGTGGCATTATCGCCAGCATTCGGAGCGAACTGTAATCGCGTGAGAGCGGCTGGCGGTATCTGGGATTTGGTTACAAGTGTAAGACCGGAATCGACGAGCCCTCCGCGTGGGCCGGTGACTTGGCGGGCGACTTGCTGCCCATCCACGACGGAGGCCAGCACTTCCTCGAAGCCATCACCGCCATCACTGAGCGGGCAAAGATCGAATTGCCAATCAGGATGTTTTTCGCGAAGCGCGCGAGCCGCGACCTCGCACGCCTCGTTGGCGGTGAGCGCATCCTTAAACTTGTCGAACGCGACGAGCACGCGCATACCCTGCAATCTGTGCAATGCCGCCGCGGGTTAAAGCGAAAAAGCTACCTCGCGATCAGTTCTTCTGCGGCGGTGCGACGGTGAGCAGCGATTTGACGTGTGTGACACCGTCGGTGTCGAGGGCAAGGCCCACAGCTTTGGCGATAAGTGCTGGGCTGGCGACGGTGCCAGTCAGGGCGACCTGGCCGTTGTCGCAATCGACCGATATAGCGCGTGCGGAGAGTTCTTTGTCTAAAGTATATTTGGCTTTGATCGCGGTGACGATGCGGGCGTTGGAAGCGGTGCTCGCGATGCTCTCACCAGCGGAATGAGCCTTGGTGCGCACGACTTGGCCGGTGCGCGCGAGTTCTGCGCTGATGTCCTCAGGCGTGAGGTGCCATTCCGCGAATTTAGCGGCAACGGCATCTTTGGCTGCTTTGACGTCGTTGCGCGCACGATCAGAGAACGACGTGTTCGTATCGGTTGCCTCAGGCTTGGCCGGATTTGATGTTGTTGGAACAGAATTGGGTGAGGACGCTTTCTTTTGCTGTAGATAATAAAAACCGAAAGCTCCGGCGGCGGCACCGATGATGAAGATGAATAAGGCTGTTTTCATGAGGCGATGGATGTCGTACCGACAGGCGAGCGGAGAATTGGTTCAATGGCCAGCTCCCACCGACTTTATTCTCGCTGTGTTCGTAGTGTCGGCCACGTTGGGCATAGCCATGATTTTCCGCTGCCAACCTGGTTTTGAACCCAACCTCGAAAAGGAGTTGCGCGAGTTTGATATCGTTGCGGCGGAGTTAGGTTCCGGCTGGTTGCGTGCGGTGAAGACCGAGAGGAACCTGCCCGATTTGTGTTTTGCTCAGTCGGTAATGCTCGATCCGGTCGAGATCGCGGCGGACACAGTCAATGGGCTTGCGGGCAAAATATTAGACTATTTTCTCAGTTCGGCAAAAGAGGAGCGTTTCGAAACTTCCTGGCCGTTGATTTTCGAGATGGCCGCTGGGCTCGACGGACTGGGACGGAGAGTCGATGGCGTGGAAAAGGCGCTGGGTGAATTATTACGCAAGCGCATGTCACGCGTGTCGAAGCTGGCGACGGCAGAAAAGCCGCGGGGGCCAGCTCAGGTGCGCGGGCTATTTGTTTTTTTTGCCGATTTCGGGCGGATGTTTGTCGCGCGCGAATGTGTTTTCGGCGGGCAGCAACGTATGGCGGATGATCCGCTGGCGCCGTCTCGCTCGTATTTAAAAATCGAGGAATCCTACGTCGTTTTTGGTCGCGAGCCGGCGACTGGCGAAACGGTGGTCGATCTCGGTGCTGCGCCGGGTGGCTGGAGTTACAGCGCGGCGAAACGTGGTGCGCGGGTGATCGCTGTCGATAACGGCCCCCTCAAGGGCGGTGCTTTGGACAATCCTTTGATCGAGCATCGGCGTGAAGATGCGTTTCGGTTTCAGCCGGCGCCGGGCGACGTGATCGATTGGTTGCTTTGCGACTTGGTCGAGGAACCGCATCATGTGATGCGGAATCTTATCGAACCCTGGATAGTCCAAGGCTGGTGTCGGCGCTTCGTGGTGATTCTGAAGTTTGGTCGGGTTGATCCGGTGGCGTTGTTGCGCGAAGTGGCCGCGCCTGGCAGTGTGCTTGCAACGCGTACGACGGGGCTGCGCATCAGGCATCTTTATCACGATCGCGAAGAGTTCACCTTGGTAGGGGAGGTTAAAATATGAAGCCCAAGGAAATTCCCGTCTGCGGCCTGGGCGCGGTCCAGGCACGCTTCAAGGCCAACCCGAACTCAATCAAGCGCCTCTTTTTCGATTACGCGACTGGCCGCAAAATCGGTGCGATGTGCAAGGCCCTCGCTGCGGCGCGGAAAGTCTACCGTTGCCTGGAACCAGCCGAGTTGCAAAAGGTTGCGGGCACGATTCACCACGGTGGAATCGTAGCTATCGTGGAGCAGCAAGGATTGCGGGCGCCGACGGCAGAGGATGTCGCAAAATGGGCGCGTGCTCATGCGCCGCTTCTACTGCTCGACCGCGTCGGCAATGCTCACAACCTCGGAGCGATCGCGCGTACCGCAGCGTTTTTCGGTGTAGAAAATATGATCGTCGCGGATCATCCGCAGCAGGCGTTGCCTGGTGAAGCCGCGCATCGCGTGGCCGAAGGTGGACTGGAAAGCGTGGAGATTTTTGCGGTGAAGGACGTGGCTGCATTTTGTCGCGAGCTCGCTGCGCATTACCGTGTGTTTGGTACTGCGGTGATTGGCGCGGTACCGTTACGTAAGACAAAAAGCGACGCTTCGAATACGGCTAAACCAATTGCGCTCGTGTTGGGAAATGAAGAACACGGACTTGCGCCTGAAGTGGCGAAAGCGTGCACGACGTTGGTGACGATTCCGGGCTGCGGACGAGTCGAGTCGCTCAATGTTTCGGCGGCAGCGGCGGTGTTGTGCTGGGAGTTTTTTGGAAAAACACGCTGAACCTTCTTGCATGGCGAAGGTCAATTGGCACAGTTCCCGCTAAATCCAATTTCGTTATGAACGACACGCCATTTGGTCCTGAAGAATATGCGGTCCTGCATTTCTCCTTGGTTCCGTCCGAGGAGGGTAAACCCATGCAGAAGACCCAAGCCTGTGGCGTCTATCGTACGATCGAAGAAGCCTTTATAACGGCTCGATTACTGGCTGTGCGCGAGTGGCAGCGTTTGCGGTCTCTCGCCTCGGCTGGTGCTAACAGCGCAGCCTCGGTTAACTGGCAGGTGATCGATACGGAATTCGGTTACGATTTGAAACGCGACAGTCTCGTTGTTTCACGGTTCTGGATTCACGCCCGAGCCATCTCAGAGACTTAAATATGAAGCCCGGCACGCAGCCGGGCTTTTTTGTATCTGTGTGGCGTGATTAGGAAACTTCGCGCTTTCACGGGCACTCCGAGAAAACGCCGCGTCTTTTAACAGGCGGCCTTTCCCCAGATGCGCGGTTTTAGTTTAGCTCCGGGCGGGCATGATGCTCACATCAACCATCAGGTCTGAGGCGATTTTCTCTAGTTCGCCGCGTAGTTGGGCAATCGATACACCGGTAGGCAACAGTACCGCCGCCCGCGCCTGGAATAGCATGGAGCCATCCATCGGCGCGCTGACGCGATCGGAAGAAAGTTCTTCTACGTTGACCCCATTTTGAGCGAGCACGCGTGAGATTTGGTGCAAGATACCGGGTCGGTCTTGGCCGACGAGTTCGAGCGTAGCCACGATGCCACGCGTGGTCGGCGCTGCCGTGGTCTCTTTGCGGCCCGAGATATGTAGGCCGTCCTTTTCTAGCTGAGCTAGGGAGGCGAGGAGCGCATCGCTTTTTTCTGCGGGCACTTCGACTCGCACAATGCCGGCGAATTGACCGCCGAGCCGACACATGCGGCTTTCGAGCCAGTTGCCGCCGTGTTCGACGACGTGAGAGGTGACAAGTTCGACGAGGCCCGGGCGGTCCGGGCTGATCACGGTCATGACAAGGGTGGAAAGCATGTTGCGATGCTGGACAGCTGCGACGTCGGCGTCAGGGAAAATTTTTATCTGCTTCAACTGTAAGACCTGGCCAGCCTTGCTGCCCCGGTACTGGAAGACTTTGTTGTTACCGTTTTTCCGATCATGAAAACCCCAAAATTCGTCGTTTCTGCTTCATTGGCCACTCTTGCTTCGTTGCTGCCATCTGCTTCGTCTGCGGCAGAGCAGAAAAAGATGAACGTGTTGTTTATCATTTCCGACGATTTGCGGGTTGAGCTTGGTTGTTACGGAGAAACGCCGGCAAAGACGCCCAACATCGATCATTTAGCCGTGCAGGGTGTGCGTTTTGAGCGTTCTTATTGCCAGTATCCGCTTTGCTGCCCATCACGCACCTCGATGCTCACGGGTCGAAATCCGACCACAACCAATGTCCAGGGAAACCGCAGTTGGTTTGGCACCGCGCATCCAGATTGGGTGAGCCTGCCGAAATATTTCCGCCAACACGGCTACGTCACACTGCGCTCTGGGAAAATTTTCCACGAAGGCATCGACGACACTGAGGCCTGGGTTGAGGGTGGCGAACCTCGGATTTACGGCGAGGATGCTCCGAAGCAGATGGAGAAACTTGTTGCATCCAAGCCAGCGACCGCGGCCGAGGATGACGCACATGTGAAGATTATGGTCGCGCAGGACCGGGCACGCGCGTCGAAATCCGATCGCTGGGAGGCGACGCCAGACGATGAGGACCCGCCGCAGAACGATACAATTAAAACCGACAAAGCGCTGGAGCTTCTCAAGAAATATAAGGATGCCGACCAGCCGTTCTTCCTCGCCTTTGGCCTCTCGAAACCGCACAGCCCGTTGATAGCCCCGAAACGTTTCTTCGATGAGTATAAAATCGACGCCATGCCTCTGCCGGTGGATTTTGCGCCGCGTCCCACTGTTCCAGAAGGCTTTCCTGCTGGTTCGATTCGACCAAACAATGCCGATCTTTTCATCGCGCGCGACGCCTCACCGCAAGAAGCCAAGGAAATGATCCGCGCTTATCTCTCGTGCGTTTCGTATGTCGATTGGAACGTCGGTCGCGTGCTTAAGCTGCTCAAAGAACTTGGTCTGGCCGAAAACACCATTGTCGTTTTCTGGGGCGACAACGGCTATCAACTCGGCGAAAAGGGCAAGTGGTCGAAGGCCGGTTCGCTCTGGGAGCAAGGCGCCCGCGTGCCTTTAATTATTCACGACCCACGGGCCAAAGGTAATGGCAAGTCCTCGCCGCGCATCGTGCAGGCGCTCGATATTTATCCCACGCTCGTCGACCTTTGTGATTTGCCGAAAGCCGAGGGACTCGAAGGCCTAAGTCTCCGTCCGTTGCTTAACAATCCGCAGGCGAAGTGGGATCACCCGGCGTATTGCATTTGGAACGAACATGCTCGCGGGATTACGGGTGTGGTGGTGCGGACAGAGCGCTGGCGTTACGCCGAGTTCTACGGTCGTGGTGCAGGTGCGATGTTAGTCGATCCGATTAATGATCCGCATGAACTAAAAAATCTCGTAAGCGATCCAAAGTACGCACCGATCGTTAGTGAACTGTCTGTCCTGGCGAAGAAATATGTCGACGGACAAACCGAACCGACTCCTAAGGAGTAACGGATTAGGGTGGACGGATTTGGAGTAGTCAGCCCCGCCTGTTGGCTGTCCTGGGTTTCATTACCTCTGCGGGGGAGCGACCAGCGCGGAGGAGACGAACCATTTCATCCATGTAGGGACGAATGTGATGGAAGAATACCTTGTAGGCGGGGCAGAGATAGTTGAGGCCGGATTCGCCGTCGGGCGTGCGAATGAAACGATGCTTAGGGCACTCGCCGTGGCAGGCGAAACGTACATCGCATTCACGACAGTAACGTGGCAGCGCAGTCGATTTATCGGCACCAAAGGTACGCTGTTGGAATGATGATGCCATATCACCTAGTGGCTGGGTGGTGATATTGTCGAGGCGAAATTCCGGATACACGTAGTGATCGCACGAGTACACATCGCCGTTGTGCTCGATGGCGAGCGCGCCGCCACATTTCTCGGAAAACACACAGAGACCCGGCCCTTCTCCATACCAGTTGGCCAGGGCTACGTCGAAAATCTGCACGAAAGTCTGCCCGACATCGCGTTGCACCCATTCGTCAAAAATACCGGTGAGAAAAGAGCCATAGTCTTCTGCGCGTACGCTCCACGGGGTGACTTGGGCCGCGAGGTCGCTTTCCTTGCCGACGACGGGTGGAGCAGCGAGTTTCAGTCCTAACGGATTATCTACTGGTGCTTCGCGTTCGACCAACGGAATAAATTGCATGAAATTAGAGCCAATTTCTTTTAGGAAATGGTAGACATCGCGTGGATAGTTTGAGTTTTGGCGGTTGACAACGGTAAGGGTATTGAACTCCACGTGATATCTTTTCAGGCATTCGAGCCCGGCTAAGACACGATTGAAAGTAGGCTTTCCGCCGTGATCCACCCGAAACGCGTCGTGGAGTTCGTGCGGTCCGTCGATGCTAAGGCCAACCAGAAAATGGTTTTCGGAGAGGAAGCGGCCCCACTCGTCATCGAGAAGTGTGCCGTTAGTTTGTAGGGCGTTAGTGATAATCCGGCGACCTGTGTGACGTCGTTGGAGTGCGATAATTTTTCTAAAGTAATCGACGCCGAGCAACGTGGGCTCGCCACCTTGCCAAGCGAAATGAACTTCGTGGCCGGGCTGCGCAGAGATGTAACTGGAGATAAAGCGCTCGAGCACATCGTCGCTCATTCGAAAATTGCGCGCGTTGGGGTAGAGATTTTCCTTTTCGAGGTAGAAGCAGTAGGTGCAATCGAGGTTACACTTTGGCCCGATCGGTTTCGCCATGACGTGAAACGGCGGTGTGGATGTAGGCAAAGGCATCGTAGTGAGAAGACAGCCGACGCGCTCGCGGCTGTAGGTGAGTTCAACTACAACCTCGGCCACCACGAGCGTTTTGTCGAGTAACACGGACGAACGTTTGTTGGATGGAAGGCGGCACTCCGAAGAAAGCTCAGTGCCGACACATTCAATCTTTAATACGGTATCGACGATTTTGGCGGCTCAATCACGGAAGGGCACGGTGCCGTTGTTGTCGACGGCGTAGGCCCATTGTTGGAGATAGAATTCTCCCGGTAGAAACTGGTCGTGTGCTTCGGCGAGCTTTCGTTTCAATTTTGCGTCGAGCTCTGCCTGCAATTCTGCGCATTTGGGCTGACTAATTAGATTGGTTTGTTGGTATGGGTCCTTTTCGTTATCAAACATCAGCCATGGGCCGTTCAAATCGCGTACATAGGTGTACCGCGTAGTTCGGACGCCGCGGTACTCCTTGCCGCCTTCTTTGCGTGCCCATTCACCAAAGGGCGTCACGCAACTGATGAGCGCGGCTCCGTCCGAAGGATTCTCTCCGCCGCGAATATAACGGCTATAATCTCGGCCTTCGACTGTATCGGGAATTGGAATACCGCTGAGGCCCAAGATGGTGGGCATAATATCCTCTGAGTTTATGAGCTCGTCGAGTTTTTGGGGCCCTACACCCAACCCTGCTGGCCAATGTAATAAGAGTGGCACGCGAATCGATTCGTCGTAGGGCTGCTGTTTATTTTTGCGACCTTGCGAACCGAGCAAGTCTCCGTGGTCAGAGCTGAAAACGATCAGCGTATTTTTATCCAGTCCGTTTTCCTTCAACGCGGCTAGTAGCATGCCCACGCAATCGTCCAGCGCCGTACAATGGGCGTAGTAATTGGCTAGCATCGGACGCACGATAAAGCTCATTTCCTTTGGCACATTGGGGCGCAGTACAAGTTGCCGGCCGAGGTATATCTCGCGGTATTTCTGAGGGGCCGTGTCGTAGGGTGAATGCGGCGGACCCCAAGCTAAAAATAGAAAAAAAGGCTTGTTCGATTGAGCGTGATTCTGCAGGTAGCGCACGGCATCGCGCGTTTGCGCTACGGCATCGTAACCCTGCCAACGTTTTAGTTTAGGATCGTCGGTTTGGTAGTCCGATTGATTGTAACGATGGGTGCATTCCAGCGCCTTCCAGTAATCGAATCCCTGTCGTCGTTCGCGCGGAATGTAGGCGGAGCGGTCGCCGCCGTTGAGGTGCCATTTCCCGATGTATCCTGTGTCGTAACCGGCTGCGCTCAGAACTTTGGCGAAGGTAACTGCTTTCGGATCGAGTGGCACATCGTTGACGAACACGCCGGTTGTGAGTGGGCGCCGACCTGTCAGTAGCGAGGCGCGAGTCGGACAGCAGACGGGCATGCCCGCGACGGCGTTGGTAAAGTTAACGCTTTCCCGAGACAAACCGTCGAGGTGAGGAGTTTGAATATTGGGGTCGCCGGCGTATCCAAACGCTTGAGCACGCCACTGATCGGGCAGGATAAAAACAATGTTCGGCGGCTGTTGCGTCTGCGCGTAGGCGGACCAAGTAGCCGACGCGAACACTGCTACGGTCAGGGCGGAAGGAAGATGTGGAGCGGATTTCAGGGAGAGTTGCCGTTGTGCAGAAAACGCGGCCGAAACAATGCCGCGCTATCATTCCCTTCGGCAAAACGCGCACTTTCTTGAGGTGTGCGCACGATCTCCTTGCTGCAGACCAGCATCGGCACGACGTCGCGGCGCTAACTCCGACTGAAAGGCGATGAAACAGGGTAGGCGTAGTGCGTTTCTTAATACGGAGCCCGTTATGGTTCACTCTGAACCGGTCATGAGTACTGACGGAACAAGGTGCTCGGACAGGGCGGACTCTTGTTCGGGGGCAATCGGCGTTGCCGTTTCCTGCATGAAATTTATTCCTGTCGGCGGCCGGACGCCTGTGCCCGAAAGGGACGGTGTCTGCATCCAAATTGCTGATACTTGCACGGGGGAGGAGAATTTCAACGGGATGCTGCTGGGAACGTTGAAGCGCAGTGATCTTGAGCGCGGTACGCCTGCTGCAACCCGGGATTCTGAAGTGACTTGGCGGGATAAATTTTCGGTCGGCGCGGTTTTTGGCCAGAACGTGTAGAGGTTGAGTGCAAGGCTCGCTGCTACGGCAGACCAGGCAAAAAGGCGTCTGACTCGCCGCCTAAGTCGTTTGTGCTGTTGGGCTGTTTTAAATGCCTCGGTATCGGCGCGAGGCGTTGGGCTCGTCGCATCGAAAGTGTGCACGAGCGCAGGTTCTGCTACACGGAGAAACGCTTCTACGAATTTTGTCTGATTGATGTTCCCTAAAACGCTATGAAGTGCTTCAAACGCATATTTTGCATCCTGCACGAAACGTGGAAAAACCAAAAACGTGTGTGGAATTTGGTGCGTAGCAAGTGTTAGAGCGAGCTGATGAAACATCTCGGCTAACACCGCTTTCTGATGAGCAGGATTACTAGTATTTAAAATACCCCCGGGTACAGATCCATTGGTTCCACCCACCCGGATGCGACTGGCTGTTGCCGCGTTAAGATCGCGCACCGGAATCAATGCGTGATCGATTACGATGTTACCGCTTGCAAGTACATCTCCGAGCGTTCCGCACAAGCTGGGACTTTTCACGACATAAGGCGCATCCGAGGCCGTTATGTCGCGCTCCAGCCCGGCGTTACAGTGTTCATAATAGTCCCTCCGCCAATTTTCGCGCGTATAGCCAGTATCAAGACCAAGTTCCGTCAGCAGTTGTACGAGGAATGTCGTGCCGGCGCGACCGGTGCCAGTGATGATGATTTTATGAGCGGGCGAATGCATGGCTCTCAGCGGACGCTGTGAGGAGCTGGCTCTCCCCTCAACAACCGCACCTCGAAACAGACGCGTAATTCGTGTTAAGGTTTCAGCTAAATCCCTTGTTAGTACGGGTTCTTTTCGCACTCCAATTCACTCTAGCCTATAGCTGCAAAGAGGCCTCTAATTTGGCAGTCGCACTTGCCGGAAAGGGGCGCGCGGTTGGCGTGTTTTCACGGCGTGGCCTACTGATTCTGTCATGCGCGTGCTTTTGATCTCTCACATCGGCTACGGTGTTTTTAAACTAGTCAATATATCTAAATTAAGGAAATGCAGTTGACGACGCTGGCGCAATGGCGAGTACGACTATCGGTTCGGGTCGGATCTAAGTTAAACTCGCCCTATTGGTAAGATGTTGTCTGCGCCGAGATGTACGATGCCGAAGACTGAATGGCTCAAAATCGTAAAACGAGTTGCGGTTGATGGTTGGTTGGTAACCGTTTGATCGACCCTTCCGTCTCAATCTCTCGCTTCTATTCTCTCGATATGAAAATCCGTATTCTACTTCTGGCTGCCTTAATCTCCCTGCCTTCTGTCGTTGCCCTCCGTGCTGAGAATCAAAAGAAACAACCACAGGAAGAGACGGAGCTCGAAGGTAAAATGGACAAAATGGGCAGTGCGTGGCGCAAATTGAAACGGCAAGTGGCAGATCCCAGCAAGAACGCCGAGTCGCTTGAGCTCTTAGCTGCGATTCGTGTTTCAGCCGAAGAAGCGGCAAAACTCAGTCCGGCGAAAGCGGATGATGTGCACGCCTCTGACCGGGCAAAATTTGTGGCCGATTATCAAGCAGAGATGCGAAAACTGATCGTCGAGCTGGATAAACTAGAGGCGGCACTGAAAGCTGACAAAAACGACGAGGCTACCAAACTGGTGGCAGATATTGGAGCGATGCAAAAAGCGGGGCATAAGGAATTCCAGCGGCCCCAAGATAAGAAATGAACCTTTTGGGCACGGCTACGATTTTGATTAAATTCTCTAGCTGATGTTTCTGGTGCCGCTCGCTTATTGGGCCGAGAAACGGCTATTTGCAGCAGCAATTAGCTGCGATGTCCTCTCTTCCTATCGGCAAAAAAATAAGCGCCGGATTCTATCCGGCGCTTGGTGTTGTTCTATGGAGAGTGTGCTATTTAGAAAGTTTGTTGGAAGCCGGTATTTTCCCACCATTGTTGCACCTGCGCGCGGCTAAAGGGCGGCAAAATGTCTTTTTGAATACGAGCCCCATTTAGGGCGGGGAACTTGGTTTGGAACTTCGCTGAGTCGGTTTCCCATTGGTCGGAGATTTCAACATCAAACGTGCCACCGAAAGCGCCGATTATGCGTTGTTCTTGTGTCGGTAGCAGGTTGCCGCTGGCGCGAAACTCGCCTTCTTTTCGCTCACGAACGGTCGCGTCGATGTGCCCGAGGTAGTATACGCCCGGAGCAGCAGGGGCTAGATGCATTTTGAGTGGCGTGAAAAAGTCGCCGCAGGTGAACATCGATTGGCCGATGCAGGTCAGGCCGAGGATCGTATAGTCTCCCGGGGCAATCGCCATCCGAAGCAGGTAGCTGTTTCCGATCGCGGGGGAAAGCGATTCGTTTTTCGAAAGTTGGTCCGCTTCGATCAGAATGATCTTGGATGATTCGGGGCCAGTGTGTTTCTCCAGTTTGACCGCAACGAGTTTCGGCTGGTAGGCCGCTACGCTGTTGTTCTTCAGCGTGACGGTTAGAAGGTAAACGGGAACGGTCGACTTGGAGACGGAATCAGCGTTTTCGAGCCCCGCCATGCCTTGTTGCGTGGCACAGCTGGTGAATAGAAGAGCGAACGTGAGTGAAATGGCGGCGAGGAGACGTGGAAACATAAAGTTGCGGGGTGTTGGCGTTGAGCGGAAGAATGTCTAACCGGTGAGGGTTATGCAGCTCTGCTGGACAAGCAGGCTAACCGGTCGTTCCGGCCCAACAACAAAAAAGGAGCCGGTTTTGGGCTGCTTTTGCAGGCTAAGTGAATGTCTGATTCGAAGCTCCGCTGCCGTTTCAGTGGAGTTGGCGGTTCTGAAACTTACGTTTGTTTCCTCTTAAGATACGTGATGACGCGGTCGACGCTTGCGGGTGACACGACTTGTTTCCAGCCGTCGACATCGCGGTGAAACTTGAGGTCGTCTTCCCGCACCTCGCCATTTTTATACTCTAGTTTCACATGTTGGACAGTGGTGTAGTCATCGGGCTGCGTTTCCGAAATCAACTGCACGTTGGCGAGTGGTTTGGGACTGCCGGACATGACAAAAGCAATCAACTTCGAAGGCGTGCCATATTCGTCCTGAAGATCTTTGGGCAGCGTATCGATGAAGTCTTTGAGTTTTTCTTTTTCGGGAGGTTCAAAGGCCAATAATTCGGCGGCGTGCTTAACGTCGCCGCCCTGAAGATACCATAGAAGCGTGCGTGCGGTATTGGTCGGCGTTTCGCGCCCAGCTTTTTTTGCGGCGAGATCGACTGACATCATTTCGGTCGGCGCGGTCCTGGCACTAACGGAGCCACTGGCATTGACGTTTTTGTTTTTTTGTTCCGCTGTCGTAGTGTCAGATGATTGGTTCAGTATTATGCCTTTATTTGCGTGCAACTGCATCAGTTCTGCATGCTCTGCGCGGGTATTTTCATCGATAGATTTTTGTTTGGCGGCGAGTTGCTGGTTTTCGGATTGGAGCGCGGCCGTTTGTTTACGCAAAGCTGAGACCTCGCTGTTGAGCTCAGCATTTGACTGCCATTGATGCCAGGTGAGAAAAGTTGCGGCGACGGAGATTATTCCCGCGGTCCCTGCGATAATTTTTGTCGTGCTCATAATTGAAATGATTTTGCCGGTGATGGCTGTTGTAGTGATCGCGGCTGCGGTTTTGGCGGCGCCCGCGAGAGCCAAACTTGTGGTGCTAGCGGCCAAGCCGGCAGGAGCGGAAGCGAGCGCCTGATTGGCCAGCGCCGTGCTCAACGCGGCTGCGGTCGAGGTGACTCCACGTTTCGCGAGCAACCCTCGTAGTTTTTCCAACGCCCGATCGACGCGCATGCGGGCGGTGTTTTCCGAGAGGTTGAGTTTCTGGCCAATTTCGGTGTGCGGCAGGTTGGCGAAAAAGCGCAGGAGCACGACTTCGCGATCGCTTTTGCTTAATTTATTCAGGGTATCGTCGATAACGGGACGGAGTTGCTCCCAATTGGCGGTTCCATCTGGATCGTTAGAGAGATTGTCCATGGAGTAGGCTTCCTGTTCGCGGACAAATCGGCGGCGTTCGGCTCGCGTCGTTTCGCTCGCCACAAAACGCGTAGTCGTGTGCAACCAGCCCGCGAGCGAAGGATGTTGCACGAGTGACTTAGCCTTGCGCGCGAGCTGGGTGAAGACGGTCTGTGTAACGTCTTCGGCGCTATGCGAATCGTTGCTAACCTGACGCAGGGCGGCAAAATAGACCAGATTGAGATAACGCTGAACAAGCTCCGCGAACGCGGTTTCGTCGTGATCATCCGCGTAGCGGAGAAGCAGCGTTGAATCATCGGCTGTCATAAAACATCTACTAATGGCCGACTGGGCGAAAATCGCACAGCGAAATTGAAGAAAACTAGCCGAATCGCTCGAGTTACGAGCGTAGTCTAAAATGCAAACTGAGTTTCAACGCCTTGCGTTCGGGGTGCTCCGGGAGTTCCGTGATTTGTCCCGGCAGAAATGGAGCTGTAGTAGTGGTGGTTAAAAATATTTTCCGCATATGCAGCCACACTCCAGCGGCCAACAGCGAAGCCTAACCGCGCGCCAAGTAATCCGTAGGCTCGCTGAGCGAATGCTATGTCCTCGGATTCCGTGTAATAAGTTCGTCCATTCGCCGACCACTTAACCAGGCCGAACCAACCGCTGGCGTGATGATATTCAATGCGCAACGTGAAGTCATAACGCGGGACGAAAGGCGCCTGCTTGCCGTTATAACTCTGGCCGGTGTAGGGATCTCTAAACTCTCTCAAGGTTACTTGGGTAAATCCAAAGTTTGATGACACGCTCAGGCCGGTGACCGGTCGCCAAGCCAACTCAATTTCTGCGCCCACTGAGCGGGCTTTGGGCGCATTGACCACCAAATAGTCATCCGCCGTCGAGCCTGTCGCGAAAGAGCGCTCGATCTGATATCCGCGAATATCGTACATGAACGCACGCACGGTCGATGAGAGAGTATTGCCGAGTGCCATTTGCGATATTCCGGCTTCCCAAGCAATCGTTCGCTCGGGTCTAAAAGCCGACAACGAGCGGTTACCGGTAAACGCGGAGAAGCCGCCCGGTTTAAATCCCGCCCCTAATGAACCGAATAACCGAACGTTTGGCGCTGGCGAGTAGGTTAACTCCAGTTTCGGCAGTAAGGCCTTCGATTCGGTCGTAATATCATAAGTCTGCGGCGGAGGGATTTTTTCCGTTCGGTTGATTGATTTCTTTGCATCCTCGAGTCGCAAACCTGCTGTGAGCACGAGAGCCGGTTGCAGGGTCCATGATGCTTCTCCATAGGTCGCAAGCGTGCGTGCATCGATGTCGTAGGAAGAATTCTCGATAACAAATGATCCGAACGCTCGTGTGAAAGTGCCTTCGGTGGTGCCATCTGAAAAAAGCACACCGCCTCGCCATCTGAAATTTCCTGTGTTGGCAGATACGAACTTTAGTTCTTCATTATAGTTTCGTCTCGCTAAATGGACATCGTTGATGAGTTCGGCCGGGCCAAAGGCCAAAACGCTGCGGTAAGGTCCGAGCCGCCAATCGTTGACGCTGCTAGTGGCAGATAGCTGTCCCCACGGTGTCGATACCGCGGCGGTTAGTCCGGTGTTGAACGTGTTCAGAGTTGTTTCACCAGGGTTCTGGCGATCGATCGTGAACAGCGATCCG
>Ga0302321_100001245_pt1 | contig 21787 bp, 19 predicted proteins | sample Fen_T0_1_FD_202505 | JGI IMG/M metagenome (GOLD analysis project Ga0302321, IMG submission 202505) | Peat permafrost microbial communities from Stordalen Mire near Abisko, Sweden - Fen_T0_1 | ecosystem: Environmental > Terrestrial > Soil > Wetlands > Permafrost | place: Sweden: Abisko...
TACTGAAAAACTAAGGAACGATCGTCTCAATGGGCTGCGAAGAGATCAGTTTGGAGCGCCCTTCGGGAAGGGCACGACCTTGGTCGTCCCGCTAACGCCCGGGAACTGTGTTGCGCTTCACCGCCTGAGGTGAGCTTCTATTGCTTGCGACGACTTCGTCCTCATCCCCGTGGCACTGACTCACGTCGCCAACTAGAATCGAGTCTTCGGAGCTTCCCATGCCCACCAAAGTCAATCGCCGCACCGTCGATCTATCCGGCTTCCCCAACCTGGTCGTCATTTACCTGGGCATTCGCGTCAACCACCTCACCGGACTGAAGACTCTCTTCGGCCTCGGCTCCGGCATTTCTTCCTCGGTAGCCGCCAAGCCCGACGGCCTCCTCCTCCACGAACCCATCGTCTACTCACTCTTTCCGCCCCACATCGGCATGCGCCAATACTGGCGAGACATGGATTCGCTCCTCGCCTGGTCCCGCTCCAAGCCCCATAGCGATTGGTGGAAATCATTTCTGAAAAACTCCGGAGGCACGGGCTTCTGGCACGAAACCTACCTGATGACCGGCGGCATGGAAGCCATCTACGACGATATGCCCCAACCCATCGGCCTCCTCCGCTTCGCCCCAGAACTCCAAGCCAGAGGCCCAATGTTCACCGCCGCCAATCGTGCCAAGCAGGGAAATCCCCCCGACCCTCTGATCCCGGAGTCCGATCTCTACGGAGATTAGATTTGTTTGTTGGTTTGGCGCGCGAAATCGAGCCGTGACATCCTGGCGGCCCCGGAGGGGCTCGAACCCCCAACCCTCAGTTCCGAAGACTGATGCTCTATCCAATTGAGCTACAGGGCCGTCGCCTAAAACTTTACCACTGATTTCCCCGCCCGCGCACCACGCTCCAGTTCGAGACCCGCAACCACCCACGATCGTAGCGCCGGCACCTTGCCGGCGGTCCCGAGGGCGCCCCGCCCTCGGCCCAGCGCTCCCTTGAGATGTTCTCAGTGACCTCCGTGTCCTCTGTGGTAAAGAAAAGACGACGGTAGCGCTCCAGCCCTGCCCCCCGCCCGAATCCAAGTAGCAACTTCCCGCGACCTTCCCTAGAATAAAACTTCGCTCAATACGAACTCATGCCCATTCGTCTCTACAACACTCTCTCCGGCAAAATCGAAGACTTCCATCCCATCGACGCCGACCGCGTCCGCATGTACGCCTGCGGACCCACCGTCTACGACTACGGCCACATCGGCAACTTCCGCACCTTCATTGCTGTCGATCTTCTCTACCGCTTCTTTCTCCAGTCCGGATACGACGTCAACTACGTCATGAACATCACAGACGTAGACGACAAGATCATCCGCAACGCCGCCCGCGACAACGTCACCGTCCAGCAGTACACGGCAAAATACGCGCAGGCCTTCCTCGAAGACTCCGCCACCCTCAACATCGCCCAGCCCACGCTGGTCCGCGCCACCGAGCACATTCAGGAGATGGCTGAGTTCATCGCTGAGCTCGTCAACAAGGGCATCGCCTATCGCACCGACGACGGCTCCTACTACTTCCGCATCGCGAAATTTCCCGAATACGGCAAGCTTTCCAAAAAAGATTTCGAAGGCATGACCGACGGCGCTCGCGTCGACGTCGACGAATACGAAAAAGACAGCGCCCGCGACTTCGCTCTCTGGAAAGCCCCCAAGCCCGGCGAAGCCACGTGGGACACCCCAATCGGCCCCGGCCGCCCCGGCTGGCACATCGAATGCTCCGTCATGTCGATGGAAGAACTAGGCCCGAGCTTCGACCTCCACGCCGGAGGCGAAGACTTAATCTTCCCCCACCACGAAAACGAAATCGCCCAATCCGAGTCGCTTAGCGGCCAGCAATTCGCCCGGTACTGGTTCCACGCGCGCTTCCTCCTCGTCGAAGGCCAGAAGATGTCCAAGAGCCTGGGCAACTTCTATACCGTCCGCGACCTGATCCTAAAGGGCCACAAGCCATCCTCGATCCGCTGGCTGCTAACCCAGGTCCCCTATCGCAACCAGCTAAACTTCACCTTCGACGGCCTCCAAGCCGCCGCCAGTTCCGTAGAAAAGCTCCGCAACTTCAAATTTCGCCTGACCAGCGCGTTGGGCACTGTTCCCACCAGCGTTTCCGCGACCGCGAAGCGCGAACCCGGAAATGCGGGGATAGGCACGAACGGTAAGGGCACGACTTCAGTCGTGCCGTCAGCCGCCATACATGACGCGGCTTTAGCCGCTGGGGGAAAGCTCGCACCGGGCTCAAACCCCGTGATCGCGAAGCTCGCCGCCGATACCGCCGCAGCCATCACCGCCGCCCTCAGCGACGACCTGAACACCGCCGAGGCCCAAGGCGCGATCTTCGACATGCTCCGCAAATCCAACACCGCGCTCGATGCCGGAGAAGTGAAACAACAAGACGCGCAAGCCCTGCTAGCAACACTCGACCAATTCGACGCCATCTTCGGAGTCCTCAAAGACGACGATCAGCCAAAAATGAAAGCGATCCTCGACTGGGCCAAAGCCGAAGGCCGCGAAAAAGACATCAGCCAAGAGCTTCAGGATTTAGCAGGCACTGCGCAGCTAACCGACGACCAAATCAATCAAAAGCTGAAAGACATGGAAGCCGCGCGCAAAGCCCGCAACTTCAAACAGTCCGACGCCATCCGAGCCGAACTAACCGCCGCCGGCATCATCGTAGAAAACACAAAAGAAGGCGTCCGCTGGAGAAGAAAGTAAGAAGCCGCTGGAGAAGAAAATAAGAAGCGCTGGAGAAGAAAGCAAGAAGCCGCGAAGCGGCGAAAGATTTCAGCCCACGGCGCAAGCCGTGGGTGAGTTGAAGGGCTACGATAAAGCCCCGCAGGGGCGAAAGAAAACACATCGAAACCATGCGTTCCTTAGAAGACCTCATCCGCGAAGCCGAACAAGCCCACGGCCACCTCTGCGCCGGCCAAATCCTGGGCGTCCGCTTGGCCCTACTAGGCTTGGCCAAGTTGGGAATAGAAAATCCAAAAGGCGAAGACCGCAAGCGCCTGGTCACCTTCGTGGAAATCGACCGCTGCGCCACCGACGCCATCTCGGTCGTCACCGGATGCCGTCTTGGCAAGCGCGCCCTGAAATTTCGCGACTGGGGAAAGATGGCCGCCACCTTCGTCGACCTCGCCTCGAGCGTTAGCGATAAGGGGAAGGGCACGACTTTAGTCGTGCCGTCAGCGGCCAAACAAGAAGGGGCTTTAGCCGCTGAGGGACGAACGCCACTCTCGCCAGAAACGCATGGCGGGCACTGGTATCGCGCCATCCGCGTAGCCGCCAAAGAATCCTCCAAACAGCGAGCCCGAGAACTCCACCCCGAAATCGAAAACAAGAACCAGCAACAGATGCTGGCCTACAGAGAAATGTCAGACGACGACCTGTTCACCACCGAATGGGTAAGAGTAGAACTCCCCCCAGAAGAATTCCCCGGCTACAAAGGAGACCGCATAACCTGCGCCGAATGCGGAGAAGGCATCAATTTCCACCGCGAAGTCGAGCGGGAAGGTCGGGTACTATGCCGTGCCTGTGCGGGAGAAAAGTACTACGAGTTGCTGTAGGAGGTTGGAGTTCCTACTCGAATATTTCCGGCGGCTTCGTGGATTTGCAGACGGCGCATTTGAAGTTCTTTTTTCTGGAAGGAACGTACTCATCCGGTACCCGTTCTTTGTGACCGCAATCTGAGCAAACGAAAATCACTGAACCTGATTTCATGATCTTCTTGCCTTCCTAGGCCTAATAATTGTCCAGACTCCGTAAGCGGCCAAGCCTGCGACTGCTCCGATTACCGCACCAACGGGGCCGGCCGCAGCGCCGAAGGCCGTTCCCGACCCGATCGCGCCAGCAGCGGTAAGTTCCAAGGCGTATACCGTTCCATATCCTGCGGCGGCGCCCACGCTGGAGAAGCCAAGGGCTTTTCCAGTCTCCTTCAACCTGCTACGTTCGGCGTTCATTCTAAGCCTCCTAGATCTGAGGTCGGGCGGGTCAAGCTTATTCTTACTCGTTAATAGCCCCATCGCAACGTCTCATCGTCGGGTACCGGCATCTGGCCACGGTCACGGACGGTTTCGAGAAACTGCAATTGGATGTCCTCCAAAACAGAGGGAACCACAAATCTGTCTTCGGCTCCGTTTATTTCGAAGCGAATTGGATGTTGCGGGTCTCTGACGAGAATTCCTGTGATCCCTTGTGGGTTAGCCGTCAGGATCGTTACTGTGTAAGCGCCGACTCTATTCCCGTTAAGAGTTGTGTATGCTGGATGCAAGCAAGCCTCCGACCGACTCTGTTTTTCGATTTGACCGGAATGAGGCACCTTGGTTCTGTGACTCCCGTCACAAGAGCAAGATGGTACTGGAAAGCTAGCGGCTCATTTCAAATTGAGCCGCATCCCGCTGGAAGTTTGCATTGACAATGGAAAAAAATGGGGTTTATCATTAACTCAGGTGCGGTAGGTAGAGATTAAGACCTTGGAAGAATGTCGCCAAGGCGCCAACGCACTTAGGCCGCCCTACAGCGCACAATGAGCAGTAGGGAGGTGTTCACGGCCCACCTCCCAGACCGGTTCTTCCGGCCGCCGTGGAGTTCCGCTCTGGCCACGGTTCCAATCCAATGAAGAGGTGTTGCCGCTCGATTTTTTGAGCAGCGAAGGGAGACGTGTGCGTGACTGAAGAGGGAACATATCAAAGAGCCATCAATGCCTCGAGGTTTTCGCAATCACCAAGGCGTTGCCCAGGCTGTGGTTCCCCGGAACTGGAACTCGTTGGCAATCTTCAGTGCGACTATAGCGAAACGGTTTGCAATGGAGAGGCCGCAACCAAAACTTGCAGCGCCGAAAATGTGGTTTTCGAAATCGAGTCGATCTTTTGTCGAGGCTGCAATACTCACTGGCGTATCGAACCAGATGAATGGATGGTTCTCAGGGGCGAAAATTCGGCCCTGAAGTTGGAACTTTCGATTCTTCGCGGCGAATTCTCACCGGCGAGTTGCTGAAAGGAGAAGGAAAATGGCAAGAAAAGCTCAGGAGGACATGTTTGAGCACGAGATCGATCCGGAGTTGGGATCATCTATTTCAATCATTTGCGACGAAGCTATACGCGCCGAGATGCTTCAGGTGGAAGAGGACTATGCCGAACAACTGTTAGACGTCGGGCAAGAGGACGAGGAGGTAGGGGGTTTGCCTGCATGGTGGTACAAAGTGCTGTGTTTGGAAAAGGCAATAAGTTCAAGTAGTGAGCTTTTGATTGCAAAAGAGACACGCCAAATGGAGGGTCGCTCGAAATGTTCGGAGTAGTAGGCTGTTCAAGACTGCTGTCTAAGGTCGGCGTGCTAACACTCGCGTTTGCTCTAAGGTCGCGAATAGTCATTGGGGTTGCATTGAGAAATAGTGCGCCAGTGGCGGTGCGGGTCGCTGCATCGCTCCTGTCCCGCCGCGGAATTCCTCTGGCCGTCAGAACTTTGGCATCCCAGAGGATGAACAAGTGGCGGTGGCTGCACACGTAACGGGACGTCGATCAGAAACACGGCAGTTCGGGTTCCCGCAACCCCGAACTGCCTGTTCACTTTTTAGGCCCCGCCAACGACTAACGACCACCGACCACCGACGCCTGCTCAAACGCCGCCGCCACCCTCAACACCGTCCCCTCATCAAAGTGCCGCCCAAATATCTGTAACCCGATCGGCAGCCCTTCGCGCGTCTCGCCGCACGGCACCGAAATCCCCGGAATCCCCGCCAGATTCGCCGTCACCGTATAAATGTCCGCAAGATACATCGCCAGCGGATCATCCACCTTCTCGCCCAGCTTGAACGCCGCTGTCGGAGCAGTCGGCGCCGCGATCACATCTACTTGCTTGAACGCCTCATCGAAATCGCGCGTCAGCAGCGTCCGCACTTTTTGCGCTTTCAAATAGTAAGCATCGTAGTAACCCGCGCTCAGCGCATAAGTCCCAAGCATGATGCGCCGCTTCACTTCCATGCCAAATCCGCCATCGCGCGTCTGCCGATACATCTCCCCAAGCGTCTTCGCCCCCCGCGCTCGGAATCCATAACGCACACCGTCGAAACGCGCCAGGTTCGCCGAAGCCTCCGCCGTCGCCACAATGTAATAAGCCGGAATCGCGTACTCCGTGTTCGGCAACGAAACCGGCACAATCTCGCACCCAAGCGAAGCCAGTTTCTGAATCGCCGCCTCGACCGCACCGCGCACCTCGGTATCCAAGCCAGTCCCGAAATATTCCTTGGCGACTCCGATCCTCAGCTTCTTGCCCGAATCGTGAATCGGCTTTTCCAACTCCGCCACATAGTCCGGCACCGGAACTTCCGCCGAAGTCGAATCCATCGGATCGCGCCCTGCAATCGTCCGGAGCACCAGCGCCGCATCTTTCACGGTGTTCGCAAACGGCCCAATGTGATCGAGCGAAGAAGCAAACGCAATCAACCCGTACCGCGAGACGCGCCCATACGTCGGCTTCAATCCCACCACGCCGCAAAACGAAGCCGGCTGCCGAATCGATCCGCCGGTATCAGAGCCCAACGTCGCGACCGCCATCCCCGCCGCAACCGCCGCCGCCGATCCGCCCGACGAACCTCCCGGCACTCTCGATTTATCCCGCGGATTCCGCACCAGTCGGTACGCCGAGTTCTCATTCGACGACCCCATCGCAAACTCGTCGCAATTCAGCTTGCCCAGAATCACCGCGCCAGCAGCCTCCAGTCGCGCCACCGCCGTGCAGTCATAAGGAGGAATAAAGTTTCCCAAAATCTTCGACCCGGCCGTAGTCCGCAACCCACGCGTCACCATCACATCTTTAATCGCCACAGGAACGCCCGCGAGCGGAGGCAAAGGCTTGCCCTCAGCCACCATCGCATCAACCCGCTCCGCCTGCGCCCGAGCCCGTTCCTCAGACAGAGTCAGAAACGCGCCAATCTCCGCATCATCTTTCTTAATGCGCGCGTAAAATTCCTCGGCGAGCGCAGTAGCCGTAGTTCGACGCTCGGCGATCGCATTGAGCGCCCCGTCAATCGTGAACTGTGTTGTCTCGCCCACGCTCATCTATCTCTCAATCACTTTCGGTACCTCAAAGAACGTCCCGTCCGTCTCCGGAGCATTCTTCAGCGCCTCCTCATGCGGCAACGACGCGCGCAATCCCTCTTTCACATCCTCGCGCGCCGCATAAGCGAACCGCTCACTCCCCTGTCGCGACTGATCGACGCCATACCGATCCGAAACCTGCGCCATCGGCTCCACGTTGTCGGTATTCAGTTCATTCAGCCGATCCACATACCCAAGAATGGAATTCAAATCCCGCAGCATCCGCACCCGCTCATCCGCGCTCAAATCCAGCGTGGCCAACTCCGCCACGTAAGCAACGTCCTTTTCAGTGACTTTCATAAGTCAGTCTTAACAAATTCAGTCTTAACCAACACGAAAGAAATCCAGGGGTTTTCTCTGTGCCTCTGTGCCTCCGTGGTGAAAGCCCTCAGCAGGCAGCAAATGAACTCTATCCCTTAACCACAAACTCGATCCGGTTCACCGCCGCCGACGAATACCGATTGATCAACCCGACATACCGCGGAGCCAATTCCATCAACTCCCGCTGCCAGCCTCGATCCGAAACCTCCACCCGCAGAACTCCAGCAGCAAAATGAACCGCCCGAGTCCGCTCCGCCACCGCGCTCCCGCAAACCACCGGCCAAGCCAGCAGCGGACTCTCCGCAGCCGGAGCCTGATGCAGCGCCTTCGAGATAACGGATTCCAAGCCAGCAGATGCGCGGTCCAACAAGTCACTCCGGTCAACAGGTTTCACAGCAGAAGTCGAAAGAGCAAAACAGGAAAGAATGATTGTAGCAAGCAGAACCGAACCCAGCGTGATAGCCAACCAGTCGGAGGAGACTCCTAACCGAACATCCACCACAGAGTCACAGAGTCACAGAGAAAATCACAAGACGTAAGAGCCTGGCGTAGCAAGGGTTTTGCAAAGAGGTTGGTTTTCTCCGTGACTCCGTGCCTCCGTGGTAGGTGTTGCACGTGAGCGCACGAAACCAAGCGAACTGCCGACCCTAGCCCGCCTTCGCCATCTCACCCAAAGCCGCCGCGGCCGCCGCCTTCTCCCGCTTCTTCTTCAGCTTCCGCAGATGCGCCGACGAATACATGCTCCCCCGGCACCGTTTCGCCTTGCAGTAGCACGGAGCATCATCCTCTCCATCGAACAGGTTGTAGTCGTAGGTCAATTCCTCGCCCGGCTCAATATCGCGCAGCGCAATGATCCACATCTTGCCCGCAATCTGATCCGTCTCGCAGTTGGGCCGGCAAGAATGATTCACAAAACAAGCCACGCCATAACCGTCAATGATGACCTTGCCTCCATCCAGCCCAAACAAATACGTGTTGTCGAAATCGTCGTAGAGATCGTCCGCCTCTTCATAACTCATAGGCTGGCCCACGTATTCAATGATGAGCGTCCCCTTGCGGATGCGCTTGGTCGTATAGCACCCAAACGAATGAATCGCCGATTTCCGGATCACCAGTGTCATAGAGTTTCCCTATATTTACACAACTGCGGCGTGGAGGAAATTGCAGATTGCAGAAGTCAGATTGCAGATTAGAAACCCATCTCCCCGTCCATGCAGCCGAAGGCTTGGGCCCTCAAATCTGCAATCTGACTTCTGCAATCTGCAATGTCTACCTCGGCCCTCAACGCCTAGCCGACAGCTGCCCTCCCTGCTAAACTTTCCCCGGAGACACCCATGGCCCACGCTCATCCCCCGCGCTTCCTTCAAATTGTCAACGACGCCCGCAGCCGCATCCGCGAAACCACCGCGGACGAAGTCAAGGCACGTCTCGACCGCGGCGACAAGTTCGTTCTAGTCGACGTCCGCGAAGACCGCGAATTCGACGCCGACCACATCCCCGGCTCCGTCCACCTCGGCAAAGGCATCATCGAACGCGACATCGAAGCCAAATATCCCGCGCTCGACACCCCGCTGGTCCTCTACTGCGGCGGCGGTTTCCGTTCTGCCATGGCCGCCGACAACCTCCAGAAAATGGGCTACACCAACGTCATCTCCATGGACGGCGGCATCCGCGAGTGGCGTGAAAAATCCTACCCGCTGGAAAAAGGGAAGTAGGACGACTTCTCCTGAATCGGAGTATGACAACTGCTAACGTTATCCCGCTAGTTGTTCTGAGCTTGGCCTTCTACCTTTGTGGAGGATTTTGCATTTTCAAGACGAAGATGCTGGTCGGATGGGCACAAAGGAACTACACGAAAAGCGCGTTTGTTCGGGCGTACCCATTTTCCAGTATGGTGATGAAGTCCTGGTATCCCATTTACATTCGTTGTGCGGGTCTCTTTGTTTGGCTATGGGCACTCGCCATTGATTACTTAGTTTTATTTCGCGGTTTTCACTAGTTGCGAAGTTCGTCCTAGATGGACGAAACGCCCGTTCCTCGACGTATTCTCGACGTTTTCGCCCCACCGGGTGGCCTTTTGCCCCACTCCGCCTGTCCCACTGATTTCCCCAACCCCGCATCTCCATTGCATCCCCACCCCATCTCTGAAAAAATAGCTCTGGGGTTCCCCCTTATATGGCAACGATCGGAAGCTTTGCGCTTGCGCTGGCTCTTGGCCTGAGTGCGTACTGTTTCGCCATGGGTTTACTGGCGTTGATTTTCAGCAAACATCCTGCAGCGGCAGCTTTAGGTGAGACGGCTCGTCGCGCCGGAATCGCGGCCTTCGCTGCGGTCCTGCTGGCGAGCTTCGTCCTCGTCGTCAGCGCCTTCAACGACGACTTCTCCGTCGCCTACATTCAGCAGCACAGCAACCGCGATCTCCCGGCCGCCTACAAATTCGCCGTGCTCTGGTCGGGACAGGAAGGCTCTCTCCTGTTCTGGTCGCTCCTGCTGTCCGGCTACGGGTTCGTCCTTCGCCTTCGCTACAAGACCGATCAGCGCCTCTTTGCCTACGCGAGCATGATCATCGCCTCCGTCCAGGTATTTTTCCTCCTGATTGTGAACATCGCCGCCAAGCCCTTCGCGCTTGTCCCAGGCAGAATCCCTCCCGACGGCAACGGTCTCAACCCGCTCCTGCAATATCCCGAGATGGTTATCCATCCGCCGATGCTCTATCTCGGATACGTCGGCTTCACCATCCCCTTCGCCTTCGCGCTCGGCGCGCTCATCATGCACTACCCCGGCGAAAAGTGGATTCACATCACGCGCCGCTGGACCATGGTTACGTGGTGCTTCCTCACCATCGGAGTCTTCCTCGGCGCGCACTGGGCCTATGCAGTCCTGGGCTGGGGAGGCTACTGGGGTTGGGATCCCGTTGAAAACGCCTCGCTCATGCCCTGGCTCACCGGCACTGCCTTCCTGCACTCGGTGATGATGCAGGAAAAACGCGGCATGCTGAAGATCTGGAACATGGCCTTAGTCTTCTCCACGTTCCTCCTCTCCATGCTGGGAACTTTCCTCACTCGCTCGGGCGTGATCAGTTCCGTTCACGCCTTCGCGCAATCTTCCATCGGAACCTGGTTCATCGTATTCATCGCGCTGACCACCGCCGTCTGCGTCTTTTTCCTGGTCAAGAATCTCTCTAACCTCAAGAGCGAGCACAAACTCGAATCGCTAGTCTCCCGCGAATCCAGCTTCCTGTTCAACAACCTGCTCCTGCTGATCCTCTGCTTCACCGTTCTCTGGGGAACGTTCTTCCCCATTCTTTCCGAATGGGTGCAAGGCCACAAAGTGACAGTCGGCCCGCCCTTCTTCAATCGCGTAGCCGTTCCAGTCGCGCTCTTGCTGATGCTGCTGACCGCCGTCGGCCCGCTCCTGGCCTGGCGCAAAACCTCCATCGAGAGCCTGAAGCGCAACTTCCTCTTTCCCACGATTGGTTCCATCGCCGTCGGCCTGATGATGGTTCTCTTCGGCGTGCGCCCTTGGGAAGATCCCTCTTACTTCTACGCGGTGATGGCTGCGATCCTCTCCGCGCTCGTCATCTTCACCATCATCTCCGAGTTCGTCCGCGGAGGACGCGTCATCGCTGGCAAGAGCGGCATGAACATCTTCGCCGCCATGCTCCACCTCTGCCGCCGCAACACCCGCCGCTACGGTGGATACATCGTCCACTTCGGCGTCGCGCTGGTCATCATCGGCCTCCTCGGTGCGGCCTTTAATAAAGAGGTCGAAAAAGAAATGGGGTTCGGCGACAAGATTCAGCTCGGCCCCTACACTCTCGTCTGCCAGTCCTACACGCAGGATGACAATCCCAACTACGGGGTCGAGTCCGCCATGTTCAACCTCTTTCGCAACGGCCGGCTCGTGACCACGATGTACCCCGAACGCCGCTTCTACAAAGCCAGCGGCCAGCCTCAGACCATACCCAACATCTATCCCAGCTTTATGCAGGATTTCTTCCTCGTCAACGACGTCTATGTCGTTTACGAAGGCAAGAACGATACGACGGGCCGCCCCATCATCAAGGCCCACCTGAACCCGCTAGTCCCATGGATCTGGATCGGCCTAGTCATCATGGTCTTCGGAACCATCGTAGCCATGGTGCCAAACACAATGCCGGTGACCGTGACAGCCCCATCGCCCGTCCGCGAAATAGCCCACGTAGGAGCAGGCGACTAATGAAACTCTCATTCCTTCCAATCTCGGCATTGAAGCCGATCTCGGTATTGAAGCCAACCACGGCATTGAAGCGGCTCTCGGCATTGAAGCCGCAAAGCGGCGATAGAATTCAGCCCACGGCGCAAGCCGTGGGTGGGCGAGTAGAGCGACCCAGCCCCGGAGGGGCGAAAGAAACGCTCTCGCGTTCCATTGCCATCCGCCGCCTCCTCCACGCCCTGATCATCTCCGCCGCCGTACTCCTCTTAATGGGCGCCGACACCGACGCCCGCTTCAAAGACCTCGGCCATCGCATGATGTGCACCTGCGGATGCGGCCAGGTCCTCCTTGAATGCAACCACGTGGGCTGCCAGTCCTCCGACAAAATGCGCAACCAACTCCTCGCCGCGCTCGACAAAGGCGACAACGACGACCTCATCCTCCAAGGCTTCGTCCAGGACTACGGTCCCACCGTAATCGCCGCGCCCACCTCGACCGGCTTCAACAAAGTCGCATGGATCATGCCCTTCGTAGTTCTAGTGCTGGGTTTCGTACTCGTCTCATGGATCGTCCGCGCCTGGAAAAATCGTCCCGCCCCCGCCCTAGCCGATGGCATCACGATCCCCCCAGGCAACGAGCTAGACGAACTTCGCGAAAAGGCCCGCAAGGACACCGAGCAATGACGACCACCCGTGATCCACTGGGAACTGAGAACTGGGAACTGAGAACCGGGAGCAGGGAACTGAGAACCGGGCGCTGGAGAACTCTATGAACATGACCCTCTTTGTCTGCGGCGTTTTCACCCTGGCCTCCCTCTACTACGTCTTCTTCTTCCCCGGCGAAGTCTATTCCGGAGAAGAAAAGACCCGCCTAGGCTATCTCCGCGAACGCAAGGAAGCCGTTTACGACAACCTGCGCGACCTGAATTTCGAATACAAAGCCGGCAAGGTGCCCGACGTCGACTACCAGTCCATGCGCACCTCCCTCGAAGAAGAAGCCGCCGCCATCATGGCCGAGATCGCCAAACTCGAGCAGGCCGCGGGGCAGGTGGTGTAACTGGCCTCTGTAAACCGTGGGGATGTCAACAGCCCGTCGGATTCTGGTGCTTTCCCTTTACCCTAGGTAGAATAACGGCAATAACCATGAGCTTGAACAACGTCAAAGAAATCGAAAGCGCAATCGGATCGCTCACTCCGCGTGAACTAGAGGAACTTTATCTCTGGCTGGAGCAAAACTATCCGCATCCGATCGACGCTCGCGTTCAATCCGACCTTGCGGCCGGCCGCCTCGACTCGGCCATCCAGCGTGCGTTAGAGGACGAGAAGAGCGGTCGCGTCCAACCCCTTTAGGAACCAATGCAGCATCGTGCGGCTTCCGGCTTCTGGCAACAATATCGTGCTCTTCCCCAGGAACTCCGCGCCCGTGCCGACAAACAATTCTCGTTACTCAAAGCAAATCCGCAGCATCCTTCATTACAATTCAAGAAAGTAGGAGAGCGTCACGGCCATGAAATATGGTCCGCCCGCGTGACTTTGAACCATCGTGCTCTTGCCATCAAACGCGAGGATGGATATTTGTGGTTTTGGATTGGCGATCACAAAGCTTATGAAGCCCTACTTTCTTAACGCCGCAGGGCTGCAGGGTTTGTATTAGGGTATGCCATTAGGCGTAAGACGTGCTGTGTGATTGACGCGCCTTTTGGCGCCGGTTTTGACGCCGCTCACGTATGAATTCGCGGCAATATCAAGGAGCCCTTTTGACCAACCTCACCAAGTCTGCCCTACTAACCGCGATCTTCGCGTTAACACTAGCCTCTGCCGCCGCCCAGACCCTCTCCGGCACCATCACCAACGGCACCAGCAACAAGCCCGCCGCCGGAGACGAAGTCATCCTCATCAACATCTCCAACGGTATGGACGTCGCCGCCAACACCAAGGCCGACGCCAACGGCAAATTCAGCTTCACGTTGAAAGACGGTCCCGGAGGCCCGCACCTCATCCGCGCCGTCCATCAGGGAGTCACCTATCACCAGATGGCCCCTCCCGGCACCAGCAATGTGGACGTCAAGGTCTATGACGTCTCGAAAAAGATCACGGGTCTCGGGCTGACCGCCGACGTCCTCCGCCTCCAAGCCGACGCCAGCACATTGCACGGCATCCGCCTGTTTGCCGTCGACAACACGTCGTCGCCCGCCGTCACGCAGATGAACGACCACAACTTCGAGTTCTATCTCCCCGCCGGAGCCAAAATCGAAAACGTCCAGGCGAAAGCGCCCAACGGGCAGCCCATCTCCGCCGAAGTCGCGCCCCAGTCCGAAAAAAACCGCTACGCCATCGTCTTCCCGCTGCGTCCCGGCGAAACTCAGTTCCAACTCGAGTTCACCATGCCGTATTCCGGCTCGGCAAAGATCGATCCCAAGCCGCTGTATCCCGCCGAACATCTGGTTGTCGTCCTGCCGAAGGCCATGAAGTTCGAGCCCGGCGACGCATCACTCTTCAAGTCCATGCAAGACCCCGGTCAATCCGATTCCGTAGTCCAGGTCGCGCAACAAGTCCACGCCGGTCAGGCACTCGGATTCACCGTCTCCGGCACAGGCACCATCTCCGACCAGCCCGCGCAAGTCTCCGGCGCAGGCATGGGAGGAGGCGGCGAACAGGCGAGCGCCGAAGGTCGCCCGGGCGGAGGACTCGGAGCCCCCATCGACACTCCCGACCCGCTCGAGAAATATCGCTGGCCCATCATCGGAGCCTTCATCGTTTTGCTTGGCATCGGTGGATGGATCGTAACCAAACGTCAAACCGCGCTGACCACCCCCTCCGCAGGGGCAAGCCCTGCAGCCCGTGCCGCGTCCGCCCCAACGCCGAAACCCGCCGCACGCCCGGTTGCAGCCGCAGTAGCAACTCCATCCGCGCCGGTAGGTTCCGCAACAACCTCAGGCGCCTTGCTAGAAGGCTTGAAAGAAGAGTTGTTTCAACTAGAAGTAGAACGCCAGCAAGGAAAGATCACGCAAGCCGAATACGAAAGAGCCAAAAACGCTCTCGACCACACATTGGAACGCGCCCTAAAACGCCAAGGTTAACCGTGTGTCAACCGAAGTGTGACAACCGAACGTGTGGCGCGGGCATTCCTGCCCGCGAAATGCCAGACCAGAATGTAGCGCGGGCACTCTTGCCCGCGCCAAAAGCCGGCGCCGAACGGAACGACGGGTCACAACCGCCCACGCCATCGAAAGATGTATCTAGTCGCTAACTGCATTCCCCAGGCACTTGGCGCCGACAATGTAAGTATTTGATTCTAAAAGACATTTACCGGGGATCGATGCCGATTCCCATCGCTGAGCCTGCCGAGGACCAGCAGCATCCAATACATTGTCCCTAGAGAAACTCCTATGAATAACGTCTTCAAAACTACTCTGCTCCTCACCGTAATGACGCTGCTCTTCATGGCAGTTGGACGCGCGCTCGGCGGTCAGAACGGCATGATGATGGCGCTCGTCTTCGCGGCCATCATGAACTTCGTCTCCTACTTCTTCTCGGACAAGATCGCGCTCGCCGCTTATCGAGCACAGCCCATCACGCGCGACGATCTCCCGCGCGTCTACAACATCGTCGAGCGCCTCTCGCAAAAAGTGGGCCTCCCGATGCCCAAGGTCTATCTCATTCCCAACGAATCGCCGAACGCCTTTGCCACCGGACGCAATCCCAACCACGCTTCCGTCGCCGTCACGCAGGGTATTCTCGGCCTTTTGAACGACGAAGAACTAGAAGGCGTAATCGCCCACGAACTAGGACACGTCCGCAATCGCGACATCCTGATCAGTTCCATCGCCGCGACCCTTGCAGGCGCGATCACATGGCTCGCCCATGTCGCGAAATGGGGAATGATCTTCGGAGGCTATAGCCGAGACCGTGAAGATCGCGGAGGTGGAGGAATTGGTGCGTTGATCATGATCTTCCTCGCTCCGCTGGCGGCCGTGCTGATTCAGTTAGCCGTCTCGCGCTCTCGCGAATACGGAGCCGACGACACTGGCGCCCATTGGACAGGAAATCCTTACGCCTTAGCCAGCGCGCTCGGCAAGATCGAAGCCTATTCCCGCCGCACTCCGCTAGTAGCGACACCTTCGACCGCGCATCTTTTCATCATTCAACCGTTCCTGGGAGGAATGAGCTTCGGCAACCTCTTCTCGACGCACCCGCCAACAGCAAAACGTATCGAACGCCTGACAGGAAGACCAGCAGAATTTATCCAGTAGAGACGCGGCTTGCCGCGTCTCCGGTTTCGGAAGGACGATTTGGGTAGGGCACCAACTTCAGTCGTGCGCTAAGGTCGACATTGAGTTGCGCTCGACGCCCGAAGTCTCCGAGAGCCCAAAGCCCAACGCCCAAAGCCCCGACTATGACATCGGTAACCGGCTTCGCTTTTGATCCCGTAGTAGAATCGCAAAAATGGCTCCCGAAGCTCTAGTGGCAACGGCCCGTCGCGCGACGGAACTCGAATCCGCGCTCCGCACCGTAATTCGCGGCAAAGACGACGTTCTTCGCCTCGCCCTGGTCTCGATCTTCGCCAGAGGCCATCTGCTGATCGAAGGCGTCCCGGGAGTCGGCAAAACTACACTCGGCCAGACTCTAGCCCGCGCCATTGACTGCACGTTCCAGCGCGTCCAGTTCACCAGCGACATGCTGCCCTCGGATCTCCTCGGCATCTCAATTTATTCCGCCGTCGAGCAGAAATTTGAATTCAAGCGCGGCCCGGTTTTCGCCAACGTCCTCCTGGCCGACGAGATCAACCGCACCACTCCGAAGACGCAATCCGCGCTGCTCGAAGCCATGAACGAAGGCCAGGTCACCGTCGACGGCTATTCCTATCCGCTGCCGCAGCCGTTCCTCGTCATCGCCACCCAGAATCCGATCGAACATCACGGCACATATCCGCTACCCGAATCGCAACTGGATCGTTTCCTGATGCGCCTGCGCATGGGATATCCCGAAGCCAGCGCCGAACGCGAAATCCTGCGCTCCGAAGCTGGAACCGCTCAACTCGAAAAACTCCGTCCCGTACTCAATGCCGGCGATGTCCTCGAAATCCAGCAGGCCGTCACGCAAGTCCACGTAGACGAGTCGCTCATCACCTACGCATTGGCGATCGTCAACAAGACTCGTGAGTCCGACTACCTTTCGCTAGGAGTCTCTCCGCGTGGCTCCCAAATGTTCTACCGCGCCGCCCAAGCCATGGCCTTCCTCGATGGCCGCGACTTCTGCACCCCAGAAGACTTCAAGCCGCTAGCCGTCCCCATCTTCGCGCACCGAGTAGTCGTCAACGCGCACTACGCCTCCACACTGAAAAAATCCGAGCAATCCGAACAAGTCCTCCGCGACATCGTAGACAGCGTCCCCGTGCCGGTGTAGAGACGGGGCTTGCCCCGTCTCAAGGCTCTGTTCACTCCAAAGATTGATGGGTTTCCAAGACGTGCTTCTCTTACTTCACTGGTGGGAATCCAACTTCTACAATCAACTGTTTAAAACTGGGATCATCCCGCAGACTACGCAGCATAGCGTCTCGAGCCAGACCGGCAATGCTCGCTTCATGACGATCGCGCGAAGTCATCAAATACCGTAGCGCTTCTGATTTATTGCCAAGCATGGCGGAGGTCTGCGCCAGAGCAAACGCGGGAAGCTTTTCGTTTTCATACAGCGTTTTCTGCTTGGCGAGCCTGTTCTGAAGCAGGCCGCGTGCTCCGTCACGGGCGAACCCTTTCTTCTCCGCTTCCACCAGATCCAGATCATCGGCCCGCTGGACCAATCGGGCTGTCTCCTCGGCCTCCAGCAAATACGCCGGATAGTCGCCTTCTTCGAAATAGATTTGTCCCAGGTAGCGGTGCGGAGAAACGAACGTCGGCTCACTCCGCTTCATCTGACGAAGCAAGGCAAGAGCCTCTTCTTTCCTTCCCGCTCCGTCAAGAATCTTGCCCTTGTCCGCTCGGACCGAGGATGAAGTCGGATCAAGTTCCTGCGCACGATTAATTTCCAATACCGCCTTCGCGTCGTCGCCAATATAGTTCAGCGCGGTCGCATACCAGAGGTGAGTCGTGCCATCGTTCGGATTGAGCGCAATGGCCCGCTCAAACTCCCGCCTGGCGGTCACCACGTCGCGCTTCCACCAAAAGGATGGGAAGGCCAGCGCTCGGTGTCCCTCGGCTAGATTCGGATCAAGCTCGATCGCCTTGCGCGCCGCGGCTTCTGCGCGCGGGAAGGCTTCGTCCTCAGGCATCGCCGTGTATTCGCGAATCAGGTTGTAGGAGTCCGCCAACCCAGCGTAGGCCTTGGCACACTGCGGGTCGGCCACAATCGCCTGCGTGAAGTCGTCGACGGCCCGCGTCAGACCTGCTGCGGTTCGCTCATTCCAGTAGTAGCGCCCCTCGAGGTAAAGGCGTTCGGCCTCGGGATTCGGCCGATGTACGGGAACGTTCGCGCTGGCGGTTTGGGAGGCGAGCCCCAGAGACGCGAGTGAGAATCCACGACCGTTGGTCCGGAACGCGACTACCACCAACACGATGACAAGGACAGCCACCACTGCAGCGAGAAAGAAAGCTCGACCATCAAACTTGGTCGTCGTCTGCGGCGGTGAAATTTCAGGAGGAGTAACCGGCGCAGCCGAGGAGGCAACCAACTCGGGCACTGCTTCAGCCCCAGCTTCCGCTCGCAGGGTACGAGGTTTCTCTGACCACTCGCTTAACTCTTGGGGAAAGGCGTAAACGCGACCCTTGGATACACCGGGGAGACGATGCACCGGCAGCCCTAGGTCTTTTTCCCAGCGGCGGACGGTTTTCTCGTCGCGATCAAAAAATCCCGCGATTTCCTTCCAGGATTCCAGTCGCCGTTCGTTCTTCCCCTCGTCAAGACCCGTCATAGGTGCAACTTTGACCCAAATGTCCGATTTTGCCCGGTTGTGTCTCTTGTAGGGGGGAGGGTGTTGCTTGAGTATACCCGCAGCCAAGCCCGCTTTCCAGGCAGTCAGCGACGCGTCCCCCGCCCGCGCAGATTGTAAAGACGAAACGAAGCTAAGTCACTTTGAACACTATCTCAGGAGACACTCCCAACATGCGTTCCATCGCCGCTTTTCGAATCATTTCGATGTTCGCCCTCGCATCTGTGCTGCTTGCCAGCGGCGCTTTCGCCCAAACTCCGACGACGATCCACGACTTCAACACGGCCGCTGGAGATGTCGGGGTTCCCGTTCGCTATGGCATCGCCGTTCAAGGCAGAGACGGCGTCCTCTATGGGGCGGCCAATGCCGGAGGCGGATTCAGTGTCGGAGGTATTTACGCCATCAACCAGGCAGGAGCGGAAAGCATCTTCTACAGCTTTCCCCATAACTTTATCGGTTGCCAGGATGGGCTGTCCCTGGGTAGCGACGGAAATTTCTATGGCGCTTGCAGCGCCGGCGGCGCGAACGGATATGGAATCCTCTATAAACTCGACCCCAGCGGAGCCTATACCCTCCTGCACACTTTCTCAGCTAGCGGTGGCGATGGCGGCAATCCCCAAAGCCCTCCAACGCAAGCGAATGATGGAAACCTTTACGGAACGACGTCGACTGGTGGCGCCAACGGCGTTGGAGCCATCTATAAACTCACCCAAGCTGGCGTGCTGACGATCCTGTATTCCTTCAAGAACACCACTGACGGAACGAATCCGAACGCAGCACTGGTGCAGGGAACGGATGGCAACTTATACGGTTCGACCGCTGACCACGGAGCCAACGGCTACGGAGTTATCTTCAAGGTCAGCACGAAGGGAAAGCTGAAGGTGCTCCACAGTTTTGCCGGCGCTGATGGCTCGGTCCCTGTCGCCGCGCTCACCCAAGGCTCGGACGGCAACTTCTACGCGTGCACGTTTCAAGGGGGTACCAACAACGATGGCGTCGTCTTCAAAATGTCGGCCAGCGGAAAATATACCCTTCTGCACAACTTCGATACTCCTAGCGACGGCAGCTATTGTTTTGCCGCGATGCTTCAAGCTACCGACGGAAATTTCTACGGCACTACCAACAACTATGGATCGCTGCAGGACACGATTTACAAAGTCACGCCCAAAGGTGTCTTTTCCACCGTTTACCAGTTTGATGGCACCAGCAGCTCCGTCGGATTCGGCGCTGCCAACGCTCTCGTTCAAAGCACGGATGGCCTCTTGTACGGAGCCACCAGCTTTAGCGCGACCGGCGTTCCTCGAAACGGGACCATCTACACTCTAAACATCGGCGCCCATACCTTCGCCAGGCTCACGGCGCAATCGGGCATCGTTGGAGCCTCCATCAGCATTTTCGGCCAGGGCTTTGATAGTTCCTCCGTAGTTGCGTTCGGAGGTGTGCAAGCTCCCGGGGTCGTCCTCCAAGGCACGACGTACATCACCGTGCCAGTTCCCACCGGTGCCCTGACCGGATCCGTTACGATCACCACCGGATCGAACACCCTTACCAGCAGTCAGCCGTTCAAAGTTACGCCCACGATCAAGACCTTCGCGCCACCGCAAGGGCCAGTAGGGACAGCGGTAGTGATCTCGGGATCGGGTCTGACCCAAACTACAAAGGTCACCTTCGGAGGCGTTGCCGCCACCGTTTTCACCGTGAATTCCGACGCGCAGATCACTGCCACGGTGCCGACAGGCGCAAAAACGGGGAAGATCGCGGTCACCACCAAGGGCGGGTCCGTCACCACCAAAACGAAGTTCACGGTGCAGTAAGCCGAGCCACAACCCGAATAACCTTCAGGGATCCAAAACATCGGATCCCTTTCTCTTTTTCGCCGACACCGCCATCGACGGCGTCCGCGGACGGGCTACACCGCAAACGATCCCGGCAACTCACAGACAGGCCTGGCCAATCCGCCATCTCCGTGGGCAAAAGAAATCCGCATTCGAGCCTGCTTCATGAGGGAACTGGTCCAAAAACCTCGCTTATGAAAGTGAGCCGCAAATTTAGAAACGTCGAATCAAGCCACCCACTGGAGACCACCATGAAATCACTGAAGAAAGCCGCCCATATCGCAGTAAACCTGCTGTTGCTTGCCGCTTTTGGAACTGCCGCCGCCGCTGCCAGTCCACTCTTTCTGCCCCGGGGACTTGCGGTCGATTCGAAGGGCAACCTGTGGGTCGCCAATTCCGGAGCCAACAACATCCTGATGTACACCCCGACCTACGCGCTCCAGAAAACCAAGACCATCACTTCGAACATCAGCAATCCAACCGGCGTAGCCTTCGGTCCCCAAGGCAATCTCTGGGTCGCCAACTATGGCACCAGCAATGGCGGTCCCACCGGCAGCATCGCCGAGTACATCAACGGTGTCCAGAACACGGCCGCCACCATTACCGACGGAATTCTCGGTCCCGAAGGAATCGCCATCGATGGTTCCGGCGATGTCTGGATCAACATGAACTTCTCAAACGTGGCTATCTATGGCCCGCGCTACTCGTACGACTACCCAATCTATCCAATGAAGACGCTGAATACTGGCACTCCCACTCTCGGCCTCGCAATCGCTGCCGGGGTGGTCGCCTATGGTGACGACTTTGTCGTCCACATGGACTCCTCAGCCCAGATCCTCGCCAACGGCTTCATCTACGACTCCGTCGTAATTCGCAACACTGGTATCTCGGTAGCCATCGACAGTAAAGGCAACGTCTACATGGGGAATACCGACAATTCCGTACAAGTCTTCCAGAAGTTCTCGGAATACATTCTCCTTCAGTTGTCATTCACTCCCTACGCGATGGCGATCGACAACGTCCGCGGCAGGATTTACATCGCGAACTCCGACGGTAATTCGATCTCCGTGTACAGCACAGCCGGTGCACTCCTGCATGTAATTCAATAGCGCGCTCTTCATGGCGTGGTGGAGATGTAAAACACTCGTAGGTCCCGACTCGTTGCCGGCGTAGCGCGCAATGCTCTCCGCCGCTTCTATTTACGAAATAAAAGGGAGTGGGCAAACATTCTTGTGGATTCAGAAGCCAGGAGGGGTGATCCTTTAACTGAGAACTGAGAACTGAGAACTGAGAACTGAGAACTGAGAACTGAGAACTGAGAACTGAGAACTGAGAACTGAGAACTGAGAACTGAGAACTGAGAACTGAGAACTGAGAACTGAGAACTGAGA
>Ga0302321_100001246_pt1 | contig 21776 bp, 16 predicted proteins | sample Fen_T0_1_FD_202505 | JGI IMG/M metagenome (GOLD analysis project Ga0302321, IMG submission 202505) | Peat permafrost microbial communities from Stordalen Mire near Abisko, Sweden - Fen_T0_1 | ecosystem: Environmental > Terrestrial > Soil > Wetlands > Permafrost | place: Sweden: Abisko...
GGTGTGCTCCATGGCTCGGCAGGATGGTTCGTCTACAGCTGGATCAGCGGCAGTGGCAGAAGATTGAGGCCGTGCTGGGTGAGAAGAAGGCAGCCGGACGGCCCGGGCGGGACGACCGCAACTTCGTGGAGGCCGTGCTGTGGTGGAGGCGCGCAGGCGCTCCGTGGCGAGATCTTCCCAGCGACTTTGGCCCCTGAAGACCGCTTCCGGGCACGGGCACGGGCACGTTCACGTTCACGTTTACGGGGGACCTGAATTCAGGGACAGACCGTAGTCGAAGGAGACGAGACCGTCGTCTCGGACATCGAGCGCTGCGTCGTCGAACGCTCGCGGCTATCTGGACTCGACCTCGGGTACGCTCGGAGGCTCGAAGTTCACCAATTTGGTCACGACGAACTGCGGGCGCTGCTTCACCTCCTCGAATATCTTGGCCACGTACTCGGCGATGAAAGCCAGGCTCAGCAGGTTGATCGCGCCCAAAAATAAGCTGATCACGATGATCAAAGAGATGCCTTGCGGCAGCTCTGGATGCAAAATCCGACCGATGATCTGCGCGAACGCCGCCAACACTGCGATCAGGGAAACGAGGAGCGCGCCCAGCGCGATCATCTCCAGTGGAATGTACGAAAACGAGAAGATGCCCTTTTTTGCCCACCGAAAGTTAGCCAACAGGCTGTTGGTCGAGCGACCGAACATCCGCTCCGGGCGTAGATAGGGCACCCCCGTCTGCTTGAAGCCGGACCAGGCGCGGAGGCCGCGCACGAAGCGGTCGCGCTCTGGCAAAGCGTTGAGAACGGTCATCACCTTGCGGTCGATGAGCGAGAAGTCGCCGGCGTCCACCGGCACTCGGATGTACGCCATCGTCTGAAACAGGCGATAAAATCCTTTGTAACAGAGCTCGAGTAGCGGTGCCATTTCGCGCCGCGTGCGCACGCCGTAGACGACGTCATAGCCCTCGAGCCACTTTTGGTGGAAGGCTTCGATCAGCTCGGGGGGATCCTGCAAATCGCCATCGAGCAAGATGCAGGCGTCGCCGGACGCTAGCTTCATCCCGCTCGTGAATGCGTTCTGCGAACCGAAATTCCGGCTATGCGTGATGCCCTTGATCCTCGGATTACCTGCCGCCAGCCGCTCGACGACGGTCTGAGTGTCGTCCGGGCTGCCGTCGTTGACGAAGATGATCTCGTAGTCGATCCCGATCTTTTCGAAGGTTTTTTGCAACCGCTCAGCCATGAACGGGATGGCCTGTTCGTCCTTGTAACAAGCGGCGATGGCGCTCAGCTTGCGCGGCGTTCGGGCATCGCCGGTCATGGCGCCCGAAGTTGCGTTCGAACGAGAGAGACGAGCGCTTCCGGAGTGAGCTCACACTGTTTCATGTGGAACGCGGCGCTGCCATAGCGCTGATCTGGCCGATAGGACGCGCACATCAACGAGAATTCGGAAAGCGCCGGAAGCGCGAGCTTCATCGACTCACCCATGCCGCCGGGGGCGTAGTGCTCTTCGACGAAGATGACGTTCTTCGTCTCGAGCACACTCGCCAGCAGAGCCTTGTCTTCTGCAAGTCGGAATGGGAAGCGCGCGATCCCGAAAACATCGGCATTTTCCGCGTCGAGACCGTGGGCCGCGAGCGCTCGCAGCGCAACCTGGACACCGTGGCCCGCGCCGATCACGGTCACGCCGGGAGCGCTGCGATCAGCGCGGACGGCATACGAGCGCGTGAGCGTGGATGGATGCTCGTCTAGAGCCAGGCGAACCGTATCGTATGCGGAGACTGCCAAGCGGAGGTAAGAAGGGCCATCCAGCTCAGCCATCAGCGCAACGGCGGCCGCAACGTGATCGTTGGCACAGGGGAAGAACAGCTCCATGTTCGGCAGAACCTTCATCACGGCCAAGTCTTCCAAGGCGTGGTGGGTAGAGCCCATGATGCCGTAGGTGTAACCGCCGCCGTTGCCGACGATGCGCACAGGCAACCGGTGCAGGCAGATATCGTTCCGGATTTGTTCCAAGCAGCGGTACGTAGCAAACGGTGCGATCGAATACACCCACGGGCACATGCCAGTGAACGCAACGCCCGCGGCCAAGCCCATCATTCCCTGTTCAGCGACGCCCGCGTTGACGAAGCGCTTGCCGTACTTGGCGACGACACTTTCGAACGCGTTGAAGCCCAGATCACCCGTGATGAAGAGCGAGTCCGGCGCGCGCGCCAGCACGGCTTCGACGGCTTTGACGAACTCGGCTCTCATTCGCGAAGTTCACTCTCGGTGCGATCGAGCTCGGCAATTGCCTCTGCGTACTGCGCCTCACTCATTGGCCAATAATGCCAAGCGACCGTATTTTCCATGAAACGGACGCCCTTGCCCTTCACGGTGCGAGCAATGATGCAGCGTGGCCGGCCCGATCTTCGCTCGGAAAGCGCAGCACCGAGCGCGGAGAAGTCGTGACCATTGCACTCGCTCACGTCGAAGCCGAACGCTTCCCACTTCAGGGCGAAGGGCTCGAGTGTCAGTATGTCTTCGGTGCGACCGAAGCCTTGAATACCATTTGCATCGATCAAGACCGTCACGTTGTCGAGGCGATGGTGCCCGGCAAACAGGGCCGCTTCCCAAGTGGAGCCTTCATTGCACTCGCCGTCGGAGATCAGGCAGGCAACGCGCGCGGACGACTCGCGCAGATGCTTGTAGCTGTAAGCCATGCCGACTGCGATCGGCAGCCCATGACCGAGCGAACCGGTGGCGGCTGGAATGGCGGCGACCCCGAGCGGAGCCGGATGCGCGGGCAGCAGCGTGCCGTCCTTGTAATAGGTCGAGAGCTCGGCGTCCGACAGCTTTCCGAAGTGGTGAAGCGCCGCGTAAAGTGCAGAGGCGGCGTGCCCTTTGCTCAAGATGAGTCGGTCGCTGGGTCGCAGCCAGGCCGCATACAGGTAGGTCAGTACATCAATCGCGGACAGGCCCCCGCCTAGGTGACCCGAACGCGCCTCGTAGTGCATGCGCAAAAACTTGCGCCGAATCGCCAGCGCGGTGCGTGCCAGCGCCTGCGGCTCTGCTGCGAGGCCGCTCACGGGTTCGGCTCCAGCACGGTCTTGGCCCGGCCTTCGGTTACGAGTGCCGGATTTTCCTCCAGCCAGCGAACGCTCGCGCCCAACCCTTCGCGCAACGACATGCTACTGCGCCAGCCGAGCGCTGAAGCGGCCTTAGCCGGGTCGGCAAACCACCCGGGATGATCCCAACTCCGATCAGGCATGCTGCCCCAAACCGGCTCGGCGCGGATTCCGAACTGCTCACGTACCAGCTGTACGAGCTCAGCCAAGGTAGTGCGTTGACCGCTGCCGACGTTGAAAATTTCGCCCGGCTTCAACTGCTGGGAGTTCGCCAAAACCACTTCGAATGCGCGCACCACGTCTGCCACGTACACGAAGTCCCTCGAGATGGTCGGGTTGACGAGCGGCGGGAACCGCCCTTCGCGAGCGTGAATGAGCAGACTCGGAATCAAACGACTGAAGTCTTCATACGGACCGTAGACCGAGTACAGTCGCAAGACGAAACCGGGGACGCCGTACTTCTGCGCGTACATGCGTACGAGCTGGGTCGCCGCGACTTTGGATACCGCGTAGTCACTATCTGGTTCGGTTGCCGCGTCTTCACGCGGAGCGCTGCAATTGAAGCCGTATTCGGAAGAGCTACCCGCTTGCACGAACGCCTGAAAGCCGGAGACGCTGCGTGCAGCCTCGAGCAAGTTGCGCACCGCCAACAGATTGACGTCGAAAATCCGCTGCGGGTCCGCCTGAACCGAATACGCGCCGTAGGCGGCACAATTGTAGATTGCCAGCGGCTGGACACGCTCGACGAATGCGAGCACGTCTGCTCTTCGGCACAGATCGAGGCGCTCCATCTGGATTTCCGGCATGCCTCGCGTACGCCAGTCCGGCGCCGAAGGGCTCTCCACGCCGATCACGCGACCCCCGCGGCCGGCTACTGCAACCGCCAGGTTTGCGCCGACGAACCCCGAGCACCCCGTGATGACGACCGGACGTGTTTGCAAGCCAAACATCTCAATGGCGCACTAGGCAGGACCTCATGGGTTTTCGCAAGTTAGCTTGCGCGATCGCGATCGTCAACTCGCGCCAGAACCCTTTACGGCTGCTTTTGCGCCGGATCCGCCGCGACCGCGAGTTCGTCGTCGGCTGCTTCGGGTCCATCTCGGCGCGCGCGACTTCGGTCGGAAGGTTCCGAGATCGTTTTGGATGTTACAGTTCACGCCCACGCGGAGACGGAGCACCAGCCCTGATGCGGCCCGAACGAATGAACTTAGCGACGCGAGCAGGCGACAAGTGGCGCCCACCAGCGCTAGAACCTGGTCGAACCGTGCTCGGGCGCAGGCTCGCCGGGGTGCGGCGCTTCTTCGATTTCCAGGCCGGCTCTATCTGGGCAGATGTCGCCGCCGAAGCCAAAACCTGGAGCGGCAAAGTGGTCGACTTGGGCTGCGGCGCGCAGCCGTACCGCAGCCTGTTGCCGGTCGGAACCACCTACGTGGGGCTCGACATCGAGAACGCGAAAGAGACGTTCGGCTACGCGCCGCCAAACGTGTCCTACTTCGACGGAGGTCGCTTTCCCGCTGCCGCCCAGGATGCAGACGTCATCTTCTGCACGGAAGTGCTGGAGCACGTGCTCGACCCCGCCCGCACTCTGCGCGAAGCCTTCTTCGCGCTCAAACCCGGCGGCCGTTTACTGCTCACGGTTCCGTTTGCCGCGCGCTGGCATTTCGTACCCAATGACTATTTCCGCTATACCCCATCGGGCTTGAAACACCTGCTGGAGGCGGCCGGCTTCCGCAACATCGTCGTGTACGCTCGGGGCGATGCGCTGACCGTTGCATGCCACAAGGTTCAGGCATTGATGCTGCCTTTCCTCATGCCTCAGCGAACCAGCGCGAGCCAAGCCCTTGCGCGTCGCTTGCTCGCGAGCCCAAGTATCCCATTTTTCCTGGTTCTCGCGATCGTCGGCAACGCCTCGCTGCGAAGCGAAGGCGGAGACGACTGCCTCGGCTATACCGTGACCGCCGAACGGCCACTCGAATAGTACTCGTGACTTCCGAATCTTCCGCTTCGACACCGCCACCCTCGCACTTTCGGTTCGAGCTCGTGATGCGGTCCTGCCCCGGTTGCGGCGCCCGCCACAGCCAGCCATTCGCAGACGCCAAGGTCGAGCCGGAGACCTTGGGAGCGTACGCGTTCGCCTCGCGAAAGCTTCCAGAATACATGCACTACGCACTCGTCGTCTGTCTCGAGTGCGACCTTCTCTACGCGAACCCCGCGCCGGATCGAAGTTCGCTCGAGACCGCTTATCGCGATGCGGCCTTCGACGCTTCGGACGAATCCCACTACGCAGGTCTGACCTACGCCGGCTATTTGCCACGCATCGCGGCGAAGCTCGCGGATCGGAAAGGCGCGCTGGACATCGGCACCGGCGACGGCGCGTTCTTGGAGCAGCTCTTACGGCACGGTTTCAGCGATGTGGTCGGTGTCGAACCGTCCGCCGCGCCCGTTGCCGCCGCCAAACCCGAAATAAGAACGCTCATCCGGCATGCGCCATTTCGCAAGGCAGATTTCAGCCCCGAAAGCCTAGGGCTAATCACGTGCCTTCAGACCATCGAGCACATCTACGACCCGATCGCCCTGTGCCGAGATGCGTTTGGCTTGCTGCGTCCGGGCGGAGCGTTCTTCTTGGTCTGCCACAACCGGCGCGCGCTCTTGGCCCGCGCGCTGGGCCTCAAGTCACCGATCTTCGACGTCGAGCACCTACAGCTGTTCTCGCCCAAGAGCCTCCGTAGCTTGCTGGCGCAGGCGGGCTTTTCGCGAGTCGCTCTCCATCCGGTATTGAATCGATACCCCCTCAACTACTGGGCCAGGCTCTCGCCGATCCCCACCGCACTCAAGCCCCGCGCGCTGGCCGTACTTCGCGCGAGCGGACTCGGCGGGCTCACGCTGGCCGCCCCGGTTGGAAACCTCGCCGCAATTGCCTACAAGTGACGGCGTTCAGGGCGCGTCGGATGGCGTACCGGACTCGAACGGGTAGTCGACACGAAAGCCGGGACTCGGATGACGCGTCACGAGCGGTAGCTCGGCGCGACGGCGTTCCAGAAACCACAAGGTCTCATCCGTAGCTTCCCGAATCACTCTTCCGACGGCAAAATTCTTGCGGATTGAAATGACACGGTCGATCGCCGAACCTTCGAAGACCATGGCGAGCACTCCAGAAATATTCGAAAATTCGGAGGACGATCTCAGCATCGGCACGTTGACGTGAAAGTAATCCGGATTCAGACGCGCGTAACACGCCGCGCACTCTTTACCGTAGATGGGGTTGATGCCATTCGTTCCCCCATTCAGCGCAATGTCGACGTTGCAGAGACCCCACATGTCGATCACCTCTGCATCCGTAAACACCGAGAACACGCCGGCGTAGTCGGTAACCAGGCGATCACCGGGCCGCCGAACAACCAGTGCCATCCAGTCTTTGACGGCCAATAGGTTGTTGGTCGTGTGGTTGCCGACGTGACGCGCGTTCCCGAGCTTGTCACCTTCTTGCGGACTGTCGACGCTTTGCTCGTGCATATGCACGCAAGAGAAAGCTAGGGACGCGAACAGCAACAGCACCGAAAGGCTGCGCACGGGCCAAGCGTATTTGGCGGAGATGCGCCAGGTATGCTGAATGCCCCAGCCTACGAGCACAGCGGCCAACGGTACGACGGGCAAGAAGAAGCGGTTGAATGGCATCCAATCGCCACCCACGTTGACGGCATGCGCCGTTTGCAGAAGTACCGCCAGAGCGAGGCCCAACGCCTCTCGGCGCGGCCCGCTGACAACGGGTAACACCGCCAATGGAATCAGTGCCAACGCGCCATAGTCCCGAACGAAGTCGAAGCCCTGTCGAAACCCGCGGTCTGGGTCGCCGAGAGTGACGACGGTCTTTGCGTAATAGGTCGTTGGTAGAGGTAAGCCGTAGTAGGCGTAGCGCCAACAGAAGTACGCCCCCCACAACGCAAACGCGGGCAACGACCAACGCAGTAGAGCCTTCAGCGAAAAGCGCCGCCCGGCAAGTGAGCTCAGCACCTCGACCCCGAAGACCACCAGCATCGGCACGAATCCGTCGATACGCAGCAAGGCGGCGGGCAGAAACGCCAACAACGACCAGCGACGCTGCGACGCTGGCTCGTTGAAGTACACCCACCACCCGAGCACGATCGCCGCCGCGAACGGCACCGTCTCCAAACCAGACGCTGCTGCGCGGAATAGATCCGAACAGCTCACGAGCAGCAGCGTTGTCCCGAGCGCAGCCATCGGACCTGCGCTACGTCGAGTCATGCGGTAGACCGCTACGATCGCGGCCGCCAAGCACGCAAAAGCCACGAATCGCGCGAAGTCGAGCGGGTCACCACTCGCGGAAAACAGATAGCGAATGGCAACCACGGCCATCCACAAGAAATTGGAGTACCCCTCGACTCGTAGGCCGTGGCTGAAGACCGGTCCGTGACCGGTGCCCAGGTTCTTCGAAAAAGAAAAGGTGATGTAAGCGTCGTCGACCCGAAACACCAATGAGCGGCGAACTTGATCAGCGGCCACCAAGCAGAGCACGAGCACGCAGGCGGCCCACGCCAGATCGAAGACGGTGAGTCCACGAATTCTTCGTAGCCATTCCGGTCCGACGGAAGTCGATTTCGCTGTCCCCTGCTCATTCGTCATGCGCGGTGCCACGCCGCATAGGCTCGATTGCGACCCACTGTCAAACGCTGGGCCGGACGAGCCGAGCGAAGCGATTCAGCGCCCTGTTCCAAGGTTCGGACTCCCTTCACGGCTCGCGCTCAAGGGCTCGCAAAGCCGAGGCTTCTGATCGCGGCGCGTGTTTCCGTTGTCTCCGACGCGCGCTGAAAGAGGTAAAATTCGTTGAAGGTGCTCACTAGGAGCCGGTATTGGTGCGTGGCAAACAACGCACTCAACTGTTGCCGAACGGCTCCTGTCTCGCGCGAGCTCAGTAGAAGGTAGTCGGGGCGACCGCAGTCTCGGAACAGGTCGCATGCGTCCGGACGGTTGGATACGAACGAGACCAAATACGTCGTCGCGGCGACGCTGGCTCCGAGGGGGATAGGCTGCAGGGCTTTGAGTAGAGCATCGTAGCGCGCCTGCGCCGAGCGGGTCGGACGAACAGCTTCCGGAGCGATGCCGCCAAAAGCGTCTTCGCGGAGCAAGGCTCCGTAATTGTAGCTGTGGCTGAGCACGGTCACGCTCAGCGCGAGAACGGCCGCAATGAGCGGAGCACGACTCGAACTTTGCGCCCGTCGTTCCAGCGCAACCAGCAGGGCCAAGAAACAGCCGGGCACCCAAACCATCGCATCCGCAAAGCCACCAGGATGGTTGGGCCAAAACAATGTCGACGCAGACGTGATTAACACACCCGGAAAGAGCAGCGGCCAGCAGGCGAACTCGAACACCGGCAACAGGCAAAGCGGAGCAAGCGCGTGCAAAATCGGAGTGAGCTTGCTGAAGCGGGCGAGATCCCAGACGAAATAGACCGGATTTTCGACCAGAGCGCGGAGCGTCGCAAGCAACGCCGGCGTCTCGCCACTCGCCGCACCCCGCATCGAAAGCCAGAAGTTGAAGGCAAGCAACGGCAAAGCGAGCAAGCTCAATGCGACGCCCAAGCGAGCCCGACGGCGTGTCGCGAGCAACATCAGGCCGTAACCGAGCACGTTCAGCGGTCCAAATTCCGAAATTGAGAGCAGGAGTAGGAGCGACACTGCGAACAGCCAGCGACGCTCGCTCTCGACCGCATAATAGAGTGTAAACGAAAATAGCGTGACGGCGTGCAGCCAGCTGAAGCCGTTCACCAGCGAGCCGTGCAGGGGCGCGTTGAGTAGATAGGCCACGCCGACCCAGATCGCCGCAGCACGACCCAGCTTGTGAGACGCCAACAAGTAAAGCGGGATGACGGCCAATGCAGCGATCGCAGCCTGAAACCAAAGCAAAGTTTCGACACCCGGCCGAAGCCCATATAGCGGTGCGAACAGCAGCGAGCCGTACTCTGCGTGTAACGTCAGGTAGTTGCCAGGCTTGTTGGCGCCGAACAACACGGGCGCTCTGAAGTGGTGTCCGGCGCGCAAATTCGCGAGCACGTTGTCAGGAACACCCAGAAACTCCGATGTGTCCTGGATTAGGCGATGATGCGCGACGCCGTAGTGAGCAAGTAGGTAAGCACACGAGCTCGCCAATAGCAGGAGCAACAGGAGGGGCACCCAGCGAGGAACCCTCAGCCAGGCCTGCGTCAGCTGCCGCTGCCGCCGCGAGAACGCCGCGCCCCCCGTGCTGACGCCCAGGGTCAAAGTTCGAACGAGCAGCGCGTTGAAGATTAGCCCGAAGGCCGACAACACGATTAGGTAATAGAGCGGCTTGTCTCGAGCTACTTGGCTCAGGAACAGACCGGGCACGACGAACAGCGCGCCCAACGGCGCGAGCAGCTTGGCCAGCCGATCGAGCACGCCCGTCGCCGCGGCCACACGGCGACGCACGATGAGTATCATGCCCAGCGCTGCCGGTAGCCCCAGGCCAGCGCCCAACGACAACAGTAGTATCAACCGACCGCGCTCGCCCAGCGTGTTTCGCTCGGCAAAATCAGTGCGCTGCGCCAGACTCAGCCAAGCCATCTGGCAAACCAACACCAACGAGAAGCCGACCAAGGCGAGCGTGGTCAGCGCCAATGCCAGGCGCGGCAGTTCGGTTTTGTCGTCGCGAAAGCGTTGATTTCGCATGAATCGACGACTCAATCCAGTGACCGGGGCTCGCCCGTGGGCGAGCTCAGATTGATTTCTTCTTGTGTGACATACAGCGGGCGCCGCTTGATCTCTTCGTAGATGCGCCCGACGTATTCACCCAGGACGCCGGTCATCAGCAGTTGCGCCGACGAGCCGAGCGCCACGGCGATCATGATGGTTGTCCAGCCCGGCACGACCCCCGTGCCGAAGAACCGCTGATAGGTGGCCCAGGCTGCGGTCAGCGCAGCCGCGATCCCGGCGAGAGCGCCGAGCCACGTGGCGAAGCGCAAGGGCACCACGGAAAACGACGCGATGCCGTCGATGGCAAAGCGCACCATCTTCTTGATTGGATATTTGGTCTCACCGGCGAAACGCGCGGGGCGCGCGTAATAGACGGCTGTTTGGCGGAAGCCGACCCAGGCCACCATGCCACGCACGAAACGGTGCCGCTCGCGAAGCGCGCGCATGGCGAGCACGACCGGACGCGAGATCAGCCGAAAGTCACCCGCATCGGCGGGAATCGAAATGCCGCCCAACATCGCCCGCAGCAGGCGGTAAAAGGCGGCCGCCGAAAATCGCTTGAATAACGTCTCCCCGACGCGCTTCGTGCGCACGCCGTAAACCACGTCGAACCCTTCACGCCAGCGCGTGATCATCTCGCTGACGACCTCGGGCGGATCTTGCAGATCGGCATCCATGATCACGACCGCTTCCCCCTCCGCGCGATCGAGCCCAGCCGTAATCGCCATCTGATGCCCGAAATTGCGCGAGAACGAGATGACCTTGAAGCGCGGTTCGCTAGCCGCCAGCATCTTCAGCTGCTCGAGGGATTTGTCCTTGGACCCGTCGTTGACGAACACTACCTCCCAAGAATCGATTTGAGCATTCCAAACCTGGATCACCTCGCGCAGCCGACGAGCGAGCTCGGGGATGACCTCTTCTTCGTTGAAGATCGGAATGACGACAGTCAGGGTGGGCCGCGGCATGACGATGCGTTTATACAGGGAAGGGCCCAGAGTGCGAAGAGTGCGGGTTGAGGTGAAGAAAACAGGCGATCGCGACTAGATGCCCAGGTGTCGCAGGGCCTCGGCAGTACCGGACGACTCATGACCGCGCTTGAGTAGGTAGAACTCCCGCTTTCCTTTGGCGAACAGGCCGTAAGGGGTCTTGCGAAATTTCTCACGCAGGCCGTTTCGGAGGTCCGAGTTCATCTCGTTGTCGCTCAGCAGGACGAAATCGACCGGACCGGTATCGTAGCGAAAGACGTACGCTGCTTTGCGAGCTGAAATGTGGGGGTTCAGGGACTCGGTCGCTACGACGCTGGCCTCGACCGGGATCTTGTCGACGACCGAGCGCAGATCTTGGTACCGCTCGCGACTGGCGTCGGACATCTCGAAGGACACCCGACCAAAGCCCCCCACGAAGCTCTCCCGCTGCAAAATGCAGCCGAAGTTGTAGCTATGGCTGAGCATGACTACCGAGAGCGCGCCGACCGCAGCCGTCATCCTCACCTGACCCTCGGTCCCCTCGCGGATCGCGCTCAGGGCCATCGCCGCCCCGGCGAACAGGAACGGGACCCAGTGGGTCGTATATTGAAATGAGATCGCCAGTGTCGGCCAATATCCGGTCGTCATGAGCGTGAAGGCGGAGCCCGGGATGAGGAGCAGCCAAAACGCGAGTCGCCTCACCGGCAAAAATACCAGTGGCGCCAACATGTGCAGCGCGTACGCGAGCTTCGGCCCACGCACGAAGGTCGACAAGGCGTAGAAGGGGTTCGAGATGAGCGTCTTGACCACGTTTCCGTAGCCGGATTTGCCATCGGCAAAGAGCTCGCTGTAGATCGTGTCGAACCACCACGGCCCAGCCCACGGCATGATCACGAACTTGTTGATCACGAACCAAACGCTAGAGACGGCCGCGAGTCTGATCCCGAAATGAACGCGCAAACCGGTGATGAAGAGGAACGCGCCGAGAACCGCCAAGCCGACGGCAATGTCCTCGCGTAAGGCGAAGAGCAGCAGCGTTGTCAATATGCACAGCCAATTCTTCTGTGCCGCAATCGCATAAAATAGCCAGAAGAAGAAGAAGGGGCCGAGCGTCAGCCAGTGGAAATCGTAGAATTGTGCCCCGTGTAAGGGGGCACACAGCACATAGCCGAACACCAGCACGACTGACGGCCATGCCTTCAACATCGTTCGGGCGAACAAATAGAGCGGGATCACCGCTGCGCCCAAGATCACCGCTTGAATGACCAGCAGCGTTTCTGCGCGCGGCGCGATGGCGTACAGCGGCGCGAACAGAACCATCAGATACTCGGCGTGGGTCGAGATCGAGTTGTGATGACCCGGGCCGAACATTACCGGCGACTCGAAAAAGCGCCCCTTGATCGTGTTGTAGAGCAGGTTGTCGAAGATGCCGAGGTCGAATGCGCTGCTCTGAATCAGGTGGTGACGGCGGATCGTGAAGAACCCCGTGTAGGCTGCATAGCCGGCGCCGGCCAGCAGCACCACGAGCGGGGCGGCCTTGCGCGTGACCCGCGCACCGAGTCGCGTCAAGAAACCACGCGCGTCGACCAAGCGTTGCACTCGAACGAGCTCGAACCCCTCGGCCACACTAATCCGCAGTAGCCGTTCCAACGCGAGGCCGAAAAAGGACAGCAAAATCAAAAATGCAATCGGTCGTTGTTGACCGAACTGCCAAGTGAACAAAGCTGGCAACGCGAACGCCAGGCCAGCGGGCGCGACGAGGCGCGCGAACGACTCCACCCACTGCGTCGCGCGGGCGCGCTGGACCAGAAGCAACAAGAGCGCGATCAGCAGTGGCAGAAAGCCGGTCAGCGTCGGCAAGACGAGGCTAGGCGCCCCCACTGGCTGCGCGTTTTGCGTGAAATAGGACACGCGCTGGGCCGCAGGAACGTTCACATACACGAAGAACTGAGCGAGCGATTGCCCCACCAGCGCGAGCGCGCCGAGGCTCGCCAGCAGGCTGGGCGCGAAGCGTTGCCCCTGCGCTTCTCGAGCGGGCGATCCGTCTGCCTGCGATGCGACCATCGTCCGCTGTTTTATGTTGCCGAGGCCCTGTTCGCAATGGAGGAACGTCCTTGACCCAGATGGAATACACTGCTTTCGTCCGCGCGGTGCCCGCCACCGAACCTACGAATACCCCGGGGACACGGACGTTGACGGTCCAAACTCGCTCCGCCTGGGCCTACGCTCCGCGCATCCTGGCATCGGTGGTGATCGCTGGCTTCTTCGTTTGGGTGTTCAAACGCGGCGGGCTTCCCCTGATTCCGCCGGCGAGCGCGCTTACGGCTTTGCAACCCTGGACGGTCGCCGCCTTTGGCCTGTTCAGCGTCGCCTGCATCTATCTCCGCGTTCACCGCTGGGTGCCCCTGCTGCGGGCGGTCGCGCCGGATATCTCCGAAACTCGGGTAGTTGCCGTCGGCCTGATCGGCATCGCCACGATCATGCTCGCGCCATTGCGCATGGGCGAAGCCGCGCGGCCGTATTTGCTCGCGCGTGACGGCAAAGTGACGTTCTTCCAGGCGCTGGGCGCGGCTGGTGCCGAGCGAGTGATCGACGGGTTGGTGCTCACCGTGACCGCCGCGATCGCGCTCACGCTGTCCACGCCGCTCTCGCCCTTGCCCGATCATCTCGGTGACGTTGCGCTACCGGTCTCGATAATCCCGCGAGCAATCTACGTGGCAGCCGTGGTGTTCACGGGCGGTGCGGTATCGCTCACGGTGTTCTACCTCGCGCACGCCTTTGCCCGGCGTGTCACCATGGCGTTGCTCAGTCCCATTTCACCCAAGCTCGCCGGCTTCGTGACTGGCACCCTGGAGCGCTTGGCCGACGGCTTGAGCGTGCTGGGCTCGCCGGAGAACCGGCTGCGTTTTTTCGGAGAAACGCTGCTTTATTGGCTGTGCCAGTTCATCGCTCAGTGGCTGCTGATGCGCGGCTGCGGGATTCAGGGGTCGATCGTCCAAGCCTGCGTCACGCTCGGCGTACTCGGTTTGGGGGTCATCGTGCCAGCGGGACCCGGCTTGTTTGGCGCTTTCCAGATCGGCACTTATTCTGGACTGGCGCTGTACTTCCCATTGACGACTCTACGCACGTCGGGCGCGGCGATGGCGTTCGTCAGTTACGGCTTCCAGCTCGTGGCCATGCTGCTTTCGCTCGCGCTCGGCTTCTGGTTGCTCGCGCGCAGCAAACGCGCAGCCCTGCTCCAAAGCCCAGAACGAGCCTAGAGCGCCGACCGGTTTGAAACCAACCCATAAACGAGCGATTCCATCGCAGGAACGCTCGGCCTCGTCGCAGCGGTCCTCGAATTAGCGCGGCTATTCCTCCGGTGCTCGCTCCTCGGGAGTGCGTTTCGCTTCGGCCTCCCTCGTTTCTGCATTGGTTTCAAACCGGTCGGCGCTCTAGCGGCGGTCTGCGTAGTTCTTGTCGATCCACTCACGATAGGCGCCGCTCTTCACCCGCAGAATCCATTCCGGATGCTCGAGGTACCAGCGCACGGTGGCCAGTAGGCCGCTCTCGATGTCGTGTCGTTGCGACCAGCCGAGCTCGGACTTCAGCTTGCTGCAGTCGATCGCATAGCGCGCATCGTGGCCTGGGCGATCGGCCACGAACGTGATTTGCTTGCGCAGCGCCTGGGCGTCTCGGCCGGTGACAGCTGCGACGACTTCAATCAACTTGTGCAAGAGGGCGATGTTCGCCCATTCAGCTTCCCCACCGATATTGTAAGTTTGGCCGCGTGCACCGTGCTGCACGATGGCCCAAATGGCCTCGACGTGATCGTCCACGTACAGCCAGTCTCGAACGTTGGCGCCGGTGCCGTACACGGGCAGCGGCTTACCGTCGACCAGGTTCATGATCATCAACGGGATCAGCTTCTCCGGGAACTGGTATGGGCCGTAGTTGTTGCTGCAGTTGGAGAGCGTAGTGGAAAGCCCGTAGGTGCGCGCGTAAGCGCGAACCAAGTGGTCCGAGGCCGCCTTCGAAGCGGAATACGGGGAACTCGGATCGTAAGGCGTGGTCTCGTGAAACAGGCCGGTTGCGCCCAACGAACCGTACACTTCGTCCGTAGATACGTGGTGAAAGTGGATCTGGCTCTGACCGCGCACGACCTCGAGCAGCTGATACGTGCCCACGATGTTGGCCTGCACGAAAGCACCCGGACCCACGATGCTCCGATCGACGTGGCTCTCCGCCGCGAAGTGCACGATGGTATCGACGGCGTACTCGCGGCATGTGCGGGCGACGGCTTCGGCATCGCCGATGTCCGCGTGCACGAACACGTAGCGCGCGGAAGCGGCAGCCGCGGCCTCTGCCACGTTCTCGGGGTTGGCCGCGTAAGTCAGCAAGTCCAAATTCACGAGCCGCCCGTCGAAGTCAGGCTGGCGAAGCAAGTAACGGACGAAGGCCGAGCCGATGAAACCGCAGCCGCCCGTCACGAGCACGCTCTTGGGTTGTCTGAGGGGGGGCATGAAAATTAGTTCTTTTCTTCGAGCGCGCGCAGCATGGATTGAGCGTACAGACTCTTGCCGCACTTGGCGGCGAGCCGCTGGAGTTGAGCGGCATCGATGAAGTCCATCCGATAGGCGATCTCTTCGATGCAGGCGATGGACGTGCCCTGTCGGCGTTCGAGCGTGGCCACGAAGTGGCTCGCATCCAGAAGGCTCTCTTGGGTCCCGGTATCCAGCCAGGCATGGCCGCGGCCCAGGATTTCCAGGCGCGCGCGGCCGGCCGCGACGTACACGTTGTTGACGTCGGTGATTTCCAGCTCTCCGCGCGGCGAAGGTTTGAGCTCTTTGGCGATGTCGAGCACTTGGTTGTCGAAGAAATACAGCCCAGTCACGGCCAGTCGGCTCTTCGGCAGCTTGGGCTTCTCTTCGATGCCGAGTAGCTCGCCGCTCGGACCGACCTCGGCCACACCGTAGCGCTCCGGATCATCGACTCGGTAACCGAACAGTGTGGCGCCGTCGAGCTCGGCGCGAGCTTTACGGAGCTGCGGCGCGAGGCCCGAACCGTAGAAAATGTTGTCACCCAGAATCAAGCTGACCGGATCCGAAGCCACGAACTCACGGCCGATGATGAACGCCTCGGCCAGGCCATTCGGCGCGGCTTGTACGGCGTAGCTGAAGCGCATGCCCAGATCTGCGCCCGACCCGAGCAGCCGCTCGAAGAGTGGCAAATCATGTGGCGTCGAGATGACCAACACCTCCCGGATGCCAGCCACCATCAAGACCGACAAAGGGTAGTAGATCATGGGCTTGTCATAGACGGGCAGCAGCTGTTTGGAGATGACCCGCGTCAACGGATCGAGCCGCGTCCCACTGCCACCCGCCAGAATGATGCCCTTCATGCTCTTCGCAGTATTCACGAGGTGAGAACGATAGCATTACGAAATTGCCGCGGCTATCGCCAATGCGCCGTCGCAGCTCGGCAGAGGGCCGCCGCGCATGAATGCTGATCGGCGGAACCGTCCGGTGCTAGCCTCGCCCGCGATGGCACTCTCGCTCGATCGACAACTGGCAGAGCTACCCCCCGACGTCCAGGCGCGCCTAGCGCAGCACCGCTTCGACCCCGAGCGCTTCAAGCTGCTCGCCGGGCGGCTCCGCACCGAGAGCGCAGAAGACAATTTCGTCAAAGGCCAAATTAGTCCGCCCAAGCCAGAAGACCTCCAGCAATTGCCCGCGCCTGACAGCGCAGAGTATGCGCGCCTGAGCGAGCTCGGCGCCGAGGCATTGCGAAACGGGCAGGTCGCGCTGTTGGTGCTCGCGGGCGGCATGGCGACCCGCATGGGGGGCGTAATCAAGGCTTTGGTCGACGCCATCCCTGGCAAGAGCTTCCTCGATCTCAGGCGTGCCGAGATGCGCGCTGTCGAGCGCCGCTACGGGGCCGTGCCGCCGCTCTGGCTGATGACCAGTCAGTCGACCGACGCTGGTATCCGCGCTGCGCTCGGAGACGACCTAGATGGCCAGAGCATCGCCACCTTCAGCCAGCACCTGTCCTTGCGTGTGACGCCGGCGGGCGACGTTTTCTTCGACAAAAAGGGGCAACCGAGCGAGCACGCCCCAGGCCACGGCGACCTGCCCGATGCGCTACGCGAGAGCGGGCTACTCGAAGCTTTCGTCGCACGCGGCGGCAAAGTGATCATGATGACGAACATCGACAATATGGGCGGCACACTCGATCCGGCCATCATTGGCTTTCACTTGCGGCACGGGAAACCCGTCACCGCGGAGGTCGTAGACAAACTGACGACGGATCGCGGCGGTATCCCCGCCTACGTCGATGACACCCTCTGCATATTGGAAGAGTTCCGCATCCCACCCAGCTTCGACCCGAAGAGCGTGCGCGTGTTCGCGACCAACGTGTTTTACTTCGATGCCAAATCGATGCTCGAGCTCGACATGAAATGGACGCACTTTACCGTGCACAAAAAGGTCGATGATCAGCCGGTCGTGCAGTTCGAGCGCTTGGTCAACGAGGTGACGAGCCACTTGCCGACTGCCTACCTCCACTTGCCGCGAACGGGCACGGTTTCCCGCTTTTTGCCGGTGAAAGACAACGACGAATTGGCGCTGCGCGAACCGGAAATCCTGGCGGTAGCCAAGGCTCGAGGCATCGTTTGATGGCGTTCGGCAGTCGCGCATTGCCGCGCGTGGCGACGAGCGCGTTGCTGCTCGCCTGGGGCCTACTCGCGAGCCGCCGCGCGAGCGCACAATTTCCGAACGACCAGCCGACACGCTTGCCCGCGCTCGGTCGTAGCGCGGTGAGCGACGATGACTCGACCGCCTTGGTGGTGAACCCGGCGAACCTCGGCTTTCTGCCGCGCGAAGAGCTGCGTTGGACCGGCATGTTCTTGAACGAGAACGCAGCCGCGACCTACCAGGGGCACGCGTTCGCGCTGGCCTTTCCGATCCCGTTCCTGTCCATCGCAACCGGCCTGCGGCTCGACATCGTGTCACCACCGCGGGCCGTCGCCGAGCTGCTCTTCGGCGACCGAGACGCGCGCTACGAATGGCTGACGTGGGGTCTGGCATTTCGCGCGAGCAGCGCGTTCTCGCTGGGCTTTTCGCTCCAACGGTCGTACTCCAATCAGCGCGCGGCGCACGACCTCTCGTCTTGGTCCTTGGGCGTGACTTCGCGGCCGAGCGACTATTTCGGCTTGGCGATCGTGGGACACAACCTGAACGCGCCGACCACGGACGCCGGAGGGTACATCGATCGCTCTTACAATTTCGCGGTTGCCTTGCGTCCAGCGCGCAGTCGGGCCTTGGAAATCGGGCTCGAGTCCCAATACGTGAGTCGCAACGACGGTTATTGGGTGCCGAAAGCCACGCTCGGCGTGGACGTACCCGAGCTCGGCCGCTTGCGCGGTGATTTCGCATACTCCGATCCGGGCAACGATGTGGGGCGGAAGCAGTGGCTCGCCTCTGCCTCCTTTGCATTCAACTTCAACGGCAGCGCCGGCTCGGCCGAAGTTGCAGGTGGGAGTTTGTTCGGGGACGCGCTCGGCTCGGCGGCGCAGGGCAAAGCGCAAGACAATCTCGGCATCGAGATCGCGGCCAAGGGCTTCCGCGAAAGCGCCGCGGCGGAGGCGCCGCGCTTCGCGCTGCGCCTCCGTATCGAGGACACCCCAAACGTGCGCGGCCATACCGCTCTCTTGCGCAAACTGTGGGACATCGCCGAAAACGAGCCCACCGTGGCCGCCGTGGTGCTGGAGCTGCGCACCGCACCCGCTGACTCCATGGCCCATACGCAAGAGCTGCGAGACGCGCTCTACCATCTACGGCAAGCGGGCAAACGCGTGCTGTGCCATCTGGAAGATGGCGATGGCTCGTCCCTGTATCTGTGCGCGGCCGCTGACCGCATTTTGCTCAATCCTGCTGGCGGAGTTCGCTTCGCAGGCCTGAAATCACGGTTCATGTATTTCGGGGGGTTGCTCGAAAAGCTCGGGATCAAGGCTGATTTCGTGCGCATCGGCGATCACAAGAGCGCGCCCGAGTCGTTCATGCGCGACGGCGCAACCGACGTCGCGCGCGCCGACCACATCGATCTCTTGCAGCAGGTGGAAAAGAACTTCACCGTCGATGTCGCTGCCGGTCGTCACATCGATGCGGTGGAGCTTCGCAAGCGCATCGCCAAGGGCCCCTTCGTCGCCTCTGAAGCCAAGTTCGCCGGTCTGGTCGACGGATTTGCCTTCGACGATCAGCTCGAGGACGAAACCAGCGCGCTGCTCGGCTTCCCCGTTCGGCTGCTCGACGACCGCCGCGCACCGCGAGCACCGGAATACTTCGGGGAGAACTCCGGCATCGCCATCATCTATGTGGACGGTGACATGGTGGATGGCCGCAGCCAGACCATCCCGCTCCTCGGTACGCGCCTGGTCGGCTCTTACACGATCGCCGAAAGCTTGAAGAAAGCTCGTGAAAACCCCAAAGTGGGCGCGGTCGTGCTGCGCGTCGAAACCGGCGGCGGCTCGGCCATGGCCGCAGACGTGATTTACCGCGAAATCCAGCTCACGACCGCCGTCAAGCCGGTGATCGTGAGCATGGGCAGCGCGGCCGCCAGCGGCGGCTATTACATCGCTGCACCCGGCACGCACGTGTTCGCCAACCCGCTCAGCGTCACCGGCAGCATCGGCATCTTCTACGGCAAGGCCGACGTCGCAGAACTCATGCGGCGTATCGGCGTCAGCGTGGAGGTGTACAAGACCGCGCCGCGCGCGGATGCAGAGTCGATCTTTCGCCCGTTCACGCCAGAAGAGCACGTCGAGCTGCAACGTAAGGTCGCCCAGTTCTACGACGTGTTCCTCACGCGGGTGGCCAGCGGGCGCAAGCTGAGCAAAGCGGAAGTGGACGCGGTCGGCCAAGGTCGCGTGTGGACCGGGCAGCAAGCCTTCGACCGCAAATTGGTCGATGAACTGGGCGGCTTGCGCCAAGCGTTGGCGCTCGCGCGGAAGCTCGGGCACGTCTCCGAGCACGGCCCCATCGTGGAGTTGCCGCCGCCGGATACGACGTTGATCGGGCGCTTGCTCGGTATCGAGGGGGTCAAGGAAGACACCCCGGCGGCCGCCGCCCTGTTGCCCTCGCAGTTCTTCGATCTGGTGCGCGCGCTTTCGCCTTTCGTCGCCCACACGGGCGACAAGCCGCTGGCGCTGATGGAAATGACCTCGGTCGAGCCCTGACGCCGATGACCGCGTCGGCCCCAAGCTCGAACGGCGCCCAGCCGACGCTCGAACTGCGGCAATTCACACTGCGCTCGGCGGCCCAATGGGCGTCCCCAGTCAGCGTGTGCTCGCACGCGGCGCGCATTGGTTTGGTCGGTGATTGGCAGCCCCTGTTCGAGCTCCTGAGCGGCCGAGGACAAGCCCTGGGCGGCAGCGCCCAGGTGCTCGGCTGCGAGCTGGAATCGGCCATTGCTCGCGGCATCTTGGGGTTCGCTGCCTGTGACGCGCCGCTCCCCGGCTCGTTCACGGTGACCGAGTACCTCGAGCACGCGGCGCGGTTGAGCCACGGGTCGCGGCGCCGCGCCGAACGAGAAGCGCAGCGCGCGCTCGACCGCTATGGGCTCGGCGAACTCGCCAAGCGCAAGCTCGCGCAACTGGTGCTCTATCAACGGCGCGCATTGGGCATCGCGGTTTCGACGCTGACCGCGCCACCCGTGGTTTGCTTGGAGGCGCCCGTCCGTGGCCTGGATGCCCCCTCCACGGTCTACATCACGCAACTCTGCCGCGAAGCCAGCGCACACAGCCGCGTCATCTTGTCCTCGGCGCTGCCCAATGCGGCAAGCGCGGAACGAAGCCTGCTAGAGGCGTGTGACGAGCTGTTCGTGTCGCGGCTGGGCACGAAGGTCACGCATGGCGCTCCGAGCCAGATCTTTGCCGGCAGCACGCACTACGGAATCACCGTCAAAGGCGCGCAAATCGCGGCCTTCGCCCAGGCGCTGAGCGGAGCAGGCGTTCGGCTCGAGCCGCGCGCGGAGGCGGGTAGCTTCAATGCCGAGCTGCCGGAGAACGGCAGCTCGGATCTGCTCCTCGATGCAGCGCTCGATCACGGTCTAATCGTACTCGAGCTCGAACCTTCGTGGGTTCGCTGAGCCGCCACCCGCTCAGTCCGCGGTCGGATCGGGTTTGGCAGCGCTCTTGCCGGCGCCCGCACCGGCGCGTTCGGCCTTGGGTGTCGGCGCCGCCGGTCGGGCGTCGTCATTTTCCGAATCCTGCCCACGCGCCGCCACCTTCTCCATGCCCTTGCGAACCGCCAAGATCGATAGTCGGCGATTCTCGGCCGCGAACGGCTCCTCCGGCTTGAGCAACGCCGTTGCGCCGTGCGCAAACACACCCGAGACCTGCCCCGTGCGTAGACCGTTCTTCTCCAAAATGGCACGCGCGCGATCCGCGCGCTCGAACGACAGTTGCCAGTTCGAACGCCCCGACCCCGCTGGGAACGGTCGCGCATCCGTGTGTCCATGGACCTGAATTTGATTGCTGAGGCGGGCCAATACCGGCGCAATCCTGCCCAGAATTTCCACCAGTTTTGGCTTCAACTCGGCGGACGAGGAATCGAACAACAGATTTTGGCCGCCATCCAAGATCTGGATCAAGAGACCCTCTTCGGTGACGCTCACCTTGATCTGATCGCGAATGTCTTTCAATCCCGGATCTTCGCTGACCATCTGCGAGATCTTGGAGCGCACCGCTAGCGACACGCGCTCGAACGTAATTTGGTCGGGTTGCGTATGCGAGGAGCCAACTACGTCGAAGTAGCCGCGGTTCTGAATGCCGCTACCGCCGTTCAAGATCGAAGGTGCACCCGTGAAGACACCAGTGCGAAAGTAGTCCGATAGCTCGGTGCGCGTCTCCTGATCGGTCTGCGACACCAACCAGAGCACCATGAAGAAGGCCATCATCGCCGTCACGAAGTCGGCATAGGCCACCTTCCAAGCGCCACCGTGGTGCGCCGCGTG
>Ga0302321_100001247_pt1 | contig 21768 bp, 18 predicted proteins | sample Fen_T0_1_FD_202505 | JGI IMG/M metagenome (GOLD analysis project Ga0302321, IMG submission 202505) | Peat permafrost microbial communities from Stordalen Mire near Abisko, Sweden - Fen_T0_1 | ecosystem: Environmental > Terrestrial > Soil > Wetlands > Permafrost | place: Sweden: Abisko...
GCGTGGACAAGGAAACGGCCTCCCAGTTCTTTCAGGTTCGCTTGTGGAATCAGTCAAAGCTGATCGAGGAGTTACTCGCCAACTACGAAAACCTGGACGCCTCCCTTCGGGCGGAGTTACCCCTGAAGAAGGTGTGGACGATAGCCATGCCTGGTGAGGAAGATGCATGAGAAATCAAAGTCCCATCCGACTGGGTTCGAATCAAGTAAGGAAGGACGCAATCCTAAACCAGTTCAAAGAGGCACTGGCAGGGTCCAACTTCTTCCTCCAAATGGACCAGGGAAAAGATCTACTCCTCCAGGTCCACGATAGCCGCAGCGCACCGAGCAAGCTGTTGGAGACGAATCGGTGACGCAGCACTTCAAGGAACAGCACCCCGAGCTTCAGCATATTGTTCGAGAGCTGCTTTGGGTTCGGGAGCACAATTTCAAGTGCGTCGAAGCTGGTCGCCGCAACCAACTCTTGTTTTTTGCTGAAGGAGCACTCGTTCTCATTGCCTTGGAACGCTTTGTTCGCATTGTAGTTGGCTCGGAAGCGACTGACAGCGATACCCTTTACAATCTGCTTCAGAGGGCCGTTAGCAAAGAGCTTCTTATCTTGCCGTGGGATGACCAAAACGATGGTATTGGAAAAATCAAGGCAGTTCGCAACAGCTTGTTGCACGGCAACTACGAGCAGGCAGCAAAGTTGGCGGGCTGCGAATCCGTAGTCGACTTTTTTGGATCAAGTCAATTCATTAGCGAGATTGAGTGCTTGTTTCACGTTGTTGTCGACTTGATGCGACAAATTGACATTTCAAAGGGGAAACCCACTGGAGTGGCACCACTTCAAGTCCCTCGTTAGGGAGTGGGTAGAGCTGGTAGACATCCAAGGATAGGGGTGCTGAGCAATGCCATCACCTACCTCAAAGCCGGTAGCCGAATCTGACGTTGAGCTACGTATCTATAGGGGATGACCATGGCACTTGATGATGAAGAACCACCCACGTTCATTTGGCCTGATGTACCTCGAATCTGCTTTGGACCCGGGGAACCGAGGCACCTCAATGCGAACCTGGACTGGGTACTTGGCACCGTTGAAGTTGGCAATCGAGCTTACTCACTGGGATACCTACGGGCGGCAGAGGCCCTCTACGTGCATTCGACTGAGTGCGGTAGACTGAGTCCTGACTACATTATCTTTCCCTTGGCCTTTCTTTGGCGGCACTACGTTGAGCTGGCATTGAAGGAAATCATCGTCTTGGGACGAGAACTTCAAGGGGAGGCCTTCACCAAGTTACCTACGCATCACCGTCTCCTTGCCCTCTGGGAAGCGGCAAAGCCGTACATCATCGTGCATGGTTCACTAGATTCCCCAGAGCTAGCGAATGTTGAGTCGAACATAAACGAGCTTGAGAGGATCGACCCTTACGCAACTGGCTTCAGATACTTACTAGACCGAAGCCAAAAAGCCCGAGGGCTGACCGAGCATCCATCTGACGTCAACCTCGGGGTTCTACAGGAGGCGATGGTTGCTTTGGGGGCGTTCTTTGAGGGCGTGAACTCTTGTCAGTCTGCAGCGTTAGATCACATGCGAAGCGCTGACTCGTTCGAGCGGTAGGTGGTCAAGTAGCTCCGTGAGTGACTCGCATAGTGCCTCGACAGGAACCTAGACGCACCATTTCGTCCCTGGGAGCGAGAGCTGGACTCAATGGGTACTCTTGGACGCGTAGAAGCATTTTTGGCTAAAAAGATGAATGCAGCTAGGGGGTTAGCCGAAAAAGATCCGTAGCTTCTGCTCCATGAGCAGACCCTCGTTAGGGAGGAGTCTGGAGGAGTCTACGGGCACTTCTTGCCTTGAGGTGAGCGTGCATTGTACTATCGACGGTCCAATTCTGAGTCAGGGCCGTCGATAACACTCTGGGCAAAGGGAGAGAGCAACATGCCAATCAGAAAACTACCTGGTACCGCCACGGCCGATGCGGGGGTGTTCTGGGATGACAAGGTGAACCACAAGGGATGGCGCATCCAGTACAACCACACGTTGGATGTCGCATCGCCGTTGAAGCCTTTTCGGCTACTTGATCCGAAAAGCACCCTTTGGGCATCGGCTGACACTCTAGAGGAAATGGTGGAAGCTCTTCCGCGTCTTTGTGAGGAATTTTCGGCAAAGGAACCTCTTTTTGATTCCGATGATGCACGAGCTTTCGGGAAAATGGCTATTGAGATCCTGAAGATCGTCGGTCCGACAGTCATCAAGCAGGTCATCAAGACTGCTGCGACGAGAAGGCTTTAGGTCAGTTAAGGTTCACGCTCGTGAGTTCAAGAAGGACTCTACTTGTGTACCTCTAAACGAGGCGCCACAAGAGCTGCCCCCTTTCGAATCGCTCGACCTCAGAAAACGCTGAAGTCTCGTCGAACGGATTGGCCGGAACTAACCAAGTAGCTCGGGGACACCTCGGTCATGGGTTCGATGCTAGCGGGTGTAGTCTCCCGTTGAGCTTCGAGGCCCGTTCAGATTTTGAAGGTCAGGTCCACCCGACCCAGTCTGTCCGATCTACGACGAGAAGATGACCTTTCATCCACCGGCCAAGACTGTTGATGGGTGCCTCAACGTCAGGTTCAGGTGCCTTGAGGATGAATGAGACGATGAACGAGTACTCCAGCTCCCTCTGAAGAAGCCACGTGTGGAGAATCCTTCAATGGCTCGACCGCATTGAGTCCTCCAATCGTTCGTTTCCAACGTTGGCACAGCCCACCGAGTTGCCTATAGATACCTCAGTTCCAGAACCGAAACTGACCCGGATAACCAAGGCATCTTCTGGGAGATTCCACCCACATTTCCGGAAATTCTCGATGACATCGTGGTTCAATCCTCCGATGGCTGTGTATTCACCACCCGAGATGTAGAGGACGCCGTAGGCAAGACACGGGGTATCGTACCAGGGATTCCTGCCGGTAACTTGTGCGACAAGATGAAGTGCGGACTACTTCTTGTCCTTTGGAGGACACGGGTCATTGCCGTAGCTGTTCTTCTCTCCGATTTGCCCATTGGATTTGTGGATCACGTGTTCGGTGTGAGCCGCCTTCGCTTGCTGCCTACCAGCTGCAGCTGCAGGTTCCTTCAATCGATGACTACTAGTGACTTCGCCGCCAGCCTTGTTGACCCAGCCCTTGCCAGCAGGATTGGGTGTTGTGTGAACAGGTGGACCGCCTTTTCCAGATGACTTTGCCATGGGGCCAATATACCCCAACACTGAACTGACGTCCAGCGGCTCAGGTTTGCGCTTTTGATCTGTAAATTCAACGGTTTATGGCAATATGCGAATTTGTTTGAGCTGGGAGATACCCCCAAAGGAGAAGTGTGGACCACTGCCGTCTACCCCCTCACAGCTAGAAGCAGAATCCGCCCCCGAGCTACCCATCGTAAGGGAGTGACCATGGACCTAGATCAAGAAAAACTACCCTTGTTCATTTGGCCCGATGTGCCTCGAATCTGCTTTGGCCCAAGGGAAACACCATTACCTAAATGCAATCCTTGAGTGGGTACTTGGGGCAAGCGACATGGTGCAATGCAAGGTGGCTATTCAATCTAGCTTGTCCAGACCACAGAGGATCCTAATAAGCTTGTCTGTCTGGCTACTTACTTGATCCCCCTCTGAGCCAAAACCTCCACGCCTTCGATAGTTGGTTTGGAATTACTGGTAATGTGGCTCCTAGAAAACCACTTAAGAGCTACGTTGATCGTAGTCCACCTTCTTTCCTAAGTACGCCCTCGGTTGCAGCTGTCCTCAATTGGTGGTCAGAAATAGTCCGATTTGCTTCTCCAAAGTGAAGTAAATATTTAGCCTAGTTAATACTATATCAAAGTATGGGCAGCGAGAGCCTCACCGGGAATTGTTCCGAAAGTAAAGGTTATGTCCGAACTCACCGTCCCCGAACAGCTCTTCTTGCACCGCTGGAAGAACATTGACTTCACCGGTTGGAACGAAGCCGAGGTTCGGGAAGGTTTCGTTATCGACCTGCTTCACACCCTTGGGTATCGAAAGGGCACAACCTACGACCTTGAACTGGAGAAACCCCTGAAGCTGAGCCAACCGTTTCACCGGATTGGTCGAAAGCAAGTGCACATTGACTATGCTCCATCAGTCCGGAAGCGGTACTTCTGGATCGTCGAAGCAAAGCCTGGAAAGTCTCGGGAGATGGACGTTGGGGATCTACTTCAAGTCCACCTATATGCTGTACATCCAGAGATACAGGCTCGACTCGTCGTGCTCACGAACGGCTGGCAAATTCGGATCTACGATGCGCTGACCCTATCCACATTTGAAGATGCCCTACTTGTAGTGAGCCAGGGAGACGCAGCCAGTACCTTCATGGAATTGAGAGAGATGGTCGGCGCTCCGAAGATGCGCCAGTTCCAGCGAAAGCGGATGCTAGATATCATAAAGAGCACGCTTGATTCTGAGGTTGACATGGATGTCTTCAATGACCTTTCCTGTCAGCTTCAAAAACTTATCCGTGAGGGCAAGAACACCGTCGAGGAGAACGGGAAACAGCTTTGGATGGATGGAATGACCGAGCGGTTTGCCAAAGAGGGTGAAGAATTACGCAATTGTTCTTCTGAACTATTGATCGCCCGGATGGATAGACCACACGATGGTCGTCCGGGTCCAGCTGTTGAGTTCGCCCGCAGAGTCCAAGTAGCGGACGGCGCAGAGCAGACAAGACTGATTGATCTACTGGCAATACGCTACTCAGGACGTCCCCACAACATATTCCGGGTCCAGGCGTTGCACGCCCTAGTTGTCCTTGTGCAAGCAGGGGTCGAAGTATCGAACTGCAAGCACACGAAAACCCTTCAGGATAGCATAAACAGGCTCGCTCTGGGCAACATTGTCTCTTGGGAGAAGGTGCACATCACTCCGGCATTGCGTCACCTGGACAACGCTACCTCCAGGGTATCCATGAAGCTATGTGTTCGTGCTGGAACCCAACATTTTGAAGAACTTTTGCGCACTTGGATGAGCTTCATGACAGCGGAGGAACGGGCGAAGCTGTCGCCATCGTTGGAAGGAATTGTCAGCAGCACAGCAGCCCATCTTCGTGAAATCATGTGGCATTGGTATTCTTCCAGGCAATCGCCCGAGGATATCTGGAAAGGGATATGGGACTTGCAGGCTATCGAGGACGAATTGGACAAGTTACCTCCGAGAACATCCTCAGAGGGTTTGGACTTCTATGGGGCTCAGCATGTGGGCTTGTCCTGGGACCCACTCCTGATCGGAACCTGGAACGTCCTGAGGGACCGCCCGGGGCTTACCAAGACGGACGGTATTGACCCTCGGGTGCTTGAGTTTGCAATGAAAACCCGAGAAGAAGTTCTCTCTGGTATGCCACCTGAGGTGAGGGCACCAGTTGGGTACTCACCAGAAAAGACAATGGTCGACGCTGCCTCCGCGTTGGATATGGCCTATCGAACACGTGTCATGACAACAGTCGGACAGAAAATTTCCGAAGGCTAGGGTTCACCCAACGTAGCCGCTCATCAGACTGAGCCTCCGAACGTCTCTCGATAGGTCGAGTCAGTTGCCTTGCCAAGGCGTGCTGACGTGTTGATCTCAAGGTTGACTCTCAACCTCCCAGGTGAAGCTATGATTGGCGCCCTCAAATTGAGGAGCCAATGCCTACTAACCATAGCCGTCGAATAGCTCATCAATTTCAACAAGATAAGTCCGATCCATCAAGGCCCTCACGCATCCGGACTCTTCCAGGACTGAGGCAGACATCCCGGCTGAGATGATCGTGGGGTATTCACAGGGTAGTACGCTTACCGCGGCGGATTTCGAAGCGGTACTTGGTAGGACTCACGACATCAATGCCGACTCTTGTAGTTTTGACGTGGTCACTGCTGAGAATGAGAGCAACAAGGTGAGGTTCCGGTTTCGAACCAAAGATGACCAGGTCCTCGAAGGAAGCGTAGTCATCAATGCTGTTGCCAGCGAAGGTAGCCTGTCAGCCTTCGTGATATTTGAAGTCGATGAACCTGAAGCTCCAACCTGAGGTTGCCCGGTTGTAAGGCTTTGGGGTCGTCTACATCCGGATGGACTCCGGGATCACCTGTCAGGGCACCGTGGTCAGTTAGAGGGCGAAGCGGGGAGGCAGAAAGTCAGTCCGACTTCTTCAACCACTGAACACAGAACTAGTAATGCTACACGGTGTATACACCGTGTAGCACGTCGAACGCGCATAAACAAGGGGGTTGACCGCAGTCGACAGTAATGCTAGGTGTATACACCTAGCATTACCGTTCATGGCGACGTGGCAGCTATGAGGGGGCGAGTAAGTCGATGAGACTGGAAGAGCGGCCGTAGCGGCGATGAACGAGGGTCAAAGGTCTGGGTAGTCGGGTGAGTGGCCATTTATTAATACTTGACAGATGCAATTTTCATGTCTAGGTGTATACACCTAGACATCATTGTTCGATTATGCTTGCATGAACGTCAGTTGGTTAGCGTCTTGACACCAGAGCCTGTCTCCTATAGGTGTATACACCTGTAGGAGATGCGTAAGAGCCGAACCTATGGGGCTGAAGAGAGAAGAGCTTTGGAAACTCCGACTCCGGGATGCACGAACTGGAATTGTCGAGAGCCTCCAAGAGCGGACCTACTCCGTCCACGCGCTCGAAAAGCTGTTGTTCGAGAAGCGTATTGATTGGCGCCTTCCGGGAACCCTGCACACGGAGTTCTTTCTCGACTACCTCGTCAGAACGAAGCTCCTGGTACGCACGTTCTTCTCGCTGCGAGACCAAAACACGCACTCATCGTACCAGAATGAACTCACTCTCTACGTCACCCCCGACGTAACCCCAATGGAAACGGCATTGGCGATGAGGTCGGGTTCCTATCTTTCACACCTATCGGCTGCGTGCGTACACGGCCTCACGGACATCGTTCCTCGTGTCGTCTACACCAACAAGGAGCAGGCTCCGAAGCAACAGGACGGGCGAACTCGCTCCCTAACGCAGGATGCAATAGACAGTGCATTTGCCAAGCCCTCCCGAGTGACAGCTCAGATCTATACGAACGAGGAGTATGAACTCGTGCTGATTTCCGGGCAAGACACGGGAAAAATTGATGTTGTTGACATTTCGGCCTCCGATGGCCGGAAGTATCCGACAACCTCGTTGGAACGTACGCTGATAGACTGCACCGTTCGACCTCTATATGCAGGCGGGATACATGAAGTCATGAACATGTACGCCTCCGCTAGAGAGCGGCTCTCGATTCGACGACTCCGAAAGCTTCTGGATGATCTGAAATTTGTCTACCCGTACAGGCAAGCCATAGGCTTCCTCTTGGAGCGAACGGGGTATCCAGCAGAACGTCTTAACCTCTTCGAGCAGCCTCAGTTGGAATTCGACTTCTACCTCGACTACGCGCTGTCCAAGCGTGCCTACTCAACACGATGGCGTCTCTATTACCCCGAGGGCATGTAGCTCTTCAACGAACGCAATGACCCGATCAAAGTAGAGGTTGAAGTCTTCGGTCCCAATGATCTGTGAGGACACCGAGGGCCATCCCATTGCGTGAAACCCCCTCTCATCAACCAGTCTCCTGAGCCAAGGGAGAGGAACTTCCTTGGCTGCAAATACTGCGGCGATGATACTCCTAGCGTCGAGCACCTCGACTCGATGTCCGTCAAGTACCGCGCAAATATCGACAAAATCTCTCGGTCGAGGGGTGCGGTGCGCAACGAAGGGGTAATCCTTCATCTGTTGACAGAGAGCCCTCAACTTTTCGTACACGATCATAGCTAGCGAATAGACTCTCAGGTTGAACCCACTGAAGTCGACTTCCTGAGCTGAATCCACGTACTCGAACTTGCTGATGTCAATCTGGAAACTCTTTCCGTGCTCATAAAGTGTCTCCGCGTAGTTCCTGAGTTTGGCGGGCGTGTTTGCGTACTTCTCATAATTCTGTGAGTTGATGAGCTTGAACTCGACAGCCCACCCGCCCCATGTTGGGCGGGTGTCCAGTTCCTTAGGAATGTGGGGTTTCTGCACCATTCGAACATCGAACACGTTGTAACCAATCCTCAAGAACTCACTACCGAGTGCGCTTTCGATGCGCGCTCGAACAGCTTCAACATCCGCCAGATCCTTGCCGATGGAGTAGTCCAGGTCCAATGAGGAACGGTTGCCAATGCCGTGAACAAGTCGGAGGGCATTGCCGCCCTTGAGGACTAGCAACTCCCCTAGGTCATCGTCGGCTGCCAGGGCAACAATGGTATGCCGACGGACGTCATCAAGATTGAGGGTGACCTTCTTCATAGCCGGTGAACCATGCGAACCATCTGGACAGTCTCGACGAGTGCCACTCCAATTGGTTCGGCCAGTAGTGTACGCATAGCGCTCAGCTCCTCGGTAGTGTCTCCGGCCAAACCCACTATCATGAGAAGGTCCATGAGGAAGTCTGGATACTCTGGAGACTCTCCAGGTTTGAAAGAATTTATCGGCGTTTACGAGCTATACTCTGACACTTTCCAGACTATCAAGAAGTCTTAAGAATGTGCAGAAGTATTTGAAATAGCAAGAGAAAGTAAGATGGCGGAACTGGCAGACGCGCTAGATTCAGGTTCTAGTGGGGTTACTCCCGTGGAGGTTCAAGTCCTCTTCTTCGCACTCTAAACTAACGGCAAAGGGTCACTTCTCACGAAGTGGCCCTTTTTTCGTTCGCGGCGGGGAGGGGCTTGCAGACTCACGGCATGGCCGGGTGGTCGAAGCCCCTTTCCGCTCGTGCTGCCAGGGATTGATGGTTTCTTGCTCAGGCCGCTTTACTCCAGTCCGCAGGCCACTGTTATCCTGCGGCCGTGTCCCAGAGTTCCGACAAGTTGCGCGCACCGCGATTGCCCGTGGCGCTGGCGAGCATGCAGGTCGACGTTACGAATCGACTCGGCGCGCTCACGCCTGCCACACCCACTGGATTTCCGACCCTCGACGCTTGGACCTTGGGTGGCCTGCGCAATGGGACCATGGCCGTGCTGTCCGGGCCTCCGGGTGCCGGAAAGAGCTCGTTTCTGCTGCTTTTGGCCTACATGGCCGCACGTGCCCGTGGCGCTGTGGTGTTCGTTAGCGCTGCGCTCGACGAGACTGAAGTCTTCGCTCGCCTCGCCGCGCGAGCACTCTATCGCGACTACCCGGACTCGGCCACGTCGTACGGAGCCATTTGGTCTGGTGAGGCGTGGCAAGACGATTTCACGCGCAACGCCGTTGGGACCAGCGTAAACGTGGCTATTCGCAAGGTGGGGCAGCTCTTTCATCTGTTCAAAGCCAAACCGTTCGACACCACGCTCGAAATCAGTGCGGCAGCCTCGCATCTTTGGGGCCGCCATGAACGAGTCTTGCTGTTCATTGACGGCGTAGAGGCACTCGGTGCCTCGGTGGCCGGCGATACGGCGCGCGCAGCGACAATCAACTCAGATTTTTCCAGCCGGTTGACGCAAGTTGGCTACGAATTGCGCCATTTGGCTGAAGGGGGTTGTGCCGTCGTGGTTACAGCAGCGCGCGACAACGCTCAATGGCTCATGCCGAGTGCCACCGTAGCAGCCGAACTCATTCCTGCTCGAAGAGCGCTAGAAAGCCTGAGCCATCGTGATAGGGTTCTCGGCGCCCAAGGGGTCGACCTGGTCGTCACAAAAAACCACGTCGGGCCATCGGGCACGATTGCCATGAAGTTCATCGCGGGAGGAGCCGTGTTCGAAGAGGTAGTTAGGCCGGGGACCACATGAGCGAGCAAAGAAGTTTGTTGCTCGTCGGCAAAGTGCGCCCCGAGCGCAAGCGTAGCCTCACGGGAATGGCCGCGGCAGCTGATTTGGCATTGGTTGCCCTCGAAGAGCCAGCCCAGGCGCTCGAGTGGTTGGAGTCCAACGATCCTGGGTGCTTGATTGTTGACGCCAACGTGGGGCGACTTGACAAACTGATCGCCAAGTTGCGGTCTAAGCGTTTGGTGAGCCACGTCCCGGTGCTGGCGTTGGTGTCTGCGCCAGATGACCTCTGGATCGAGCAGTACTTCAGTTGGGGTGGCGACGACGTGGTGCATGTGGACGCAGGCTCCACCTTGCTCGACCGACTGCGCGCCGTGCCGCGTGAACCGCCGCACCCAAGTCCGAATCGCAGCGTAGTCATCGCCGATCCGGACAAGGCCAGAACGGATGTCATCGGACGCAATTTCGCTCAAGCCGGCTTCCAGGTGAAGTCTGCCATCGAGCGCAAGGCGCTCGAGTTCTTCGTCCAACAGCACCCGCCCGAAGTGGTCATTGCCAACTGCATCTTGGGTGAACTACCCGAGTTGATCGTTCGGACAAGGCAAGCGGGCTCGACGGCTACTTGGATCGTACTCGCCGCGCGACGTGAACTCGAAGCGCAACAACTCGCGCTTTCGGCGATTGAACGCTGCGCGGTCATGGGCGTCCAAGTCAGTCCATGGCAGATCCTTGGGCGCGCCAACGAACTCCGTAGTCGCAGAGACGACGAGCGTCGTTCTGAACCGCGACGTCCATTTGGGTCCTTCGTGCTGTTTCGCGCCGCCGGAAGCGACGACGACGACGTTGGTGTCGCCTTCAATTTGAGTTCGCGAGGCATGTTCATTCGGACCTTCGCTCCGGTGCTTTCTGACGACGTATGGCTCGAGTGGCGTGTACCTCAGGACAAGACGCGGGTTCGCCTCGAAGGTCGCGTCGTCTGGCGTCAATTGTCATTGACCGATCCAGGTCGCGCGCCTTCTCCGATGGGATTTGGCATCGCTTTTTGCGACTACCTAGGTGCAGCTCGCAAGCACCTCGAACGCGCTCTCGAAGTCTTGGACGGCGGAGCGAGGCGCAGTTCTGGATCGTCGGTAGCGCCCGGTCCCCAAGAAAGTGACGCTGCAAGACCTAAGGACACGCCGGCCATACTCTCGGCAGCGCGAGCCTCGCTCGCGTCGGCGGCAGCAACCAAGTCTGTGGCGCCAAAGACTGTTTCGTCGTTGCCACCGGCGGCGCTAGCCGCGTCTGGCACAGCCAGAACAGCAACGAGCGTGAGGCCGCTCACCAATTTGGGTGGTCCAGGTAAACCCGCGGTAGCGTCGAAACCAGAAATCAACGCCAAGCCAGAAGTCACAGCAAAGCCCGAAATTCCAGCAAGAGCTCCGGTGCAGGCCCCGTTACCAGTCAAAGACAAGCCTGCCGCTTTGGGCGCGGTTGAACGCTCTGCACTGGCTACGTCCCAGGTGGCGACCAAACGCATTGCTTCGCCTGCACCATTGGCACAACCCGGCATTCGGCCACCCGCTGTCGCTAACGTCAAGACCCCGCCGCGCCCAGTCGGGGCACCACCCAGGCCTGATCGTGGAGCTGCGGTGGAGCCACCTTGCGTTGCCGGAGCAACCGCTCCTGAGCTCAAGGAACGGCGCTTCGACACGTTGCGAAACGATCAAGCCTTCGAGGACGCGGTCGAGACGACGGATCCTGACGCCCACCGTGAACTACTCGAGGAAGGCCCGAACAGCTCCGAGGCTACCGAGATCCTAATGAATCCCGCGGGTCTATTCGAAGCGGGAGAAGAGCAAAAGCATCCGCTCTTCACCGCCACAGACGACGCGCCCACCGCAGTTGTCCAGCGCCCGCTGGATGCAGATCTAGCTGACCCAACTGTGAGGAATCCACCAGTTGGTGGCCCGCCATCAGCGCGGGGTGCTGAACCGTTCTTTGCGGTTGAGGAGCAGGTGACGCGGCAGTGGCAAACCGATGCTCGTGCCGGAGAGTCGCTTGAAATCGATGACGAATTGCTGAAACCGCGCCATCGGCGTGGGACACCCGTGATTGTCGGGGGCGTCGTCCTCGTTGCTGCGGTTTTGGCTGGCGTAGGCCTGTGGCTGCGTGCCGCAGGCAATAGTCGCCCGCAACCGGCGCCTGCCGCGCCCAAGTCGTTACCGACCATTGTTGCAGCTGGCGCAGACCAACAACTGCCACCGACACCAAGCGCTGCCGTGACGGCGCCGGCAGCAGCCGACGCCGCGCCTGCCGAGGCGAGTGCCAGTGCGTCGACAGACGGGATCCCATGGGCCAAGGCAGATGATGGCAACGGACTCGAGGCCTATCCTCCGGTAGAGGATCCTCAAGGTGGCAAAGGTCGCCTGCTTGCGGATCGCTATGGGTACCTAGTCGTACGGTTTCCTGAAGCCGCCTACCTGTTCGCCAACAACATCGCGGTCGGAGCCACCAACTGGAAAATTGCCTTTCCGTGTGGTGAAAAAGTCTTGCGCGTCGGCGTGGGTGAGAGACCCGTCATTTGGCTGAGCCAAGAGACTCGGATCAACGTTGAGTGTCGCGGCCTCACGCGCGTGGTCTTCGAGCGATTATCGGGCGTCGTCGTGCCGCCGGGGACTCAACGGCCGATTGCTCCTGGTTCAGTTCTGCCGCGCAAGCCGACGGACAAGCCAACGGACAGTGCGACGGAACTGCGCACTGAACAGAAACCCGCTGAGTCGGAGAAGGCCCAGGCAGCGCCCGTCGAGCCAGCAACGAAACCTGTGCCAAAGGCTGAACCAAAACCAGCCGAAGGCGAGCGAGGGATTGTCGACACCAGGGAATGAGAGCTCGCCCATAGCCATGTCCGATGCGCGCTGGATCCTTCATGCGGACATGGACGCCTTCTTTGCGTCGGTCGAGATCCGCGATCGACCGGAACTCTCTGGCCTGCCGGTGATTGTCGGCGGGCTTTCGGGGCGGGGCGTCGTTTCGGCCGCGTCTTACGAGGCCCGCAAATTCGGCGTTCGTTCAGCCATGCCGATGTTCGAGGCACAAAGGCTGTGTCCGAAGGGCGTCTTTGTTCGGCCCAACATGGAACGTTACGCGGAAGTCAGCGACGCGGTCCATCGGATCTTTTTGGAGTTCACTTCGGAGATCGAGCCGATTGCTTTGGACGAAGCATTTCTCGATATTACCCACAGTCTGAACTTGCTTGGTGGGCCGCTCGAGATTGGCAAGCGTGTCAAGCAGCGGGTACGTGAGGCGGTTAACCTTACCGTATCGGTGGGGATAGCCCCGAGCAAGCTCGTCGCAAAAATTGCATGTACTTCGGGCAAACCCGATGGTCTCGTTTTCATCGAGCGGGGCATGGAGCGGGCACTGCTGCAACCGTTACCGGTGCGGCGGCTGTGGGGGATCGGACCTGTATCTGCAATCGCCCTCGAGAAGCGCGGGATTGGCACGATTGGACAGCTCGCGCAGTGTCGTCCCGACGAGCTCGCATCGCTACTTGGAAATCGTTCTGCCCAGTTGGTTGAGTTGGCCAACGGGCGCGACACGCGACCAGTCGTGAGCGACCGTGAGGCAAAATCCTACGGCGAAGAATGCACGTTCGACGTTGACTTGACCGTTCATGCCGAGATTCTAGAAACCATTACCGCGCATTCGGAAGCCGTGGCCCGGCGTCTGCGCCGCGCCGAACGTGAAGGCAAGACGGTTACGCTGAAGGTCAAACTGGCTCGCATTGCTCGGCGCCGCCCGGACCGCCTTCGAATCACCGACGATGCGCCGGAGTATCCCCAAATGACGCGCGCGCGCACCCTCGACGCTGCCACGAGCGACGGCGCGGAGATCCGTCGGGTTGCAGTTGCACTATGGGGCGAACTGGCGCTGAAAGAGCCGATTCGCCTGCTTGGCGTCGCCGTCTCGAAGATCGAGCGCGCCGGGACCGGCCAACTCGCTCTGTTTGACCAACGAGGCCCGAGTCAGCGGCTGGGCGCGACTCTGGACGCGATTGAGGCTCGATTCGGGCGCGGCGCCGTTCGTCGAGGACCAGAAGCGGTTTCAAAGTCAACACCGAGTGCCACACGCAAGCGCGGCGAATAGGGTGATTCGTGCTAGGAGGCCGAGGTCAAGGTTTCGTCGATGAAGCAGGCCGCTCAGCCCCATTCGGAAAATTCGGTAGAGCTCCGCTACGTGGGAGGAACGCTTGAGCTGCGCGGGCTGACTGACGAGCAAGTGACATCGACCGGGCTCGAGCTGCCCTGGGACAAGCGCTCGAACTGCCATCGAACACCAGCCTACGTGTATGCCGCGCTGGTGCGGCACCTAGTGCGGGAACAGATCGCTTTTACTGATCGCGCTCGAGACTACCAGGAACTCGAACTTAGCTGGCAGTCTCAACGTGAACCACGTCCGTATCAGCGTGAAGCGCTGCAAGCCTGGCTGGGCGAGCGCGGTCGCGGAATTGTGGTGTTGCCCACGGGCGCCGGCAAGACACAGGTGGCCCTGATGGCGATCGCCGATCGCCAGCGCAGCGCGCTGGTAGTGGTTCCGACGCTCGATCTCGTGCGTCAGTGGTACGATCAACTGCGGGAAAGTTTCGCCATCGAGGTGGGGATCGTCGGTGGGGGTGACTACTCAATGCACCCGATCACGGTGACCACCTACGATTCAGCCCATCTACACGCCGAACGGTTCGGTGATCAATTTGGTTTGGTTGTGTTCGACGAAGTTCACCATCTGCCAAGCGCCAGTTATCAATTGGCGGCAAAGTTGAGTCTCGCACCGTACCGACTGGGGTTGACCGCCACGCCCGAGCGCGTGGACGGTCAGGAGGCATTGCTCGACGAACTATTGGGCCCTATCGTCTATCGTAAGCAAATTGTCGAATTTGCCGGCGAATACCTGGCGGACTACGACATCGAGTCGATAAGTGTCGAGCTTAGCTCCGACGAGCGCGAACAGTACGAACAGGCGCGGGCGACGTATCTCGCGTTCGTTCGCCAGCAGGGGATTCGCCTCGGGGGGCCGAGTGGCTGGAACGATTTCGTGCGCCGAGCCGCGCGCTCGACCGAAGGGCGACGGGCTTTTGTGGCCTACCGTCGTCAGAAGACGCTTGCAGTGGCCGCAGCTTCGAAACTAAACGCGCTCGATGAGCTTTTGCATCGACACCGTGCGGATCGCTGTCTGATCTTCACGCTCGACAATGCGACAGCTTACGCCATTAGTCGGCGCTGCTTGGTGCCGATCATCACGCATCACACCAAGGTCAAGGAGCGCAGTCAGATCCTCGAGCGCTTCGCGTCCGGGCGCTATGGGACGGTTGTGACCTCTAAGGTGCTCAACGAAGGTGTCGACGTTCCGGATGCCAACGTCGCGATCATTGTTAGTGGCACGGGCAGCGTCCGTGAGCACGTGCAGCGGCTTGGTCGCATTCTGCGGCCACGCCAGGACAAGCGGGCGATTTTGTACGAAATCGTCACGGCGCGCACGTCGGAACAGTCGACGAGCGAGCGGCGGCGCGAGCACTCTGCCTACCGGAGCCAACCATGCTAACCCCCGATCTTTTGCCGGTGCGGCGTAAGAACGGTGAGTTGTGCCTGACACCATTGGTTGGCAAAGTACTTCGGCAACACCTCGAGTTCGCTCAACAAGTTATTGAGATCGCCCAAGGATCCCTGGGCGCAACACGTGAGCAACTACAGAGTGAACTGCTGACGGTCGGGCAAACCCCCGCCGAGTCACGGATAGTGCGCGGTTTAGCCAAACTTGTCGAGGATTCAACGAATTTCGAGGAGGACCGTGGTCGCGGGGCCGCCGAGCGACGCGAGGTCTTGTACGATTGCGCAGCGGCGGCGTGGCAGTCGTTGCCCGACGGCGCCGATTTCGATCGCACGACAGTGCTGGCTGCAGCCGCCGCCCAAATTGGCGTAGAGCCAGCGCAGTTCGAAGCCGAGTTGTTCGTCGATTTGCCCGCTGCGCAGCGGGTGCTAGCCGTGGCGCCCTTCAATGCAGAGCAGCTCGTCGAGCGTTACGAGCATGCGCGGATTGCCGCGGTGCTGCTACGTGCCGTGCGCGTGCAAGTCACATTTCGCATCAAGAGCGCCCTGGATATTCGACGACTCTTTCGGGTCCTGAAGTTTCGGCAGCTGATGTTCGAACTCGCGCGCCTTACCGACGGCAAGTATCGTATTGTCCTGACGGGGCCCTACAGCCTCTTCGAATCAGTCACCAAATACGGGCTGCAATTGGCGCTCTGCTGGCCAGAATTGGCTGTGCTCGAAGACTTGGCACTCGAGGCAGAGCTGCGCTGGGGCAAACAGAATGAGCGACTAAAGTTCGTCTTGGGCGCGCGCGGCAGTCGGGCGCGCGCCGGGCACGAAAGTGCGGGGCAGTTAGGCGCGGTGGCGCCCGTGGCTCCAGTGCATACCGATGAGGTGAGCGAGCTGCGCGCGGCGCTGGCGGAGCTGGTCAAGGACGCTCGCATCACTGACGGGGACACCGTGCTCGAGCTGCCCGGTGTGGGGCTCTGCGTTCCTGACTTGTGCTTTCACGACAGTGAGGGGCAGAAGGTTCACCTAGAAGTCATGGGCTACTGGAGTCGCGACGCAGTCTGGAAGCGAGTGGAACTCGTCGAGGCGGGCTTGGTTGAACCCGTGCTGTTCTTGGTTTCGAGCCGCCTGCGGGTGAGCGAGGAAGTCTTGGACGACGGCTCCAGCAGTGCCATCTTCGTCTATCGTGGGCGCATCAATGCTGGCAAAGTGCTCTCGCGACTCAAGGAATTGTCTGCGCGGCACCGAGCGCGACGTTGAGGGGCACGGTCGTGGAAGAGGCAAGGCCGTGGCGTAATGCGTTGTCTACCGCACCAATCAGATCGGCCGGGCTGAATGGCTTGGCCAGGAATACAACACCCAGCTCCTCCAAGATATCGGCTCGGTCGCAGTTCGGCTCGCACCCGGACACCAAAACCACAGCCAAATGCGGGTGCAGTTCGCGAAACCGTTCCACTTCTAGGCTGGCGTCGCGGTTTTCGACATGGGCGTCGGTGACCCATACGTCGAGCCGCTCGACGGAGTGGGCCACTACATACGCCTCGTCGATCGTGGCGGTCTCGTGGACATTGTAGTCGAGCTTTGTCAACAACCGAACGAGGAGTTTTCGCACTGATATCTCGTCGTCCAATACAAGCAGGTTAGCCTTGCCTGACTTGACTGTGCCGTTCGAGTCTTGGGTTGTTGTCATAGGATTGCCTTCCGCCTTGGGGGAGCGCACCCGACGAACTCTGCGGCTGGACACCGATGATCGAAACGCTGAGCCGTGCCGCGCGAGTCTCTACGCAGCGCGGGAGTTGTGACTCGACAATATCGACTGCCAGCTTCGGTTCTCATAACCCATCCCGAAGAAGGCTCCCCCCTCTTCTGGTCAACGACTCAAGAATTTGCCTTACTTTGCGCGGAGACGCCAACGGAACATCACTCGATTCGAGGTGAGCCGGAGTGGGCTTTTTGGTGTTCTTTACCCAGGTGAACGGATAACCAAGGGTGCTGCCCCGCGGACTCGGTGCGGCAGCCTCAATGACCTTGAACACTTGGACGCTTGCTGGTGCAGGCGCGCTGAGGAATTGCAGAATTTGTCTAGCCGCATCGACGTGTCCGAGGGCCTTCGGCCGACTGCATTCGCCCTTCAGTTCGGACGCCGAATGAGCGATTCATGTCCGTTGACAAGACGCTTGTGTCGTGCACGGTCGAACCGGGGGGGCACCGCCACCAACTCAGTGAATCCAGTCAATACCGTATCACTGGCGACGATGTCGGCATCAATCGTTCATGGTTGGCGCTCTACGATGTCAAGTCTGCCCGGTGGCGCTTGGCAGAAACGCGATAACTTGGAGCGCCGCAGCGCAATCGAGCAAATGATGGCGCATTTGCCAATTTCCTGTCGCGGTTTTCAAAGGTGGTAAAAGGTGCCACTTGTTTTCCCGACGTGGGTGAATTGTAGGAGCCAATTTCACTCTGAGGGCATACATATATTTGATAACTGGTCGCGGTTTGCCCGGCGGTACCAATCATGAATCGATCGAGTCTTTACTTACTCTTCACAGGTCTGACCCTCGCGCTGCCACCTTTCGTCGGGTGTAGCGCCAACTCCGGAAATACTGTTTTTGGTCCAGATGGCTCCGGCGGGGCCGGCGGAAGCGTGTTCGGCACCGCAGGATCTGGCGCGGTAATATCCACGACATCGACGGGCGTCGCCGGAAAGGACTGTCAGGGTGCAACGAAGCCAGCTGCCTGCACTGGCAAGGCACCGCCAGGTTGTGGCGACGGCAAGATCAACCAGGCCAGCGAAGCCTGTGATGACGGCAATACTCTGGCCGGTGATGGTTGCAACGGCATCTGTCAAGTCGAGCCAAATCACAAATGCCCGACCGAGGGTCAGCCCTGTGTCGTCAGCTTCACCTGCGGCGATGGTGTGGTAAATCCCGGCGAAGCTTGCGATCAAGGGGCGTCCCAGGGCAATCCCGGTTGTTCCGCGGACTGCAAAACACAAGATCCTGGATACAAGTGTCTCGCCGGTCAGAAGTGCACTGCGCTTTACGTCTGCGGCAATAGCCGTATCGAGACTGGCGAAACGTGCGATCCACCGGCGGTTGGCAACGGTTGCGGGACGAACTGCCAAGCTGAAACCGGTTGGCGCTGCCGGCCTTCCTTGGGCTGCACTCGCTTGCCCTCCTGCGGCGATGGAATCGTCCAGGCCGCGGCAGGCGAGAAGTGCGACCAGGGCAAATCCCAGGGTAGTCCGGGCTGTTCAGCGGATTGCCTCTCCATGGACGCCACTTGCACTTGCACGCCAGGGCAAGCCTGTGTCTGTCAGAAGCCGGTCTGCGGAGACGGCATTGTTCAGGTGGGCGAGCAGTGCGACGACAAGAACGGCGCTTTCCCAGGGTGCTCTGCCACCTGTCAGCTGGAATCCGGATATGGCTGCCCGTTTGCCGGCGCACCCTGCGTACCGGTTTGCGGGGACGGGATCCTCGTGAGCCCAGCTGAGCAGTGCGATCCAGGCGCGAAAATCGCGAATGTTGCTGCAGCCTGCTACTCTGCCGCCACAGCCGATGCGGCCCATCCAGCGTGCTCGGTGAAGCCGGGCTGGGTCTGTGATGCCACGACCTGCCGCAATACCGTCTGTGGTGATGGCAAAATCGAAGGCGCCGAGGGCTGCGAATCCGATACCAAGAACAACGACCTCGGTGATGGTTGCACTGGTACTTGCACAGCCGAACCGACCTGTCCAGCAGGTGGCGGTGGTTGCACTACAAAATGCGGCGACGGACTATTGCTTGGAACGGAGCAATGCGATGACGGTAATGCCGTCAGCGGCGACGGTTGCTCAGCGACCTGCCAGTCCGAGGCAGGGTTCACCTGCACGCAGCCGCCGCTCGGCGACTCGATGGTGGTGCCAATGGTGGTGCGCGATTTCAAAGCCGGGGCTGACTTCGAGAAATCCGGCACCTTTGCGACCGGGCTCAACTACGCCAATCAAGGGCTGCTTCAGGGCAGCCTCGATGCTCAGGGGTTGAAGCCGATTCTGGTTTCGACCACCGGTACCTACGACGGCGCGGCGGGCAAGGACTCAGGTATCGCTAGTGTGGCGAGTTTTGCTCAATGGTACAAGGACGGTGCAACGGGTCCCAACCTCTACAACGCGACACTGGCGACCACGTTGACCATGTATTTGAACAAGGACGGTAGCGCGTACGTCAATCGGTTTGGCGTCAATGGTGATGGGCTGACAAGCGCACAGTATTTGCGAACCCACACCAACCAGTGTGGCACTACGACTCAGGCTAATCACGACGTCGACGGCAACGCCATTCCGTGTACCGCTTGCTATTACAACGCGACCGATCCGTTGAACCTTACGCCCTGCACACAGATCGACACGACGCCATGCCAGCTCGACGCCACCTGGACCAAAGAATGCGTCGTTCAAGGAAATGCCTGGATCGGCACCTTCCTCGATGCGGCCTTCGATGGCAACCCACTGTTCTTCCCGGCTGACACCCTGACGCCTGCGAACCCCGCCGTGACAGCCCAGATATCTGGCAACTACAATCCGAGTTGGCCCGCTGATCCCACCGGCAAGCTGCACAACTTCAGTTTCACAACTGAGGTTCGGTTCTGGTTCAAGTACGACTCCACGAAGACTTACAACCTGACGTTCGTTGGCGACGATGACGTGTGGGTATTCATCAACAAGAAGCTCGCCGTCGACATCGGCGGCATTCACACGGCGGTGCAGGGGAAACTGACGTTCGGTGGTACCGGCGCTGCCACGTCGGTTGTGACCTCGACCACTACCACTGCGACCAATCCGTACTCGGCATCGCCAAACCTTGGACTGGCAAACGGAAACGTGTATGAAATCGCCGTATTCCAGGCGGAGCGGCAGACCAAAGCCTCGAGTTACCAACTCAGCTTCAGTGGGTTCAATGCGGCCAAGACGCTGTGCAAACCCGTTTGCGGCGGCACGAGCCCGGCCGTGTCACCTGGCGAAGAGTGCGACAACGGCAGTGCAGGCAACTGCGATGTTGCGGCCGGTGATTGCTACAACAAGTGCACTGTCGAATGCAAGTTGGGGCCGCGCTGTGGTGACGGAGTGGTCCAAGATGACCACGAGAAGTGCGACAACGGCAAGAACATCGACGGCTACGCAGCCGCAGGCCAAAATGCCTGCAGTCCGGGCTGCACTCTCCCGCCGTACTGCGGCGATGGCAAAGTTCAACTCGATTACAGCGAAGAGTGTGATGACGCTGCCGACAATAGTGACTCGAAGTACGGCGGTTGCACTACCGGGTGCAAGCTTGGGCCATCGTGCGGTGATGGCGTCAAAAATGGCGATGCCGACCACCCCGAGGCTTGCGACGACGGCGTGAATGACGGCACTTACGACACATGCGGCGCCAATTGCACGTTGCCGCCGCGCTGTGGCGACACCATCGTGCAGGCGGATTGGGGCGAGCAATGCGAGCCCATTGCGTCGGACGATCCGAATTGCACCGCAGACTGCCGGCTACCGGGCTATTGCGGCGATGGCGTCGTCCAAGCCGAGACCGGCGAAGCCTGTGACTACGGCACGGCCAAAAACGACGGCAGTTACGGCGGTTGCAATTCCAATTGCACCCAGGCGCCTTACTGCGGGGATGGCGTTACGAACGGGCCAGAGAAGTGCGACTTCGGCGCCGCGCTGAATATCGGCGAATACGGTGGCTGCGCTTCGACCTGCCAACTTGGCCCGCACTGCGGTGACGGCCTGGTCAATAGCAAGGATGAGCAGTGCGACTCCGGTTCGGGTCCGACCGGCAATGGCAGTGCGTCCAGCGATTGCACTGCGGCGTGCAAGTACTACGTGGCGATCTGAGTTTGAGGCAAAGCTAAGCGCGGCTGCCGCCAACCAATCTGGTCGCTGGTTGGCCGCGTTCGCGCGGCAATGCCCCGGGGTTTGCCAACTGACCGAAGGGACGGGGACTTGAGATTGTCCGAGGCGGCCGCACCTGCGAGCGTCACCTGGTCACCCCTGAGGGGCCCAAACCTTGAACTTCGAGGTTGCAGAGCGGCATGCTGGTCGTGGCGCAAACTTTGCGCGATTACGGTGTGCGCGGTTCCTGCGATCAAAGTGACGAGCCAGTGCATTACCGAACTATGTTGAATCGTTCGTTCCGTGGATCCAGGCTCGTGACTGGTCTCGTGCTCCAAGTTGCCCTCGTCGGTTGCGGAAACGATGGGAGCGCCGGCGCCGTGAGCCATGGCGTAGGCGGATCAGCAATTCAACCCCCAGGAAGTGGTGGCGCTGTCGCAACTCTTCAGGGGGGTGCCAATGTGGTCGGCGGCGCGAATGCTTCAAGTTCTGGTGGAGCGGCCGTGGGCGGGCTGACAACCAGTGTTGGCGGTAACGCGATCACTGGTGGCAGCGCCACAGTTGGAGGAAATTTGAGCGCCACCGGTGG
>Ga0302321_100001249_pt1 | contig 21735 bp, 12 predicted proteins | sample Fen_T0_1_FD_202505 | JGI IMG/M metagenome (GOLD analysis project Ga0302321, IMG submission 202505) | Peat permafrost microbial communities from Stordalen Mire near Abisko, Sweden - Fen_T0_1 | ecosystem: Environmental > Terrestrial > Soil > Wetlands > Permafrost | place: Sweden: Abisko...
TCGGGCCATCGTATGCGCCGAGCGGCAGCGCTTCGTCGGAGGATTCGGCGTAGACCGCGGGGCGATTGCGCCAGGTCATGGTCATATTGACGAACGCCATCACGACGCCGACGATGTACAGGGAGCCACCGAGCACCCGGACCCAGTACATCGGCAAGATCCTGACCACGGTCTCAACGAAGTCGGGGTAAGCCAGGCGCCCAGTCGAGTCGAACGCACGCCACATCAGACCTTGCGTCACGCCGGCGGCATAAATCGCTACGATGTACAGCAGGATCCCGATCGTGCCGACCCAGAAGTGCAGCTCGGCCAGCTTCTTGGACCAGATCTCGGTCTGAAACAGGCGCGGGGCGAGGTAGTACAGCATGCCGAAGATCATGAAGCCATTCCAGCCGAGCGCGCCGCTGTGAACGTGGGCGATCGTCCAGTCGGTGTAGTGTGAGAGCGCGTTCACACTCTTGATCGAAAGCAGCGGACCCTCGAACGTGGCCATGCCGTAGAACGTGATGCCCACCACGAAGAACTTCAGCACCGGATCTTCGGAAACGCGGTTCCAGGCTCCGCGCAGCGTCATCAGGCCGTTGATCATGCCTCCCCAGGACGGCATCCACAGCATCACGCTGAACAGCATGCCCAGGGTGGAGGCCCACTCCGGCAGCGCAGTGTAGTGCAGGTGATGCGGACCCGCCCAGATGTAGATGAAGACCAGCGACCAGAAGTGCAGGATTGACAGGCGATAAGAAAAGACCGGCCGATTCGCGGCCTTAGGCAAGAAGTAGTACATCAACCCGAGGAAGGGCGTGGTCAGGAAGAACGCAACCGCGTTGTGCCCGTACCACCACTGCATGAACGCATCCTGGACTCCGCCGTACACGCTGTAGCTCTTGAACAACGTGACGGGCAGCGCCAAATTGTTGAAGATGTGTAGGATCGCGACGGTGATGACCGTCGCCACGTAGAACCAGATCGCGACGTAGATGTGCCGCTCGCGACGCTTGGCGATCGTGCCGAAGAAATTTATTGCAAAGGCCACCCAGACCACGGCTATCGCAAGGTCGATCGGCCACTCGAGTTCCGCGTACTCCTTCGACTGTGTAATCCCGAAGGGGAGTGTCAGCGCGGCCGAGACGATGATTGCCTGCCAACCCCAGAAGTGGAACTTGCTCAGTTTGTCGCTGAACATGCGGGCTTTGAGCAAGCGTTGGCTGGAGTAGTAGATGGCCGCGAAGATCCCATTGCCCGCGAAGGCGAAGATGGCGGCATTCGTGTGCAGCGGTCGCAATCGGCCGAAGCTGAGTTGGGCCAAGCCGAAGTTTAGGGATGGTGCGACCAGCATCAAAGCCAGCCACAGGCCGACCAGCGTGGCGACGACACCCCAGAACGCGGTAGCGAAGACGAACTTACGGACGGTGCCGTCGTCGTAGTTGAATTTCTCGGTGCGGGAGGACATTCCGGGCAGCCCATCGCAAAAGCCGTGCCTCGACATTTTTCGGCAGAACTGCCGCGCCATGCGCGCGCGACGCGCAAGATCTGCAGGACGGCGCAGAATCCGCGCCTCCCGTCCCGGGTGAGGCGGACAACTCGCTCGGGCCCGGTCAACTGGAATTGCCCCGAGTCCGAGCCGCTTCCCGCGCGCTCTCCGCCTTGGCCGACGAATTGCATCGCGGGGGGGATGTCCGAAGCTCCAGGCCAGCGCCCCTATGTCGTCCTATTGGTGGACGATGACTTGCGCACAACGCGTCGCATGGCCGACATGCTGCGCGAGGATGGCTTTGCCGTCGAGATCGCGCGCGACGGAGCCGCGGCCGTGGCTTGCCTCTCGCGCTCACCGGTGCCCGATGCCCTGGTGACTGAGTTGACGACCGCGCACGCAGACGGCTTGGCGATCGGCCGCTTTGCCCGCAATCAGCGGCCCGGCATGCCCGTACTGGTGCTCACTGGCTACCCGAATTTGTTTCAGGCCGACGCTTTTGTGGGCGGACCGCCCGCCACGCTGTTCACCAAGCCGGTCGACTATGTCGCCTTGAGGTCCGCCCTCCGTGACGCTCTCGAATCGCCAAAGACGGATGTGACGGTGCACGGCGTGCCCACAGAAGACTTGACCGTGCCCCCTGAGTTAGAATCGACAGCCGACAATGCCCGCAGAAACCCGCTTTCAGGAGCTCAAACGGTACGTGCGCTTCGACGACCGTGACGCCCAGCTCCTGCTCCGTTTTCGCGAGCGCGCAGAGCCGGAGTTTCCGCGCATCGCGCTGGAATTCTACGACCGCATCCGGGAACACACGGAGGCGCACGGCGTATTCACGGGCGAGGAGCAGATCCTCCGCTTGCAGCGCTCGCTAGTGCAGTGGATGTCCCGCGTCTGCAGCGGCCCGTACGACGAGGCCTACCACGAGCAGACTTCACAGATTGGGCGCGTGCACGTGAGGATTGGTCTGCCGCAGCGCTACATGTTGACGGCGATGGCTTTGATTCGCGTCGCGCTACTGCGGATCGCGGATCGAGATTTGGGCGGGGAGGCCGCGCCGACTCGCGAAGCTTTGATCCGCATCTTGGACCTCGAGCTCGCGGTGATGCTCGAGACTTACAAGGACTCGTTCGTCGAACGGATTTCCGCGGTCGAGCGTCAAGAGCGGCTGGATTTGGGTAGCGCTCTGGCCCGATCCGAACACCGCTACGTGAACGCCGTCGAGCTCGCGAGCGTGATCATCGTCGGGCTGGACCGTACAGGAGCGATCCTGCTGTTCAACCGCGAAGCGGAGCGGGTCACCGGATTTGCTCGTGACGAGGTACTAGGGCGACCATTCCTCGAAGCAATGGGTCCCGACGATCCCGATGCGAAGCTGTCACGAAGATTGACTCAAGCGCTGGCCGGACAATCTCCAGTCGAAGTCAGCGAGGTTCTGTTGCGAACGCGAGCAGGCAAGCTGCGGGATGTGCTGTGGAACCTCGGGTACGCCGGGGAACACCAGCAGGACGACATCGTGCTGTTCGCGATTGGCCAAGATCTGACTGAAACCCGTGCCATGGAGGAGCGCACGCGCCAAGCCGAGAAGCTGGCGGCGATTGGCACCCTCGCCGCTGGCCTGGCGCACGAAATCCGCAATCCGTTGAACGGAGCGCAGCTGCACCTGTCGTTTCTGGAGCGCTCGATCAAGAAGAAGGCAAGCGAGCAAGACATGCTCGAAGCGACGAGGGTCGTTGCCGACGAGATCACGCGCCTGGCGCACTTGGTGACCGAGTTTTTGGACTTTGCCCGCCCCAAGCCGCTACAACTGAAGACGACTAGCCTGTTCAAGCTGTGTGAGCACGCTCGCTCGATGGTGTTGACGCAGGCCAAAGCCGTCGGCGTCGAGTTGACCTGTGATCTGCCGAGTGTGGATCTGGAATTCGAGGCCGACCAAGCCAAGCTCACGCAGGTACTGCTCAACTTATTGCAGAACGCCGTCGAGTCGACTGGCAGCGGTGGCGGTGGGAGTGTCGTCTTGCGCGCACGGAGAGGCCCTCGACACGTGATCCTCGACGTGGAGGACGACGGTCCGGGGCTTCAAACGCCGGACGCGCCGATTTTCGATGCCTTTTTCTCGACAAAGGAGGGGGGAACGGGGCTCGGCCTCGCGATCACCCACCGCATCGTCACCGATCACGGTGGCATGATCGACGTCTCCAGCAAGATAGGGAAGACGACGTTTCGTGTTACGCTTCCCTTGGCAGAAGCCGCAGAAAAAGCGACATGAACAAAGCAAAAATCTTGGTGGTGGACGACGAAGCCTCGGCGCGCAGCGGCCTTTCGAAACTGCTCGGGCAGGAAGGCTACACAGTGGACACGGCTGCCGACGGCCTGCTCGCTCTGGAGTCGATCGCCGAAAGCGCGCCAGCGCTGATCATCACCGATCTGAAGATGCCCAATCTGGATGGCATGGGCCTGCTGGCCAAGCTTCGGGAGCAGAACCTCGACATCCCCAGCATCGTTACTACGGCATTTGGCGAAGTGTCGGTGGCCGTTCAAGCGATGCGTGCCGGGGCCGAAGATTACCTGACCAAACCGATCGACTTCGACGCGCTGCTGCTCGCCGTGGAGCGTACCTTGCAGCGCCGGGAAGTGGCTTCCGAAGCCGAGAACTTGCGCCGACAACTGCGCGCTCGCGACCAACTCGGGCTCGAAGGGTTGCTCGGGACCAGTCCGGTGATGCAGCGCGTATACGCCATGACCAAGCAGGTCGCTCCGACCCGGGCCACCGTGCTGATCACGGGCGAGAGCGGAACTGGCAAGGGCGAGCTGGCGCGGGCAGTGCATGCACTCAGCCCGCGAGCAAAGGCCCCGTTCGTCGCGCTACATTGCGCATCGTTGGCCGAAAGCTTGCTCGAGAGTGAGCTGTTTGGGCACGAAAAGGGCGCTTTCACGGGTGCGGATAAGCGCCGCGTCGGGCGCTTCGAGCAGGCAGATGGCGGCACGCTGTTCCTGGACGAAATCGGTGAGATCCCGGCTGCAACGCAGGTCAAGTTGCTGCGCGTGTTGCAGGAAAAGACCTTCGAGCGCGTGGGCGGCAACGAACTGATCAAGGTCGACGTCCGCGTGGTGGCCGCCACGAACAAGGACTTGACCGCGGAAGTTCGCGAGCGTCGCTTTCGAGAGGATCTTTACTATCGGCTCAACGTGGTTCACCTCGATATGCCTCCGCTGCGCTTGCGTGGGCCGGACGTGATCGTCTTAGCGGACCACTTCCTTCGCAAATTTGCGCGCGAAAATCATCGCCAGATCGACAGCTTGAGCCCGGCCGCGCGCGCCAAGCTGATCGCACATTCCTGGCCCGGGAACGTGCGCGAACTGGAGAACGCGATGGAGCGCGCCGTAGTCTTCACCGAGGGAGATACCGTGGAGCCGGACGCGCTACCGTTCGAAGCGACGCCCGAGACCAGGGACGGCGTGCGCATCCCCGGGTCCAGCATGGCCGAGATCGAAAAATTCGCCATCTTGTCGACGATGGAGGCCGCCCAGGGATCGACCACCCGCGCCGCCGAGATCTTGGACATCAGTGTCCGCACCATCCAATATCGTCTCCACGAATATGGAGCAGTGGTGTCGCGCGGGCGCTGACGGCTCCTAGCAAAGTTGCGCAAGATGGGGTTGGGCTCGGTCGCGATCGGGTCGCGCTGGTGGTAGGTGCGGTGACGTCCGTACTTGGCTTGCTGTTCTTGACACCACAGCTCGGTGCGCGGCTCTGATGAGTAGGCTCTTTCGCAGTCAGTCGTGCCCAGATCCTAGCTCCCGAGCGGCGCAGCTCGGGCAAATCAGGGTGTGACCTGGGCCGGGGCGCAGGTGCTGGCGGCTCGAGCAGTATTTGCAGTGAACGTGCCGCATCAATTCGGGGACCGTCTCAGCCAAGTCGTCGCGGGTCAGGATCCCCCAAACACCGTCGTCGTCGGCGACCACCACCGAGCCCACGCCTTGCAGCATCATGCGCGCTGCGGCCTCGTGCGCCCTGGCCTCGGGGCTGACGGTAATTGGCGTCCGATGAGCAAACTGAGACACTGCTTGCTCAGGCCGCGCTCCATCGACATCGCAAGTGCAGACAATTCCGAAGAGGCCGGCCGAGTCGACCAGCGGGAAGTGATGAATGCGCAGGCTCTCTGACAGCCGTAGCATCTCGCCGACGTTAGTCTTGGGATCCAAAGCCACGACGGGTGTGCTCATCAGGTGTGACACGAGCTCGTCTCGGGGTTTCATGGGTCGAGTTCTCCTGATGCGCGCTCAGCAAAACCTGGGCCGACGACTGCTGGCCCCAAGCATCGTGTTTATTCCGCGCAAGACTCCGTGTAACAGCGCGGAAACACGCAAACCGCGCGCCTGCGGCGCATCTTCTGCAGTCGAGCCCGCAATTCACCCAGTTTCCACGCGGTTTCCGGGTCGCCGATTGCCCCCGGTTCTGCCTACTCGGGCACTATGTCGACCACACATGAATATACCGCAGGGGTGATACAGCGCACGGAGCTCAATCGCTACGTCAACCTCAAGCTCGCTGCCCTGGGGCAACCGCCGAGTTTGGCGACGGCCGAGCCCGAATTCATGGCGCTCGCAGCTCCGCTAGTTCGAAACCATTTCGAAAAGGACGAGCTATTCGGCTGGCCACTGTGCGCTGTCGACCGACGCATTCAGGCGTTCCTCGACTCGTACTTGAGCGACGTTCGCGACGAGGGCGTTGCGCGGCTCCCTCGACGCTGCCTGGTGCTCGATCGTGCAGGACTCGCCAGAACCTTGGCCCTACCTCCGCGAGCCGACTGCTTCGCATCGCCGTACCTGACATCGTACCGGATTGCACAAGGCGTCCTGCACAACCCAAAGAACGATCGCCGGACGACGCAGGGTGTGTTTCACGTCGTCGAGGGCGGACTTCCGATCGCGCTCGACAAGCAAGCCGTACCCAAGCGGACCTTTGCGCGGCTGCTCGCGGCTGCCTTGCAGCCGCCCACAGAGCTCTTGGTCCTTCCGTTCACCTCCGATCAGCCGGACACCGCTCATGCCTTCGTGTCTCTTCTCATGCGTCCCTTGGTCTGCCCAGCGACCGATCGCGACCCTCGAAAATCCATGGAGGTGCGCTTCTTTGCCCCTGGTACGTTGGTCAGCAACCTCGACTTCGTCGAGACCATCTTCGGTAATGCTGGCGATCCGTTTCTCGCGGAGAACGACGCCGCGCTCGACCCATCGGGTTGGACTGGTCACACCGGCTGCGTGATCTTGGCACCGCAGCTGATTGGCCTGAAGAAGAAGGACGTGGGCTTGCCGCACTTCGACCAGGCATCGCCCCGACAGCGTCGCGATGGCATGTGTTACCGGGACGAGAACGAGCTATACAATGGCGGAAGCGCGTTCAAGATCACCTGTCGTGATGCTCGCGGAGTGATCGTTACGCTGATTGCCGACAACTACTATGGCTACTGCAAGAAGGAAGTGAAGACCCAGATCAGCTACGCGGCGAATTTGTTCGGTGGCTGCGAGGAAGAGCATTCGGGAGGTGTCAGCGCTTACCCGAGCTACGTGCTCGGAAACAACTTCAACGAAGCACAAAGCCTCGACCTGAAAGGCACGACCTTCGCGCAGATGCTCGCCATCCTGGGCTCGCGCGCGATACCGATGCCGGAAGGATATGCGGTCGATGCGACTTATCCGGAGTGTGTATATGTGCCGGAAAACGCCGCCTTCTCGGTGCGTGAAGCCTGCGTGCGCTGGCAAGATGCCAGCGGTTGGCGGCAGCTGACGCTCAGGCCCGAGCAAATCTACGTGCTGCCATCCGGCTACTCCGTGAAGCTGGAGCGCCATCCGAAGGCAAATACCTGGCGCCTGGTAGGCTCACGTGCGGAGGGAGTGCTGTGCCACAAGCCGTGTACCGTGTCAGGTGGAGGCAAGTCGGAGATCTCGAAGTCTCTGCGTCCAATGATTCATCTCGCCTCGGTGTTCGTTCGGGACTTCCAGCAAGACTTTGCTCGGGTCGCCGAGATCGTAAAAATGGATTTCTCGAAGTGTTACAAACTGCCAGCGACGGACGCTCGGGCCAATCGACCGCTGCTCAGCGCAGAGCGCTCGCTAGGATCGGTGATCAAGCTGCTGACTCCGTCAGATGACTACACTGACGATCACAACGCTTGGCTGCGGGCGCTTCCGCAGACGATTCGCGAGCTGGTGTGCATCGTCAAACGTCATTACCGAGTCGACTGGGGCGACGACTTCCAAAGCCACTTCAGCGTCGACAGCCTCAATGGCTTCGCCGGACACGAACTGAAGTTCGAAAACCAACCCCTGCAAACCAGCCAGCTGCGCGTTGGATTCGAACCCGAAACCAAGATGTGGCGCATGCACAAGCTACGCCCAGACTTCTATCCGGCTCAAAAGGTTCAGGTCGAGGACGACATCACCGCGTCAGTGACCGTGCCGCGTGAGCGAGTAAGAACACTTTCGCCAGAGTATCGGAATCGCAGTGTCAAGATCGTTGAAAACTGCGAAGAATACCTGTTTCAGCGACCGGACGATGCGGTGCACCGCGGCTTCGACGCTCAAGCGGAGGCGGACATCGCGACGCCCGGTACGTTCATCACCAACTTCGAGCCCCTGAGCGTGACGCAGGCTACGGAGCTCGTCGACCAAGTTGCCGAGCTCGATCGCTTCACGGCGCCAATGAAGCAGCTATTGGTCTCGTTCGTCGCCACCCCCGGGACCCAGTTCGTCGTGTCCTCCGCGCATACTCGCGTCGTCGATGGCAAGCCCTCGAAGAACCCGCGCTACCTGCAGCGGCGCCCGGACCGAGTAGAGCACCGCGAGGCATACATCGCCGAGGTGGTAACGCGACTGGACCGCGAAATTCCGAGCGACCAAAGCGTGCCCGCGGTCGTGGGTGCGATTCTCGGCGGCCGCCGCGCCAATCGCGGTCAAGCGGAGATCGGGCTCCCACCACTGGCAGTGTTCAATCCAATCCACTACCAAGAGCTGCCCGAGCTGTTCATGGATTTCTTGAGCAGTCTGACCGGGAAATCCCCGTCCACGACCGGCTTCGGAAGTGAGGGAGCGCTGACCAAAGGTCCGTTCAATGCGCTGTGGCCGGTCGTCGACATGAACAACGCCCTCATATCGGCGATCTTGACTGGCTACGATGGGTTTACCACCGCGGCAGGCTACGTGGGCCCCCGCTATCGCGTCGACCACGACGTAAGCATGGTGGTGCCGGAAGTGTGGTGCCGGATGAGTGTGCGTGAGCGTGAGGCTTCCTACTTGATCGAACACGGATACCTAGAAAAGCTGGAAGACTTCCAGGTCGACGGGCGCGTAGTGCTTGCCAGCCGGCTCGGTTATCGGATCTCAGGACGGTTCGTGGATCACTTTCTGGCGCGCATTTTTCAAACACCGAACGCCGTGTTCACGCCGGACATGCTGCGCCCCGAACAGCAGGACCTTCAGGCCTTCGTCGCGGGTCTCGATGCCATTGTCGAGACTCAAACGCGCGTCGCCAAGGGCTACTTCGAGGACGGCAGCATCGAGGGGGCTTGCCCGCCCTTGAAGGCCCTGTTGCACATCATGGCGTATGGCCAATACGAGGGGATGGGTATCGGCCATCCGCGCGTCCGCGCGCTCTTCGGTCGCGAGAGCTTGCTGCAAAGCCCTTGGTACCACGAACGGTTGATCACCAAGCAAGCAAGAGATGTCGCGCTTTGGACCCGACATCGCGACGCGATCGAGCACGCCGCGTCACTGGAGCATCAATGGCCCAAGGACTTGCCGGCGCGACGCGAGCTCGTGGCGCGCGAGCTCTTGCGCGTGAGCTCGGAGCAATACCTCGACGAGCTGGTCGGCACGATCGGCGCGGACCCCTTCCATGGTCAACACTCGAATTGAAAGCGTGAGCTCTGAATCACCGAACCGCGTTTCCCCCGAGCCGTACCTACAGTGTCATGTCGGAATTTCTTCGCGCACGTCCGCTATTCGTGCTGTTCGTGGTTGCCGCGCTGGGTTGCCTTCTCGGTCGGCTTCGAGTGCGGGGCTTCTCGCTCGGGGTAGCGGCGGTTTTGTTCGCGGGGTTGTTCGTGGGCTGGTGGATACCCGGTATTCAACTGCCAGACTTCGTCGCGCAGCTGGGTCTGGTGCTGTTCGTCTACACCTTGGGCCTGGCCAGCGGCCCGGCGTTCTTCGCGTCCCTTCGCTTGCGAGGCGTGCGAGACAACCTGCTCGCTTTGGCCGTCTTGTCCGCATCTGCGCTCGGCGCGCTCGAGCTCGCTCGAATGTTTGGACTGGCGGGAGCCGAGGCAGCGGGGGTGTTCGCCGGCTCCTTGACCAATACACCCGCGCTGGCCGCGGTAGTGGAGACGCTGGGTAGCCGTGGGGTGAGTGGGCCGGCCCTCTCGGCCCCGGTGATCGCGTGTTCCATTTGCTATCCGCTCGGTGTGCTCCTGCCACTCGCGGTGGCAGCCGTTTGCGACCGCTGGTTCAAGGTGTCCTACGCGAAGGAGCCGATCTCCACCGAGTATGGGAGTCAGAGTGAATCCGCCATCATCAGTGTAACTGCCAACGTCTTGCGTGCGCCGGGCACTACCGCGCAGGAGCTGAGGAAGACGCCGCAGTATGCCGTGAACTTCGGTCGTCTTCAGCGCGCGGGTCAGACCAGCGTGGTGCACGACGATACGAAATTCGCGTTCGGGGATCTGGTGACCCTGATCGGCACGCAGAACGACGTGCTGACGGCGGCGGCTGCACTGGGGCAGGTATCGGAAGCACACCTCGAACGGGATCGCTCGGAAGTGGACTTTCGACGCATGTTCGTTTCGAACCCCCAACTCACCGAACGACCGCTGCGTGAGATTCACCTGATCGAGCGATACGACGCGGTCATCACCCGCGTCCGCCGCGGAGACGTAGACCTCGTGCCGGACGCTCGATTTCGGCTCATGCTCGGCGATCGCGCGCGAGTCGTTGCCCCGCGCGCTGCCCTACAGACGCTCGAACGGTTGTTCGGTGACTCCGCTCGCCGTGTTGCCGAGGTGGACGTGATAAGCTTCGGCTTGGGGATCGCGCTCGGGCTGTTGGTCGGGGCCGTGCCAGTACCGGTGCCGGGCGGCACTTTCTCGCTGGGTCTTGCTGGCGGACCGCTGCTGGTGGGTCTGATCCTCGGGCGTTTGGGTCGCACCGGGCCCGTGGTTTGGACCTCACCGTACGGTGCCAACCTCACGCTGCGCCAGTTTGGCTTGGTCTTGTTCCTGGCCGGCGCCGGCTTGCAAGCGGGCGCGGTATTGGCGAGCGCGCTGGGCCAGGGCGTGGTCGTCAAGATGCTGGTCGCGGGTGCGATCATTTCGCTGGGCAGTGCCTTGCTGACGGTAGTGGTCGCTCATCGCATCCTGCGTATTCCACTGAGCGTGGTCGTAGGCATGCTCGCAGGCATTCAGACTCAGCCCGCAGTGCTTGCCTATGCGCTGGAAAAGACCGGGCGCGACTCGCCCAACGTCGGCTATGCGAGCGTGTTTCCGATCGCGATGATCTCGAAAATCCTGCTGGCTCAGCTGATCCTCCAGTTCATCGGCTTGGCCCGCTGACAATCGAGTTAGCCAATGCATTGCGTCGAGTGCGATCGCGAAATATCTGCGCATGACCGCGGAAATTGCGTGTTGCGGGCAGGTTTCTCTCACTGCTCGAGCTGACATTTGCCGTTCCCGCTCGTGGCTTGGTTGTTGCTCTGTATCTCAATCATGTTCCAAAACTACCCTAGGACTGGCACATTCGACGAATTGGTCGGCGCATCGGGGCAACCGAGGGCTAACGTGCGCCGCGTCGGTGAGCTGTTTGCTCGGCTCGGCCTCGACGAACTCAGGCTGCGTCAGAGCGCCGCCGAGGCGACGATTCGCGCACTGGGCATCACCTTTACGATCTACTCGCAGAGCAACGATATCGACCGCGAATGGCCGTTCGATATCATCCCGCGAGTGATTGCCCAACGCGAGTGGGACGGCATCGCGCGCGGGTTGGAGCAGCGTTTACGAGCGCTCAACCATTTCATCGATGACATCTACAACGAGCAACGCGTGGTGAAGGCGGGTATCTTTCCTGCGGAGCTCCTCGCAAGCTCGAGGAACTACCTCCAGGTGTGCCGCGGCGTTCACCCCAAATTCGGAGTCTGGGCGCACATCTGTGGCTCGGACCTCGTGCGCGACCAGGACGGCACGGTCTACGTGCTCGAGGACAACCTGCGGATCCCCTCGGGTGTCTCGTACATGTTGGAAAACCGCGCGCTGACCAAGCGGGTGTTCCCGGAGCTTTTCGCGGAACAAAAGATACAACCGGTCGATGGCTACCCTGGTCGCCTGTACGGCATGCTGCAGTCGATGGCGCCGGATGCAGTGCCTACGCCGAAGATCGTGCTGCTCACGCCCGGCTCGTACAATTCGGCGTACTTCGAGCACTGTTACCTAGCGCAACAAATGGGCGTCGATCTCGTGCGCGGTAACGATTTACTCGTATTGGCTGACGACTGCGTTTACATGAAGACCATCGGCGGCCTCGTCCGCGTGCACGTCATCTATCGCCGAGTCGACGATGCCTTCCTCGACCCAGAAGTGTTCGAGCCTAGCTCGTTGTTGGGCGTCGCGGGTCTGATCCGCGCCTGGAAGGCGGGCAAGGTCGCGCTGGTCAATGCGCCCGGTGCCGGTGTTGCAGACGACAAACTCGTCTACTCATACGTGCCGGATCTGATCGAGTACTACCTGGGTGAGAAGCCGATCCTGCCCAACGTCGAGACCTTTCGGCTGGTGGATGAACGACAGCGCCGGCACGTGCTGGAACGGCTCACCGAGTTCGTCGTAAAGCCCGTCAATGAATCCGGGGGCTACGGGGTGGTGGTCGGCAGTGTCGCCAGTTCGCTCGAGCTTGCCCGTTGTCGAGAGGCCATTTCCAGCAATCCGCGCAACTTCGTCGCGCAGCCCATCGTCTCCCTCTCGACAGCGCCCACGCTTTGCAGTGAGGGTATCGAGCCGCGCCACCTCGATCTCCGGCCGTTCGTGTTGAGCGGTGAGAGCTCGTACGTGACGCGCGGCGGGTTGACTCGCGTCGCGTTGCGCAAGGGATCTTTGGTGGTCAACTCATCGCAAGGCGGCGGCAGCAAAGACACTTGGATCGTTTGCGACGACTGACCTTCCAATCAAGGAGAACCAGATGCTACTTTCAAGCGTTGCAGAGGCCATGTTCTGGAGCGGTCGCTACATCGAGCGCGCCCAGGCCCTGTCCAGGACCATTCAGGCCGTTGAACGGCTATCCCTCGACTTGCCGAGTAAGCACTCGGCTGGCTTGGTGCCGCTGCTGCCGCTCGTGACAGGCAGCGAGCCGGACGCCCTGGCCGCGAACACTAGCCAGTCGGAAGCGCTGCGAGTGCTCGCGCTCGATGATGAAAACGCCTCGAGCGTGCTGGGTGCGCTCCGCGCGGCGCGAGAGAACCTGCGTCATGCGCGAGTGTCTGCGCCGCCGGAGCTGTGGGTGGCTTTGAACAATCAATATCTGCTGTTGAAGGACGCCTCTGAACAGCCGCTGCCGCGCGTGCTCGATGCGTTGAGTAACGTCTTGGAAGCTGGCAGCCGAATCAGGGGCGTGTTCGAGAGCAACATGGCGCGGGACGCCGCCTATTCTTTCCTGAACATCGGTGTCGAGCTGGAACGGGCTGACATGTTGCTCCGGGTGCTGGGCGCGCTGTTGCCGACGATGACGGCGAACGGTTGGGATCGAGCCTTCGACGATGTGCGCTGGACGGGCCTTCTGCAAGCACTCGGCGTACGTTCGATGTTTCGCCAGCGCCACCATCATCAGACCGATCTCGTCAGCTTGATGGACTTTTTGTCGGTCGACACGGCCTCGCCGCGAAGCGTCGTCCACTGCTTGCGCCTCGTCGAGGGCGAGCTCCGCAATCTGCCCCGCGCTGGACAGGCGGCTGCCGCCGTAACGATGGCGACGAGTAGCGCATTCGCGCTCGCCCACGCCGCCAGCGACGAGCTTCCCGCAGCCATCGAGACGACGTTGGCCGCGCTGGCATCCGTTCATTCGGCCTTGGTCGCTTCGTACTTTCCGGAACTGCGGGCGGTGCCTCTGCCTCCAGCCGAGGTCGAGAGTGACGCCGACCTGCAGGCACTGGATCCGTTCGAACACCTGCAGCGCGAGCACGCCGCGATCGAAGCCGTACTCGGTGTCCTCGACCAACTCGCTGCCAAGTCCGAGCGCTCCGAGACCGTCGATAAGTCCGAAGTTCAATCGATCGTGGCCTATCTCACCGAGTGCGGTGAGCTGGGCCATCATGAGAAAGAGGAAGCCATCCTCGCACCGAAGCTAGTCGAATCCGGATTCGACTGGTATGACGGGCCGGTCGCAGCGATGCGTCGCGAGCATCGACACGAGCACATGTTCCTCAGCGTGCTCGGCCAGTTGGCACGCCAACACTCGCCCTGGTCACTCGAGGACGTTCACCGTTTCGCCACAGATGCCCGCGCGCTCAGCCACTTTTTGCGCTCACACATGGACCACGAGCGGCGCGATCTCTTCGACCAAGCAGCGCGCGCTCTGCCGGAGCAGACCAAGAAGACGCTGGCGCGTGCGTTCATCGATTTCGATGCCCGGCAACAACGGGATCTGGGGCCCGTGCGGGAACGCATGGCAGTGCTGATCGGCAAGTACCAAGCTTGAAGATGGTTTTGGGACAGTTCGTGTGCGGCCGCTTGCACTTCCTGCGCACGCGAACGCAGAATCTGCGTCTAGTAGCTGCCGATCGCGTGAGCACCAACGCCGAAGCGCAAGCCAAAGCCAGCGCGTGAGCGTGGCACGTGCGATGCACCTCGAGCGATGGACGACAGGTGAATCGATGACCAAGACGGACCGAGAGATTGGCGAAGCGGTAGCGGGTGAGCTCGAGTGGGATACGCGCGTCGACGAGCACGCGATCGAAGTCGCGGTAGACTGCGGCACGGTGACCCTGCTCGGCTCAGTAAGCAGCTGGGCGGAGCGCCTGGCAGCACAAGAGGCCGCCCTCCGAGTCAGCGGTGTGCGCGAGGTGAGCAACCGGATCGAGGTCGAGCTGGCGCGTGAAGCCCGGCGCCCGGACGGGGACCTCGCACAATCGGTGCGAAGCGCGCTCGAATGGGACGTTTTCATCCCCAAGGCGAACATTCGCTCCAGCGTGAGCGGCGGCCAGGTGATTCTGGAGGGCGAGGTCGATTGTTGTTCTCAGCGTGACGATGCCGAGCGGGTGGTGCGCAACATTCGGGGATTGCGAAGCGTGCTCAACCAGATCTCGGTCAGACCGATGGCTGGCGAAGCTCATCGAGTACAGAAATCGATAGAAGCGGCGCTCGATCGCCGAGTCGAAAGCCGGGCACGAATCATCAATTTGGACGTCCATGACGGAAAGGTGATCTTGTCTGGCGTCGTGCATTCCTGGGCCGAGCGTCAGGCGGTGGTCGGTGCGGCGAAGGGCACTCGCGGTGTCCGCATCGTGGATGATCGGCTGTCGATCCAGCCATAGCGCCCCGAGTGGCAGGCACGATATTCGGCCTTCAGCCGCAGTTTTTGCGCCGACGGTCACGACTCGCGCAAGTCCTGCCGGTGAGTTGCCAATCGCAGGCGGGATCGGCGCGGCGCGCGACTTGCACTGTCCAGGTGTGGCCCGAGCCTTTCGCACAGTTGCAACGCCGCCTCGTTGGCCGGCGGGTGGCGTCCTACTCCTGAGCTTGCTGGCGCTTGCCCCGCACGCGCGAGCCGAGGCACGACCCGCGTCGCTTCCGGCAGACCCGACCTTGGCCGCCCTGATCCAAGACAGCCTCTCCGTACGTCCCGAGTTGGCGCAAGCAACGGCCATCGCTCATGCGAACGAGGAGCGTGTTTCGCAAGCCGGGGCGATGCCCGATCCCATGCTGCAAGTCGGCATTCAAAACGACGGCTTTACCAGCATCGAGATTGGGAGGATGCCAACCAGCTTCGTCTCTGTGATGGCCACACAGACCTTCCCTTGGCCCGGAAAGCTTCGCCTAAGAGAAGAGGTCGCGCAACTCGGCGCGAGCCAGAACATGAAGGTCCTGGCTCGCGTCCGGCTGTCGACCGAGGCGGAGGTTCGGCGCGCATACCTCGACCTCGTTTTGGTACGCGATCGTCTGGCGCTCCTCGAGCAACTGCACGCGCTCTGGGAGCGGTCGGCCGCTTTTGCTCAAGTGAGATATGAAACCAGTGGCGGCGCGCAGTCTGACGTCTTGCGCGCTCAGCTCGAGCTGAGCCGCCTAGAGCAGCGGAGGTTCGCGCTACTCGCGCAGGAACGAGGTCGGGTTCAGACACTCAACCGCCTGCGGTCTCACCCGCTGGCTGAGCCAATCGACACGGCGCGTACGCATATCCGAGATATGACCACGCTCGCTCCACTCGAAGCGGTGTTTTCTGCGAAGCAAGCGCTCAGCCGCAGCCCCGAGCTCGCCGCTGCGCGGCTCGCTACGACGCGCGCGGACAAGGCGCTGACGTTGGCGGACAAGGGCTACTACCCGGATCTGACCGTGAGCGCGGGCATCATGTACCGTGGTCAACTGCCGCCCATGTGGCTGGCGACCATCGCAGGGCCCTTACCGATCTTTTCGGGAAGCAAGCAGACCCGAGCGATCGCCGAGAACACGGCGTTGCTGAGCGCAGCCCACCATGAGCAAAGAACGATCGAGCAATTGCTTGGTCTGCGGAGCGAGGAGCGACACGCTGCCTTTTCGGCGTTGCGCCAGACTATCGACCTGTACCAGCGCGCACTATTGGTACAATCCGCGGCAACCACCGAAAGCATGCTCGCGCAGTACCGGGTCGGCAAAGTGAGCTTTTCGTCCGTGCTCGAGGCCAACGCGGGATTGATCGCTGATCAAGACGGATTTCTCGAGTCGGTTGCAGCGGCTCAACGCATTCTGATCGCAGAGGCGGAGCTGAATTTGGTTGCCAGTGCAATGCCGACCGCAAGCGCGAGCGCCTCGACCGCCATGCCTGGCGCCGAATCGACGCCGAATGGCTCTGCCTCGGGCATGTGAAGGAGACGACGATGATCATGGAACCCGCAGAGGCGCCGACAGTCAGTCAGCCCAACCGTCGATTTGGTGTCGGCACGCTGCTCGTCGTCGCCGCGCTCAGCGTCGTTCTTTCGGTGAGCGGAGCGCTGATCGTGTCACTAGTGCTCCGCGCGCACGCCGAGCATTTGCACGGCGAGGTCGCGGCGGCCGCGAGCTATCAGTGCCCGATGCACCCGTCCATCGTCCAAGACCATCCGGGCAATTGCCCGATCTGCGGTATGAAGCTGATCAAGATCGAGAAGAGCGAAGCGCACGACGCACCCGCAGTTGCGCGCAGGGTCCTTTTCTACCGTTCACCGATGGATGCCAAGCAAACCTCGAAGACCGCACGCAAGGACGAGATGGGCATGGACTATGTCCCGGTCTACGAGGACGAATTGGCTGCGGTTCCTGCCATTTCTGGTTTGGCAGCGGTCGATATCGACCCAGCGCGGCAGCAGTTGATTGGCCTGAAGACGAGCGAGGTGAGCCAGGGGACCGTGGGCGGAGCGTGGCGCACGGTCGGACGCGTCGCGATCGACGAGACGCGAGTTCGTCACATCAACTTGAAGGTCGCGGGCTTCGTCGAACGCATCTACGTCGACTTCGTGGGCAAGCGGGTCAAAAAAGGCGATCCGCTGTTTTCGATCTACAGCCCGGAGCTGCTGTCGGCGCAAGAAGAGTATTCGATCGCCCTCAAGACCCAGGGTGCGCTGTCCTTTCCGGGGAGTTCGCCGACCAACGCTGGGGACGGCCTGGTGGCTGCCGCGCGCAGGAAGCTCACGCTGTGGGACGTGCCGGACTCGGAGATCGCGCGCATCGCGAAAGGCGGGGAGCCGACCAAGACGCTCACGCTGTACTCTCCGCTCGCTGGCGTCGTGACGCGCAAAGACGTCGTCGACGGCATGAAGCTCGATGCCGGCGCCATGCCCTACGAGATCGTCGACCTGTCCTCGGTCTGGGTCTTGGCCGATGTTTATGAAAGCGAGCTGCGCTTCGTGAGTCAGAACATGCCCGCCAGCCTCAAGCTCAACGCCTTTCCGAACCGCGAATTCAAGGGCAAGGTGATGTTCATCGATCCGCTGCTCGATCCGCAGACGCGCACGGTCAAGGTGCGGCTCACTTTCCCCAATCCCGACGGTGACCTTCGGCCCGAGATGTTCGGCGAGGTGGTGCTGATCGGAGCGCCGCGTGAGGGCCTGAGTATTCCGATGGATGCAGTGATCGACTCCGGCACGGAGAAGCTGGTGTTCGTGGCAAGCGGGGCCGGAAAGTTTCAGCCACGTACGGTGAAGCTCGGCGAGAGCGACGGCGTGGGGGTGGAGGTACTCAGCGGCTTGACTCTTGGTGAGCGAGTAGTGACGCGGGCGAATTTCTTGGTCGACTCGGAGTCGCGGCTGCGAGCATCGCTCGCCGAAACGTCCAAAGCACGAAGCTCGGTCGAGATCCCTGAGCGCGCACGTGTCCTGCCGGCAACGGCAGAACCCGCACCTCCGAGCCATTAGTTCGGCGCACGATGATTAAGCAAATCATCCGATTCTCGGCCACGAATCGCTACCTGGTGATCGCAGCGACGGTGGTTGCGCTGGTCTTCGCTTGGTGGTCGATGCGGACGATCCCACTCGACGCGCTGCCCGATCTATCCGACACGCAGGTAATCATCTATTCGCGTTGGGATAGGAGCCCCGACATCATCGAAGACCAGGTGACCTATCCGATCACCACCGCGTTGCTCGGCGCGCCCAAGATCAAGGCCATTCGTGGCTTCTCGGACTTTGGCTACAGTTATGTGTACGCCATCTTCGAAGACGGCACGGACATGTATTGGGCGCGAACACGCGTGCTCGAGTACTTGTCGAAGATCACCCAGCAGCTGCCTGCGGGCGTGAAGGTCGAACTCGGTCCGGACGCGTCCAGCGTGGGCTGGGTCTTTCAGTACGCGCTGATCGACAAGAGCGGCAAACACTCGACCGACGAACTGCGCTCGTATCAGGACTGGTTCTTGCGCTACACGGTGCAAAGCGTGCCAGGTGTTTCGGAGGTCGCGACCGTCGGTGGGCAGGTGCGTCAGTACCAAGTGACGGTGAATCCGAACCAGCTAGCGGCCTACAAGTTACCCCTCAACACCGTCATTGACGCCGTGCGCGCCGGAAATAGCGATGTTGGTGGGCGCTTGGTCGAGCTCTCGGGTCGCGAGTACATGGTGCGTGGACGAGGATACGTCAAGAGTATCCATGACATCGAGAACATCGTGTTGCGTGCAGATGGTGGCACCCCGGTACTGATCAAGGACGTTGCCACGGTCGCGCTCGGCCCGGAGATGCGCAGAGGCGTTGCCGACTACAACGGCACGGGCGATGCGGTAGGCGGCATCGTCGTGATGCGAGAGGGCGAGAATGCGCTGGCTGTGATCAGCCGTGTCAAAGCCAAGCTCGCGGACGTGAAGCCTTCGCTACCGAGCGGTGTCGAAATCGTCACGACCTACGACCGCTCGGAGCTGATTGTGCGCGCAATCGATACGGTGAAGCACAAATTGATTGAAGAGGTGATCGTCGTCTCGGTCATCATTTTGATCTTCTTGTGGCACTTTCCATCCTCGATCATTCCAATTGTGACGATCCCGGTGGCCTTGGCGCTGGCGTTCATTCCGATGAAGCTGATGGGTTTGAACGCGAACCTGATGTCGCTCTCCGGTATCGCGATCTCGATTGGTGTATTGGTCGACGGCGCGATTGTCGAGGTCGAGAACGCGTACAACAAGATTTACCATTGGCAGAAAGACGGCAAGAAGGGAGATTTTCACAGCGTGCGCTTGGAAGCGCTGATGGAGGTGGGACCAGGTGTCTTTTTCTCGCTGATGGTGATCGCAGTCGCGTTCATGCCGGTCTTCACCTTGGTCGACCAAGAAGGCCGCTTGTTTCGCCCGCTGGCATTTTCCAAGACGCTCGCCATGGGCATCGCAGCCTTTCTGGCCATCACGCTCGACCCCGCCATGCGTATGTTGTTCGCGCGCATCGATCCGTACCGATTTCGGCCGCGCTTCTTGGCCTATATCGCCACGCAGCTGTTCGTGGGTAAGTACTACTCCGAGGAACGACATCCGGTGAGTCGGCTGCTGCATCGGCTGTACGAGGGTCCGTGTCGCTTCGTCTTGCGTTACCCGAAGGCCACGATCGTGACGGCATTGCTGATTGTAGTGAGCGCCATCCCCTTGTACGCGCGCCTCGGCTCCGAGTTCATGCCGCCCTTGGCCGAGGGCAGTATTTTGTACATGCCATCGGCAGTAGAGCCGGGCATGTCCGTGGCCGTGGCGGAGAAGGTGCTGCAACTGCAGGATAAGATCCTGATGACTTTCCCCGAGGTCGAGCGCGTATTTGGCAAAGCCGGAAGAGCCAATACATCCACTGATCCTGCACCGTTCACGATGATGGAGACGACGGTGCTGCTCAAACCGGAAAGCCAATGGCGCGAGAAGCCACGTTGGTACTCTTCCTGGGCTCCAAAGCCGCTCAAGGCGCTGCTTCGCGGTTTCTGGCGTGACCGTATCGATTCGAGCGAGCTCGAGGACGAGATGAACCGAGCGCTACGGATCCCCGGCATCTCCAACGCCTGGACGATGCCCATCAAGGGACGACTAGACATGCTTTCGACCGGGGTTCGCACACCGGTCGGGATCAAGATCATGGGCGCAGATCTCGGCAGCATCGAACGCATCGCGAAGGAGACCGAGGCGGCGGTGGCGAAGGTTCCAGGCACTCGTAGTGCCTACGCCGAGCGTGTCGCCGGCGGCTATTTTCTCGACTTCGTGCTCAAGCGCGACAAGTTGGCGCGTTACGGCCTGTCGATTGACGATGCCAACACGATGGTGATGACTGCGGTCGGCGGTGATAACCAGAGCATGACTGTCGAAGGCCGCGAGCGCTACGGAATCAACGTGCGCTATGCGCGCGACTATCGCGATGACTTGCAAGCCTTGCGTCGTGTTCTGTTGCCATTGCCCGGCGGACTAGGACAGATCCCGATGGAGGAGATTGCCGACGTGGGGCTTGCGCACGGGCCATCGATGATCAGAGACGAGAACGGGATGTTAGCCGGCTACGTGTACGTCGACTTCGACACAACCAAGATCGACGTCGGGCGTTACGTGCAGCAAGCGAAACTGGCCGTCGCGTCGCAGGTGACCGTCCCAGCCGGCTATCTCATGACCTGGAGCGGGCAATACGAGAGCATGTTGCGCGTGAAGGAGCGGCTCAAGTTGATCCTGCCGCTCACGCTCGTGTTGATTTTTGGGCTTCTGTTCATGAACACGAAATCCGCTTTCAAGGCCAGTGTGGTGATGCTCGCGGTGCCGTTTTCGGCGGTCGGGGCGACATGGCTCTTGTGGCTGCTCGGCTACAACATGTCGATCGCGGTCTGGGTCGGGCTAATCGCGCTGATGGGCCTCGACGCCGAGACAGGCGTTTTCATGTTGCTGTTCTTGGACTTGTCACACGACGAGTTCAGGAAAGCTGGTCGACTCAATACTCCGCAAGATCTGCTGGAGGCGGTCGTGCACGGCGCGGTCAAGCGCGTCAGACCCAAAGCGATGACGGTCTGTGCCGCGATGCTCGGGCTCTTGCCCATCATGTGGTCGACAGGCACTGGCTCCGACCTGATGAAGAGAATCGCGGCGCCCATGGTGGGCGGACTCGTGACCAGCTTCATCATGGAGCTGCTCGTGTACCCGCCGGTCTACTTCCTGTGGAGGAGGCGCCAGATGGCGGCCGTCGCCGCACAGACGTCGAGCATGAAAGAGGTGGTGGAAGCCTCAGCGCAGTGACGCGCGGCGACCGATGACCGTGAGTCGACGCGTAGACGCCCTCCAGGCTCTCTGACCCGGAGGGCGACAATGCACGAGCGCGACGGTTCGTACTACGGCCGAATTGCCACTTTCAAAACACCGTCGCGTTGATGCCCGAAGAGGTCATAAGCCTCCTCGATTTGATCGAGCGAGAACGAGTGGGTGACCAAGGCCTCGAACGGCGCGCGTTTGGCGGCGACGATGTTCATCAGGCGTCGCATCCGCTCCTTGCCGCCCGGACAAAGTGAAGTGACCAGGGTATGATCGCCGAGCCCCGCCGCGAAGGCGTCGAGCGGCAGCGAAAGGTGCCCGGAATAGACGCC
>Ga0302321_100001250_pt1 | contig 21720 bp, 21 predicted proteins | sample Fen_T0_1_FD_202505 | JGI IMG/M metagenome (GOLD analysis project Ga0302321, IMG submission 202505) | Peat permafrost microbial communities from Stordalen Mire near Abisko, Sweden - Fen_T0_1 | ecosystem: Environmental > Terrestrial > Soil > Wetlands > Permafrost | place: Sweden: Abisko...
GTCCGTCGTAGGTAGCCGGAATATCGCCTTTGTAAAGCGTCATATTTTTGATAGCATCGTTATTGAAAACCGAGAAGAAACCCATCATGTGCAAAGCATTATAAATGGTTGCCTCGTCCAACACAATCAGATTTTGATCAATTCCCCCACCCCGCACACTAAAACTGGATGTTCCTTCGCCGGCCGAAACCACTCCGGGAAGCAATTGTACTGCTTTCAGTAAATCCACTTCGCCCATCAGCGCGGGCATTTTCCGAATAGTTGCAATAGAAACCTGCTGTGCACTCATGCGATTGAGGGTAATATTTTCATCCCTACGTTTGGATGTTACCACCACTTCGTTAATCTCATTCGCAGCTGTTTTAATTTCAAAATCTTGCTTAACGGGCTGATTCAATGATATTTTCTTTGATATTGATTCATAACCGACATACGTTACTTCTACCGTATAATCCCCCTTTGGCACGCTGATGGAATAAAATCCGTAACTATTCGTTACCGCACCTCTTTTCAGCTCTTTAATAAAAACCGTGACACCAATCAGTGCCTCTCCGTTTATTTCATCTTTTATGTTACCGCTTAAACTAATCCTGTCCACCGGCATAACGGCAAAAACAGAACTAAGAAATGACAGAAAAACAAAAGATAAAATCACTTTCCGTAAATTCATAATTTATTGTTTATAGTTTATGTTGTGAAAAATATTCTCTATTTGGTTCAATTTTTATCCTGAAATAAATAACAGTACAAAAGTAGTGCTTTCCACACACGCTCATCTATTAAATCCGTTGAATCGACGAAAAAGGGGGACGAACGTGATAAAAATAGTTGTTTATTGCTTAAAATAACTCTGAAATTGTGTTGAAGGTTGACTTTATATTGATAAGAAATCTTAATCCGTCGAACCTACGAGCATCTTTTTTCATAACTTTGCAATCACAATAAAATTGTACTCTGAAATGAATTTCTTGAAACTTAGCCGAAAAATGAAACTTAATTTTTTATCAATATCACTTCTTGCTTTATTACTGACAGCATGTTCGTTGAGCGAAACCAAAAAGGATAATCAGATTGATCCCCGGATTAAAAATGAGATACATGCCCTCAATAAACGGATTGTTGACGGGCTTGTTGAAAACAAAATACAACCTATTTTGCCCGTTTGTAATGAAAGATTGCGGAATAGAAAAGAAGAGATACAACGGTTAATGCAATTGGTAAAAGGAACAATTAAAAAATCCGACTTCAGAATACTGAACGAGTATTATCAGAAAAATGCAGCCAAAAAAGGTATTGCAACCGTAAGTTCGAACAAGGGGAATATCCATGATTATCAAATCCGGTATGACTCCCGCAACAAGGAAATGTATGTGGTAGTGGCTTATTTTGAGGATAGCTTGTATCAAAAAAGTTTCACTTTTTTTTATGGAAAGCATAATAACGAATGGAAACTCACCAACTTGCAGGCAGGTGCTTTGAGAATCATGCACAAGGATGCAGTAGATTGGTATTTGCAGGCCAGATCGGAATACAAAAAGGGTCACCTCATGGATGCAATGTGCCACATTGTATTGGCCACTCAGATATTGAGCCCAGTAAATCACATGTGGCAATACCAAAAAGAAAAAGAGATTCAATCCTTCGAACAAAAAGTAACAAAGGAAACCTACAGCAAATATAATTTTCCACATACGGTAAACTATGTAGAAACAAAACCCGTAATTTACAGAGTGTATTCTCAGGTAATGCCCGAAGGCTGTTTGCCATTGGTTCTCTATACCACTTCTATTGATTTGAAAAATGTGCCCGCATTGGCCGCAGAATGCAAAGCCATGCACCAGAAAATCGGACAATTATTTAAAGGCATTGACAAAAACAACAAAATAATCATCTACAGACCACTGAAACATATTCCTAACGGAACAGATACGGATAATAAATATGTGTTTATGATGAAAAATAAATGATTTGTGATTACATCTCACTTCAAAATCAACACACATTCTTAATATAAATAGCGGTCGAAATCATGAGATTTCGACCGCTATTTATATATACTACTTCCTTCTAAAACTTCTCTTCATAGGTATTTTTCTGGAAAAAAGTCTCTGATGGAACAGTCAAACACTTTTGCTATCTCGTTTAACACAACAAGATTGTATTTAGCACGCTGACGCGGATTCTCTACAGCCCCAATAAAACCTCTGGAGACATCGATTCTACCTGCCAATTCTGCTTGAGAAATACCCTTTTCTTGCCGTATGTCTCTTACTCTATCAATAACAAATTGTTCAATTTTTTTATCCACACCTAAATAGATTTATTTTACACAAAGTAAAAATAATTAATAAAATACTTTGCATATACATGTATATGTATTATCTTTGAAGTCTGAATAGTACACTAAAAGAGTTCTAACGTTATTTCCAACTAATCATAAACATCTAAAACACAGAAATAACATATTGATTTATAAAATTTTAAATAGTCATATTAGTATTACTTCAACTATACATTCATCAATACTAATATGGAAACATTTACATACAGTAAGTAAAAGTTATATATGCATCTTTCGATCTGAACAATTATTTTAATAAAACTGCGTTAGCGACAAAACTTATGGAATATACTTATGAGTTTATTGATGAACATAAAATTATAAAGGTTACTGTTTGGGGAGTGCTAACAACTCACGAAACTGCCTTAATGGGTATAATAGTTAGAGTCAAAGCATATGAAATTGGCTATAAACTATTATTTGACTATAGTAGGCTTACAACTATTCAGATTTCAAGTAGCGCAGCTTATTTTTGGTTTCCAGACCATTACGACAACATAAATATCAAATTACGATATATACCAACAGCAATGCTGATTAGCAAAATAAACTATTCGGCATTCACCTTTTTTGAAAACACATGTTACAACAAAGGCATCAGAATAAAAATATTCAGAGAAAATAAAAGTGCATTAGAATGGCTTAATCAAATATAAAAACAAATTCGCAGTTGCAAATTAATATATTATTAGGTTAATGTGTCCTAAACACACAGTAAAAGTAATATAATTTTGCAAAGAACGTCAATACAAACATAACAAAATCTGCGGAAACTGCCTACAATAAAAGGTTTCAGAACATTTTTATATAAATTTCTACCATTATATCTATCTTAACAGTAAAAATTAATAAAAGTAGATAATAATCGGAATATAATAAATAAGCATTTTCTTAGTTGAAAAAAAAAATATCACGAACGGTCGAAAATCGAAAGGTTTCGACCGTTCGTTTTTTTTATTCCATCGCACCATAAGGAACTAAATGCTCAAATTAAAATTTGTAGAGCTAATCTCTCTGCGTAAAGTTTGGTTATAACTAGCTAAAATTCATTTACAAAAAGTGTTCTTGCGAACCTTATCAAATATGGGTTGTTAGTAAGCATACAAATTCTAATGTCATAAAAATTCGATATATGTTGACAACAACTAAAAAATCGGTTGACAAAACCGACACAAAGAAACAAACAAATCTATTTAAAGACTTCGATCCTGCCGAAGATAAAATACTCAGAATCATCGATAATGATGGTAAGGTTATAAACAAGGAATTAATGCCTGATCTGGATGATGAAACGATCATCCAAGCTTACAAACACATGCTTTATTTTCGAACTGCCGACCAAATGGCTGTTTCTTATCAACGTCAGGGGAGGATGTACACTTTTCCGCCCTGCTTGGGACACGAAGCTATTCATGCCGCATCGGGAATGAATATGAGAGATCAGGACTGGCTTGCACCTGCCTTTCGCGAAGTGGGAATAATGCTTCTGAAAGGTGTAACTATGAAAGAGATATTCCTGTATTATATGGGAAATGAGGAAGGAAGTAATTATAAAAACGCAAATCATGTCCTGCCCATTAGCATCTCCATCGGCTCACAGTTTTTGCATGCCACCGGTATTGGTTACTCCGTAAAATACCAGAAAAAAGATGAGCTTGTCTTCACCTCCATAGGTGATGGTGGTACTTCGGAAGGCGATTTCAGCGAAGCACTCAATTTTGCAGGGATATGGAAAGTCCCTGTCATCTATACCATCCAGAATAATCAATATGCCATTTCAGTACCGGTACGCAATCAAACCAATTCGGTAAATTTGGCCATAAAATCCTACGCTTTCGGTTTACCCGGAATAAAAGTAGACGGTAACGATTTTTTTGCTATGTATGCCATCTACAAAGCAGCTGCCGAATATGCCAAAGCCGGAAATGGTGCGGTATTAATAGAAGCATTAACGTATAGAAAAGGTGCGCACACCACTTCCGACGATCCAACAAAATATCGCACAAAAGAAGAAGAACTAGAATGGGATAAAACAGATCCGATCATCCGATTGAAAAAATACATGGATGAAAAAGGCATCTGGAAAGAGAACGAAGAAGAACTAATTGAAAAATACAAACTGGAGGTTGATAAACAATTTGAAGAAGCCGAAAATATGACTGCTTACAAATTAGAGGATGTTTTTCAACATATGTATGTGGATATGCCGGATGATTTGAAAAGGCAGAAATCGGATTATGAACAATTTCTAACATGGAAGGAAAGCAGAAAATGAGTGTAATGACAATAGTACAAGCCATAAATAATGCATTAGACATTAAGCTTGAAGAAGATAAATCGGTAGTCGTTTTCGGAGAAGATGCCGGAGTGGAAGGTGGTGTTTTCAGAGTAACGGAAGGACTGCAAAAGAAACACGGTGTTGAAAGAGTTTTTGATACACCCATTGCCGAATCGGCCATTGTGGGAACAGGACTTGGAATGGCTTTATCGGGTTTACGACCGGTTGTTGAGCTCCAGTTTGATGGTTTTTCATATCCTGCATTTAATCAGGTCATCTCCAATGTATCGCGTATGCATAACCGTTCACGCAGCATGTACAAAGCCCCCATGGTGATTCGTTTTCCGTACGGAGGCGGTATAAATGCATTGGAGCATCACTCCGAAAGTCCGGAAGCATTGTACTCGCATATTCCCGGATTAAAAGTAGTAGTACCCTCTACCCCACATGATGCCAAAGGTTTGATGATAGCGGCCATTGAAAGCGATGATCCCGTTATCTTCATGGAACCAAAACGAATTTACAGAGCCATAAAACAAGAAGTGTCTGACGATAAATTCTCTATTCCGCTAGGCAAAGCAAAAGTACTGACCGAAGGTACCGACGTAACCGTGGTGGCATTTGGTGCCATGATTCGCGAGTGCCAAAAGGCGATGGTAATGGCTAAAGAAGCAGGTATTTCTGTTGAGTTGATTGACCTGCGAACCATTTATCCCATTGATAAAGAAACAATAGCCGCATCGATTAAAAAGACAGGAAGAGTAGTGATTGTAGCAGAAGCACCCGAGTCGTTCAGCGTGGGTGGCGAACTAATGGCCATTGCCAACGAAGAAGCATTCCTTTATCTGGAAGCTCCACCAAAACGCGTAATGGGCTTCGATACCATAGTGCCATTGGCCAAAGGTGAATCGATGTATATGATAAGTCCTGATCGGATTTTCTATGAAATTGAACGTACTGTCAAATTTTAAATTACAACACCATGAGATATATTTTTAATTTTCCGGATATAGGTGAAGGCCTTGAAGAAGGTACCATCCTCGAATGGCATGTTGTAAAAGGGCAGGCAGTAAAAGCCGGACAGGCTCTTGTGAACATGGAAACCGACAAGATTGTAACCGATATTCCATCTCCCAAAACAGGCACTATCGTTGAGATATTCGGTAGCGTAGGCGAAACAATCAAAGTTGGAAGTCCGTTGGTAGAAATTGAGATTGAAGGCGTATTGGGCGCTGCAGCTGTGGTCGAAACCAAAGAACCGGAAAAAGCAGAACCCAAAGAGGGTGATGAAGAAGAAGGTGCAGGAGTTGTGGGCACTATGGAGCTGGCGGGTAAAAACGCTTATTTGGCAGCAAGCGACGAGGGTTCTTCGAAACCAAAAACGGAAGAAAAATCAATTTCAAAAGTATTAGCTACCCCGCTTGCGCGTGCCATGGCAAAGGACTTGAATATTGATATAAATGCCATTAAAGGCACTGGACCATCGGGAAGGGTAACGAAGGAAGACATTCAAAACCATCAACCAGCGAAACGTGCGGTCGAAGTAAAACAAAAAGCCGAACCGTTTACACCCATTCAACCCGCCGAAGCATATACCTACGAAGCGCTTTCGCAAATCAGAAAAGCCATTGCCAAAAATATGCTGAATTCCAAACAGAGCACAGCACATATGACGCTTTTCGAAGAGGTAGAAATTACCGATTTAATGCGAATTCGGGATAAATTCAAGCACAAGTATGCCGAGAAGGATATCAAACTTACCTATCTTTCTTTCATCGTGAAAGCAACTGTTCATGCGCTTAAAAAGCATCGACAGCTGAACTCACAAATTGATATGGAGAATGACAGAATGATTTTCAAAAACTACTATAATATTGCTATTGCCATTGATACTCCCGAAGGATTGGTAGTTCCGGTTATCAGAAATGCCGATCAACTATCCATCATGCAAATTGCCCATGAAATCATGCTGTTGTCTGACAAAGCCAGAGATAGAAAACTCACTATGGACGACATGAAGGATGGTACATTTACGCTTACTAACTATGGTTCTATAGGCGGTATTTTTGCCACTCCGGTAATCAATTATCCGCAAGCAGGAATATTGGGTATTGGCCGGATAGTGAAGAAACCGGTCATAAAAAATGATCAGGTAGTAGCCGGAAATGTATTGCCACTATCGCTTTCGGTTGATCATCGGATAGTGGACGGAGGCGAAGCATCCCGGTTTGTAAACAGCATTATGGAGTATCTTTCTGATCCAATGCTTTTACTGATGGAATAAAATGGATATCTAATTCACAAATCAAAACAAGAACCATGGAATACGATGTGATAATTATCGGTGCCGGCCCTGCCGGTTATGTTGCTGCCATCAGGGCAGGACAAGTTGGGTTGAAAACCGCCATTGTAGAAAAAAGATACATTGGCGGCATGTGCCTCCAGTGGGGTTGCATCCCCACAAAAGCATTACTCGAAAGCGCAAAGTTATTCGACAAAATAAAACATGCCGACGAGTTTGGCATCGATGGCATCTTTGAACATAACCTCACTTTCAATTGGGAGAAAGTAAAAGCACGATCGAAGAAAATATCGGGTAAGCTTGGGTCGGGCGTAAGTTATCTGCTCAATAAAAACGGAGTAGACATGATCTCCGGCAATGCAGTGATAGGATCGGATCATTCGGTGACTGTTGAGGGAAAGAAAATAAGCGCTAAACACATCATTATTGCCACCGGCTCTAAACCAAAGGCGATGGATAAGAAGTTGGAAAATGCACCCATTGTTGAAGTGGAAAATCTGTTTTCTCTGACTGAAATTCCAAAGAATATTGTGGTTACTGGCAATCATATTTCGTCGGTAGAAATAGCGCAGTTCTTCAAACTCATCGACAAAAAAGTGACGCTCATTGCCAACAGCGATTATTTTATGGTGGGACTGGACGAGCATTTAATCAAGTACGTAACACAGAAACTCAAAACAGAAGGAATTGAGTTGATAGTGGATGCTTATCCCGAGAAATTTGAGAACGGCGAACTTTACATTGGCAATTCAAAAATCAAATGCGATTTGCTGGTCAACTGTAATTCGCGCAAGGCTATTATCCCCGAAAGCGAAACTCCGCTAGAACTTACCGAGCGCGGATTTATAAAGACAAACGATAAATTTGAGACAAATATCGATGGTGTGTATGCTATCGGCGATGTGAGCGGTAAAAGTTTTGTGGCACATATAGCTTCGGCACAGGGAATTCACGTTATAAATACCATCAAGGGCATAAAAAAACGCTTCAACACGTCAAATTATCCAATCAACATGTATACCGTTCCGGAAGTTTCTCAAATCGGGATGACCGAGCAAGAACTAAATAGCAAGGAAATTTCGTTTAAAGTTACGGAGTTTCCCTTATCGGCAAATGCAAAAGCCATGATAGAAGGGAATACCGAGGGATATATACGCATGCTTTCCGATAAAAAATATGGAACCGTTCTCGGCGTTCAGATAGTTGCGGCAAATGCTACCGACATGATTTCCGAAGCAAGTGCATTTATGACGCTTGATGGCACTGTTTACGATGTGGCGAACACGATACATGCTCATCCAACCGTTTCGGAGATATTTATGGAAGCCGGCTTTGATGCTTTCGATAAGGCAATTCATAAGTAGTCATAGAACTCGGAATCAGAGTCAGAGAGCTCAGAATCACTGTCAGAAGTCATAGAATTACTGTCAGAAGCCTTGGAATCACAGTCAGAGAGCTCGGAATTAGTGTCAGAAGTCATGGAATTACTGTCAGGACCCTCCGTATTACTGTCAGAAGCCTTGGAATCGCTGTCAGAAGTCATGGAATTACTGTCAGGACCCTCCGTATTACTGTCAGAAGGCTCGGAATTGCTGTCAGAACGCACGGAATTGCTCATTTGCATGCAAATTTTATTAATCCCGCGTTGAATTTTCTGAGTGCTTCGGGACACCTGATAAACACTGCGGAGACCTATCTGAACAAATAACTAACAAACTGCTTTCAATGACCGATTATAATCTTCCCGATATTCAATTGCTTGAAGATAAAACCAAGCCATTTCTAATTTGGATTCCCGACAAAACCTATATCGTTTTGGGGGCATCCAATCGGGCAGATGAAGCATTGTTTTTAGAAAGAGTGCTTCTGGATGGCATCACCGTGCTCAAAAGGCCGTCGGGTGGACAAACCGTGATGCTTACGCCCGACAACCTGATTATTTCAGTTGTTTACTCCAATCCCAAAGAGCTACAGCCGAAAGATGTTTTTTTGAAAACAAACAGGTTGATTATTTCGGCACTTGAAAAAGCCGGTATACATGATCTTTCGTTGAGAGGGATTTCCGACATTGCCATTGATGGTAAAAAAATTTTGGGCTCATCCATCTACCGCAATAAAGATAGCTTGCTGTATCACGCCGTGCTCAATCTGGCTGAACCGGCATCTACCTTCGAAAAATATTTGAAACACCCTACGAAAGAACCCGATTACCGTCAGGGGCGAAAGCATACCGATTTTGTGACATCGCTCAAAGAAAAAGGATATACGACGGATTATCATCAATTAACAAACCTCATTATGCAAAGTATGGAAGAGGCTTCACTTACTCATCTAGGTAATGGACAAAATAGCATGTAGCTTTTTATAAAAGAATAGAACGCGGATTTAACGGATAAGGCGGATAAAAACGGATGATATTTGAACGGATTTAAGTCATGCAAGCATGACTGATAAGATACTAAGTGATTGAAATCATTTCGACTTGTCGAAATATAAATCCGTTTTTATATCCGCTAGATCAGCGTTTATCCGCGTTCTATTCTTCTATTTATTTTGATTTAATTATAGGACATTATTTCTTTCAAAATACTTCAACGAATGACCCAACCAACAAATAACAACGACATCAAACAACTCCTTGACGACAGAGTATTGCTGTACAATCGACTCGATTTTATCGACTCCGACCCTATTCAAATTCCACGGCGTTTTTCGCGAAAAGAGGATATCGAAATTGCAGGTTTTCTTACCGCCACCATCTCGTGGGGACAGCGCAAAAGCATTATCAACAATGCCAACCGCTTGATGGACATTATGGACAATGCACCCTATGATTTTTTGATGGAAAATTCATTTTCGTCGAACGGGAATGCAGACACAGAAAGGTTGAAACGCTTTGTTCACCGCACCTTCAACGGCAACGACTGTCTTTTCTTTCTCGAATCGTTGAAAAATATCTATACCCATCATGGCGGATTAGAGACTGTTTTTACAGACGGTTATCGAACGACTTTCACTGCATTTGGAGCCTTGCAGCATTTTCGGAATATCTTCTTATCGCTGCCGCATGATACGCATGTTCGCAAACATCTGTCGGATGTATCGGCCAATTCGTCAGCCAAACGACTTAATATGTTCCTCCGTTGGATGATTCGGGAAGATGAAAACGAAGTTGATTTTGGCTTGTGGAAAAATATTCCCACTTCGGCACTGATGCTACCACTCGACGTACACACCGGCGACGTAGCCAGAGCTTACGGTCTACTCAACAGGAAACAAAACGACTGGAAAGCTGTGGAAGAAATTACGGCAGTACTGCGCTCTTTCGATGCCGTAGATCCCATCAAATACGATTTTGCACTCTTCGGGATAGGTGTTTTTGAAGGGAAAGAAACAATATAAATCGGGTTTCGCGAACCAAAGGTCATGACCAAAGGGAATAATTCCAAATCGCGGTCAAATAGTAATTCACGCGATTTGGAAATCGCGAAACCCGGCTGCACATAGTTTAATCAATAATATAAATACGTTAGGATACATTGCGGATAGTCATAAAAATAAAAAAACAGGCTGAACATCATTGTAGAAGTTCAGCCTGCTTTTTTAGATTATCCGATTAAAACTAGAATTCAAATTTCAAGGTTGCACCCAGTTGCATAGGTTTTCCCTGTTGGAAGAACTCGCTACCTGACGCATTAAAATAGAATGCATTGTATTTGGTATTGAATAGATTCTTCACCCAAAATTCCAATCCAAGTCCACCTTTATTCACAGCCACTTTGGCATTTACCTGCGAGTAAAAATCCTGCGCAATGTCATTCGCTTCCGTCCAGTAAATTTTCCCCACACCGATATATTGAACGGTAGCCATCAAATGATCGATAAACGTATTTTTGAAATTATGCTCAAAACCTACACTTGCACTAAGCGTATTTTGCGGAGCATAAGGCACATGATTCCCTTTATAATTCACCTGTGCATACGTAACTTTATGCGTTACCGGATCGGTAATTTTCACAGAGTCGGTGTACGTGGTAAAGCTTGCATTGGCATATCCATAGTTCAAGGCAGCACTGAACCCGGCACCAATATTTGCATCCAGTGACACTTCCACTCCTTTACTAACAGCTGCACCGGCATTTGAAATCTTGCGACCGAACCCTGATGGAACAAATTGCGTAAGTTGCAGATTACTTAAATCGCTATAAAATACAGAAATAGATGTCTTTAAATGATTATCAAACGTCAGACATTGTCCACCAATTTCATAATTCCAGCTGTATTCCGGTTTGTACGAAATGGCGTCCATCACAGCTTGCTTCGTTCTTGCAGCAGGATTCTGAAGTCCTTTGTCAACCAAATCGGCAAACATTTGAACATTGTATCCACCTGCCTTGTACCCGCGCGACACATTGCCATACACAAACTGGCGGTTGCTCCATTCATATTTCAAGGCCACTTTAGGCAATAATTCTGAAAAATGGATGGATAAGTTGTTCTTCAGTGTATCGGCAAATAAATAAGTTGTTGGTCCCATTTTTATGTGCATAGCACTATTCGTATTGTAATCGAGGTCAATTTTTTCGTAATCAACACGCAAACCACCTGTTACAGAAAGTCCATCCACCAAAAAGTTATTGTAAGTGGATTGATGAAAAAGGGCTCCTCCACTTGTTTTTGTATTGTACTGTCCCGGCGTTCTCAGGGTTTGATCGGTAATGGTCATTCCCATTTTAGTGAACGACGGTTGGAGTATGTATTTGATCGCATCACTTTTTAATTCCACCGGTGCATTGTTATCCAACTGTTGAACAAAGCCGGTAGCACCAAAACTCCATTGATAATTATTCGTAGAATTAGACTTTAGAATAATCTCTTCGTTAAACGCATTTTGCTTTTGAGCTTGCTCAATAGTAAAAAATGACATAGTAGTGAAGTCATTATCCATTTTCATCTCATCCTTGAAATACTGGTGAGAAGAAATAGAACTCAATGTCCAGTTTGATGTTTTATATTGCAAAAACAAACTATTGGTAAGCATATTACGCTTATAAGAACCCGGGTCATTGAAGTCCGGTTGCGCTGTAACTCCCGTTGTTCGGCTATACGCACCATAAGGGAATGCATCCTGACTAACATAATCGAAATTCGTAGAATATTGCGCTTTGAAACTTGGACTAATATTCCAGTCAAGTTTCACTCTACCACCGGCCGAAGTACTTGCATCAGCCGATTGGTTCGTAAATTTATTCGTAAAAAAACCGTCATCATGGTTATAGTAGCCACTTATAGCATATCCAAAATTATCGCCCAACTTGCCATAATGCGCCAGTTTTTCACCCACCAAACCATAGTTTCCCACATTTACTGAGAGTTTTGTTCCCTGATAATTCAAGGGTGAAAGCGTGTAAATATTCACAATTCCACCTTCGGCATTGCGCCCATAAAGCGTTCCCTGTGCACCACGCAGCACTTCAATTTGCCTGATGTCATAGAAGTCAAAATCGAAAGTTGATTTATCGAAATAAGGCACATTATCCACGTACAATGCCATAGATTGCCCGCTATTTCGAGATCCGATTCCACGAATGTACGAGGTAGTGGACATGGAAGAACCGTAGTTGGGAATAAAAAAGTTAGGCACCTGCCCACTTAAATCTCTGATAGAAGTGATTTGTGTTGCTGCAATTTTTCCAGCACTAAGTGTGGTTGAGGAGAGCGGTGTTTGCTGAGGTGAGGTTTCTTTCAGTGAACTCACAATTACTTCTTCCAATTGAACCATTTTGGTTGAATCTGCTTGCTGTTGAGCCATTAATGTGGAGCAAAACACTGCAAATACAATTATAAAAAATTGTTTTCTCATTTTTTTGTATCTAAATATTGAATAGGTTTGATTTACGCTATTGGAAATAACGTAAAAATTCGCTGATAGAACTTTTGTTTACAGCAGATTAAAATAATCGGGGAATTATATTTTTATACAATAAAAAAGGGAGGAGGACGAGAAAACTGAACATACGACAGACTGCCAGACAGTTGGAAGTACGGTTCTAAAAACGAAGTAGTTGCTTCTATTGAACAATAGACGGGTGGAGCCACATCAACCACTACAGGCTGCTCCACAAACATAAAATCTCTTGAACTCACCGAATAGGTAGAAGACTGAACCCGTTCAATGCTTGCTGACTGAACAACAGTGGTATTTATAGCTGCCGTATTACTTTGAGTGGTAGGGTTCGAAACAAAAAGGCATAGCAAGTACCCTATCACCATGAGAACCTCAGGGATAAAAGTAGCCAACAAACCTGTTTGAAACATGAACATAAGAAACAATTATGAATTGTTAATTAAAAAAAGAGCCTCTCATGGGACTCGAACCCGCGACCTATTCATTACGAATGAATTGCTCTACCAACTGAGCTAAAGAGGCCAAAACATTTAGGATTTGTATATTTACTAATCCTAAATTCAAAATTGCATACAAATATACATCTTTTTAGGCTTCTGAAATGATATATCAGGCAAAAATGCATATTTATTTTCTTCTATTTTTCAAATTCAAAATCGTACTTTTGCATTAATTCAATAAACCAACCAACAGATTGGCACAATTAGCACAATAAAAATCATGTCCGACACTTATAAAACCATCATTGCTCCCACCGAAGGAATTTACAAAGAAAAAGGCAGTAAATTTCTGTCGTTTGCCATCCCGGTGAGCAGTGCTGACGAAGTGAAAGAAATAGTAAAAAACTATCGAAAAGAATATTACGATTCTCGCCACGTTTGCTACGCATATATGCTTGGTGCTGACCGAAAAGAATTTCGTGCCAATGATGATGGCGAACCATCGGGTACTGCCGGACGACCCATATTAGGACAAATAAATTCCCGAGAGTTGACCAACATTCTCGTCATCGTCGTTCGCTATTTTGGAGGCATTCTGCTTGGAACCGGCGGACTGGTGGTTGCTTACAAAGAAGCCACTACCGACGCACTTGATCAGGCTGAAGTCATTGAAAAAACGGTCGACGAAACCATCTCCATTGTTTTTGACTATGTACTTATGAACGAAGTTATGCGTATCATCAAAGACACCAATGCCCAAATTTCGAGTCAAAATTTCGAAGATCAATGCGCGATGCAACTATCCATCCGAAAACAAGATGCCGTTCTATTATCCTCCAAACTCGATAAATTATACGGTTTGCACATAAAAGAATAAATCAAAGATAGCAAATCGACGCCATGTACATCGGCATAAAAACAGATTACTTCGCATTTAGTTCAAAAAAAAATTCAGAAAACACCATTTATCCAAAAACAAACCGAATTCTCCTGTTTCATTATTGCGAAAAAATCTCTATCTTTGTACACAGAAATGGAAACGAGAAACTTTAAATATTTTTTCGAACAAAGCAACTCACAGACAATAAGTTGTACTGATAAGTTGCCCCTAAGAAATGCGAAAACCAATATGAATCTGTGAAAGGTTTGTGTTGGTTTTTTTTATAACAAGACCAGCCCTAACTTCTAAATTGGAACAAGGGAAAGTAAATCAGTTTATTTCAGCGTTCAAAATATAAGTACAAACTAACAAAAGCCCATTGGAGCTTGTCCGTCAACTGACGGAGATTTGGTGTCATATTATGAAAAACAACAGTTTAGTATCAATTTCCGATTATAGCAAAGAAGAAATTCTGGCCATTCTCGATTCGGCAGCCGACTTTGAAGCCAATCCGAACCGAAAAACCCTGGATGGAAAAGTGATTGCCACCCTGTTTTTCGAACCTTCTACCCGCACGCGTTTAAGCTTCGAAACGGCAGTTGTTCGCCTCGGCGGTTCCATTATCGGATTTTCGGACGCTGCCACCAGTAGCTCATCCAAGGGTGAAACGCTGAACGACACCATACTCATGGTAAGTTGTTATGCTGATGCTATTGTAATGCGTCATCCCCTCGAAGGTGCAGCCCGTTTTGCTTCAGAAGTAGCTCCCGTGCCTATTATCAACGCAGGCGACGGCTCTAATCAGCACCCATCACAGACTTTGTTGGACCTTTATTCCATTCTGAAAACACAAGGCACACTTGAAAACCTTACTATTTGCCTTGTTGGCGACTTAAAGTATGGCCGTACAGTGCATTCGCTGATTATGGCCATGTCGCATTTTCATCCTACTTTCAAATTTATCGCTCCTGATGAGTTGAAAATGCCGGACGAATACAAGGTTTTTTGTGATAAAAACGATATTGCGTATACTGAAGTAAATGAATTGACTGATAATTTCAACGATTCGGATATTTTATATATGACCCGTGTACAGAAGGAACGTTTTCAGGATTTGATGGAATACGAGCGCGTTAAAAACGTATATACTCTTAAAAATGAAATGCTTGCTAATTCAAAACCAAACTTACGCATTCTTCATCCACTACCACGGGTAAGTGAAATTGACCCCGATGTAGATAGCAATGAAAAAGCATATTATTTCCGACAAGCACAAAATGGATTGTATGTGAGACAGGCGATAGTGAGTAAAGTATTGAATCAGAAGTAAAAGATAAGTAATACGTATTTTATGGAAAAAGAATTAAAGGTTGCAGCACTCCGCAACGGAACAGTGATTGATCATATTCCGGCTGATAAATTATATCAGGTAGTATCTATTTTGCATTTAGATACTTGCGAACATCAAATAACTATTGGAAACAATCTGGATAGTGCCAAAGTAGGCAAAAAAGGAATTATAAAAATTTCGGACAGAGCATTTGAAGAAGATGAAACAAACAAAATAGCGTTGATTGCTCCGAATGCCAAAATCAATATTATCCGTGATTATCTGGTTGTTGAAAAACGACCATTGACGCTTCCTGCTGAAATTAAAGAAATAGTACAGTGCGCAAATCCTAACTGTATCACTAACAATCAACCTGTTACAACTCGCTTTCACGTTCAACTTCACGATGGGGAGATAATGCTTAAATGTCATTATTGCGAACGGGAAGTACAACGCGACAAAGTAAAGATAAAATAATGGAAGAAGACAATAAACACAGCCATGTTTCATGGAAACCGGGAACATTAATATATCCCTTGCCAGCAGTACTGATATCGTGCGGCAACAATCCGGACAACTATAATCTTCTGACAATTAGTTGGGTGGGGACAATTTGTACCAATCCTCCCATGTGCTATATCTCAGTGCGCCCTGAGCGACACTCGTACAAAATCATAAAAGAAACCGGCGAATTCGTCATCAACCTCACCAATGAGGATATGGCTTATGCAACCGATTGGTGTGGGGTGAAAAGCGGAAAAGACTTCAATAAATTTGAAGAAATGAAACTTACTCCGGTAAAAGGAGAATTAGTAAATGCACCTATCGTCAAAGAATCACCACTTTGCATTGAGTGCAGAGTAAAAGAAATTATCCCGCTTGGCTCACACGACATGTTCATTGCAGAAGTCATAAACGTACAAGCTGACACTAAATATATTGATCCAAAAACAGATACGTTCAACCTTGGAGCTGCAAAACTAATTGCCTATTCACACGGTCATTATTACAAACTGGGCGAAGAGATTGGAAAATTCGGTTGGACGGTGCAGAAAAAGAAAAAATGAGACACGAAATAGACCTATCAACATGGAAACGCCGCGAGCATTTCGAAGTTTTTAAAAACTTCGACGAACCGCTTTTTGGCATCACCGTAAAAGTTGAATGTTCGGCTGCTTATAAAAAAGCAAAGGAATTAGGCTATTCGTTTTCAAACTATTACTTATATTTGTCGCTGAAAGTAGCCAACGAAATTGAAGAATTTCGTTATCGGATTGAAGACGACAAAGTGTATTGCTACGACAGCGTAGGAGCCGGTCCAACCATTTTTCGTGAAGATGAAACATACGGTTGCGGTTACATGGATTATTACGAGGATATTGAGCAATACATGCGCTTAGCCGAGCTGGAAGTAGCCCGCGTAAAAGCAGAACGAGGATTGAAATTTCAACCCTCAGGCGAAAACATCATTCATTATTCAACGCTTCCATGGGCTGATTTCACAGCAGTAAACCATGCCCGACGACTGGACATTGGACGAAGTATTCCAAAAATAACATTTGGAAAACTAACCCGTGAAGGTGAGAAAATGTGGTTACCTGTAGATATTCATGCAAATCATGCTGTTATGGACGGTTTTCACGTTGGAAAATTCGTTGAACGTTTTCAGGAATTGCTAAATTAGCGGTAAGCAGTAAAATTAAAAAAATAAATAAACTAAATAATAATTTCGTCTATTGCCTAAAGACACGCGACTTTAGACCATAGATTTTAGACCAAAAAAGATGAAAAGAGACCAGGTAATTTTTGACATCATTGCACGCGAGAAACAGCGTCAGTTGAAAGGAATTGAATTGATTGCTTCAGAAAACTTTGTAAGCGAACAAGTTATGGAAGCTATGGGTTCCGTACTAACAAATAAATATGCCGAAGGATACCCTGGCAAACGCTATTATGGCGGTTGCGAAGTGGTGGACGAAAGCGAGCAAATTGCTATCGACCGCTTGAAAGAAATCTTCGGTGCCGAATGGGCAAACGTACAACCTCACTCGGGTGCACAAGCTAATGCTGCTGTATTTTTGGCTTGTATGAATGCTGGTGATAAATTCTTAGGATTGAACCTGTCACACGGTGGTCACTTATCACACGGTTCGTTGGTAAACAGCTCGGGTATTCTTTACAAACCATGCGAATACAACGTGGACGAAAAAACCGGACTTGTTGACTACGAACAAATGGAAGAAGTTGCTATCCGCGAACAACCAAAAGTTATTGTTGGTGGTGGCTCGGCTTATTCACGTGAATGGGACTACAAACGCATGCGCGAAATCGCTGACAAAGTTGGTGCTTTGTTGATGATTGATATGGCTCACCCTGCAGGTTTAATTGCTGCCGGACTGCTTGAAAATCCTTTGAAATGGGCTCACATCGTAACTTCGACAACTCACAAAACACTTCGCGGACCTCGTGGTGGTATCATTTTATTAGGAAAAGATTTTCCTAATCCTTGGGGTAAAACAACTCCAAAAGGCGAAATTAAAATGATGTCTGCCCTACTCGACTCAGCTGTTTTCCCGGGAATTCAAGGTGGTCCGTTGGAACACGTAATTGCTGCTAAAGCTGTTTCGTTTGGTGAGTGTCTTCAACCTGAATACAAAGTCTATCAGGCACAAGTGAAGAAAAATGCTGCTGCTTTGGCAAATGCATTGATCGCACGTGGCTTTACGATTATCTCAGGCGGAACAGATAATCACTCTATGTTGGTTGACCTACGTTCTAAATTTCCTGAATTGACTGGAAAAGTTGCAGAAAAAGTATTGGTTGAAGCTGATATTACCGTGAACAAAAACATGGTTCCTTTCGATAGCCGTTCTGCTTTCCAAACTTCAGGTATCCGTCTTGGAACTCCTGCTATCACAACCCGTGGTGCAAAAGAAGATTTGATGGTGGAAATTGCAGAAATGATTGAAACAGTACTTTCAAACGTTGAAAAAGAAGAAGTTATCAAATCGGTAAAAGAAAGAGTGAACAAAACAATGGAAAAGTTCCCTTTGTTTGCAGACTAACTAATCAGCAGTAAGAAGTAAGCAGTAAGTTGACAAACAGCTTACTGCTTACAGTTTACTGCTCACTGCTAAAATTCGAATCTATGACAGAACACATCTTTGAACTTTCCGAACATACTGACACCACAGTTTTTTACGGCGTAAACAATTCCAACATTCAATTGTTGAAGAATCTACACCCCAATCTGCGTTTAATTGCTCGTGGGCATGTTGTAAAAATATCGGGAAGCGAAGATGAAAGCATTCGATTAATTGAAAATCTACAAAGAATAGAACGTTTTTGCCTTGATAACAATGCATTAAGCGAAGAAAATATTATTGAGTTGGTAAAAGGGAATGCCCCCGACGAAATCAAATTTGAGAATCTGATTCTACACGGTGTAAATGGCAAATCCATTATGGCTCGTACAGCCAACCAACAAAAGTTAGTCAAAGATTTTGACACCAACGATTTACTTTTTGCCATTGGACCGGCCGGTTCGGGTAAAACATATACAGCCATTGCGTTGGCGGTGCGTTCTTTGAAAAACCGCGAAATTAAAAAGATTATCCTCAGTCGTCCGGCTGTGGAGGCAGGCGAAAAGCTCGGTTTCCTTCCCGGCGATATGAAAGAGAAAATTGACCCATACCTGCAACCGCTCTACGACGCTTTGCAGGACATGATTACCCCGCTGAAACTGAAAGAATACTTGGAAAATGGCACTATTCAGATTGCTCCACTGGCCTTTATGCGTGGACGAACACTGAGCGATGCCATCGTTATTCTCGACGAAGCACAAAATACGACTACCATGCAAATAAAAATGTTCCTGACTCGCATGGGGTTGAACGCAAAAATGATTGTAACGGGCGACATGACGCAAATAGACTTGCCATATGCCCAAAAATCCGGATTAATTGACGCTTTGGAAGTGCTGAAGAATGTGAAGGGAATAGCCAAAGTAGAATTTGATGTAAAAGACATTGTACGCCACAAACTCGTTCAACGAATTGTAGAAGCATATGAGAAAAGGGCACCCCTAGCCCCTAAAGGGGGAAAAGAGAGTGAGGAGAAAGAGGTTTTAATTTTAAAGAAATAGCTTCCAAACAACCGCTTGGAACGGTTGTTCGGTTTATATAGTATAATTCAAATTAATCAGGTATCAATACGAACATTGGTTGGTTGCTATAGAATAAACCATGAAACGACGCAAAATATATTATATTCCGGGCATGATTAGCCTAATACTTTTACCTATTTTGTGCGTTTGGTATTTGAATGAACATAAAAACATTCAAAGATGTATAGAAGTTACTTATGCAAGTAAATATGATCCAAAAGATGTCACTCCCATTAAATTAGACACTTCAATACTTTCCCAACCAAGTGAAATACGGCATTATCATAACTTTTATTTAACTGGAGATTTAAAATTTGATTCAATTCAAGAGCTAAAATTCAGATTTAATGCCAAACAAATTATAGAAACTAATGATACATTGAATGGCATTCATGTTATTTTTGGTGACAATATAAATTATAACTTATATATAAAAACGATAGACTTTTTTTATAGAAATATGAAGACATATAACTCTACGAAGATATTTTACAATTACAATACTAATTTACTATTGTTTGAAAATCATATATGGTTCTTAAATAAACGACATCAAAAACCAAAAAAGTCAGATTTTGAATGTCAAATACAATGTCTTACTGTAGATTACAAACCAAACTTTAACGAACAATTACAAGATTGGATTAATAATCTGAAAATCAGTATTAAACTTTGGCCATTCTTTCTCGTTTTCATTGGATTCTCAATAATATCAATACGTTATATAAAAAACAAACAAACTCAACAATATGAACGCTTTAACTAAAACAGATTTCCATTTTGATGGACAAACAAATGTGTATCACGGCAAAGTTCGTGATGTATATACAGTAAAAAACGACTTGCTGGTAATGGTTGCCACCGACCGTATTTCGGCATTCGATGTGGTTTTACCAAAAGGAATTCCTTATAAAGGACAAATGTTGAACCAAATTGCTGCTAAGTTTTTGGATGCAACGGCTGACATTGTCCCAAACTGGAAGCTGGCTAGTCCGGATCCAATGGTAACAGTAGGTCTGCGTTGCGAAGGATACCCCGTAGAAATGATTGTACGCGGTTATTTGTGCGGAAGTGCATGGAGAACTTACAAAAGTGGCGTACGTGAAATTTGCGGCGTAAAAATACCCGATGGCATGCGCGAAAACCAACGTTTTCCACAACCCATCATTACCCCTACTACCAAAGCAGAATTGGGTCGTCACGACGAAGACATCACCCGCGAAGAAATTCTAAGCCAGGGCTTGGTATCGGTAGAAGAATATGAGGCTTTGGAAAAATACACCATGGCACTTTTCTTGCGTGGAACTGAAATGGCTGCTGCTCGTGGCTTAATTTTGGTGGATACAAAATATGAATTTGGACGTCGCGATGGAAAAATCTATTTGATAGACGAAATTCATACTCCGGACTCTTCTCGCTATTTTTATGCCGACAGCTATCAGGAACTTTTTGATAGAGGCGAAGCGCAAAAACAACTATCAAAAGAATTTGTACGCGAATGGCTAATGGAAAATGGTTTCCAGGGTAAAGACGGACAACAAGTGCCAGAAATGACACCTGAAGTTGTAGCCGGCATCAGCGAACGCTACATCGAATTATTCGAAAATATCAGCGGCGAAGCCTTTGATAAAGCCGATATAGCCGACATTACAGCACGTATTGAAAAAAATGTTGTAGAATATTTGAAAACAGTTTAATGTATTTTCAATGGACAATTTATTGATTTACAATTGCATCATTCTACGGACAGTGCAATTGTAAATTATAAATACATAAATAGCAACTAAAATAAGGTTTTGCTATTTGGTAGTTCCGGAAAAAGCCGTATCTTTGCACCGTCTTAAGAAAAAAGACACACTCTGGAGAGATGGCAGAGTGATCGATTGCAGCGGTCTTGAAAACCGCCGTACTGCAAGGTACCGGGGGTTTGAATCCCTCTCTCTCCGCCAAAAAGATTTCAAAAATCAGTAAAAGCCCGTAAAATCAATGATTTACGGGCTTTTTCATTTTTGGATATATCCAAAATATTCAGAAAATATCAAACTTTAGGAGACCTATTCGGGTACCCGAAGATTT
>Ga0302321_100001252_pt1 | contig 21716 bp, 16 predicted proteins | sample Fen_T0_1_FD_202505 | JGI IMG/M metagenome (GOLD analysis project Ga0302321, IMG submission 202505) | Peat permafrost microbial communities from Stordalen Mire near Abisko, Sweden - Fen_T0_1 | ecosystem: Environmental > Terrestrial > Soil > Wetlands > Permafrost | place: Sweden: Abisko...
CACCCATCACCCTGCCCAACGTCGGAGAAGTCGGCGTCCAGCTCACCGCCACCATCACCTTCACCCAGAAGAACATCCCCGCCACCTGGCAGATCGACGACTTCGAGGTCGACCCCTGGAAGAGCCTGTGAGGTGCCTGGCGCACCGCCGCGGTGCCGCCTGGAGCGCGCCTTTCCCGTGGCGCCGCGACGTTGCGACGTCGCGGTGACGACCGGCAGCACGGGCGCCGGCACCGCGGGCGTCGACGCGCGGACGGGGGCGGACCTCGACGACGAAACCGACATGGTCGTCCACGGTTAGCCAATGTCAGATGTCGGTGCGAGGTACCCGCCGACCGCGGGCGGGTGCCTGCGCAACGAGTCGGCGGTGCCGTCCGCGCCCGCCTCGCCGCGTCGCACAGCGGTACGGGCCGCGATCGCCGCGGTCGGGGCACTGATCCCTATACCGTCCTTTTGCCCACAGCCATGCTCCGCTCTCCGCTACTCTCCGGTGTCCGTCGCCGTCTCGTGGAGAGTCTCACCGTGGTGTTCACTCACGTACCGTCACCGAACAGGCGCGCACGGGGAGTCGGCTCGCTCTACGGGGTCGCGGTCTCGGTAGTTCTCGGCAGCCTCGTCCTGGCCGGGTGCTCCACGGGCGACGACCAGACGCAGCCGTTGACGCTGCAGGCGCAGTCACCGACCGATGAGACCCCGACCGGCGACCCGGCGGCGTCCGACACCGCGTCGCCCTCACCCGAGGCGTCCGACGGCCTGGACCCCACCGACAGCCCGACCGCTCCCACGGCCAGACCGAGCCCGCACAAGAAGCCCCGGCACACGACCCCCGCGCCGACCGCGACGCCCGTCCGGACGGTCAAGGTCACCAAGACCGTTCCCGCCTCGACCGGCGTCCCGACGCCGTCGCCCACGGGTCCGGACCTGAAGACCGTCGTCGCGGCCGAGAGCACCGCCCTGAAGGCGGCGACGGCGGTGCACGTCGCGGGCACGGTCGTAATCAAGGGCGAGAAGTTCGACGTCGATCTCCACCTGGGTACGGACGGCGAGGGCACCCTGACCTCCCCGGACGGCGTGATCCGGGTGCGCCGGGTGGGGACGAAGGTCTTCCTCAACGTCGACGGCGCCTTCTTCACGCTCAACAAGCACCCCGAGCTGGCCGTCCCCTACCAGGACAAGTGGATGCCGATCGATCCCGGTGACCCGGCCCACGCCGTCCTCCTCAAGCTCACCCAGGTCGCCACCTGGACCACGCTGATGGCGGGTGCACCGGTCAGCAAGGCTGCGGCGGGGTCGCCGGTGGGTGGCACCGAGACCGTCGCGCTGACCGGTGGCACCGGCGACAAGGGGACGACCGTGCTGGTCCCGGCCAAGGGCGATGCGCTGCCGCTGCTGGCCCGGTCCACGGACAAGGTCGACCAGATCGCCTTCGACACCTGGAACGCGGCACCGGCCGCCGTCCAGGCGCCGACGGCCCTCAAGGACGAGCCGGCCGACACGGTCGTCGACATCCCGGCCTTCGCCACGGAGACGGCTGCGGCCTTCGCCAAGCTCTGGGTGACCACCCCCACCGAGGGACTCTGACCCCTCCGACCACGCTCGGGTCCACGCCACCGGCTAGCCGGCGGCGCCCCCCTCGGGAGCGTCGTCGTCACCGGCCGGGGTGGCCTCCGGGGACGGGTCGACCGGCCGGCCGGAAGCCGCGCCGGTGGACTCCCGTCCGCCGGCGCGGCGCCGGATGTCCTCCAGGCCGGCGCGCAGGGCCGTCCAGACGGACGCGAGGCCGGCCGCGGCGGGCCGGTCGCCGAGGATCGTGTCCGGCGGGCCGGCGTCAGGGCCGAGCGCCTTCGCGGCAGCCCGGGCCAACGTGACCAGCTCCGGGTCGGAGGTCTCGAGGATCAGATGGTCACCGGCGACACGCAGGACCATCTGACGCCGTCCCGCCTCTTCGGGCGGTTCGTCGTCGGTTCCGGCGATGTCGACGTCGTGCAGGGCCCGGCGCGCGCGGTCCAGGTCGATGCCGGCGTCGATCAGGGCCCGGGCTGCGGCGCTCCGCGGGTCGCCCAGGGCGGCCAGCAGCAGATGGTGGGACCCGACCGGCCGGCCTGCGGCGATCCGAACGGCGGCGTTGAGGCTGTTGTCGGCGGCCGGGGTGATGCGCAGGTCCTCAGCCCGTCCCCAGCCGGCCCCGGTGCCCCAGCCGCCCTTGCGCACCCATCGCAGTGAGGCCGAGGAATCCGGCGCGGGCACGACGTCGATCACTGCTTGCCGGACGCGGGCCAGGTCACCGGCCCGCGCCGCGATGATCTGGGCACCGACGCTGTCGGGGTCGCGCAGCATGCCGAGCAGCACATGTTCCGTGCCGATGTAGTTGTGACCCAGGCCGAGGGCCTCCCGGAGCGCGTGCTCGAGCACCTTCTTGGACCGTGGCGTGAACGGGAGGTGCCCTTCGGGGGCCTTCGGGCTCACCGGGACCTGCTGGGCCACCTGCTCGCGGGCCGGCGCCGGCTCCAGACCGAACGACAGCAGGACCTGTCCGCCGATGCTGTCCGGCTGGCCGAGAAGACCCAGCAGCAGATGCTCGGTGCCGATGTGGTTGTGCCGCAGGGTTCGGGCCTCCTGCTGGGCCAGCACGACGACGTGGCGGGCCCGCTGCGTGAACCTGTCGAACATACCCATAACGATCTACTCATGCGCCAACCCGGTCAATACGCCGCGACGAACGGGAGCGCTGCGGGACGCCTGTGCCGATGGTGATCAGCCGGTCGGCGATCGAGCCGGAGAAGAATCTGAGCCCCCCGGCTGAACGCGTACAGCGTGTACAGCTCCCCCACGTCGTGCGTGATCCGCCGGGGGGACTACCCCGCCAGCGCCGCCGGGGGTGTAGAGGTCCGGGCCGCCGTCGACGTGGAGCAGGGCCCGCACCGGGCGGCGCGTTCCACCGCTGCGCCCGTCTGTGCCGCCACCCGTGTGACCCCGCCCAGGTTGTGGGCTCAGCTCGAGGGCACCGGTCCCGCGCCCTTGTCGGAACCTGGATCAGGGCGAATAGGTCGTCGTGCAGACCGTGCCGTTGAGGGTGAACGAGGCCGGTGGCGGGTTGGCGCCGGTCTGGTTGCCCACGAAGCCGAAGCTGACCGAGTTCGCGCCGCCGGCGGCGAGGGTGGCGTTGTTGCTCGGCGGGGTCACGATGACGTTCTGGCCGTTGACCGTGAAGGTGGCGTTCCAGGTGCTGCCGGACACCGACTCGCTGCTCGCCGGGAACGCGAACGCGAGCGTCCAGCCGGTGACCGGCGTGGGGCCGGTGTTCGTGACGCCGATGTTGGCGACGAACCCGCTGCCCCAGCCCCCGGTCACGTCGTAGGTGACCGCACACGTACTGGTCGTCGGCGTCCCGGTGGTGAAGGTGAGCGGCTGCGAGGGCAGGGACAGGTAGCCCTTCTGGTCGGTGGCGAGGACGTTCACGGTGTACGCGGTGCCGGGGGTCAGGTTCCGGGCCGTGAACGATGTCGCGGTCGAGTCGCCCAGCAGCACGCTGTTGGTGCCGAACTGCTGGTACACCGCGTAGCGGGTGACGGGGCCACCGGTGGAGGGCTGCCAGGAGATCGTGGCGCTGTTCGCCGTGACGGCGCTGACGGACGGCTTGGCGGGGGCGGTCAGCGCCGTGCTGACGGGGTTGGTCGCCGACGGGCCGAGCTTGAGCGTCACGACGGAGTACGGCGGGATCACCTGGGAGCGTGCGGTGCCCTGCTGTGCCGTCGTGATCCGGGTCGATCGGGAGGCGAAGGTGTGGACGGTCGGAGCGGCCTCGCCGGGCGCCCAGCCGTCGTAGCTGAGGTTCACCGTGTGCGCGGTCGTGGGGTCCTGGTTGACCAGTTCCACGGAGAGGCCGCCGCCCGCGTTGCGGGCCGCGTGGACGGACACCAGCTGGTTGTCCGATCCGGCCCGCACCAGCACGTCCCCGGGTTTGGCGACCATGCTGAGCATCTGGAGTGCGTAGTACGGCGGGAAGGGCGTGTTCAGCGGCGGCTCGCAGACCTTGTCGCCGTTGCAGTTGCCGCTGGAGAGCAGGCCTCCGTCGCCGTAGGACGTCGCCCCGTCGGGCGCGGTGGTGACGCCGTTGTCCGGCTGGCCGTTACGGGTGTCCCAGTAGTCGACGTTGAAGACGCCGTTCTCGAGCGCCGTGAAGTAGACGTCGGCGGTGAACAGTCCGCCCACCTGGGTGTCGGACTGGTAGTTGGACGCCGTCTCGGTCACCGCTATGCCGATGCTCGACGCGCCGGGACCGGCATAGTGGTCGATCTTCTGGCGCAGCTGCGCAAGTTCCCCGGGCAGCAGCTTGATCTGCTGGAGCACGTCCGCGGCCGTCGTGTGGTTCGGGTAGTAGTGCAGGTTGACGAAGTCGATGGACGGACCGGCGATCGACAGCACCGTCCGGTTCCAGTCCCCGGGGTCGGCGGAACCCACCACCCCGTCGGGCCAGTTGCCCGGATCGGTGACGACGGCACCGATCTTGACGCTGGGGTCGACGGCCTTCATGGCTTTCGCGTACTGGACGACGAGGTTCGCGTAGGTGGTCGCGCTCTTGCTGTCGTGGTTGTCGAGTTCCCAGTTCGCGCCGTAGTAGCCGTTGCCGTAGAGCTCGTTGCCGATCTCCCAGTACTTGACCCCGTACTTCTTGGTGACGTTGGCGTACCTGACCCAGTCCGCGGCCTCCTGCGGCGTCCCCGAGCCGTAGTTGGCGATCAGGATGGCCTGGGCTCCGATCGCCTGGGTCGTGTGCATGAAGGAGTCGAAGTCCGTCCCCGGGGCGACGTACCCGCCACCGGAGACGGTGTGCGTCTGCCAGTGGTACCCGTCCCCGTAGGAACCACCCGGGTAGCGCATCATCCGGACACCCGCCTTGCCGAGCAGGTCGACGGACGCCGCGGTGTTCATGTTGGTGTCCCACACCGCCTGGTTCAGCCCGTACGCGGTGTCGGGCACGGCACCCAGACCCTCGCGCGCGTTGACCGTGACGTTGACCGCCCCGGCCACCGGCTCCGCGGCGCGGGCGGCGACGACCGGGGTGAGGCCCGCGGCCGCCAGCGCTGCGGCGAGCACAGCCACCAGCCACCCACGTCGATGTCCGTCTCGAGACCCTGGCAGGGACATGGCGGGCTCGCTTTCGTCACGTGGCCGATCGACCGCGGTTGCTGTCCTCGCGGAGCTGGTGGGGAGGTTCCGACGACGAGGAGCCCTCGCCGACCGGATCGACGGCCGTGACATTTGTCCCGAATGGTGACCATGTCAATCGAGGCCTCCGGCCGGATCGGCCGGGCTGCGTCACCGATCCCGGCGCTGACCTGGGCGGAGGCTGGCGACGTGTCCCTGCGGCGGTGCACGTCGGAAGCACCCCGCCATGAAACGTTGTGCACGGTCACATCGCACCGGCCGGCGGTCCGGGGCGGTGGTCACCCCGCCGAGCCCGGCACCACGACGTCGACGGGGAGCGGATCAGAACCGCTCGAACTGGGGAACCTCCTGCGCACGGTCCTTGCCCGCCGGCCGCAGCGGGGGCAGCACGGACGTGCTCGAGGACCGGTGCCCGCCGGCACGTGGTAGATCGCCGCGGGCTGCCACCGCCGGACCGGGGTCGCGCGGGAGCGCCGTGCCGGACCCGGCAGCTCCGAGATCGAAGAAGCGCATCAGCTGCTGCAGGGCAGCGGTCTGGCTCATCATCTCCTCGGCGGTGGCGGCGAGCTGCTCGCTGGAGGAGGCGTTCTGCTGGGTGATCTGATTCATGTGGGTCATCGCCCGGTTGACCTGGACGACCCCTGCGGTCTGCTCGGAGGAGGCGGCGGCGATCTCCTGGACGAGGTCCGACGTCCGCCCGATCGAGGGCACGATCTCGCCGAGAAGGGCACCGGCGCGCTCCGCGGTCCGCACGCTGCCCTTGGCGAGCTCGCCGATCTCCTGTGCCGCGACCTGGGAACGCTCGGCCAACTTGCCCACCTCCGTGGCCACCACGGCGAATCCCTTGCCGTGCTCTCCTGCCCTGGCCGCCTCGATGGTCGCGTTGAGCGCCAGCATGTTCGTCTGGAACGCGATGTCGTCGATGATCGCGATCTTGGCGGCGATGACCTTCATCGCCTCGACGGTCTGCTGGACCGCTTGACCGCCGTCACCGGCCTCGGCGGCGGCCTTGCCCGCGATCTCATTGGTGATGTCGGCGTTGCTGCTGTTCTGGCTGATGCTGGCGGCCATCTCCTCGATGCTCGCCGAGGTCTCCTCGACCGAGGACGCCTGCTCGGTCGAGGACTGGGAGAGCGTCTGGGCCGCGCCCGAGATCTGCCTCGACGCCGAGGCCAGTTGCTCCGCTGCCGCCACCACCTGCGAGACGGTGCCCGCGAGCTGCGCGGTCGAGGCGTTCGCGGCGGACCGCAGGACCTCCAGGTCACCGCGGTACTCCGTGGTGATCCGCTGGGTCAGGTCGCCCTCCTGAAGACCGGTGAGCACACGCTTGACCTCGCTCAGGGGACCGATCACCGAGTCGAGCGTCGCATTGATCCCCTCCACGATGGACCGGAACCCACCCTGGTGCGCCGAGGGGTCCGCACGTACGTCCAGCCGACCCTCCACGGCCGCCCGGGACAGCACCGTCGTATCGGTGATCAATGCTCGCAGGCTGGTCCGCACCTGCTCGATCGTCTCCACGACGTAGGCCTTCATGCCCGGTTGGTCATGCAGGACCGCGTCGAAGTCCCCCTGCCCGAACGCCGTCACCACGGTCATCGCGTCCCGGATGGCCCGGTGTCCGTCGATCATGGTCCGGATACCGTGGGCCATCTGTCGGTAGTCGCCCTCGAACTGGTCGACGTCGATGGTGGCGTCGGTCCCGCCGTCGTTCGAGCTGACCCTGTTCATCTCGCCGACCAGGCTCTGCAGGCTGCTCACGGCCAGACCCATCGCGTCGTACATCTGTGCGATCTCGTCCCGCCCCCGGTACGTCTCCTCGGTCGTGCTCAGATCACCGCGGGCCAGCCGGTCCAGCCCCCGCCGCACCCCGAAGATCGCCGACAGGATGCGTCGGGTCATGCTGCGTGCCACCAGCCCGGCCAGCAGGATCCCGACGACGACGACGACCGCCAGCACCCACCGCACCTGCGAGTAGCCCGTCTGCGCCTGGGCCGCCGTGGAGTCGGCCGACGACTGCTCGTCCGCGAAGAGGGTGTCCAGCGGCGCCGACATGGCCTCGTCCGCCGCGGCCAGCTGGTGGCTGATCCCTGCGCGTGCCTGCGCGGAATGCCCCGCAGCGGCGGGCCGCAGGACGTCCAGGTCCCGGGCCTGCTTCCAGCCGGCGAACTTCGTCGCGAAGTCCTGCATCAGCTTGGCCCGTGCATCGGTACGGCTCCCGTGCGTGGTCAGGTAGCTCGCCACACCATCGTCCACCGCTGCGTCCGAGGCCTGGATGTCCGTGGCGACGGCTGCCCGCTCCTGGACGGTGGAGGCGGCCACGTACGCCTCCACGTTCACGCGGCTGTCGCCTTCGGCGTCCCGCAGGGACGCGAAGGCCGCCAGCGGCCTGACCACGTGCTGGTCGAGCGTCATCACGCTGCCGTTGACCGAGCTCAGCCCGAACAGGCCGACCCCGCTGGCGATGGCGCTCACCAGGACGCCGAGGCCGACCAGGGCGAACAGCTTCACCCTGAGTGACTGAAGGCGTGGGATCCGCCGGGAGTCCGTCATGGTAGGAGCTCCCAAGGTCGGGGCCGCCACGGCGGGTGCCCGCCGTGGCTCGAGGAGTGCTCGGTGTCTATCGGGCGGCCTCCGTTCCCGGTTGAGCGGCCGTGGTCGACGACCTTGCCGGGGCCTTCCGCCGGAGGCGGCGGAACGGCGCGCTGCGCTCGCCCGCAGCCCCGTCGACCAGGACACTCTCGGGAGCGATCGGCGGAGGTGAGGCAGGGTGACCGGACGACGGCGACCCACCGTAACGATCATCGCGGCGGTGGCTGCGGCCGCCGTTCTCGGACTCTCGGTGGGGTCGGCACCTGCCGCGGTGGCGAACGGGCCCGCGACCGCGGTGGACGTCGCCGGCGTGGCCTTCGAGGGTGCGCTGTTCCCGCACGGCACCCGCGCGGCGCACACGTGCTCCGCGAGCGTCGTGCTGACCGCCGGGCGGGACGTGGTGCTGACGGCGGCCCACTGCTTGTCCGGGACCGGGCAGGGCCTCACCTTCGTCCCCGGTTACCGTGACGGCGCCGAACCGTACGGGGCCTGGGCCGTGACGGCGGCCTACGTCGACCCGCGGTGGACGACGTCCCGAGATCCTCAGCACGACTATGCGTTCCTGGTCGTCGCCCCGCGGCGCGAGGCGGGCCGGGACGTCCGGCTCGGGGACGTCGTCACCGGGCGTGCGGTCGCGGCCGCGCCCGCGTCGCACACCACCGTGCGCATCGTCGCCTACCCGCAGGGCCGCGGCGACGGGCCGATCAGTTGCACGCATCCGGCGTACCGGCACCAGGGGTACCCGGCGTTCGACTGCCACGGGTACGTCGGTGGGACGAGCGGCGCCGGGTGGCTGGTCGGCAGCCCGGGCCACGAGGTGATCCGCGGCGTGATCGGCGGCCTGCACCACGGCGGATGCACGGAATACACGTCCTACAGCCCTCGCTTCGACGCCGACACCCTCAAGGTGCTGAACCGCGCCGCCCGGCACGGCACGGCCGACGTCCTGCCGAAGGCCGGCAGCGACGGTTGCTGACCCACCCCACCGTGGACCGGCGGGTGGCAGCCGGCACCGTGCCGTCAGTGCGCCGGGATACCTGGCGTGACCGGCGGCCGCCCCCACGACACGGGCGTCAGGCCCCCGAACCGCCCCTGCTCATCACACCCCTGACCACGCCGGCCACCAGGAGCACCAGCGCGACGATCAAGGCCCACTTCACGGCCGCGACGAGAAATCCGATCAATCCGAAGATCACTGCCAGCACGATCAGGGCGATGACCAGTCCCATGACTTCCTCCTCGCTCGGCAGCCCTTCGACGGCAGACGTCGTCGGTGACCGCAACGGGCAGGCACGACGCCTGTCCTCCTCCTGCTATGCCCGCCCGGCGCGACGGGAATCGGAGCAGCCGGCAGCAAAGTGTCCATGCCCCCGTCGACCGGACCACCGGACCCGGCGGAGCCCTGCCGGAGCGGATCACCCGTGGCGGCGTCAGCCGACCGCGGTCGGCCTTCTCCGGGCGGTGGTGTCGCCGGTCCCGAGCTCGCCTTCGAGGTTGCGGCCCCAGCAGGAGAGCGTGTCGTCGACGCTGATCCCGCAGGTGTGGTTGTAGCCCGCAGCCAGTTGCTTCCAGGCCGGCTCGTTGAGCAGCCGGATCGGCAGCTTGCGGTTGTAGTTGTCGCCCAACCCGAGCTGTCCGGTGTCGTTGCGTCCCCAGCAGTACCGAGTGCCGTTGGTCTTGAGGGCGCACACGTGCTGGGAACCCGACGTCACCGCGCTCCAGGACGCGCCCGGCACCCGGGTCGCCGAGTACTGGAAGTCGAGGTTGCCGTCGCCGAGCTGGCCGTACTCGTTCTCGCCCCAGCAGTAGGCGAGCTGGCCGGTACCGATGCCGCAGCCGCCGTAGCCGCTGCCCTGGGACAGCAGGCTCCAGGTCCCGTCCTCGGCAGGCGTCGGCACCCCGGGCGAACCCGAACTGGGTCCGAGCCCGAGGCTGCCGAGGTCGAAGCCCCAGCACCACCGGGTCTGGTCGCTGTGCAGGGCGCAGGTGGAGAAGACGCCCGTCGACACCGCCGACCAGGTGTTCTCGTCCACGTCCTGAGGTACCCGGGTTCCGAAGACGCTGCCGCGGCCGAGCTGACCCAGGTCGTTCGCGCCCCAGCACGACAGGACCCCGCTGGCTCGGACCCCGCAGCTGTGACCGCCGCCGGCCGAGACCGACAACCAGGTGCCCTCGTTCAGCCACCGGGTCGGGCTCTTGCGGGTCAGCAGGTCCCCGACACCGAGCTGCCCAGTGAAGTCGGCGCCCCAGCAGTACCGGGTGCCGTCGATCTTCAACGCACAGGTGTGCCTGTTGCCCGCCGAGACCGACGCCCAGTTGGCGTTGACCCCACCCGGGTCGGCGTCGACCGGTCCACGAGGTCACCGACGGCGCAGCCCGGCGGCGGGCCGGGGCGGATCGGTCGGCCGCGTGGGCCGGATCGAGCAACATGCTGCTCTCCGCGGGTCGGGTCCGACGCTGGACGCACCGCAGAGGGCGTCGCGCGTCGCGAGGTCTCCGGGCGCGATGAGGATAGTGCGCACCGGGCGCCAGGTCGTCGGCGCCCGGTGCGGTGCGACGTGCGCCGGCCTCGATCGGGGGGCGTCCGGTCGGCGGACCACGCCTCGGCGCGCGTCCCTGCGCACCAGGTCAGGTGGCACGTGCCCGCTTCGGTCCAGGTTCGACGGCGGTCGCCGGCCGGCCGGATCGACGGTGCAGCCCGGGCGGGGCGCCGACGTGCGCCTGAGAACGGCTCAGGAGCCGATGCTGCGCCGTGGCTGCTCAGTACCGTGGCTGCCCAGCACCGCCTCCGGCACCGACGACTGCCCGTCCGACGGCTAGCGTGGCGGGATGCGCATCCTTCCCACGATCGGCACCTCCGCATGAGCCAGCTCCAGGACGTCGCCGACCAGGACGGCTGGCGCTGCTGGGTGTGCGACGAACCCGTGGACCCGAACGCTTCGGTGAACGACGACCGTGGCCCCAGCATCGACGCCAGGACCTCCAACCGCGGGTCGGCGAAGAAGCCGACCAAGGACTTCGCCGGCGGGGAGCGCCTGGCCCACCGCAGGTGCAACACCAAGAAGGGCGCGGTCACCGCCGCGATCCCCTGGCCGGCGAACCTCACGGTCATCGACCCGGCACCGCTGATCGCCGTGGCGGAACGGTTGCACCGCAAGGGCGGCCGAGAGGTCGTGGCCCGATGCTCGGACCAGGCCGACGCCCAGCAGTCGGCCGACTGGTTGGTGGACCGCTTCTCCAGGCTCACCCCCGATATGCCGGTCACGGCCACCGTCGACCCCGGCGGCGGCCAGTTCCTGGTCGCCCTCACCACCGGCCGACGCCGCTGACGCCAGGCGCCGCTGACGCCAGACGCCGCCACCACCCGACACAGCGACGAAGGATCGGCCAGGACCACGACCGGCCGACTCCATGGCCGCGATCCGTGGGACCGCGGGACGTGGCTCACGACGGGACACCGGCACCGACGACGTCCGTCGACGTCGACCGCCGCCGGGTCACGACGGACGCAACGTCCAAGGGGCGATGACGCGTCCCCACCCGGTCGGCTCCTCACGCGCCCGAAAGGAACAGTTCATGCGCAAGGCACCCGCTCTCGGCATCGGGCTCGTCGTGGCCCTGATCGCCGGGCCGGCCTCCGCCGGTCCGGCCGCTGCCGCGACCGCCCATCACCGCCACCGACCGCACGCGGCCGCCCGGCACCATCAGCACGCGGCCCCCTCGAGCCCGGACGCGCGGACGGCGGCAACCGTGGCGCGCTCGTCGGCCACGGTGGGTGGAGGCACAGCCGTCTGGGTCAAGGCCAGGGGCAGGGCCGTCACGGCGGCCATGTTCCCGGGCGAGCCGGGCATCTTCGGCGACGCCCAGGCGCAGATCGACGCGGCCGACCTGATCGTGGTGTTCACCGCGGATCACGTGAGCACCAACTACCCGCACCCGCCAGGGTTCACCCCGCCACCGGCCGTCGGGGCGGGCGCAATCGCCCACGCCGGCACCGGCCGGGTGCTCACCACAGCGGTCTTCTCCACGACCGCCCAGGCGACGACGTGGAAGGCGCACCTGGCGACGCTCGGCCACGTCGGGCAGGTCGTCGTCCCGAGGTAGGGCAGGACGTGGAGCCGACAGCCCGGCCGGTTGCCGACAGCCCAGCCTGCCGTCGGCGCTCGACCCGCTCAGCGCAGCCGGAACAGCACCTCACCCGCGCGGGGCACCACCAGCGTGTCCGGATCGGCGGACAGCGCGGGCACGTCCACCGCGGCCGGGTCGAGATAGCCGAGGTTCACCCGACGGCAAACGTCCTCGGGGATCGCGGTGGCCAGGGTGACCTGGACGCGCAGGCGTTCCTCGCCGGTGGCGGCGTCGTAGGTGCCCGCCCCGCGCAGGTGCGTCGAGTGGGCCAGCACCCCCCAGTGCACCTGCGAGAAGCGGTCCCACTGCTGGGTGAAGTAGTCCCGGCAGTGGTAGCCGATCTCGAGGATCTGCGGGTGGCTGGCGGCGATCTGGTGGATGTGCGGGGCGTAGAGGATCACTTCCCCGCCGTCCGCGACGACCGGTTCGAGCTTGTAGAAGCCTTTCGCCCCGGTCCAGATCTCGTCGTACATCGCCGGGATGATCGACACCACCCGCCGCACCGGGGCGTCGAGGTAGGTGACATGGGTGGCGGCGCTGACCTGGGCGGCGTCCGCCCAGGACGAGAGGGTGTCGCCGAACGACACCGAGTGCAGGCCCGACGATCCCCCGCCCGCGGCGTGATCACCCTCCGCGGTGACGACGCTGAACGCGAGCTTCGTGGCCGGGATCAGGGCGGCCGCGTCGTTGATCAGGGCCCGCACCGGGGTCGGACCGGTCGTCCCGATGATCTCGGCGGAGGTGATCAGGGCGCCGAGCCAGTGCGACACGTCGATGATCTTCTGGCCGGCCACGCCGGGGAAGAAGTACTTGTTCCCGCCGGACATCCCCACCACCTCGTGCGGCAGGACCGGCCCGACCACCAGCGCCAGGTCGTGGTCGACGACGGCGCGGTTGAGCAGGACGTCGACGTCCTCGCTCATCCGGCCGTCGGACAGCTCCCGCACCCGGGACGCGGGGATCGTGCCGAGCCGGGCGAACGTCTCCGGTCTCCACCACTCGTGGTTGACCACGGTCGTGCCGGGGTAGACGTCCGCCCGGCGCCCCATGGGGTAGCCGAGGTGGGTGGCCAGGGCCTGCTCCCCCATCGGCGCGTGCGTCCCGAGCGCCACCAGGACGGTCAGCCGGGAGGCGCGCCCGTGCAGCGCCCGGTGCACCGCACGCAGCAGCAGCGGGACCGGGCAGCTCCGGGTCGCGTCCGGGACCAGGACGCACACGCTGCGCCCGTCCACGTCCAGCCCGCCGAGCTGCTCGAGCACGAAGCGGGTGACCTCGTCCTCGCTGAGGAGCTGCTGCGGGCCGCCCAGGCGCACGGCGGTCTCGAGGCTGGTCGACGTCATGCCCCCACTGTCCGCCCGCGCCGCCCGGGCCGGCAACGGGCCGCCACCGTCGAAACGCGTGATCGCCCGTCGCGGCTGTGCTGTGCGGCGCCGCCGCGGATCGACAGGATGGTGCGGTGACGACCCGGCGGACGGACGACGACCCGATGCCTTCCAGCGGCCTGACCGCGCAGCAGGTGCGGGAGCGCCTCGAGGCGGGGCTGACCAACGACGTCCCGCGCCGGTCGAGCCGATCGGTGGGCGAGGTCGTCCGGGGCAACGTCCTGACCCGGTTCAACGCGCTGATCGGCTCGATGTTCGCGCTGGTGATGGTGTTCGGTCCGTGGCAGGACGGGCTGTTCGGCGGGATCATCGTCGCCAACTCGACGATCGGGGTGATCCAGGAGCTGAGGGCCAAGCGCACCCTCGACCGGTTGGCCGTGGTGGGCCGGGCGCCCGTGCGGGTCAGGCGCGACGGCGTGGTCCGCGAGCTGCCCCGACCGCAGATCGTGCTCGACGACCTGATCGTGCTCGCCCCCGGGGACCGGGTCGTGGTGGACGGCGAGGTCACCGCGTCGTCCGGGCTCGAGGTCGACGAGTCCCTGCTGACGGGCGAGGCCGACCCGGTGCACAAGACGGTCGGCGAACAGGTCCGGTCCGGCAGCTTCGTGGTGTCCGGCAGCGGCGAGTTCACCGCGACGAGGGTGGGACGCCGCGCCTACGCGGCCCAGCTGGAGGAGGAGGCCAGCAGGTTCTCGCTGACCCACTCGGAGCTGATGACGGGGATCAACCGGTTCCTCCGGTACGTCACCTGGGTCGTCGTCCCGACCGCGGTCCTGCTGTTCGTCAGCCAGTTCCGCTCGGCCGGGGGCGTCCGGGCCGCGGTCGTGGGCGCCGTGGCCGGGGTGGTGACGATGGTCCCCGAGGGGCTCGTGCTGATGACGAGCGTGGCGTTCGCGGTCGGCGTCGTCCGGCTCGGTCGTCGCGGGTGTCTGGTCCAGGAGCTGCCGGCCATCGAGGGGCTGGCCCGGGTGGACGTCCTGTGCGTCGACAAGACCGGCACCCTGACCGAACCGGGCATGGACCTGGCCGACATCGTGCTGCTGCGCGAGGACGCACCCGTCCGCTCGGTCCTGGCCGCCCTGACGGCCGCCGATCCTCATCCCAACGCGACCGCACGGGCCGTCGCCGAGGGGCTGGGAACCGCGGATCCCGGCTGGACGGTCACCGCCACGGTCCCGTTCTCCTCGGCCCGCAAATGGAGCGGGGCGGAGTTCGCCGAGCACGGCGCCTGGGCCCTGGGCGCCGCGGACGTGCTGCTGGCCGCCGACGACCCGGGCAGGCAGCGCGCCGAAGCGCTCGGCGCGAGCGGGGCGCGGATCCTGGCGTTGGCCGAGCTGCCTGCCGGCCTGCTCGCCCGGGCGACGGACGGCGCGGACGGCGCGGACGGCGCCGAGGTGACGGCGAGCGCCCGGCCGGTGGCGCTGGTGGTGCTGCGCCAGCGGCTGCGGGCCGATGCCCGGGCGACCCTGCGCTACTTCGCGGAGCAGGGGGTTACGGTCAAGGTGATCTCCGGCGACAACCCGGTGTCGGTCGGTGCGATCGCCCACACGCTCGGCCTGGCCGGCGCTTCGGCCCCGGTGGACGCTCGAACCCTGCCGGAGGATCCCGAACGGATGGCTGACGTGCTGGACGCCCACTCGGTGTTCGGCCGGGTCGGCCCCCAGCAGAAGCGCGCCATGGTCAAGGCGCTGAAGTCCCGCGGCCACACCGTGGCGATGACCGGGGACGGCGTCAACGACGTCCTGGCGATCAAGGACGCCGACCTCGGGATCTCGATGGGTTCGGGGAGCAGCGCGACCCGGGCGGTCGCCCAGGTCGTCCTGCTCGACGACAGCTTCGCCTCGCTCCCGCACGTGGTGGCCGAGGGCCGGCGCGTGCTGGGCAACATCGAACGCGTCGCCAACCTGTTCCTCACCAAGACCGTCTACGCGATCCTGCTGTCCGTACTGGTCGGGCTGCTGCGCGTGCGGTTCCCCTTCCTGCCCCGCCATCTCACCCTGATCAGCACGCTGACCATCGGGGTGCCGGCGTTCTTCCTCGCCCTGGCGCCGAACGCCGAACGTGCCCGATCCGGCTTCGTGCCCAGGGTGCTGCGGTTCGCGGTCCCGGCGGGCATCTGCTGCGGCACGGCGACCTTCGCCGGCTACTACCTGGCCACCCGCAGCTCCGGAACCAGCTTCGAGGACGACAGCTCCAGCGCCTCCTTCGCCCTGTTCGTGCTGGCCCTGTGGGTGCTGGCTCTGGTCGCCCGTCCGTGGAACTGGTGGCGGCTGGGACTGGTCGCCGTCATGGGCGGGTCCTTCCTGGTCGTCCTGGCGGTGCCCTGGCTGCGGGACTTCTTCGCGCTGCGACCCGCGAACCTGCTCCAGGACGTCACCGCCCTGACGATCGCAGGGCTGGCCGGCGTCCTCCTGACGGTCGTTCTGCGCCGGGACGTCCGGCTGACCCGGCTGCTGCGTCGTCCCGCGGACGACGGCGACCGGACCGCGACCGACACGCTGCCCGGCTCCTGAGCCCTGGTCCGGGGGCGGCGATCGAGACCGCGGACGTCGTCCTGCTGCGCTCCGGCCGGGCAGCCCGAGCGGGCGGTCCGCCCTACATCCGGTGCGCCATCGGCAGTGCGAAGAGGTAGCCGTTGACGGCGGCCAGCAGCGCGATCACCGCGACGTACGGGAGCAGCGTGGACCGGCGCCGGACGGCGGTGCGGTAGCGGCGGTGGGCCAGCCGGCGTGCGGTGTACAGGGACAGCGCGACGCCGAGTGCGAGCAGCGCGTACTGCAGGACCTGGATGGTGCCGGTGCCGACCAGGGCGGCCGACCCCTCGGCGGGGTGGGCGCCGAACAGTTCGGCAACTGTGGTGAACACCGAGCCGCCCTCGGCGAGCAGGTGGAACAGGTTGTGCGCCAGGTGGGCCGCGACGTCCAGCGGGATCAGGGCGTAGCCGAACCGGGCGAAGTTGGTCCAGGTGTCCTCGAGGTTGCGGGCCGCGGCCACCCGGGAGGCCAGGGCCAGCAGGCCGACCGGGGCGGCCACCGCGACGGCGAACGCCATCGTGAAGACCAGGGCCGGGTCGGTGACACCGGTCGTGTCGGAGATCCAGGCGAGGGCGTCGTTCCAGATGCCCAGCATGGTCAGGTTCTGGATCAGGACGATGCCCATGATCGCCATCGCGAGGAACGACTCGGCGACCACGGGGGTGCGCACCGACCAGAGCTCGCTGGTGGGCGTGCGCACGGTGATCTGGATCGCGTCGTTCGGGCAGGACTTGATGCAGTTGGCGCACAGGTTGCAGTTCGCGGTCGAGTCCATCGTCCGGGGGAACGTGAACAGCGGGCACGCCGCCGTCAGGGTGCGGCCGTCGGCGTCGGTGGTGCCGTTGTAGCAGGCGGCGCGGGCGGTGCAGGTGGCGCAGACGGCGGTGTCGGCGCTCAGACCCACCATGCCGGTACGGCCGTAGTTGGCGCACAGGCCGCCGAGGAAGCACACGCACCGGCAGAAGGTTCGGCGCTGGAAGAAGGCGCCCGAGGCGATGACGCCGGTGGTGAGCAGGAGCAGCAGGATGCCCGATCCCCAGGGGGACTCCACGATCCCCCAGACGTGGTCGCTCCAGGTTATGGCCAGGAACTGCGCATCGATGATCCAGATGCCGTACGTCTTCAGCCACCGCGGGACCGGGCGGTTCGCGCCCACGACCTTCTGGACCAGGTCGGAGATGACGCCGAACGGGCAGACCGCGCACCAGAACCGGCCCAGCAGCACGAACAGCAGCGGCAGCACCGGCCACCACAGCACCCACATCAGTGCGGTACCGCTGTTGCGGTGCGCCGTCCCCGGGCCGGCGAGGAGCTGATAGGCGACCAGCCCGAAGACGGCCGCCACCGGCACCTGGAACACGCCGGGGTACCAGCGGCTGCGCAGCAGCGCCCGCACCGGGCGCAGCGTCAGCAGGTTGCGGCCGGTGCGGGAGGCGGACTCGTCGGGGCCGACGTCGGCGTCCAGATCCGGGTCGATCGCCTTGTCGAGCGGCGAGGGGCGGTTCGTCGAGGGTGCAGTCATCACGCGTTCCTTCGGGAGAGCGTCACCCGGACGACCGGACGACGCAGCAGTGCAGCGGGACGGGAGCTCGGCGACGGCGTCAGGCCGCGGCGGGATGCGGTCGACGCGGCCCGCGGCGGGCCGGGCGCCGGCGTCGGAGCACTGCAGCGACAGCCATCAGCAGCCCGTTGACGACGACGAACGCGCCGACCACCCGGGCCAGCGGCCGGGACACCGTGGCCGCCTCCTGGTGGGCGCGAGCCGACTCCGGCATGCCCGGCATGCTCGGCACGCCGGCCATGTCCGGCATCGCGTCATGGCCGCCGGTTCCGGCAGCGCCGTCTGCGGGAGCCATCCCCGGCATCGAGCCGTCGTCCATCCCCGGCATCGAGCCGTCGCCCATCCCCGGCATCGAGCCGTCGCCCATCCCCGGCATCGAGCCGTCGCCCATCCCCGGCATCGAGCCGTCGCCCATCCCCGGCATCGAGCCGTCGTCCATCCCCGGCATCGAGCCGTCGTCCATGCCCGGCATGGACGCGCGGGACGACGCCGGTGTCGGGGCGGCGGCCCGGCCCACCGAGGCCGACGACGGCGGCGAGGCGGCACCAGCGGCACCTGCCGATCCGAACACCAGCACGGCAGCCACGGCGCCGGCCCGGACAAGGGTGCGGGACGTTGGGGACACCAGATCCTCCTCGAGGAGACGACGCGCTCACTCTGTCCCGGCATCGGCACCCTCCGGCCGCCAAGAGTCCCGGCGCCGCGAACCTTCAGAGAACCTTCATCGGGCGAGGACTGCACGAAGGCCTCGCGCGCCGGCGAACAGGGGCAACGCGGGCGCAGGAGAAGGCGCGGGCGCCGCGATCCCTGAAACGCTTCCACGCAGCGCTCCGCGCAGCTGCGGCCGGTGGCAGGTCGGACGGGGTCAGCGCAGCGGCAGGTCGACCGTGAAGGCGGCGCCCCGCCCGGGCCCGTCGCTGGTGGCGTGGACCCGGCCGCCGTGCGCCTCCACGAGCGCCTTGACGATGGCGAGCCCGATGCCCGACCCCCCGTGCCCACGATCGCGAGCGCTGTCCACCCGGTAGAACCGTTCGAACAGGTGCGCCAGGTGCTCGGCGGGGATGCCCTCGCCGTCATCGGTGACCGTGATCCTCAGCCCGGTCCCGCGGCGACCCGCGGACACGATCACGTGGCCTCCCGCCGGGGTGTAGCGCAACGCGTTGTCCAGCAGGTTGCCCAGCACCTGCCCCATCCGGTCCCGGTCCACCGACACCGCGGGAAGGTCCGGCGCCACCTCCGCCGTCAGCGCGACGCCCTTGCCCCGGTAGTTCCCCGCAGCCAGCGACACGGCGCCGTCGAGAAGCTCGACCGGGGGCAGCGGCCGGGCGTCCAGGCTGCGGTAGCCCTCCTCGGCGCGCGAGACCGAGGACACGTCCTGGGCGAGCCGGGTCAGCCGGTCCGCCTGCGCCCGCATCACCTCGAGCGTCTCCGCATCCACCACGCGGACGCCGTCCTCCAGCGCCTCGAGGTACGCGCCCAGGGTGGCCACCGGCGTGCGCACCTCGTGGGCCAGGTCGTCCAGCAGGCGGCGCCGGGTCTCCTCCACCCGCTGCAGCTCCCCCGCCATCCGGTTGAACGCGTCCGCCAAGCCGTCCAGCTCGGCGCCCAGCCCCGGGCGACCCACCCGCACGGCGTAGCGGCCGTCGGCGACGTCGGTGGCCGCGACGGTCAGCGGCAGCAACGACCGCGCCAGGCGCCGGGTGAGGTACAGGCTGACCGCGACCGACGCCACCAGCGCGGCCGTCATCGCCACCGCGAGCGACAGCCGGCTGGCGGACCGGAAGGCCAGCTCGGCATGCGCGATCGCCTCGCCATGGGCCGCGGACTCCCCCGCCTGCAGCATGTGCCGGTGGAACAGCCCCGGCGCCACCGACGACGCCACCAGCCACGCCGTCACCACCCCGGTGGCCACCACCAGCAGCAGCGCCGTCAGGACCCGCCCTGCCAGCCCCATCTGCACCGCGGCCACCGCCCACCTCGGCCTGCCTGCGGCGCTCGAGCGCCCTGCCGCACGGGTGTCGACGCCCACCATCAGCCGTCGCCCATCCGGTACCCGATCCCCCGCAGCGTCCGGATGAACCGCGCCGCGCCGACGTCGTCGCCCAGCTTGCGGCGCAGGTGACCGACGTGGACGTCGACCAGATGCTCGTCGCCCACCCACTCCTGGCCCCACACCGCCTCGATCAGCTGCCGCCGCCCGAACGCCGTCCGCGGCCGCGCCGCCAGCGCCGCGAGCAGGTCGAACTCGGTCCGGGTGAGCTCGACCGCCGATCCGTCGACCTCCACGTCCCGCGCGTCCAGGTCGACGACCAGGGCACCGACGACGAGCCTGCTCCCCCCGCCGCCGGAATCCGGTCCGGGGTGCCCCGCCGGCGCGACGGACCCGGCCCGCGGTCGACGCAACATGACGGCGACCCTGGCCACCAGCTCCCTGGGGCTGAACGGCTTGGTCACGTAGTCGTCCGCCCCGACGGACAGGCCGACCAGCTTGTCCACCTCCTCGCCGCGCGCCGTGAGCATGACGACGTAGCAGTCCGAGAAGGTCCGCAACCGCCGGCACACCTCCAACCCGTCCAGGCCCGGCAGCCCCAGATCGAGGACGACGACGTCGGGACGCAGCTCACGGGCCGCCTCGAGGCCGGACGGCCCGTCGAACGCCAGCGCGACCTCGAAGCCGTCGCGCTCCAGGTAGGTGCGCACCAGGCGCGCCAACGGCTCCTCGTCGTCCACCACCAGCACCCTCCGACCGGCGGCCGAGGCGGGGCCGGGCACGGCGCCGGGGGCTGGGGCGGGGGCGGGCTCAGCGGGAGCAGTCATGCCGTTGGTCACCTCGACAGTGTCGTGGCCGGGATCAGCCGAGTGCGGTGACCATCGCCTTCATCTCGGCGATCTCCGCGGTCTGGCTCGTGAGGATCGCCTGGGCGAGCTTCTTGACCTCGGGGTTGGTCCCGTTCTCGAGCTCGCCCTTGGCCATGTCGACGGCACCGGTGTGGTGCTCCTGCATCTGGTTGAGGAACAGGGTGTCCGCGGCGCCGCCGGTGGCCTTGTCGAGCTGCCCCATCTGCTCGGCCGTCATCATCCCGCCGTGCTGCATGCCGGCCATCCCGGCAGCGTGGGCGTACGGGTCGGGCGGGGTGGCCCCCCATCCCTTGAGCCACCCGGTCATCGCGGCGATCTCCGGTGACTGGGCGGCCTTGATCCGCTCGGCGAGAGCCTTGACCTGCGGGTTACCGGTCTTGGCGAGGATCATGTCGGCCATCTGCACGGCCTGCCCGTGGTGGGGGATCATGTCGTTGGCGAACATCATGTCGACGTCGTTCGTCGCGCCGGTCGCGGGCGGGCCCGGCGTGACCGGCGGGTAGGTGGCCATGCCGGCCATCCCGCTGCTCGACGCACCGGACGCCGCCGGCGACACCGCCGGCGACGGAGCTGCCTGGGCGCTGCCGGACATGCTGGTCATGTCGCCGCCGTGGCCGGATCCTGCGCCGCTGCCACCACCGCAGGCGGCGGCGGTCAGCGCGATCGCCACGGCCGGGACGAGCAGGAGCCGGCGGCGGAGGACGGAGGGGTGCACGAACGTCAAGGGTCGACCTTTCCAGGGCGAGGTGTGAGCCAGCCTCGTGTCCGCACGCGGACCGGCGACGCGGGTCACAGGGGTCCCTGCGAGGGTAGGCACGCCGCGCCGCGCAGCCGGACCGGGACGCCCTTTCCGGACGATCTTCAGAGAAACTTCATGGCCGCCCGTCCAGCTTCTGCCGGTTCGGCCGTGCTGCGCGCGCAGGAACGTAACGCCTGCGGCCCCTGCGAGGACGATGCGGCAGAGGCTGCGAAGGCGCGCCCGCCGCCCTGCCGCCGCCCGCTGGATCCGCTCGGCCCACGGCCCCCGAAACGGTTGGAGACCCGTCCATGTCCGGCACTCGGTACGACGACCTGCAGGCCCTGTTCGTCAACTGCCCCCTCAAGCGCTCCCCCGAGCCCAGCCACACCCAGGGGCTGATCGACGTCAGCGCCCACATCATGGCCGCGCAGGGCGTCGTGGTCGACCACCTGCGGGCGGTCGACCACGACATCGCCACCGGCGTCTGGCCCGACATGACCGAGCACGGCTGGCCCACCGACCAGTGGCCCGCACTGCAGGAGCGCGTCATGGCCGCCGATATCCTCGTGATCGCCGGTCCGATCTGGCTCGGCGACAACAGTTCGGTCACCAAGCGGGTCATCGAGCGGCTCTACGGGAACTCCTCGATCCTCAACGAGCGGGGCCAGTACGCCTACTACGGCCGGGTCGGCGGCTGCCTGATCACCGGCAACGAGGACGGCGTGAAGCACTGCGCGATGAACATCCTCTACA
>Ga0302321_100001253_pt1 | contig 21684 bp, 21 predicted proteins | sample Fen_T0_1_FD_202505 | JGI IMG/M metagenome (GOLD analysis project Ga0302321, IMG submission 202505) | Peat permafrost microbial communities from Stordalen Mire near Abisko, Sweden - Fen_T0_1 | ecosystem: Environmental > Terrestrial > Soil > Wetlands > Permafrost | place: Sweden: Abisko...
ACGGGTGGAGTGGATCTACGCGAAGCGTTCCTGAAAGGCTTGCGACGCGCCATTCAGAAAACAACGCAAGGCAACATCGCCGCGTTCTGTCGCCTCGCGGGCCAAGGAAAGGATGCGTTTAAGAAGTGGTTTCGTGAAGGCAAGCGGCCGACGCTGCCGATGTTACTTCGCGTCTGCAAAACGGCGCAGGTTCTGCCCGCAGATTTACTCGTTGATGAAGGGTGCGCTGATTCTCGCCATGACAACTCGAAGGTGGAATGGCGGTCGATCGTGTCCAGGAATCACTGCGCCTCGGCAAAGGCAAAAGTGACTTTGAGCGCCGATCGACGGGAAACCATCAAGAAGAGGCTTGCAGTTACGGCGAAAGCGAATCCACCACGCACTATTGCATCGGTGGCTACTGAACTGGGTGTTACCCGGTACGCGATTCGATATTGGTTCCCCGAACTCTATTCGCAAATGTGCGCAAATGCGACGCGTCAACGCGAACGGGAAATTCGGGCGAAGCAAGATCGACAGATTACGCAGGCTAATAGAGCGATGACTCGCCTCGTGAAATGCGGTCTGCATCCTTCAAACGCACGTATTGAAGCGGAATTGAAACCGCTGGGCCTGACGTTACGCGGAGAGAGGGTGGAGGCCTACCTACGTGATGTGCGTGAAAGCTCCAAAGCCTCGGATGGCGCCATGTACACAAGTCCGATTTCCAATGTACACAGATCGCAGCCTACCGCCGGCCGAAAATCGAATAAACGCGTGATTCGCGGTTCAGTGCCGGGAATTGCGAGAAAAAATAGCCGCTAAATCAGGCGGTTATTTTTTGCGTGAATCAACGGACGCATAAGAACCGCTTGTGTGAAACGGAAGCATAAACGCCGATTTTGTCGGTTTTTATGATTCTGGTGACAGCTCTACGTGCAAAATGACTTGTCTGTGGAGCGGGCGAAGGGAGTCGAACCCTCGTCATTAGCTTGGGAAGCTAAGGTAATGCCGTTATACGACGCCCGCATGTTCCTGCACGCATGCCATGCGGCCGGGTGGCCGCAAAGCAAGCGCCTATTCTATCGCTCCCGGCGCACGCCGGGAATGGGTATTCGGCCGCGTCCATTTTTTGTCTTGAATCCAGTTTCAGCGAACCGGCGTAATGCCGGCAAGGGGCGCAAGTTCGCGCCCTTGCTTGCAACCGATGAAATGAGGAATTCATGAAACCAAACGTTCAACCGCGGCGGCTACGCACCTTGCTGGCCGGCGGCATCGCCGGCTCGTTGCTGATGGCCGGCTCCGCTTTTGCCGACAGCGGCTTGTCCACTTCGGGCAAATTGCTGCTGACTGGCGGTGTCACCAATATTGAAGGTTCCGCCGGCGGCGGCTTGACGCCGTGGGCGGTGATCGGCGGCTACGGCACCGAGGGGCAGGTCGGCGGAAATGCCTTCTATACCAATGTGCACGCCACTGATTACACCTTGCGTACCGGTGGCGCGTTGGTGGGCCTTTTTGATCGCGTCGAGTTGTCCTTCGCGCAACAGAAATTCGACACCCGGGATGTCGGCACGGCACTTGGGCTGGGCCAAGGCTTCACCTTTACGCAAAAAGTGTACGGCGCCAAGGTGAAATTGTTGGGCGATGCGGTATTGGAACAGGACTCGGCGTTGCCGCAAATTGCCATCGGTTTCCAGCAAAAGGAAAACGATCGTGGCGCTTTGTTGAATGCGCTGGGGATCAAGCACGACAAGGGCACCGACTACTACGTGTCCGCCACCAAACTGTTCCTGGGCCAGAGCATATTGCTGAACGGCACCGTGCGCTTCACCAAGGCCAACCAGACCGGCATCCTCGGCTTCGGCACGGCGACCAAGGACAAATACCAGGCCATGGCGGAAGGTTCGATCGCCTGGTTACTGCGCAAGGACCTCGCCATCGGTGCGGAATTCCGGCAGAAGCCCAACAATTTCGCCTTCAAGGAAGACAACTGGTACGACGTCTTCATCGCCTACGCGCCGACAAAGAACGTTTCGGTCACGCTCGCCTACGTCGATCTCGGCAACATCGTCATCAAGGACAAGCAGCGCGGAGCCTATCTCTCGCTGCAGGTCGGATTCTAGAAAAGGGAATTGCACATGTTACGCAAATTGAGTTTTGTACTGGCTGCCTGCGGCATCGCCATAGGTGGTGCCGCCATCACCGCCAATGCGGTCGCGCAGGAAGGTACTCGCATCAGCGATGAACCGGCGCTGTTCCAGGCGTTCGGCGAAAAGGCCGGCCTCGCCAGAATCATGGACGACTTCATGGTCAACCTGCTAGCCGATCCGCGCACCCGGACGTTCTTCGAAAAGGCCGACCAGAAGCGCATCAAGGAACAATTGGTCGACCAGTTTTGCTACATCCTCAACGGCCCCTGCGAGTACAAGGGCGCCAAGATGAAGCCCATGCACAGCGAGCTCGGCATCACCCGCGAAAACTTCAACGCGCTGGTCGAGCAATTGCAATTCGCGATGGACAAGAACAACGTGCCGTTTCGTGCGCAAAACAAATTGCTGGCGGTGCTGGCGCCGATGCACCGCGATATCGTCACCAAGTAGGGGAGCCGCTCCCTGAGGCGCCGAGAGACATTCGGCTCATTGGGCCCGGTCGCCCTGGTGCGGCCGGGCATTTCTATTTTTTCTTTGGCTTGTCTGCCGATTCCTGTGCCGACTTGGCCTTGTTGGGCGGAACGTAGTCGCCGATTACGCCCTTGAGCGGGCAGGCCTTGAAAATCGGGCATTTGGCGCATCCGGATACGAGGGCTACTGGGCACAGTGTCATGGCGGTCTCCTGAAGCGGGCTGTGGATGGGCCATCATACGCCCGGCGCTTCCGAAAAGTGTCTGCCATTTGCGAGGCCTAGCTGCCATTCGCGCTGCTTTCGGTCCGTCCGGTCGCATTGCCCTGCCGGTCGGCGGCCGCCTGACTATACTGGCCGTGTTGATTCCAGGAGGATGCCATGCAAAACGACAGTGCCGCTACCGAAGCCACCGAAGACCCCGCATACCGCCACGCGCAGCGCTATGTCCGGAGACTGCGAAAGTTTTATGCGCATGCCGCCTCCTACGTACTGGCCTGCGGTTTGCTGACCGTGCTGAATTATTTGGCGTCGCCCGGCCACTGGTGGGTGCAATGGATTTGGTTTGGCTGGGGGATTGGCCTTGCTTACGAAGCCTCTTGCCTGTTCGAGAGCCGTTTCCTGTTTGGCGCCGACTGGGAACAGCGGAAGATTCGCGAAGTGATGGAAAGCCGCCGTGACCGTTGATTCTTCCGCCGCAGCAAAGCCCTGCGCCGACCCGCAAACGCCAAAGGAAAAAGCCGAGGGCATGCACCCGCTCGAGCTGCTGCCGTTTTTCCGGCGCTGGCCACGCTCGATGGTGCGCAACGTGGTCTACACGATGGTCTTCAGCCTGCTGATTGCATCGGGATTCATCGTGATCGGCCTGCCGTTTGCCAACATCCGCAGTTGGTCCCAGTTCGGCGAACTGATTAGTGCAAATATCATCGTCGCACTTTGCATCGGCTTTACCTGGCATTTCTTCATGCAATTGCTGGGTCCGCTGATGCGACGCGTCAACGGCAAACCGTTTTGGGTGGTCATCGCAACCTACACGGTGCTTGGCTGCGCCATTACCCAAGTGGGATTCGTGCTCCTCTCCCTCATTCCCGGCGTCCAGTTTTCGCGAGGTTGGTTGTTCACAGCGCAATCGCTGATTACGATGCTCTGCATTTCGTTTGTCATTTCCCTCATCATGGGTATCGCCTGGCGCTCGCGTATCTCCGGGCTCACCATGGAGGCGGAATTGGCGCGCGAGCGCGAACGCCTGGAAGCGGCCGAGCGTGCCGCTGTACAGGCGAACCTGCGCGCCTTGCAGGCGCAAATCGAACCACATTTTCTTTTCAACACGCTCGCCAACGTGACCGGACTGATTCATAAGCAACCGGATACCGCCAAGCACATGCTGGAGGAGTTCATTTCATATCTTCGCGCCACCCTGGCCGCCACGCGCGAAGATCACACCACCCTCGGGCAGGAATTTGCGTTGATGAAAAGTTTCCTTGCCGTGCTGCAGGTGCGCATGGGCGAGCGCTTGCAAGTTTCGTTCGACCTGCCGGATCAGTTGAGCAGCATGCCGATGCCGCAGATGCTGTTGCAGCCATTGGTTGAAAATGCCATCAAACACGGGCTGGAACCGTACATCGATGGCGGCGAGATTTCGCTATCGGCAAGGATGGAGGGGCCACTGGTGGCAATCACCGTTGCCGATACCGGTGTCGGTTTCGGCAATACCACCTCCGGCGGCCTCGGCCTGCAAAATGTACGAGAGCGTCTGGCAAAATTGTTCGGCGAAGCCGGGCGCCTCACCATCGAGGACAATGCGCCGCGCGGCACTCGCAGCGGCACGCGTGTCACCATCACCCTGCCTTTGCAGGAATCCAAGACTCAGGAAGCAAAATGACTGTAACAGCGATTATCGCGGATGACGAGATTCACCTGGCCAACTATTTGCACGAACGCCTCGCGGAACTCTGGCCGGAACTCGAAATTGCCGGCATCGCCAAGAACGGCGCGGAGGCCATTCGTCTGATCGACGATATCGGCCCCAACATCGTTTTCCTCGATATCCGCATGCCGGGCCTCACTGGCCTGGAAGTGGCGGCCCGGCTGGACCGCAATACGCACGTGGTGTTCGTGACGGCCTTCGACCAGTACGCCGTGGAAGCCTTCGATCGCGATGCGGCGGATTACCTGTTGAAACCGGTGACAGACGACCGCCTGCAGCGCGCCATCGATCGCCTGAAGAAGAAGCTGGCCAATGCCGAGGCGCCCGGCGATGTCGGTGCGCTGCTCGGCAAGATCGCTGCATCCCTGCCCAAGACCGGCGCCAGTCACCTGCGCTGGATTCGCGCCTCGGTGGGCGAAGTCACACGCCAGGTCGCCGTGGACGAAGTGCATTATTTCCAGGCGCAGGACAAATACGTCAGCGTTTATACGGCCGAGGGCGAGCTCCTGATCCGAACGCCGCTGTCGGAGCTGGGTGCACAATTGAACCCGGATGATTTCTGGCAAATCCATCGTTCCACCATCGTCAACGTGCACCGCATCGCCGCCACCACCCGCAACGCAATGGGCCACACGCTGGTGCGGCTCAAGGATAGCAAGGTCGAGTTGCCGGTGAGTCGCGCCTTCGCGCACCTGTTCAAGCAGATGTAGCCGGGTGACGGCAGGGGCCGGCTTGGCCTGCGTCAATCGACGCGCGGGGCGCGCGTGCTACACTTTTTTCGCCACCTCTCTTAGCCAAGCGAAATGTTACTCATACAAGTGAACGGCGAATCCCGCCAGGTACCACCGGGAACCAAAGTCGCGCAGCTCATCGCCGCCATGCCTTTGGCCGGCAAACGTTTCGCCGTCGAGCGCAATGGAGAGATCGTGCCGAAAAGCCGCCTCGACAGCGTTATTCTCGTCGACCAGGACCGCCTCGAAATCGTCATTGCGGTCGGAGGCGGCTGATGAACGATCCGCTGGTCATCGCCGGAAAGAGCTACGCATCGCGATTGCTGGTCGGTACCGGCAAATACCGTGATTTCGCCGAGACCAAAGCTGCCGTGGAGACCAGCGGGGCGGAGATCATCACGGTCGCCATACGTCGCGTCAACATCGGCCAGAACGCGGGGGAGCCGAGTTTGCTGGAATTCCTGCCGACTTCCCGCTACACCATTCTGCCCAACACCGCCGGCTGCCACAGCGCTGTCGAGGCGGTGCGCACCTTGCGCCTCGCCCGCGAGTTATTGGATGGACACGCACTCGTCAAGCTGGAAGTGCTGGCCGACGACCAAACCTTGTTTCCCAATATGCCGGAAACGCTGGTCGCCGCGCGCGAGCTGGTGGCCGACGGATTTCAGGTGATGGTGTATTGCTCGGACGATCCGATCCAGGCGAAGGCGCTTGAGGAAATCGGCTGTGCAGCCGTCATGCCGCTTGCGTCGCTGATCGGTTCGGGCATGGGCATTTTGAATCCCTGGAACCTCGAGATCATCCTCGATCGCGCGCGCGTACCGGTGCTGGTCGATGCCGGCATCGGCACCGCGTCCGATGCGGCCATTGCCATGGAACTGGGCTGCGATGGTGTGCTGATGAATACCGGCATCGCCAAGGCGAAGAATCCGGTGCTGATGGCGAGTGCCATGAAGAAAGCGGTGGAGGCCGGCCGCGAAGCATTCCTGGCGGGCCGCATGCCGAAGAAAATTTATCAGGCCAGCGCCAGTTCCCCGAGCGAAGGCAAAATCGGCTGAAGCGGCCGGGTGGCCGGGTATTAGAAGCGGAAGGCGACGCCGAAGCTGAAATTATGATCGGTCTCGCCGTCGAGGCCGGTGCCTTGCAGAAAGCGCTGGCGAGCCACTTCGAAGCGCAGGCCAAGGCTGCGGCTGATGTCATATTGCACGCCGAGGCTCATGCGATTGCTCTTGTAGCCGTAGGGAGAGAGCCAGTCGGCGCCGGGTACGGCATCGGGCTTCATGCGCAGCATCGACAGGCGGCCGACCAGACTGAATCGATCAAATAACGGCAATGCGCCGCTTACGCCGATATCGAGCGCCTGTGATTTCGGCGACGAACCGGGCAAGCCGGCGCCGAAATAACGGCCGCCGGCAGGAAACAGGGGCGAAGATCGCAAGTCGAGCCGCAGGCCGTACCGGCCGGCGCCGGCGTCGAGCGGCGAGACCGGCGTATAGAGGCCCGCCAGCGGCACCAGGGTTTCGTCGTTGAAGACGCTGCTACGTTGCGGCGTCAACACCAGCCCGCCGAAATACTGCGCGTGCGTCGCCCCACTGAAGGCAAGCATCGCGAGTACGAGGATGGACCAACGTGACTTCATACTTGTTCCCTGGGTGCCGGTTTCGGATCCGTCTCTTGTGAGCGCTGAAATGGACCCGCGCAATCTTTGTACTCTTTTTGCATTACAGTCGCAAGCGCCTGATTTTCATAGAGCGTAGCCGACACACAAAGTTCCCGACGAAGGCGTAGTCTACGGTTTTTGCAGCAGCAACCCTTTCAGGTAATCGCCTTCCGGGAAGTGTATCGACACCGGATGGTCCTCCGGCACGCCCAGGTGCCCGATGATCTGCGCATCGATACCGGCGTCGAGGGCGGCGCCGGCGACGATTTTCTGGAACAGTTCTGCCGAAATACCGCCCGAACAAGAAAACGTCATCAGCTTGCCGCCGGCCCGCAGCAGCTTGAAGCCCAGCAGGTTGATGTCCTTGTAGGCGCGCGCCGCTTTTTCGGCGTGGTGCGCGGTCGGGGCGAATTTGGGCGGGTCGAGGACGATAAGATCGAACTGGCGGCCCATGTCGCGCAATTTGCGCATCGCCGTGAACACGTCGGCCTCCCACCACTCGGCGTGTGCCGCGTCGACGCCGTTGAGGGCGAGATTGCGCCTGGCGGTTTCCAGCGCAGGACCCGAACTGTCGATCGATAGCACGGCCTTTGCGCCGCCTTGCAAGGCCGCTACACTCATGCCGCCCGTATAGCAGAAGCAATTGAGCACGTCGGCCTCGGCTGACAGGCCCCGCACCAGGGCGCGGTTGTCGCGCTGGTCCAGATAGAAACCTGTCTTGTGGCCGGCGACGATATCCACGGCGATGCGTAAGCCCGTTTCGTTGATGACGACTTCGCCGTCGAGTGCGTCACCCAGGACGAGGCCGTTTCGCACCGGCAGGCCCTCGAGCTCGCGCACGTCGGCGTCGGAACGTTCGTACACCGTCCGGGCGCCGGTCGCTTCCTGAATCGCGGTCGCAAGAAAATCACGGCGCGGCTCCATGCCGGCGGTCAGGATTTGCAGCACCACCACGTCGCCGTAACGATCGGCGATGACGCCAGGCAAAAAATCCGATTCAGCGTGGATCAGGCGATAGGCGTCGGTCGATGCCGCGAGAGACTGCCGGCGCTGGACGGCAGCCTGCACGCGCGCCGCAAAAAAAGCGTCGTCGATCACGTCCCTGGCCTCGAAGGTCAACGCACGCGCAACGATCTGCGAGTGCTCGCTATAGGCGGCACAAGCCAGAAAGCGGCCGTCTTCGGCGAAGATTTCAACGATGTCGCCGGATTTGGCGTCGTCATCGGATTTTACCGCACCGGAAAATACCCACGGGTGCCGGCGCAGCAGCGACTTTTCGCGCCCATTCTTCAAGATCATTTTTTTCATCTTGCAATTCTACTCGGCCGGGCGGTGCCGCCTCGTATAATCGCAAAATGAACGACATCGACGAAGCCGTGCCCGCCACCCATCCGCATCGGCCGATTCGCAGCTTTGTACTGCGCCAGGGTCGACAATCGGTTGCGCAAACGCGCGCCATGGAGACGTTGGGGCCGCGTTTCCTGTTGCCTTTCGACAATGCGCGGCTCGACTATCGCGAAGTCTTCGGACGCACAGCGCCGACGGTGCTGGAAATCGGCTTCGGCATGGGCGAATCGAGCGCCGCGATCGCGGCCGAATTGCCGGAGCAGAATTTTCTGGGAGTGGAAGTGCACACTCCGGGTGTAGGCAGTCTGTTGAAGCAAATCGGCGAGCGCGGCCTCACCAATGTACGCATCATCCAGCACGACGCGGTCGAAGTATTGGCGAGGCAAATTGCGCCGTCTTCGCTGGCCGGCATTCACATCTTCTTTCCAGACCCATGGCCAAAGAAACGCCATCACAAGCGCAGGCTGATCCAATCCGGCTTTGTGCATGAGCTTGTTTTGCGGCTGCAGCCCGGCGGCTATTTGCACCTCGCTACCGATTGGCAGGACTACGCGGAACAAATGTTGGCTGTACTTCAAGGGGAGGAACTCCTTGCCAATACCGCCGCCGAATATGCGCCGAGACCGGCCTACCGCCCGCTTACCAGTTTCGAGAGAAAGGGCCTTGCCAAGGGTCACGGCGTGTGGGACTTGCTGTTTCGCAAACGCTGAAACCGAATCGCGGCGGACGCAGTATCATCACCACAGCAATACTCTCTTTGCGGAGGATCCATGGCAGGCCAAAACGTTTCGCGTCGTCGCGTCTGGTTGAAGCGGGCAGCCGCCCTGGGCATGTTCGGCCCGGCAGGTATCCACGGATTGATTCGCGAGGCACTTGCCCGCGGTGACCTGCCGATCGTGCAGGGCATCCACAGTATCTCCGGCAGCGTTACGGTCAACGGTATTCCGGCGAAGGTCGGCACACCGGTAAAACCCGGCGACACCATCGCCACCTCGGCCAGCGGCGGTGCCGTGGTGGTGGTGGGTGCGGACGCCTTCATGCTGCGCGAAAATACCCGCATCACCTTCACCGCGAGCGCAACACAGCCGGCGCTGGTCGACAATATCCTGATTGCCACCGGCAAGGTGCTGTCGGTGTTCGGCAAGCGCGCGGACGCAGGCGTACAGATTCGCGCTCGCGTGGCGACCATCGGTATTCGCGGCACCGGCTGCTATATCGAATTGCATGAGGGCCGCACGTATTTTTGCCTGTGCTACGGCACGGCGGTGGTGAGCGGTGGCGGCATGGCGCAGGACAAGGTCATCAATACCAGGCACCACGAAGCCCCGGTGTGGCTGGACGACAGCGGCAGCGTCATGAAGGTCGAGAACGCCGGTTTCGTCAATCACAACGACGACGAACTGATCCTGCTGGAAAAATTGCAGGGCCGCGAGCCACCCTTCGTGAAACAGGGGCTGGCCGGGCGCTACTGACCTGCGACTAACGCATGGTTCCGTAGTACACGCGGGTATCGTATTCGAAGGTGACCACGCCGCCCGATTGGTGGGCTGCGAAGATTTCGCGCGCGCGCGCCATCATCGGCAGGAAGCCGGGTTGGTCCGCCGTCGGCGTGTACGACGACGAGGTCAAACGGCCGAGCATGCCCTGCAGGTCGAAGCGCTGGGACGTATCGAAATGCGATTCGGCAAATTCGCCGCCGTAGAATTTGCTGAACTGGGCGCGCTCCTGCAGGTTCTTGTGATTCACTTCCGCGTAATCGTTGGCGTGGTCCGCCAACAGTTTTTCGTAGTCGGCCAGGAACGGCGTGCCACCGACGCGACGGTCGTTCCAGACCAGCACGGCGAAGCCTTCCGGTTTCAGGATGCGCTGGAATTCGACGCGGGCGCGAGCCTGGTCGAACCAGTGAAAGGCTTGTCCCGCCAAGGCAAAATCCATCGACTGCGAGGGTAGCTTGGTCGCTTCCGCAGTGCCGTTGACACTGGTAAAGCGCGCGAATTCGGCCAGATATTCTTCACCGGCTGCGCGCATCTCCGCGTTCGGTTCGACGCCGACGACGGGGTTGCCGTTTTCGAGAAAAATCTTGCTGAGGATGCCGGTGCCCGAACCGATGTCGGCGATGACGCTTTCGGGGGTGAGGCCGCAGCGATCGGCCAGCAAGTCGATGATTTCGACCGGGTAATGCGGCCGGTATTTGACATAGTCGGCGACGCGGTTGGAAAAGCGGGTGGTGGAATTCGCGACGGTCATTTCGCAATCGTAAGGTTGATTAGAACCAGGTGTCGTGCATGTCGAGGGTGGTGGTGTCGAGCGACTCCAGCAGGTTCAGCATCGGCCGCACCTTCGGCAGCTCCCAGCGGATGAAAAACTCGCAGGCCTTCATCTTGCCCCGATAAAAGTCATCGTGACGCTGCGGCGAATGGGCGACGGCCAGCGCTTGTTCGATCCAGATCCACGCCATCACGATGTGGCCGAAAGCTTCCAGATAAACGGATGCGTTGGCGAGCGTCTTGTTGAGGTCGCCGGTCGCGTGCAGATCCTCGGTCACTTCGGCCAGGTGATCGAGCAACACGAATACTTCACCCACCCATTCGGTCAAGTCGCCATCTTCGTCGGCCCGGTGCAGGGTGGTTTCGATGCGAGATTGCAGCAGCTTGAAGGCCGCGCCGTTTTGCATCACCACCTTGCGGCCCAGCAGGTCCAGCGCCTGGATACCGTGGGTACCTTCGTGGATGGGATTCAAGCGATTGTCACGATAGAACTGCTCGACGTTGTAGTCGCGCGTGTAGCCGTAGCCGCCGTGCACCTGGATGGCGAGATTATTGGCTTCCAGGCACCACTGCGAGGGCCAGCTCTTGGCGATCGGCGTGAGGATATCGAGCAACAAGGTCGCTTCCTTGCGTGTGGATTCCTCGGCGGCAGTTTTCTCTTCGTCCACCAGCCGCGCGCAATACAGATTCAGCGCCAGCGCTCCTTCCGCGTAGGATTTTTGCGCGAGCAGCATGCGTCTTATGTCAGTATGTTCGATCAACGGAATTTGCGGCGAGGCTGGATCCTTGGCTTGCGGGTGGCGGCCCTGCGGGCGGTTGCGTGCGTATTCGAGAGAATGAAGGTAGCCGGTATAGCCCAGCATGGTCGCGCCGAGCCCCACGCCGATGCGCGCCTCGTTCATCATGTGGAACATGCAGGCTAAGCCCTGATGCGGCTGGCCGACCAGGTAACCCACGGCGCCCGCGATGCCACCGGGCTTGTGGCGGCCCTCGCCGAAATTCAACAGCGTGTTCACGGTGCCTCGATAGCCCATCTTGTGATTGAGGCCCGCCAAGGTCACGTCGTTGCGTTCGCCGAGTGAGTCATCCTGCTTGACGAGAAACTTCGGCACGATGAACAGCGATATGCCTTTTACGCCTGCCGGGCCGCCCGGAATCTTCGCCAATACCAGATGCACGATGTTTTCGGCCAGATCGTGCTCGCCGCCCGATATCCACATCTTGTTGCCGGTGAGCCGGTAGGTGCCGTCGGGCTGAGGTTCGGCGCGTGTCTTGATATCGGAGAGCGAAGAGCCGGCCTGCGGTTCCGACAGGCACATGGTGCCCATGAAGCGGCCGGCCAGCATCGGCCGAACATAGGTGTCGATCTGCTGTCGGCTGCCATGTGCGAGCAGCAAATTGGCATTGCCGATGGTGAGAAAGGGATAGCCGGCAGTCGACACATTGGCGCCCATGAACCAGGCCATGCAAGCTTTGTCGACCACCGCCGGCAGCTGCATGCCGCCAAGGTCGTAGTCGTGGGCGGCAGCGACGAGTCCGGCAGCGGCGAAGGCATCGACGGCAGTCTTGATTTCCGGTATCAGTCGTACACCCGGGCCGTCGGCAGTCTCCACCATGCGTGGCTCGTTCTGATCGCTTTTTTTGTTGTGCGGCGCAAATAATTCGGCGGCGAGGCGCACCGACGTATCGATGGCGGCGTCGAAGGTTTCGCGGCTGTGATCGGCGTAGCGCGGCCGGGCAGTCAATGACTCCACATCCAGCCACTCGTAGAGCAGGAAGTCGAGGTCGCGCCGAGACAGGATCAGCGATGTCACTAGGCAGCCTTGCGCGGTTTTCTCGGCATTCGCGTGAACACCCGGTCGTACAGCCAGTTCGGCACCATGCGCAGTATTCGCGCGGCGATACCCATCGACCAGGGGATCACCGTGAAACTTTCCTTGGCTTCGATGGCGCGGGCGAATCTCGCGACGGCCTCGTCGACGTCGATCAGAAACGGCATTTTGAATTTGTTCACGGCGGTCATCGGGGTCTTGATGTAGCCGGGGCAGATGGTAACCACCGAGACGCCGCTACCGCGAAGTTCCACGCGCAGGCTTTCGCAATATTTGATGGCCGCCGCCTTGGAGGCGGAATACGCGCCGCCGCCGGGAATGCCGCGAAATCCCGCGACGCTGGCGATGCCGACCAGGGTGCCGGTACCGGCCAGTTTCATCGGATCGACAAACGGATGAAACGTCTTCACCATGCCCATTACGTTGATGTCGAACACTTCCTGGAAAGCCTGCAGGTCGTCTTCGATTTCGGTGAGGGTGCCGCGCGACACGCCGGCATTGGCGATGACGATGTCGGGTACGCCGAAGCGGGCAATGAAGTCGGCGGCGGCGGCCTTGAGGGCGGCCGCATCGCGAACGTCGACCGCGTAGACGGCAGGTCGAGGAGTGAGCTCAACGGCGAGCTTGTCCAGGAAATCGGCGCGGCGGGCGACCAGCCCCAGTTGCGCGCCCTGGCGCGCGTAGTGGCGGGCAAGCGATTCGCCGATGCCGCTGGACGCGCCGGTAATGAAGATTCGCGGGGAGGTTTGCGGGGACGGTTGAGCCATCCCCGGATTGTAGCGGTTGTGCGCCTATTTCTTGGCGGCAGTTTTGGCCGGAGCGGGGGTAGCGGTGCGCGACTGCTGGATGACCTGTTCTACGCTGGCCAGCAACTGTTCCTGTGACTGGCCGGGTGTCGGCACCACCTGGAAACGGCCGTTCACCGCCATGGTCGGCACGCTGCTCACTTTGTAGTCGGTGTTCATTTTCAGCGCGCGCTGGATCTTGGTCATAACGCTGAAGGAATTCTTCATTTCCTCGAATTTCTTCACGTCTACGCCGTTCTTTTCCAGCCACTGGTTCAATTTCGCCGGGTTGGCGATGTTGACGTGCTCGACATGGAACGCATCGAAAATGCGCGAGTGCATGCGATCAATTTCGCCCATCGCTTCCAGCGTGTAATACAAGCCGACGCCGCCGACGTAACCGTTGATGCCGTCGACCGGAACGCGCCGGAACTTGACGTCCGCAGGCTGCTTTTTGATCCAGGTCGACAACGGTGCGTCGAGGTTGAAGCAATGCGGACAGGCGTAGGAGAAAAATTCCAACACCTCGATCTTGCCGTCGTTTTCCACCGGTTGCGGCGGGCTGAGCGGTACGATCGCCTGTTGGGCGAGCACGGCGCCGGCAAACAGCGCGGCGGTTGTCAGGGTAAAAAGGGCAATCAGGCGCGAAAATAGGGGCAACGAAGACTTCAGCATGGTTCTATCCTCAGTGGAAATCGGAATTTATTCGCCTTTGATGACGGCGGTGGGAATACCGCTTTGAGACAACGTGGTCTTGATTCGGTTCGCTTCTTCCATGCTGGTGTAGGGGCCGAGGCGTACCCGGTATAACGTTCCCTTATTGGGGAGGTTGACCGATTTGACCAGCGCTTCCAGGCCGGTGAAGGCGATTTTGGCCTTCAGGTTTTCGGCATCGGAGACATTCTGGAAGGCACCGGCCTGCAGGTACACGCTTTCGCGAATCGCTTCCTTCGGCTCATCGGGGCCCTTGATGGGTAGCGGCGGCGCCTTGGTCTCTTTGCTGTTTTCCTTCTTGGCCTCTATAGCAGGCTTGGCAGGCGCCTCGGGTGCTTTCTTGGCGGCCGCGTCCTTTTCGCCGGGCAGAATCTGATAGAACTCGAAGCGCGGCTTTTCATTGCCGGCCGCGGCGGTGGCAGGGGCTTCCGGCTTGGCATTGGCCGGCTTCGCGGGAATTGTCGGCAAGGCGTCGACCGGCTTCGCCTTTTCGACGAACGGGCTGTTGGCCCGGTTCAGCCAGATTGCGATACCCAGCGCCAGGGTAATGCCGAGCAGCAAACCGATCAGGATGCCGGCCAGCATCGGGTGCATGCCGGGCTTGCCGGAACTGCGGGGTGCGGCGGGTTTGGAATCTTTTGCCATACGCTACATTTTCTCCGGGGCGGACACGCCCAACACCGCGAGTCCATTGCGAATTACCTGCCTGGTTGCCAGCACCAGGGCCAGCCGCGCCTTCTTCAATGCCTCGTCTTCGACCAGGAACTTCTCGGCATTGTAGTAGCTATGCAACTTGGCGGCGAGTTCAGATAGATAAACGCATACGAGGTGCGGGGCCAGCTCCCGGGCGGCCGTTCCCAGCAGGTCGGGGAATTCGGCCAGGGCGCGCAACAGGTCCGATTCGTAGGGGCTTACCAGTGGCGTCAGGTCGGCGCCGGTAAGCGTTGCCGGATCGCCACCCCATAACTCCATTACCCGGCAGATGCGCGCATGCGCGTACTGCACGTAGTACACGGGGTTGTCCTCGGAACGGCTTTTGGCGAGGTCGATGTCGAAGGTCAGCTGCGAGTCGGATTTGCGCATGACGAAAAAAAAGCGGGTCGCATCGCGACCGACTTCGTCGATCAGGTCGCGCAGCGTCACATAGCTGCCGGCACGCTTGGAGATTTTCACTTCCTCGCCACCGCGCATCACGGTGATCATCTGGTGCAATACATAATCTGGGTAGCCTTTGGGCACGCCCATTTCCATCGCCTGCAGGCCGGCGTGCATGCGCGCCAAGGAACCGTGGTGATCCGCGCCCAGTTCGGTGATGGCCCGCACGAAACCGCGCTGCCACTTGGTGACGTGATAGGCGATGTCCGGCACGAAGTAGGTGTAGGTGCCGTCGGACTTGCGCATGACGCGGTCCTTGTCGTCGCCGTAGTCGGTGCTGCGCAGCCACAGCGCCCCGTCCTTCTCGTAGGTATGACCCATCTCGATGAGATGTTTGACGGTCTTGTCGACCAGCTGGTCGGTGTAGAGCGAGGACTCGAGGTAGTACACGTCGAACTGCACGTCGAACGCCTTCAGGTCGAGGTCCTGCTCGTGACGAAGCGCTGCCACCGCGAACTTGCGGACTTCGTCGAGGTTTGCGCCCAGTGCATCGTTCGGGTGCTCGGCCGCATAGCGCACGGCAATGTCTAGGATGTATTCGCCGCGATAGCCGTCTTCCGGGAACGGCGCATCGATGCCGGCCTTTTCGCGAAGCCGCGCCTGCACCGACAAGGCCAGGTTATTGATCTGCGCGCCGGCGTCGTTGTAATAAAACTCGCGCGACACCTGCCAGCCACGTACCGCAAGCAAACGCGCAAGGGTATCGCCGATGGCAGCACCGCGGCCGTGGCCCACGTGCAGGGGGCCGGTCGGATTTGCGGAGACGAATTCGACCATCACTTTCCTGCCGCCGCCCTCGTTGCCGGAGCCGAATTTTTCGGCGGCAGCAAACACGGCAGGCACCACGCGCGTCTGCGCGTGCGTTGACAGTCGCACGTTGATGAAGCCGGGCCCGGCGATGTCCGGCGCCCGTGCCAGCAAATCCGACGGCGCCAGCGCCGCGACCAGCGCTTCGGCAATGTCGCGCGGCTTGCGTCCGAGTCGCTTGGCCAATTGCAGGGCGCTATTGACGGCGAAATGGCCGTGCGCCGGATTCTTCGGTTGCTCCACTTCGATCACGAACGCGGGCTCGCCGGCGAGATCGGGAAACGCGCGGTGCAGCGCGTCCTGGAACAAGGCTGCAACGGCGTGCTTGTTATCGGTATAAGGGGGGGCGGAGGACATGAGGAAAACTTGATATTCGGAGTGAAATTATACGGGATGGGGCGTGTTGCGTGAGGGGTGAGGCGCGAGGAGTGAGGTAAAAACTCGCAGGTACGGGGCAAATCGCAAATGCGCGTACCTGATTGTGATTGGCTGCTTGTGCCTGGCAAATGTGATGATTTCGCCTCGCCCCTCGCCCCTCACGCCTTGCACCTCACACTTCCAGCGGATCAACCTCAAGATGCCATTTGACCTTGCGCGCCACCGGGAGCGTTGGCAGCCAGGCCGACAGGAATTCCTGCAGAGTTTTTCGTTGCGCCGCCTGCGTCACCAGTTGCATGCGCTCGAAGCCTGCCTTGCGGGCAAGCGTCGGCGGCACCGGGTCCCAGACCTGCAGCCCGTCGCCCATCAGCGGCTTTGCGGCCGCGGCGGCTTGTTCCATGAATTCCCGCAGCAAAGACGCATCGCGTGCCTCGGCTCGCAACACGGCAAGGTACGAATACGGCGGCAGGTGCATCATCTCCCGCTCACGCAGCGCGAGTGTGGCAAAGCCCGCATAGTCGTGGCGGGCGACCGCTTGGTAGAGCGGGTGTGCCGCAAAGCGGGTCTGGATCAGGACCCGACCGGGCAGGTGCGCGCGACCGGCGCGACCCGAGACCTGCATCATTTGCGCCACCAGCCGTTCGGCGGCGCGAAAGTCGGCGGAGAACATGGCGCCGTCCGCATTCACCACGCCGACCAGCGTGAGGCGTGGAAAATCGTGCCCCTTGGAAAGCATTTGCGTGCCGACCAGGATATCGACATCGCCTTTTTCCGCTGCTGCAAAGATTTTTTCTGCAGATCCCCGGCGGCGCGTCGAATCGCGGTCGACGCGCGCCAGACGCGCTTCGGGGAAAGCCGCCCGCAACGCCTGTTCTATCCGCTCGGTGCCCTGGCCCGCCGCCACCAATTCGCTGCTGCCGCAGTCTTCGCAAGCGCGCGCGACGCGAGTCTGGTATCCGCAGTGATGGCATTTCAGGCGCGACTCCTGCTGGTGGAACACCAGGCGCGCCGAACAACGCGGGCACCCCGGCATCCAGCCGCATTGCGAGCAGACCAGGGCCGGCGCAAAGCCACGACGATTGATGAATACCAATACCTGTTCCTGGCGGGCGAGGGTGGCGGCAATGGCGGAAAGCAATTCCTGCGAAAGGCCGTCCTTCACCGGCACCCGCGCCAAATCGACGAAATTCACCTGCGGCAACAGCGCGCCCGCCATGGCGCGTTGCGCAAGATGCAAAGCCTGCATGCGGCCTCGCTGGACATTGGCGAGACTTTCCAGCGAAGGCGTTGCGGAGCCGAGTACGGCAGGACAATTCTGCTGGCGCGCCCGGAACAAGGCGATATCGCGCGCCGAATAGCGAAAGCCTTCCTGCTGTTTGAACGACGCGTCGTGTTCTTCGTCGACGACGATCAGGCCCAGGCGCGGCATCGGCGTGAATACGGCGAGGCGCGTGCCGATGACGATGTCGACTTCGCCGGCCTGGGCAGCCTGCCAGGTGCGCAAGCGTCCGGTGGGCGTGGTGCCGCTGTGCATTTCGGCCACGCGCGCATGCGGGAATCGGACCGCGACGGCTCGCACCATTGCAGGCGAAAGATTGATTTCCGGCACCAGCATCAATACTTGCCGACCGCTTTGCAATGCAGCCTGGGCCAAGTGCAGGTAGACCTCGGTCTTGCCGCTGCCGGTAATGCCGGTGAGGAGAAAAGGTGAAAAGGTACCGAGGCTCGCGGTGATCGTTGCCACCGCCGCAGCCTGCTCGGTATTGAGCAACGGTCCTGTGACGAATTGCGCTGCGCGTTGCGGCGAATGTGGCGGCGGCGGAAGATTGCGGCGCTCCACCAGTCCGCCGGCCATCATGCGGGCGAGCAATGCGCCGGGCCTCGCGAAAAGGATGCGCAATGCTTCGGCGTCGAGCGGACCGTCGTCCAGCAATCGTTGCAGCATCTCGCGTTGGGCGCGCGAACGGGCCGACAGGTTGGCTATGGCTTCCCGCCCTGCGTCGGTAATGATGTGTACTTCGCGGAGCTTTTGCGCCTCCCGCTCCGCCTTGCCGGGTGCACGCAGTGCAGGCGGGATGGCGCCGAGAATGATAGTCCCCAGCGGGTGGTGGTAATAGTCTTCGCAGAACCGGAACAGGGCCAGGTCATTTGCGCAAAGCGCGGGCACGGTCTCAATGAGGCGCGTTACCGGCTTTAATTTGTCATGGTCAATTTCGCTGGTGACACCGGCTTCGACGATCACCCCCAGCATTTCCTTGCGGCCGAACGGCACCATCGCCAAGCGGCCCAGCAGGGCTTCCGGCGCTCCCACACAGGTGAAGTCGAAGTTGCGGTGAATCGGCAGGTCCAGGGCCACGCGCACGACCCCCAAAGCGGCAGCGAAGGTGCCTGCGGGAAGTTCGCGGGTAGTGCTTTCGGCCATGGGGTGGAACGCTTTGCTTACGTCGTAGGCAGTATCGGGGAACGATGTACCGGGCTTGTGGATAACTATGTGTATAGCTCGCCGTGGATTGCAAAAGGCAGACCCCGGCGTTGGGGTGTGTGACCAACGCGTAACCGCAGAAATTCTAAAAATCCTGAATTTTCAAATAGTTATGACGCAGTCCGAAATTCTTCTTGAGGCCCGCGTTGCGCCGCAATAGAACCAGCCTCCTGTGCATAAGCAAGCCCCTGCAGCACAAAAAATAAAACAAATCGCTTGACATGGACGATTGGCTAAACCCTAGCACTGGCGCGGTGAACGGCGTGAACAAGCGCTTCCACATGGTCCGGATTGGCGAATTGGGAGATGCCGTGGCCCAGGTTGAAGACGTGGCCTGTTGCGTTTCCGTCAAAGGCAAAGGAGCGCAATACCGCTTCGGCTTCGCGGGCAATGGCATCCGGTTCCGCAAACAGGGTGGAGGGGTCCAGGTTGCCTTGCAAAGCAACTTTGGCCCCCACGCGTCGCTTCGCTTCGCCGATATCGATGGTCCAGTCCAAGCCCAGCGCATCGGCGCCGATCGACGCCATGGCTTCCAGCCACAGGCCGCCGCCCTTGGTGAAAAAGATGCGCGGCACCGTGCGGCCGTCGCGCTCGCGCGTGAGGCCCGCCATGATGCGCTCGGCGTAGGCCAGCGAAAACTCCCGATAGGCGTGCGCGGACAGCGTGCCTCCCCAGGTGTCGAACAACATGACCGCCTGCGCGCCGGCATCGATTTGCGCATTCAGGTAGGCGATCACGCTCTCGGTATTTTTCTCCAGGATCTTGTGGAGCAGGTCCGGGCGCTGGAACATCATCGACTTGATCAGGCGAAAATCGTCGCTGCCGCCACCTTCGACCATGTAACAGGCTAGCGTGAACGGGCTGCCGGAAAAGCCGATCAGCGGTACCCGGCCGGCCAGCGTCTTGCGGGTAAGCGCGACGGCATCGGTCACGTAACGCAAAGCGTCCATCGGCGCCACCGGCAAGGCATTGACGTCGGCTTCGGTGCGCAGTGGCCGCTCGAATTTCGGGCCTTCGCCCTCGGCAAAATAAAGGCCCAGCCCCATTGCGTCGGGGACGGTGAGGATGTCGGAAAAGATGATGGCCGCGTCGAGCGCGAAACGGTCGATCGGCTGCAGCGTCACCTCGGTGGCGAGCTCGGGATTTTTTGCCAAGGCAAGAAAACTGCCGGCTTTTTTTCGTGTGGCGTTGTATTCCGGCAAATAGCGGCCCGCCTGGCGCATCACCCAGATGGGCGTGTAGGGAGTCGGTTCGCGCAACAGGGCGCGCAGGAATACGTCGTTTTTCAGCGTGGTCATGGGAGCGCAATAAAAATGGGCGCGATCGGCTGATCGCGCCCGTACATTATCGCACCGGAACGCATTCCACTCGGGAAACTAGCGCGGCAACCTCGACGTCCCCATCAGTGCCTCATCTACCGCGCGGGCGCACTGCCGGCCCTCGCGGATCGCCCATACCACCAGCGATTGCCCGCGCCGCATGTCGCCGGCAGCAAACACTTTGGGATGCGCCGTGCGATACGCGCCGCCGCCCTCCGTCGGCGCCTTCACATTTTGTCGCAGGTCCTTTTCCACGCCGAGCGCGACCAACTGCTCCAGCAGGCCGGATTGCACCGGACCCATGAATCCCATTGCCAGCAACACCAGGTCGGCCTTCAACTCAAATTCGGAACCGGGCACTTCCCGCATCTTGCCGTCCTTCCATTCGATGCGCACCGCCTGCAACGCCACCACCCTGCCGTCCTTGCCGAGAAAGGACTTGGTGGCGACCGACCAATCGCGTTCGCAACCTTCTTCCTGCGAAGAGGAGGTGCGCAACTTGATCGGCCAATACGGCCAGGTCAGCGGCTTGTTTTCCTGTTCGGGCGGCTGCGGCAGAAGTTCGAACTGGGTGACGGAGGCTGCACCCTGCCGGTTCGAGGTGCCGATGCAATCGCTGCCGGTATCGCCACCGCCGATGATCACGACGTGCTTGCCGCCGGCCAGAATCTGATCCTTGACGCGATCGCCGGCGACCACTTTGTTTTGCGCCGGCAGAAAATCCATCGCGAAGTGAATGCCGTTCAAGTCCCGGCCCGGCACCGGCAGGTCGCGCGGCCACTCGGCTCCTCCCGCCAATACGACGGCATCGAAATCCGCCAATAATGCCGTCGCCGGGGTATCGACGCCGATGTGTTGGCCGACGCGAAACTGCACGCCTTCGGCTTCCATTTGCGCAACGCGCCGGTCGATATGCGATTTTTCCATCTTGAAATCGGGGATCCCGTAACGCAGGAGGCCGCCGATGCGGTCGTTCTTTTCAAACACAATGACGGCGTGTCCCGCCCGCGCCAGCTGTTGCGCGCTCGCCAGGCCGGCCGGACCCGAGCCGACCACGGCAACCCGCTTGCCGGTTCTGCGCGTTGGCGGTTGCGGCAGCACCCAGCCCGACGCCCACGCCTTGTCGATAATGGCGTGCTCGAGCGATTTGATGCCGACCGGGTCGTTGTTGATGTTAAGCGTGCAGGCGGCCTCGCACGGCGCCGGACAGACGCGGCCGGTGAACTCCGGGAAGTTGTTGGTCGAATGCAGCGTGACCGACGCTTCCTGCCAATTTTGCCGGTAGACGAGGTCGTTGAAGTCGGGGATGATGTTGTTGACCGGGCAGCCGCTCTGGCAAAAAGGGATGCCGCAATCCATGCAGCGCGCACCCTGCGTGCCGGCCTGGGCATCGTCCAGATGCAGAACGAATTCGCGATAGTCCTTGACCCGTTCGGCAGGCGCGAGGGACGCTTCGGCAAGGCGCTGGTATTCGAGGAATCCGGTAGGCTTTCCCATAATCAGGCCGCCGCCTTGTTTGGAAAACCCGCCGCTCTTTTCGCCGCCTGTCCTTCTAGGGCGCGCTTGTATTCGGTCGGCATCACCTTGATAAAGCGCTTCGACCATAGTGGCCAGTTGGCCAGCAATGACGCCGCGCGCTCGCTGCCGGTGTATCTCGCATGGTTTTCAATTAGCGACTTCAG
>Ga0302321_100001254_pt1 | contig 21667 bp, 14 predicted proteins | sample Fen_T0_1_FD_202505 | JGI IMG/M metagenome (GOLD analysis project Ga0302321, IMG submission 202505) | Peat permafrost microbial communities from Stordalen Mire near Abisko, Sweden - Fen_T0_1 | ecosystem: Environmental > Terrestrial > Soil > Wetlands > Permafrost | place: Sweden: Abisko...
ATAACTTGAATGCTGCCTTCGTCAATCGCTTTGGTGGTAAGTCGGTTGAATTCAGTATGGGAATCTGGATCAGAAAATGGCGGCTCAATAGCTGTAACATCCTGATCTGTAGGCGCTGCCCATAGAACAGGGTGATAGAAAAGCAAGAGACTAACAAACAGAGCAAGGCAAGGATGAAGTTTCAAAGTGAGTTCACTCTATTCATGTTCATAAAAGGCAGTATTTAATGTGAAAAGTATCTTGGTTAAAATACATAAACGCCTAAAAATATTTTTGTTTTGATACGGTATGTTGCATCTATTGATTGGCGATTCAAGTTATTTTTAGCCAATCCCGGATATTTTTTATAAGATACCTGCTCCCACAGATACCTTAGCGACGGGCAATTGAATATGTTACGGCACTTAAACTAACATTAATATTTTGTTAAACAACAGGTTTACGGTTGTGAATGTGCTGACGGCCATGATTGCTAGCGTGGCAAAAAATGCACAGTTTTCTTTCCACGCTTCGCTTATTTCATCAATAGGATTGGCCTGAACAATCAGGCTGACAGGCTTGCCATCATGTAGACATCCAGCAGGAGAGGGGCTTTTTGAATTTATATAGGTTCTCATTACATCAAGACTCGTCAGCGGGTTTATCTTGAAATTTCCGGTAATTAATGGAAATCTTCAATCCGGCAAAGCGGCCTGCCATGCGGACGAGTTCTTGGGTTTTATTGTCGAAGCTCAGTTTAACTTCGCTTATGGCGCGGTCTTCATAGCCTTCGTCGATAGTCTTGGTGTCCAATAAAAATCGGTAAATATAAATCTCTTTGTCTTTTTCTTTTTTTATTTCAAAAGGTTGACCAAGTTTTGCGACAACTGCCGATTTTTTGGGCAAGTCAGCGGCAATTTTTTCAATCGCATCGGTATTGCCGCGTAGTTGCATTTTATCCTTGTTGATTTCCCCGCCACCTATTGAACGTAGTGAGGCTTCCAAAAATTTGGGCGGGGCTATTTCTAAGAACAGGGACGAGAATGACCAGGCAACTAATTTATCATTCTTGTTGAAATTTAGGTCGGAATGAAATTCGACCTTCGGCGATACTGGTTTTTTGTAGCCGTCAATCTTGTGAAACCAGTAGCGCCAATGTTTTCCGTCTGGAGTCGGCGTTTCTTCAGTAGGCCTAAGTCTGGCTAAAGAAACAAAATCTTCGCTTAACATAATGGGTTCTTTGAATTTCAAGCTAAAGTCATCAGCCGCTACTACAGAAAAATATTTATCAAACTCGCCCATCTGCTGATAGGTTTGATAAGCACGCCACCAGTAGGCGCAACCGGTTAATGTGACTACCAATACGACGAGACAAATAATTCGAATGGGTTTTGTTTTCATAGGCTTATTTGATGAATGGTTAATAGGAAAGCCTTAGTTTGGATTATCCCTGATTAATGCTTTGTGTGCGAATCTGCGGGAATATTTTTGTCCCAAAGCAAAAGTTGTTCTACATCAATTCTGTCGAATCGGTAGTGTTTATTACAAAACTCGCAGTTTACTTCAATATGACCCCGTTCAAGTAAAACACTTTCCAGCTCTTCTCGACCTATCATGCGTAAGGCACTTTCAATTTTTTGCCGCGAACAAGCACAATCGAATTCAATGGGTTCAGCATCAAACAAGCGAACTTTTTCTTCGTTAAACAGGCGGTACAATAATTCTTCGCAGTCCAATTCCAGCATTTCTTGTTCGGTAACCGTACTTGCCAGCAGTTCAATGCGCTCCCAATCGGCTGTATCGTTGCTTTGGGTGGGGAGTTCTTGCAAGAGTAAGCCAGCAGCATGGATTTCGTTGGCAAACAGCCACAAACGAGTGTTGAGTTGTTCGGATTGGGCAAAGTAAGCTTCTAGGGCTTCTGCCAAATTGCCACCCTGTAAAGGAACGATGCCTTGATAAGGATGGGCGTTTTCTGAATCCACAGTTAATACCAAACGGCCTTCCCCGAACATTTCCTGCAAGGAACCAGGGGTAACGGCATCACTACTTCTAATTAATCCTCTGATTTTCCGGTCATGCGTTGCCTGTGCCACCAAGGTTTTAAGCGGGCCGTCGCCCTGCGCCTGGAGGATCATGGAGCCATTGAATTTTATGGTCGCGGATAATAAAACTACAGCCGATAAGGCTTGCCCCAGTTGTAGTTGTACGGCATCAGGGCAGTGCTGATACTGTTTTGCGGTTTGCCAGCTGCTTGCCAAGCTAACCCATAGTCCGCGAACACCAACCTCTTCAAATAAAAAACGGTGTAATACATCTTGTTGTGGCATGCTTATCCAGGTGCGGTTTATTACACTTTATTATAATCCAGAATTATAGTAGGCTTCGGTCAGAGAACATTATCTGAGTAATTATAAGCATGATTTTTTCAAGCAAGAAACTGGTTCTACCTAATCTTAAAGATGCTTTGCCGGGGCGAGATACGATTATGCCTGTCACCAACAAGCATTACGTCACTGGCAATCCCATTGCGCCGCCATTTCCAGACAATATGGCATTCGCACTGTTTGGCTTAGGCTGTTTTTGGGGAGCAGAACGAAAATTTTGGCAATATCCCAACGTGTTTAGCACGGCTGTTGGCTATAGTGGCGGCTACACGCCCAATCCGACTTACGAAGAAGTTTGCACTGGCTTAACCGGGCATAATGAAGCGGTCAGAGTGGTTTACGATCCGTCTTTAGTTGCTTACAATGAATTGCTTGAGTTGTTTTGGCAATCCCACAACCCCACTCAAGGGATGGGACAGGGCAACGACACAGGCACTCAGTACCGTTCCGGTATTTATACTTACAGCCAAGAGCAGTGGGATGAGGCTATAAAGTCCAGGGATCATTACCAGCAGCGCCTGACCCAGTCAGGTTTTGGCCAGATAAGTACCGAAATATTGCCTGCCAAGGCATTTTATTATGCCGAGGATTACCATCAGCAATATCTTGCCAAAGAGCCGCAAGGTTACTGTGGTATTGGTGGGTTAGGTGTGGCTTTTGATTGAGCCAAAATGATTGAGTCAAAAACGCCAGGCAAAAAAAAGGCGGTTAAAAAACCACCTTATATAGATTAGGAAGGATATAACGCAACTTTCAGCTATTGCGGCTCGGTAAAGAACCCTTAAAAGTTGGTAACATAATAGCAGCGGTTAGTGCAATATGGAATGCGGCAAATTGTCGCACCCCAAGAGCGACTGTTAGGCTTTATAAATGTACTGTAATAGATTGATTTATTTTGACAAATTTTATTATTCAGTGAATTAAACGGGCAAAGAAACAAAAGTGATGAGATTTTTTCGATGTTTTTCAAGGTCACAAACCCCCAATACCAGCAAAAAAGCAAAGGTTTGATGGTTTTAAAATAGCCCGATAGACTGTCTCAACACCAAAAGTTGATCGCCATCCTTACATATTATTTATTTCCCGCCGTTAGCTATTACAAAAACCTAATAACATGCTCACACTGGTATTGCCAAAATCTGATATTTCTGCACTCCAAAACTTAAAATGGCTGTTCATCCTGAGAAATATGATGATTTTGGGCGAAAGTATTTTGATCGTGATGTTTGTCTATGGACTTAATATCGAAATACCTGAGCAGCAATTGTGGTTGGTCATCGTCGCCATTATTGCGTTTAATGCCTATACCTCGTTACGCTTACAGACCGACGATGTAGTAACCGAACTGGAGATTTTTTCGCAGATTTGTATTGATGTCATTTCTATTGCTGCACTGTTGTACCTGACCGGAGGCGCATCAAACCCTATCACTTGGGTATTCTTGTTGCCGGTAATTATCACAGCGATTATGCTGCCTCCATCGTATGCCTGGTATATGGTGATTTTAACCACATCCATGTATTCCATCCTGATTCCTTTTAATACCCCGTTGCCTTCTATAGAACCGCATATGCCTGATTCAGGCATGATGCACCACAGCATAAATGTTGCAAATGATAAGTTGTTACAAAAAGCGCATGAGATAAGCGATAACCATTATTATAATCTGCATATGTTTGGCATGTGGTTTGGCTTTGTATTTAGTGCAGGGTTGGTGGCATTTTTTGTGGCAGAATTGGCAAAAACACTTAAAAATCAAGAGCGAAGCCTTGCCGTAGCCCGTGAAAACGCACTCAGGGATGAGCGCGTCGTAGCGTTAGGCACACTCGCTGCCAGTGCCGCACATGATATGGGAACACCTTTAGGAACTATCGCGATTGTCGTGCACGATTTGATACAGGATTATCCGGTCCGACATTTTCCAGAGTTCAATGAAAAGATGCAGATTATGCAAAACCAGGTTAACCGCTGTAAGGAAGCCTTGTCGCTGATGTCGGCTACTGCTGGCGAGATGCGTGCTGAATCAGGTAAAGTCATGTTACTTAGTAATTACCTTGATGACGTGCTCTATCAATGGCGTACCCACAAACCAACAACAAAATTACAGTTTTTTATTGATCCTGATATTGCGGTTGATGCCAACATTATTGCCGAACGCACATTAACCCACGCACTCATTAATATTTTAAATAACGCAGTTGAGGCTTCCGATCCTGAACGAGGCATTGAATTTCATGCTCTGTGGAATATGACTGAATTAACGCTCAAGATTAGGGATTATGGCCCCGGTTTTCCCGCTGAAATAGTTGATTTTGTAGGTAAACAGCCGGTAAGTAGCAAAAATAAAGGCTTAGGTGTGGGCTTGTTTCTAACTTATTCCACCATCCATCGCTTGGGCGGTAAAATTGAACTCAGTAATATGGAAACTGGCGGCGCGTGTGTGGAAATAAACCTGCCATTGTTGATAAACAAGGAGAACGACGATGACCGCTGAGTTATCAGATCAACCGATTCTGCTGCTGGTAGATGATGATAAGACCTTCTGTAAGGTATTGAAAGCCTCATTGGAAAGACGGGATTTCGAAGTATTGATTGCCCACAATCTCGAAAAAGGCATGGTGCTGGCTGAACAGTATATGCCAGAGTATGCGGTGATTGACTTACGGATTGGACATGAATCAGGGCTTGAGCTGGTCAAAAAACTGATTACCCTGGATGCGAATACGGCTTGTGTGATGTTGACCGGCTTTGCCAGTATCGCCACGGCGGTCGAGGCTATCAAGCTGGGTGCAATCCATTACCTGACCAAGCCCACTAATGCTGACGAAATCGTTAATGCCCTCAGCAAAAATGAGGGTGATGCAGGTGTTTTTATTAACAAAAATCCGCCGTCGGCAAAACGGATGGAGTGGGAACACCTGCAAAAAATATTGCTGCACTATGACGGCAATATTTCGGCAGCAGCCAGGGCGCTAAATATGCACAGGCGGACATTGCAAAGAAAGCTGGAAAAAAGACCGGTCAAGGAGTAGAGATACGGCTAGGCCTGGAAGCTAGCAGTTAAGCTTAAGCCCTTATTTCTTAGCTACTTTACCAATATTTTGGCGCTACCATACTTAAAATCAGTACAAGACACATTGTGTTGTAATGTTCTAAGCTATCAACAACCCTAAGCTTGTGAGCTTACGGGCTGGTTTTTAATCTGTTTTTTCCATCCCAGAACGGCGATTTTTTTACCTGAGTTGTAATCTCTGATAAAGCTTGCTTAACAATATCGCCAAAGCGGCCTGTTGTTTTATCTAGATAAGCCAAAGTATCGGGGTAAATGTTATTAGCGACAAAAGAGGCTTTCTTATTTGCCTGAGTAACAGGCTCAATGACTTGCGCCTGTAGTAGGCCCATAAATTTGTCTGGCAGACTTTGCGCCGTGGTAACAATCTCGTCAAACAACACCTTGCTGGGATAAATGGCCCTATCCTCTACCAAATTACGCGTTGTTTTTGCCTGACTGCTGATGGATTCCAGCGTTTGATTTATAATTTCTTGTGCTGGCGCAATGATGGACTTTTCAACATAGGCTTTGGCTTGTTCGGGACATTGAACCACCTTATCCTTAGTCGTTAAGATCGTGTTGTCAACCAGCGCCTTCTTTTCGAGCAGGATCGTTTTGGCCTCGTCCACGAACTCTTGTGCAGTTTTGATATGCTGCTGAATTTGGCTAATAGTGGGGTTGATGACTTTCTCGTCCATACCGGTTTTGATTTGAACCCGGCATTCCTGGATTTTATTGACGGCTTTCTCCAGCAAAGACTGCTGAGCATAACCCAGTTTCAGATCCAGCTCATTAATCTGCGAATCGCGTTGGGAGATAACCAGTTTGAGTTCGCTAATTGTCTGTTTATTTTCCTTAATTTGATCAGTCAGCTTTGCTACTTTGTCTTCAAGCTGGTTTAATTTAACTGAAAGATCACTTGAACCAGCGTCATTATTTGAAACCATAGACAGCCCCATGTAATTATTTATAGTTATTATGTGTTGCTAAAAAGCAGACTATTCATAACAAGCGGGAATATCAAAGTCAAGAAGAAAATATTTCCTCAATTCCAGCCACATCAGAACTTATGTTATTGCATTGTTTCTGGCTATACGGTTACTTGCATTGCATTAACAGTTTTTGTTGTAAGTTTGCTATTCTGAATTTTTCAAACCGAAGCTAAAATAACCGAAATGCTATAATTCATAATGCACTTTGCGCTTGGTGTTAGATAAAAGACCTATAGATCGTATATAATGCGCATCCCGTGGGGGTGTTAGCTCAGTTGGTAGAGCAGTGGACTCTTAATCCATAGGTCTAGGGTTCGAATCCCTAACACCCCACCAATAAATACAATGACTTAGAATATTAACCAAGTCTTTTTTTATTGCCAGTTGTCCACTAAAATACAAAACCCACCGTATTTGGCAATAAAACGCCGTCTAAACCTGTTTCAAAAAAGTTGTGTCAGTCACCCATTTATCAAAATGGATATAGTCGTAAACCTATGCTCATCTTGCTTTTTTGTGAATAATCTGGGTTAGGTCAACTTACTAACTAACAAAGGCAGTACATGGCTCTGATACGCTTCGCCATGGCGCATCCTAATTCACTATGGGTATTTATATGTATATCTTTAAACAGGTGGCATTATGAAAAATCAGTAAATGTTTGCATTGATCGCACGCCCCAGCGGGACGCAGAGCGTGGGAATGCTAAATTCTTACGCGCTTATGTTCTACAAGTGGCTGGTTATTTGATATTACTAACATGCAACCCGCATTCCTTTTTCGTGCTTTCTTCCCACCACCAACGCCCTGCCCGTTCGTGCTGGTTGGGCAGTATGGGTCGGGTGCAAGGCTCGCAGCCGATGCTGGTAAAACCTTTGCTATGAAGTTCGTTATAAGGCACTTGATTGGCTTCGATGTAATCCCAAACCTGGGCTGACTTCCAGTTAAGCAAGGGATTAAATTTAATTAATTCGTGTCCCGGTGATGAAAATACGCTGTCTACTTGTATTTCTGGGATGTCTTGGCGGGTATCCAGGCTTTGATCCCGTCGTTGTCCGGTAATCCATGCGCCAACATTTGCCAATTTTCTTTTCAGCGGCTCTACCTTACGAATCCCGCAACATTCCTGATGACCGTCTTCGTAAAAACTGAACAAGCCTTTATGTTTGACAAATTCGTCCAAAACGTCACGGTTTGGGGTTAATAGCTCAATATCTATCTGGTAATGTTTTCTGACTTTTTCTATGAAGCGATAGGTTTCAGGATGTAAGCGTCCGGTATCCAGGGTGAACACCTGAATATCTTTTCGAATGCTGACCGCCATATCAATCAACACCACATCTTCCGCGCCGCTAAAGGAAATGGCGATGTTGTCAAACAAGGACAAAGCTTTTTTCAGTATGAACCGTGGGTTTTTATGTGCCAGTTCGGTTTGTAATTGTTCAATATTAATAGTCATGGTTACTGCTGGGCAAAATATTTCTGTAGGAATTCGTCGAAAGGAAGCTGTGGCTTGTTTTCAAGTTCTGCCTGTTTGGCTAGGGATTGTTGCGCCAGTTCATCGAATTGCTGGGTAAACGCTTTATCAGGTTTGTGACCATTGTAACAATCCGCATGTTCCGTCGATTTAATTAATGCAAAACGGCTAAACGGCTGTCCGGTTTGTTTCATGCACTCCAACATTCGCGCCGATGCGGTCAGTTCCGGGTTTTGCGCTATTTGTTGTTGTGTTAACAACGCCTTGCTATAAGGCTTATCATCATTATCCTGATCCAGGATGTCACAGACCTGCCGCATGGAATCCAGGATTTCAATCGCCCAATCCTGCAGCGGAATCTTTTTATTGTTCCACTCAAGTTCAAGCCCAGGTTTACGACCATGATTTGCAACCTGTAATTGGTTGCGATTATTGGTTTGGAAATCCGCTTCCGTCATCGGCGGACTGTCTTGCAAAAGGCACGTCAGCAATAATGCCTCAATAAAGTGGGCTTTGCCTTCATCTATGCCTATCGGGTTGAACAAATCCAGATCTAGCGAGCGCATTTCCACGTAGCGCACACCCCGACGCTTCAAGGCCAAGGTGGGCTTTTCGCAGGATTGGGCAATTTGCTTGGGGCGTATGATACTGTAAAACTCGTTTTCAATTTGCAGCACATTACTGTTGAGCTGGCGATATTCACCGTCAACCATAATGCCAATTTTCTCATAATCAGGGAAAGGTGTGGCGATAGCCTGGCTTAAGCTGCTAACGTAATCGGGCAACGAATTGTAATTAATCCTGAGATCAGCCTGATTCTTGCTCTTATAGCCAATATCACTCATCCGCAAGGAAGTCGCATAAGGATGGTACAGCGTACCCTGATCGAATTCCTCAAACTGCGCCATTAACTGCGGACGGCTTTTGAAGAAACTTTTGCAGATAGCGGGTGACGCACCAAACTGGTACAAGATTATCCAACCTATCCGCTGAAAATTCCTGACCAAGCCAAAATAACTATCTGAGGTGAATTCCTCAAGATTCATCGCGCTATTTTCTTGGCTGCGCAGCACCGGCCAAAGCGCTTCAGGCACGGAAAAATTAAAATGGATACCGGCAATCGCTTGCATGGTCCTGCCATAGCGATGCCATAAGCCGTGGCGGTAGATATGCTTCATCCTGCCGATATTGGATGAACCATATTCAGCAATCGGTATGCTTTCATCACCTTTAATGCCGCAAGGCATACTCGTACACAGCAAAATCTCATCGTCCAAATGCTGGTAAACATACTGATGGATAGACTGTAAATAGCTCAGCGTTTCTTTGATGTCAGCAAACGGCGGTGTAATCAACTCAATCAACGCTTCGGAATAATCCGTGGTGATGTAAGGGTGCGTTAAAGCTGAACCCAGCGCTTTGGGATGTGGCGTTTTACTAATAACACCATCTTTGGTAATACGTAGACTTTCCTTTTCTATTCCTTTTAGCCCCCCACAGATGAGATGTTGCTGGTTGTTCGCTATAAGTTGCTCAAGACGTGCGGAATGCGTGTTATTCATGAGTAGTCATTGTGTGAGTTTATGCCCTTACTGTCCTGTATAATTGCGTTATTATAAAGGTATTGACTCATTCAAGAAATAAATCGTCACGATGGAAACACCCGATAGTCAAGCGATTGCACTGCTCAATACGGTATTCGGCTATGCCAGCTTTCGCGGTCAGCAACAAACGATTATTAGCCACCTGATTAATGGGCAGGATGCCCTGGTCGTCATGCCGACCGGTAGCGGCAAATCCTTGTGTTTTCAAATTCCCGCACTCATCAGGCCGGGCGTTGGTATCGTTATTTCACCGCTCATTGCGCTGATGCAGGATCAGGTTAGTGCATTGCTGCAACTGGGCATAAAAGCCGCGTTCCTGAATTCTTCGCTATCGTTTGAAGAAGTTCAACAAACCGAGAGGAAATTGCTTAACGGCGAACTAGATTTACTCTATATTGCACCCGAACGACTAGCCAACCAACGAACACTGGACTTGCTGGATCGGCTGCCAATTGCCTTATTTGCGATAGATGAAGCACACTGCGTTTCCCAATGGGGACATGATTTTCGTGTTGATTATTTACGTCTGTCCTTGCTGCATGAACGTTACCCTCAAATTCCACGTATTGCCTTAACGGCGACAGCGGATGAAAAAACCCGTAAGGAAATCCAGTTTCGGCTTGGGCTTGAGCAGTCCCAGCTTTTCCTAAGCGGTTTTGACCGCCCCAACATCCGCTATCGTATCGTGCAAAAACAAAATGCCAGGCAACAACTGCTTGATTTTATTGAGACGGAACATTCCGGCGATGCCGGTATCGTCTATTGCTTATCGCGTAAAAAAGTCGATGAAACCGCGCAGTGGTTAAGTACCAAAGGCATCAAAGCCCTGCCCTACCATGCGGGCATGAACAATGGTGAAAGACAAAACCATCAACACCGGTTTTTAATGGAAGATAGTCTGGTGATGGTGGCAACTATTGCTTTCGGTATGGGTATAGATAAGCCGAATGTGCGCTTCGTCGCGCACCTCGACCTACCCAAAAGTATCGAAGGTTATTATCAGGAAACCGGACGTGCCGGGCGCGACGGCTTAGCCGCTAACGCCTGGATGGCCTACGGACTCCAGGATGTCATCACGCTGCGCCGCATGTTGGCGGAATCCAATGCCAATGAAACTCAAAAGCGCATTGAATACAACAGGCTGGATGCCATGCTCGCGCTGTGTGAGCAAGTGCATTGCCGTCGGCAAGCCTTGCTCGGCTATTTTGGCGACGCGTTAGAGCAGCCTTGCGGTAACTGCGACACCTGTTTGGAACCCGTAGAAACCTGGGATGGTACACTGGCTGCACAGCAAGCCTTATCGTGCATACATCGCACCGAGCAACGCTTTGGCGTGGCTTATCTGGTCGATGTGTTGCTGGGCAAATCTACGGAACGCATCATCCGCTTTGGACATCATCAGCAATCAACCTACGGCATCGGCAAACAGTTGGACGAAAAACAATGGCATTCGGTCTTCAGGCAATTGGTGGCACGCGGCTTAGTCGCCGTTGATTTTGAAAACTTCGGTGCCTTGAGATTAACTGCGGAATGTCGGCCTATTCTTCGTAGTGAGCAGCAACTGATGCTACGCAAAGACATTCAAGTTGAAAAAACAAAAGGCAGCAAACACGCAAAAACCGCCCATAAAAATAAAAGCACTAACAGCTTGTTATGGGATGCCCTGCGGAACAAACGTCGGGAACTGGCGGAACTTCAAGATGTACCACCTTACATTATTTTTCATGATGCCTGTTTAATGTCCATGATGGAACACAAGCCGTCTACGCTGGAGCAATTGAGCCGACTACCCGGCGTAGGTGAACGGAAACTGGAACTTTATGGCGCTCAATTTCTGGCAATTATCCGCGAATATGGCGAGGTCAATCCTTCTGTATCGGATACGGCAAGCGAGTCGGTGGAGTTATTCAGGCTTGGCTTTAGCATCCCACAAATCGCCGAGAAAAGAGAACTACAGGAATCCACGATCTATGGACATCTGGCGCAGTATTTAGAACAGGGGCAGTTGTTGTTAAACGATGTTGTGGATTTGCCAGAACAGGAAATCAAACGAATTGAAGAAATCATTATCGGCTTACCGGACGACCAAAAAAACGCCCTCAAACCAGTTTTCGAAATGTTTGACGGTGCTTATAACTATGGCATTTTGCGTTGCATTAGGGCGGCATTGCAGTATCAAATGACTTGATGATACAGACATTTGTATAAATCCCCTATTTTACCGCTAGCATTGAAACCCTACAACAGCCAACACCTAGAATGCAAATTTCGATAAGACAGCTTGTTGATTTTTAAAGCTAATTCAAAAGTACGTCACAAAGTTTGTTCCCAAAACCGGTAAATTTAATCGCCTGATAATTTATACCAATGGGTGTTTTGCTTTATTGTCAGGTCAACCATGTATTTGCCGTCTTGGTATTTTGTCGCAACTGGGGTGGTTTTCGCTCCTACTGAATTTATGGGATAAAGCCGTAACCCTTTAGATGCCTTAACCTCAATCGTCCCTATAACGGGTTCTGAGACAAACGTCGCATTGCTGTCATCTGGTTGAGACCTAGCCATTACGGTAATAAAAATATCGTTGGCTTTAGAAATAGGTTTGTCCCCCAAACTTTGTACCGCAACGACTGCTTGTTTAGTGTCAATATTGAATGTAACATCGCCCAGCTTAATGTTCTCTCCGCCAATCCACCCTGAAGCGACTTGTGATTTTTCGCTATTAATCGTCTGAATGCCTTTCACCCAGTTCCTTTTTAGTTCACCGGTATCTGATAATACAAAGTCTTGGCCCGAAGGAATAAAATCCTTATTGGCATCGGTAACAGCAATAACACCGTCAGTATTGGGATTATTGCCTTTAAGCCAAGTCAGTTCTGGGGCATCCGGCATAGCACTGGATAGTCGGCTGGTCTCCAGCAATGTCCTGATGGTTTTTGATGTGGTGGGATCCTGCTTTTTAAAAAAGAAATCTTCCCTGCTTAGTTTTAACTCATAATTCTGTCTTGCTGGTGACACATGGTTTTGCCTGTAAAGTAACGCCGCAGCAGGCATCAACCCCATAATTGCCGGGTCATTAAAGGTTGAAAAATTATTGCCGTTGCTTTTGACACCAAGCTGATTTTGACTGTACCCATATAGCATCATGGCATCCCAGCCCTGTAAATTGGCTATACTGGCCGTGTAAATCGGCATGGTATATCGATCAAGAATAGGAAAAGAACCCATATTCCACTCAGTTACTGAAAGTGGCTTTCCGGTAACTTGCGCTGCACCTATCCATGTCAAAAAACTTGGGTTATTCCGAGGATTAAAATTAAACTCTTCTGCCCCCCCATATGAATGGGCATCAATAAGGTCGCCATCCGTTAAAGATGGCAAACCAAAAAGCCCCATATTTCCCCAGCTATTCGTGGTTGTTATCATCGATTTCGAACCTAAATCCCGCAAATGCGTTAGCATTTTTTGGTTAAACCGATGCTCAACATCCGATAAATAAATCTTGGCTTCACCCATTTCCCAAGTACGCCATACCTTATCACTGGACAGGCCGCTGACTTTAGAAAATTGTGCAGCATCATTAGTAAAAATAGCGTTATGTTTGGGGAATCCTTTATCCGGCAGCAACAAATTACCGAAATGTTGTGTGAGGTCATTCTCGTTAGTGACCAACAGTGCAATAACAGCCGGATCAGCCTTATATGCAAGCTTGGTAAACGGATTAACATGGTTCAAATAAGCTTCATTGAACTTTTGCATCTGCTTTTGGATGCTTTCGTTATAGTAATTAAACCCTTTAATCTCAGCACTGTCTTTGCCTTGGGCTAAATCTTCAAAATTTTCGATTCCATCTTTTTTCGTCATTGCCCTGCCGACATGCAAATCCAACCATACATATACGCCTTGATCTTTAAGGCATTTAATCCACCAATCAAGTTTCTTAAAGGCTTCGGCTGAAAGCTCCTGCGTATTATCGGCTTGGTTTTTGAAAATATTTGGCTGAACCCACGACGAATCATGGTGATGAATTCTCATAAGGTTAAATCCCAACTGGGCGATGCGCTTGGCTTGAGCTTTTATATCAACATCAGACGTACTGTATAAAGCGTAAGCCATTAGATTGCCACCCCAGAACTTTACGGGAACTCCATCTTCGAAAACCAATTTATCTGCCTGTGCTTTAACAAATCCATGTTTTCCGGCTGGAATGTCATTTTTGTTCAAATATGACAAATCGACAGGAGAAGCTTTTTCGGACAGAATGCCGCGATGCCAGTTTTGGCTATCCTTTTCACCGTAACCTGACGCTTTATCTAGCGCGTAACACTGCGTACCGTAAAATACAAACATGAAGAAAATTTTTTTCAGGTAAGGCATCCACATAACATTTTCCTCTTGGTTAATTTAGTTGAAGTCTCCGAGAAGTTTACACGAATTCGGTTAGCGTGAAGTTAATGGGCAGCACTTTCGATCTCATTGCTTTTTTTGGCTACATTTTAATAAACCGTAATAATGCTATATACTCACGACCCTATACATTGCTGATTGCATGCTCTCCATTTTTATTGTGTAGATACGATCGTTGTTCAAAAGGGGGTTTGTGAACATTCTGTGCACTTTTTTCGCCAGCAAGGTAAATAAAAAATATAGATCATCCGTACCCGCCCTCCTCAGCTTCCGGTAGATGCCCAGATGCTTATAGGGAACTTTAATCGGCATGCTTAACTATTTCATCAACATGGATAGACATTAAGCAAAAAACTTTAAAACAGATTAAGTGTTGGGTTAAACCTAGTAACCTTATGATTTTAAAAAGCTTTTCAATGCTTTTTTAAAAATACTTTAGATGGCAATTTTTCAAATTCAGTTTAATAAATGGAGTTAAGTGGAAGATAATGGGTAATTGGTTTGCCTATATTGCAATAGGGATTTGGCCGATTGTTGCGGTTTGGTTGTTTCGAACTAAACCAATGCAAGAGGCAACTCTCTGGACGATATTGGGTGGGCATATGTTTCTGCCTGTTGGAACCGCAATTGATTTCTCCATGATACCTCCGTTAGACAAAGCATCAATTCCAGCACTTGCCGCATTTATCGGGTGTCGATTTATAGCGGGAAAGCGAATTCCTATCTTCGGACAGAACCGCTTGGTAAGCTGGCTTTTGCTTCTTTATATTGTAGGGCCTTTTATTACGGCCGAATTAAACGACACTCCTGTAATACAAAGGGCACGATTTCTGCCTGGAATGACCCATTATGATGCACTCTCGGCAGTTGCTGGGCAATTTATTGTATTCATACCATTTTTTATCGGACGGCAATTTTTCCGGACTTACGAAAATCAGTTATTGATGTTCAGAACGCTGGTTTTAGCCAGTTTAGGGTATTCAGTGTTGATGTTGTTTGAAATACGTATGAGCCCACAATTGCATACCTGGATATACGGCTATTTCCCTCATAGTAGTTTTGGTCAACAAGTAAGATATGGTGGCTTTCGACCGGTAGTTTTTATGGGGCATGGTTTGTTAGTGTCATTTTTTGCTGCTATCGCCTTGATTTCCGCAACTGTACTGTGGCAATTAAAATACAAAATACGCCGATTTTCACCCGCTAATGTGACATATTACTTAATGTTAATATTGGTGTTGTGTAAAAGTGCGGCTTCAATTCTTTATGGCTTTTTTGCACTCTTGCTGATAAAAATCACTAAAGTTAAAACACAGCTACGGATTGCGGTCATTTTGGCATCAATGGCCTTACTTTATCCAACAATGTCTATAATGAATATTTTTCCGCATCAACCTCTGTTGGAACTGGTGAGGTCTATTGATACAGAGCGTGCAGAATCAATGGGGGTTCGCTTTGAGAATGAACGCATATTGTTGGAACATGGCCGGAAGAACTCTTTCTTTGGCTGGGGTAGTTGGGGACGTAACCGGGTTTACGATGTTGAAAGCGGGAAAGATGTGACTGTAACCGATGGCCTTTGGGTTATAACATTTAGTCAGTTTGGCTGGGCTGGCTTTATTGCTGAATTTGGTTTATTAGCGATCCCGGTTTTTAGTGCGAAAAAAGCGGCCTCCAAGTTAGCTAATTCCCATAAAGAATTAATCATGCTGGCAGCCCATGCACTATTAGCCAGTTTAATTATTATTGATCAGCTACCAAATTCATCATTAGCTCCTTGGTTATGGTTATTGGTGGGGATATTGCTCGGGCGTTCAGAGGCGATTATCCGGAAGCATCGAGAAGAGGCAAGCTCAAACAGGGCGCTTTTACAATAAAGCGTGTTTTATTAATCAAAACTTGACACCAAGACAGTAGAAGTGAAAAAAATACAATCATTAAATGACCTTGCCATCAACGGCGCACCACCTGCTTTCGATGAAGCGTTACACGTCGGACGCCCGAATATCGGTGATCGAAAGGATTTTCTTCACCGCGTGGGCGAAATGCTCGACCGTCGCTGGCTCTCCAACAATGGTCCATTGGTACAGGAATTAGAGGAAAAAATTGCCGCTTATCAGGATGTGAAGCATTGTATAGCGATGTGCAACGGCACAATAGCGCTGGAAATTGCCATTCGTGCCCTGGAACTCAAAGGCGAGGTGATTATTCCTTCGTATACTTTTATCGCCACCGCACACGCCCTGCAATGGCAAGAGATAACCCCGGTTTTTGCCGACATTGATCCTCAAACCCACAACCTCGATCCCGCTGCCGTTCGCCGCATGATCACACCCCGCACCACCGGCATTATCGGCGTGCATCTGTGGGGACGTGGCGCACCGAATGCCGAATTGCAGACTATTGCCGATGAACACAATCTCAAGTTGATGTACGATGCCGCCCATGCCTTCGGATGCGGCATGGGCGGAACCATGATAGGCAACTTCGGTGCTTGTGAAGTCCTGAGCTTCCATGCCACCAAGTTTTTCAATACCTTTGAAGGCGGCGCAATCCTGACCAACGATGATGCCCTCGCCGACAAGATGCGCCTGATGCGCAACTTTGGCTTTTCCGGGCTCGATAACGTTATCTACCCCGGCACCAACGGCAAAATGGTTGAAGTCTGCGCCGCGATGGGCTTGACCAATCTGGAGTATATCGACACGGTTATTGCTGCCAACCTGCACAATTACAACGCTTACCGCGAAGGTATTGTCGATATCCCAGGCCTCAGCCTACTGACCTATGATGAATCTGAACGCAACAACTACCAGTATGTAGTGCTAGAAGTAGGAGATGATTTTCCCGTACTGCGAGATATTCTCATCGCCGCTCTACATGCAGAAAACATATTGGCCCGCAAATATTTCTGGCCTGGTTGCCATGGCATGAAGCCCTACCGAGACTTTTATCCACACGCCCGGCTTATGTTGCCGAACACAGAAAGGATCGCTGGTCGTGTGATTGTGTTACCGAGCGGGACGACATTGCCTAATGGGGCAGTCGAGAATGTCATTGATTTATTGCGTGTTTATGCCGAACAATAGCTTAATAAAGCAATTTTTGCGTTATTTCAATCTTCCTATTCAATAACGGAGTACGCCGCATGACTCGATTGTTTGGCTCAACACACTACACCGAACAGGATTTGGTCGATGAAGGCTTCCGCAGTTTAGGTCGTAATGTACGCATTGCCCGCACCTGTTCCATCATTGGTGCTGAGAACATCACTATCGGCGACAACGTGCGTATTGATGGCTATTGCACGATTGTGGCTGCGGGTAAAGGGTATATAAATCTTGGCTCATATATTCATATTGGTGGGTATTGCGCATTACTTGCAGCTGAAGGTATCGTCATGGAAGATCTGACTACAATCTCGTGGGGCATCAAAATATTCACCAGATCAGATGATTTTTCTGGCAATCACATGACCAACCCTACAGTTCCCTCCAAGTACACGGGCATAAAAGGAGGTACTGTCACCTTAAAACGGCATTCTTTAGTAGGGGCAAATAGCATTATTCTCCCTGAAGTTACTGTGGGTGAAGGTGTGGCAGTCGGTGCATTATCTATGGTCAACAAAAGCCTTGATGATTGGGGAATATACGCCGGAACACCAACAAAACGAATCAAAGATCGATCTCGCAATTTACTCAATCTTGAAAAGGTTTTTTTGGAAGATCTGGAGCAAAAGTGAACACCCTACGGCCTTTTTCAGCGTAAAACATGGTACGCGAAATTGGCTTTATCAAAGGCTTTAGGTCAATAGTATCATTTTGGGTGCTAACAGCCCACTGTACGATCTGGGTGGGCATCAACAGTAATAGGATATAAGACGGTACGATTACTCTCGCCTTTCAACTCCAGCGCGAGTCGCAATCTCCAAGGCGATGGTGCCGTTGCACATGGTGATGCAGTGCTTCACGCCGAGGAAATCAGCCGCCCTCCATTCGAATTTCTGCACCAGCCCCCGTCGTTGCTCAACCATCACCGGTCAAAAATCTCGTTTACATAGGCCAGAAACGCTTTCCGGCTACCCATGCTCGGCCGATCGACATGTAGCGTCTACGGGAAGGCTGGTTGTACCCCAAACAGAGGGCAAAATCCTGGAAAGTTTCAAAGCGTTTCATATGTAAAAATGCAAAACTGATTTAAAAACATAATTAGAGAACTTGATTAGCAACTGAAGCAAAAAAATGCGTCATACCCGCCGGGAAGCGGGTATCCAGTGCCATGAACGGCAAGCTCCGAACCATCCATGGAGCCTGGATTCCGGCAATCCCTGCCGAAATGACGGCTTTTAAAAACAGTTGCACGTTCTTACTTAATCAGTCTCGATGTGCATAAATGTTAATGTGAGATCTGACTCTGACTGAATCGCATCTCTCGCAAGGGTTGGGGACTTCCCACATCATCAATAGGTCGCCGTATACGAACCGGATGTGGCTGAGAAGAACGCGTATTCGATGCCTTTGATTGTCTGTATCGTGTAGCTCACTGAAGTCCCATTCTGAATAATACCATTGAGAACAGCGTTCCCGAATTTCGTGGGGAGCATGGCACGCAAGTTACGCGCTCGAGGATCGACTGCAATAGTGAAGCCCAGACTTTTTCCATCCCAAGTGATCGAGCTAAACGATGAGCTATTGCGACCGTCCAACCAGTTAACCATCTGCTGGCCAGAAACTATTGGCACTCCACGAGCCTGAGCAGATGCAACCACCTGATCGGAGCCATCATATGACCAACCATAGTAATTATCCGAGTGCATGTTGACGACAAAACCACCGTAAAAGCCCAGCGGCCCATTCGCTGCGTCAAGGAACGAATCAACAATAGTACGGATAGCGCTTACACCTTGCCCATTGTCGTCTGTTATCTGGGTACCGGCATTGTAGCTGTCGAGAAATGAGGTCATGATACCACTCGTATCGACTTGTGCGAAGCGCATCATCATTGCCGAGCCCATTTGATAGCCTGGGTTAATGGTTGCCCAGCCTAATGGGCCGTAATAGATATCAGTATCCAAACGGACTTCCAGACTCGCTTCCACTTCGGGCTTGCCTGCATATCCAAGCCAGGAACTGCCGCCGGTATAGCCGAACCAAGAGACGCAGTGGGTACGTTCGCTTGCCTGTACCGGGATACTCGCATAATAGAGCATGAACCTGTCGAGTTGGTCAGCATACTGTACTGCCAAGTCCGATGGCCAAATGTCGCACCAATGTCCACTGCCCAAAGCCAAAGCCGCGTCTGCGTGCAGACCAACCTCAAAACCCTGATCTGTGTAACTAGCCACCTCGGCATCCGTAAGCGTGAATGAATTTACATCTTCAGGTGATAGGTAAGAGCTGCTTCGGACGCACTCCCAATCGGCAACCGAACACCCGATAGGACTCTGCGCCTCATGTCGAGCGAAAAACTGACTAGTAGAACCACTCTGCAACTGCCTAGTATTATGGTCATCGCCTGTTAAGACGACAACAGCCTTTTTACCTTTTGGTAAATACCAAAAACGAGGCAAGGGTTTTTTGCTTGAATTCATGTAGAGAATCAGGTTTGCGAGAAACCTTTGCTGTTCGTCCGCCTGAGGAATCGAAATTCGGTTAAAGTCGACCCACGGATTAGTCGAGTCGTAGAACAAGTCGAGAGCGACGCCGGTGCCATAGAGTGGATTCACGTGGCCAATCTGCCACGCGGGATTGCCCTGATGCGTATAAATGATGGAACGAGCCAAGTCGAAAGTAAACGCAGCCGCCTGTCCGCCATTCGATCCGATACTATGCAGGGTAACGGCAGGATAGGGAGTCGCGGTAGTCGCATGCGAATAGAGCGTCGCTAGCTTAACTGCTCCGTTCACCAAGCTGTACTGGTCGGCTATGCCGTGAAACTGGAGCGTCTGGCCTGTGATCCCAGCCCCCGGATTGGCGGAAACATCAATCGACAGATAGCCTTCGGACAATGTAGAGGCCGTATCGGACAAGCCAAGCAATCCTGTTAACTGCTTGTCGGGACGCATGGCGATTAATTTGCCTCCGCCTTGTACCCAAGCAGTAAGGGTTGTCACCTGCGTCGAACTGAGCGGCATCTCCCCAAGGATCACGATATCGTAACTAGCAAGGGATTGCGGCGTTACCTGCGAGATATCAGTCACATTAAATTCATTGAAACCTTCGGTACGGAGGATTTCGATGTAATAGCGAGTGTAGAGATTCGATGATTTCGAGATAATCAAAATAGGCCCTCCGGGGGCTTGGTCAACCGGAGGTCGCTGCCCTAATGTGCTAAATGACCAGGATAAGTCGGAGTTTAGAGCGTTGCCTGCAATGTCCCTAACTCCGCTGATATTTCCTTTCACCGTTACAGTGTAGGCCTTCGAATTGTTAAGGTTCGATATTGGATCCAGTACGGCGCTATAGTCAGAAGAGCCGTAGGTAACTGTTGCTGGCACTAGGTTGCCTAATGTGTCGCGTAACTGGATCGTTGTGGAGCTAATCGTAGCGGGATTCATGGGCTCGCTGAAATAAATGGTTGCATTGGTTGCAAGCCGGAGGTTTGACGAACCATTAATGGGTTTTACGGATTGCAACGACGGCGGAGTGGTATCAGAAACTGCCGCGTTACTTAAGATGATATCAACCCAGTAGTTACTAGAGCGGTAGCTTTGATTGGGAACTCCTCCTGTTTCGCTATACACTCCGTTGGCCCCGTCCACACCGGATTGGAGCGCGTGTAAGGGAGGAGTATTGGTTCCGGCGGTGGCAAAATAGTCAATCGTATCGCTGAATCGCCGATTGCCGTCCGCAACATAATAGGAAATGATGTAGGTCGTGTTGGCCTGGATTGCCACGGACGTGGAAAATGTCGCCACCTGCCATCCGGAAGGACTCTCGTTGGCAAAGGCCACTTCAGCCAGCTTAACGCCGCCTGTCGTCCACAATCGGCCGATGTGGGTGCCCGTCGCCCCGGCGGCCTTGAAGAAACGAACCCCCGTGACATTCCCACTGACATCGGAGCGGAACTTGACTCCCAGTTCAATAGGGCTGGGATTATCGTAGGCAAAACCGGGCGTGACCGTACCGGGCCAGATCGAATAGCTTACCGGAGCTGTTGCTGCCGTAGTAAAGGTTGAGGTGTATTGGGCAATCGCATTCCCAGCCAAATCCATGGCACCCCCCGCAGGCAATTGGACAGTATAGGTGACTGATGGACTCAGGCTCGATGTCGGAGTCAGTGTGGCTGTCAGTGTGGCTGAATTATAATTGACCGTGGCAGGGATTACCTGGTTTGAGGCATTCCGTAATGTGATAGCGCTAGTATTGATAGTGCTGGCATTCATCGCCTCGCTGAAGGTCACGTTGACATTGGCGGAAATGGGGACACCCGTCGAACCGTTGGCTGGGACGACAGCGTTGACGGTGGGCGGTGTCGTGTCGGCAGAGTTGTCAAAAATGGCATCGACCCAATAGTTGCTAGAGCGGTAGCTTTGGTTGGGAACTCCACCTGTATCGCTATACACTCCGTTGGGTCCGTCCACACCGGATTGGAGCGCGTGCAAGGGAGGAGTATTGGTTCCGGCGGTGGCAAAATAGTCAAACGTATCGCTGAAACGCCGATTGCCGTCCGCAACATAATAGGAAATGATGTAGGTCGTGTTGGCCTGGATTGCCACGGACGTGGAAAATGTCGCCACCTGCCATCCGGAAGGACTCTCGTTGGCAAAGGCCACT
>Ga0302321_100001255_pt1 | contig 21648 bp, 17 predicted proteins | sample Fen_T0_1_FD_202505 | JGI IMG/M metagenome (GOLD analysis project Ga0302321, IMG submission 202505) | Peat permafrost microbial communities from Stordalen Mire near Abisko, Sweden - Fen_T0_1 | ecosystem: Environmental > Terrestrial > Soil > Wetlands > Permafrost | place: Sweden: Abisko...
GATGTTGGCAAACTTGACGGATCGCTCCTCGATGAGCTCGCAGTGCCGTCGAGCGCTGTCCTGGCTGAAGTTGCTGGTAGACCGATCCGCGAGTCGGATTTTCGCTGGTTCTGCAAGGATGCCCTGTTGCCCAGCCGGCGCGTGAGTGCTTACTCACGCCCCGGGGCTCGACAGAGTATGCTTTCCTCGTTTCTGGACATGTTGGTGCTCGAGGCCAAGGCTCGAAAAGATGGTCTCGACAAGCTACCGGATTTCCGCCAGCAGCGCATGGCTATGCGCGACATGCTGCTATTTGAGTTCGTTCAAGAGCGTGACCAAGTGGGGCCAGCGCACCAGCGCGGCAAATCGGACGATGAGCTTGCGCAAGCCCAGCGCGCGTATCTCGACCACTTGCGTGCCGAGGCAAGGCTTATGCTCAGCGCTCCGCGCAAGTAGTTCAGCTGCGGCGGGTTGGGTAACACCAATCCTCACATGTTCTGACCTGCACGCCTACGGCCATTGTACATTGTCGATGGCGCAGGGCAGGGCTTATCCTACGGGAGCAGCTGTCCGGTTCATTCAACTGGCATTGGAGCAGAGCATGACGAAACCTAGGTCAGTCGCGCGCGCGCTGTTACTTGGCGGTTTACTCGCCGTCGCCTGCGGCAGCGACACGAAATCGAGTGCGACCGATCGAATAGGTTCGGGTGGCACCAACAGTACCACGACACTGGCCCAACTGGACCTGAGTCAGGCTCTGGATGTCACCGCGAGTGAGGGTACCGAGTGGAAGAACGTGCTGATCGGCTCGGCGTCGACTGAGGTTTTCTCGATCCAGGTGCGCAACACCACCGAGGCCACCCTCGCGATCTCGGCCGCAATATCCGGCGGCGATGCGGCGGAATTTGGCTTTGCGTCGGCCCTCACAGTGCAGATCATAAGCGCTGGCGCATCGGCGTCGGTCAGCGTCAAGTACGCTCCCACGAGTGCAGGCAAGAAGGACGCAAGCTTGCAGTTTACCGCTTGGGATCCGCTGGATACGACGAATCGTCACGTCTTCGCGATTGCGCTGGTTGCGGAAGCCAAGCCGTGGGCCTACGTGGGACAACGCGGGTGTTCGGTGGGCAGTGCCGGATCCTATTTGGCTGGCGTTGACCCAACTAATTCGTCGCACCACGGGCGCCCTGGCGATCGCTCGGTTGCACTGGCGACCGACGGCGATATGCTCTACCTTGCCTACAAAGACGGTTCGCAGCTGTCTGACCCGAACGACCTCGAGTCAGGCAAGCTCACGGTCGCTCGATTCGCTCAAGGCAATTGGTCCACCTTGGGCAATGCGGGCTTTTCGAGCGGCGACGCGATGGGGATCTCGCTAGCCACTTACCAGCATGATCCGTATGTGGCATTCTCCGACGCGGGAGCCGCTTCGGTCATGATGTTCGATGGCCAGGCTTGGTTGCCGGTTGGACCCAAGCGGATCACCGCGGGCGGGGCGGCGTACGCATCGCTGTTCGTGGCAGACAATCAGGGTAGCCCAGACTTCTACCTGTCGTTTCGGGATGAGGCGTCACACCAGGAGATTGATGGGACGGACCGCACGGGCGCCTTGTCCGTCATGCGACTTGTCGGCTCGAATTGGAACTACGTTGGTCCCGCAGCATTCAGCTACCCTGAGTCGGCAGGTTTGGCAACCGCTATGGTAGTGGCAGCTGGCGTGCCATACGTGGCGTATGGAGCTGGCCTCATGCGTTACGACAGCGCCGCAGGAAAATGGACCAAGACTGCGACCTTTGCCACAAGTTCGGTCGCAACCGTCACGAACGCCAGCGGAGAACTCTATGTTGCCATTGCGGACTCGGAGCACGAAGCCAAGACGTCGGTGTTCAGCTATGTAAATGGTGCGTTGCAGCCGCTTGGCGATCGCGGGTTCTCCATCGGTGGCTCCGAATTTCTCTCGCTTGCCTGGAACAATGAGAGTCTGCTCGTTGCGTTCAAAGACAGCGGGGCCCGGGACGGAATCGTGGGTGGTGCCGTCGTAGCCGAGTTTCTTGGTGGAGCTTGGTCAACGTTGGGTGTCGGCACTGCCTCGCCGGGTCCAGTTAGTCATTCGAGCCTCGCCACGAGCGGTGGACAAGTCTACCTGGGCTTCAAAGACGAAGAGTGGCCAGCCCTGGCAAATGTCGAAGGAACTGGCAAGGCATCGGTCATCGTGAAGAAATAGCGCAACAAATCCCTACCAGCCGAGTGCCGTTCTGATCACTGGGGCGAGCTCGTCTGCCATACGCTGGTGGGTCGAAACGCTTGGATGCCAGTCGCAGCCAGGGTTTTCGTTTTGCGTCCGCATACGATGCGCAGCGATGCGCGCATCGCCTGCACGTCGGCGTCGGTCGAGCGCTTTTTCGATGTAAGATTCGCCCCGCTGCAGATCTTCGCCACCGAGCATCGGGCCGAGCGTGCAGAGGATGAAAGCGTTTGGGTTATTGTGGCGGATCTGTTCGAGCAGTGACAAGTAGCCTTGAACGAACTCAGCTTCACTCGGATCCGGATCAGTGCTGAGATCGTTCGTGCCGAGGTTGACGATTACCGCGTCATTTGACCGCCGTTGCTGCCAGTGGCTCGAGGAGGATTCGGGCAGGATGCGGTCGTAGAGTACGCCCATCTTCTCGCCCGGCTCGCCGTTGTAGTTCTTGACTACGCCGCGTCCAGACCACGCCACAGTGGAAAGTTCCGCGCCAAGCGTGCGTGCCAGCACTGCGCCGTAACTTAAGTAATGGTTTTCAGTGGCCGCCGAGAAGCTGCAAGCTGGCCCCTTGCCCTCATTGCCGTAACCACAACTGATAGAATCGCCCACCAGTTCGAAATGGCGAGTCGGTGAGTTGGCGGCACCTATCAACTCTCCGCCGATGATGTCTAACCCCAGGAAATGCGTGACGCCGAAAAGCGCTTCAGTGCGTCGGTAGAGCTCCAGCTGATGCTCACCAAGCGATAGATTCTCGGCGATGACGTAACGTTCGGTTCCCTTCAGCGTAACGATCTTCGGTAAGGTTTGTCCGTCGAGAGTGACTAGGTGCTCGTTCTTGTCATCGCCCAATCGAACAATCACACCAGTGCCGTGGAAACGCGCTACGATCCCCGCGCCAGACCAGGCGTATTGGGCGCTACCGGCGGGATCCGACGCGACTCGACCGACGAAATGGACAGCACTTCGTGCTGGGGACGCGCTTCTCGTCGTCGAATTCTGCGGCTTGGTCACCTTGCAGTTAGCAACGAGCGTGGCGATCCCTGCCAGCATGCCAAGCGTTACGACAACAGGCGAACGGTGAGATGCGCGTATGAAGGTAAACACGGCGCACAGCATAGTTGGCCAAGCCGGACCAACCAAGCGGCTCGGGCCGAGTTGAGCCGCTTGGTTGGTCCGGAGTTGGTGGCACACGATTGTGCCAAGTGGCGCAACTGCCGGGCAAAATCACCAAATGGCTCGAGATTATGCTGACTGGGGGCTTGGCACCTGAATTGCATTGCGGGCGCAGTGACACCTTTTTCTCGGGAGGCAAAAGCATGAAATGGGTCATCGCAATGGGCGCCCTCGGCGGGGCCCTGATTGGTACAAGCGCGCTCTTGTTCGTCGTCCATCCCGGAGCGGCATTGGCGAACGATGCAAACCGCGCTGCAATGGCTGGGGCTTGTCAGGATCTCGACCGTGATGGCTATGGCATCAATTGTCCAAAGGGCCCCGATTGCAATGATCGGGATCCGCGAGTCTCTCCAGCTCAAACCGAGACGTGCAATTTGCGCGACGACAATTGCAATGGTGTCGTCGACGACGCAGCTGGCTGCAACGGGGTAGCCTACGATACGGCTCCGGTGGATGTGACAGCAGGGGCATTTTTCATGGGCAGCCCAATGAACCAGGGCGCCGATGACGAGCACCCACAGCATGTCGTCCAGGTTGCGGCATTCCGCATCGATCGCTATGAGGTCACCAATGAGCGCTACCTGGCTTGCGTCAACGCGAATGTCTGCAGCTCGCCGCAGCTGAAGTCGTCAGCGCGTCGCACAGATTACTTTGGCAACTCCACGTTTGCCCGCTACCCGGTGGTGTTCGTCAATTGGGACCAGGCCAGTACTTTCTGTCGCTGGGACGGCGGCAGGCTGCCGACTGAGGCCGAGTGGGAGCTGGTTGCTCGAGGTCCCGCGCCAAGCAAACGAATTTTCCCTTGGGGCGACGAAGCGCCGGACTGCACTAAGGCCAACATGGGTGGCGACGCGAGTTGTGTCGGCGATACCGACCTCGTTGGTCGGCGAACTTGGGGCGCAAGCCCTTGGGGTGCCATGGATATGGCCGGTAACGTCTGGGAGTGGACCGCGGACTGGTACGATGCCCGTTATTATCAGCGGAGCCCCCAGCACGATCCACAAGGGCCGACCGAAGGCGCGCTCAAGGTCATGCGCGGTGGTTGCTGGATGAGTGGTGCCGATTCGATGCGTGTATCGTGCAGAAAGGCTGAGCTGCCCAACACTTGGGCGCCCAACGTCGGCTTTCGCTGTGTCCGGAGCCAAGGGAGGTAAGTCATGCGAGCCATTCACAGCTTTGGACTACTTGCCGGGCTATTCCTCGTCAGCGGTGAGGCAAGACCTTGCGGTGGCGCTTTTGGTAGCAGCTACACGATTCAGCCCGCTCAAAAGATCGTCGTTAGCTACCGCAACGGGGTCGAGACCTACGTCTTTAATCCCAATTTCTGCGGCAAGGCCGACTCCTTTGGGTTGATTCTGCCAGTGCCAAAGGCATTGACCGCATCGCCAACACTCGGCACCCAACAACTCTACGCCGATTTAGCCACGGTGGCGGCACCCACAGTCGTAACGACCCAACAGTGTGGGACTAGGGCGGCGGGTGGAGCGGCTTCGACGGGCGTCGGCGGCGGAGCCAATGGTGGCGGAACCGCCGTAATCCAGCGCGGTCAAGTTGGGATTTTTGATTGGGCATTGCTTCAGGCTACAAGTGTTGAGTCGTTTACGGCGTGGCTAACTGCCAACGGATTCCCTTTTCCAGCAACTGCGACCACTACCTTTCAATCGTACGTCGACGGCGGCTGGTACTTCGTTGCCTTCAAGGTGTCTCCTGGGGGAGCCACTGGCAGCGCCGGGGCGGCTGGGGTGACGACGATAAGTACTGCGACGATTTGTGGATCATTTGGGCCAGTATCCCTGTCATTTCCGACATCACCCAATCCTGTGATTCCGGCGCGCATAGCATCGGTGAGCTCGACCTCGCTGTCGTGGGACATCTTTGCTGTTGGTTCGTCGCAGCTACGTATGCAGGGCTACTCGCCAACGCTGATGTTTTCCGGTGCGATCAGCGCGTCTGAGTTGTCGAGTTATCCGTCGCTGGCCCAGATCGCTCAAGCTGGTGATCGTCTTACCGAATTGTTGCTAACTTCAATGCCGGCGACCGACTTGATCCTGGAAAGTGATCCGAACCAGGCTGACTATCGGCGGGTCGTCAATCAGGTGCAATACGTCACTTGCAGCACTGGCGGTGCAAGCACTGGCGGTGCAAGCACTGGCGGTGCAAGCACTGGCGGTGCAAGCACTGGCGGCAAGATGTCCTTCGGTGGCCAAGTGTCTTTCGGCGGCGTTGCGACGGGTGGCGTTGCGACGGGCGGGCGATCCAGCACCGGCGGTACCGTTATTGGGATCGGTGGCAACACCATGACGAAGGATGGCGGTGCAACGGGCGTTGAGTCGCGTCAGGCCGGCGCACCCGCGGTCGACACAACTCCGGCAACTGGGTGCGGCTGCTCAGTGCCGTCGATGGGGCAAGGCGTTGGCGCGCGTGGCCTCGCGTTTGCGGGGCTGTTCGGAGCGTTGGCAGCGCTACGCCGTCGTCGACGTAGCGTGCCGCGAACGTAGAAGCGCGAATCGAATGGACCGGGGCCCAGGCTTATGCCTTGGGCCCCCGCCTTTTGGGGTCGGGGCTACTTGCGCAGCGGAACTCTAGCGAAGCGCTCCAGATTTGGCACCTGACCGATAATGACTCGCCCGTCCAGTTCCACCCAAGCGTGGGCCTCGAATCCGCCCGATTCTGTCTTCGAGACACCGATTTCGAGGCAACTGCCAAACCGGCGTCTCGCCAAGATCGAGTGAACGGCAATCGCCCGAGGAAGGCACGAAAGCGTCGTTGGCCAACGGCGGCTGACACGGTCTACGGCCCACACCACGTCGCCGACGAGAACTGCGGGTGGCGGGGTAGCACCCCGACCTGGCCGTTGCAGAAATCTTCGCACCCGTTCAAAGGGCAGACCGCGCAGGATCGCCTTGGCTCCCCAAAGAGTTATGAACGCCTCAACAACGAGCCAGTTTTGTCCAGGCGAGCGGGTAGCCAGGCGGCGAACGGAACCAGCGTTTCGTTTGATGTTTGCCCATCCGCGCGAACTGGGATCACGTGACCGTTCGTTCGACGTTGAATTCATGGCGGGGGAATGTTGCCGTCTTTGCAGTTTGGTCGCCACTGTCAAGGCTGCTCCACCGGCGCCAGCGGGCAGCGACAGGAGCCGCGGATTCGGGGGCTGTTGTTGCAGGGTCTTCGGTGAACATTCAAGTTCGCTGACAGTTGTTGGGGCGATCGCTGAGATTCGACCCAGCCATATGCGCCGATATCGTCACGAAGCACGGATCAGAAAACCTGAGCTGCAAAGTTGTGGGCGGGGCACGCCAGCGTGGTCACACGATAAAGCGCTGAAATTATTGCGCAATAGTCACCAATTGTCAATTTTGCTCCGGAGCGGTGCAATTTGGGTGATCTCGGAGCGAGTTGGAACCATGATGCCCCTGCCAACTAGGGGCTTTGGATGTTCGCGCCGCATTCGTCGCGACAGTTCGTTGCCGACGGGACATCGGGGAAAAAGGAGATTCGAACCATGCTTTCAAGATCCCTTACTAATCGAACGCTATCGACGACACTCGTAGTGACTACAGTGTTTTCCGCATTTATGTACGCTTGTTCGAGTGATGACACTGACTCCACAGAACCGGCTGGTACTGGCGGGACAAGTACAGCCGGTAAAGGAGGCGCATCCACCACGGGCGGTTCAACAAGCCGCGGAGGTGCCACAGGCGTGGGCGGCGTCACGGGTGTCGGCGGGACCACGGGCGTGGGCGGTGCCACGACCACCTCCGGGGGAGCCTCGCAGGCTGGCAATACTTCGACGACCGGTGGTGTCACGCAAGCCGGCGGAACCACATCCCAAGGCGGTACCACAACAGCAGGTGGTACGGCACAAGCCGGATCCTCTGGCAGCGGCAAGGGAGGCTCAACAGCTGGTGCGTCGGGTAAAGCCCAGGGTGGGTCGGTGGCTGGCTCCTCGGGTAAAGCCCAGGGTGGGTCGGTGGCTGGCTCCGCGGGCGAAGGTCAGGGCGGAGCGAGCGCTGGGTCTCCTGGCACGGGTCAGGGCGGAGCAAGCGCTGGGTCTCCTGGCATGGGTCAGGGCGGTACATTGACAGGCGGAGTTGCAGGCAACGCGAATTTGGCGGGCACGGCTGGTGCGGGACCGGTCGCCTGTCAGGCTGGTGGGGTCGTGCAAACTGGCGTGCCTTGTGACCCTGTTACAGAGACCGATACATGCGTACGGAGCAATCGCGACTGCAATTGCATCCCAAGCACCTCACGCTGGGAGTGCATTGCAACGGGTGGCACGGCGGGCGCGAATGCCGGTGGGGCCGCGGGTATCGCCGGTTCAGCCGGCGCGAGCGCAGTGCCAAGCTGCGCGGGCAACGTAACGAATAATGGGAATTGCACGAATGTTGGCGTTGGATATGTCTGTGAGCGCAACACGGGTATGAACCCAACCTGCACCTGCACGGCGGGTGGTAATCCGAATCCTCATTACGTTTGCAATTGATTCAAATTGAACCGATTGCGCTAACGTCAGTGCTCGGGCCCCAACGGCGACGGATGTCGCGCTTGGGGCCCGAACGTAATTTCGGCCCCAGGCAGGAGGTTCGGCGCAAAGTAAGACTTACTTGTTGGCCTTACTCGTTGTCAGCAATTCCTCAAGTTCACCAGGTGCAAACTTGAATCGCCGTGTTTGTCCGTCCCGGGCAGCTTCTGTGAACAGGGCCAGAAGTTCCGCGGCAGTGCGATCACCTTCGTCTTGGGCACGTTGAAGGTAGGCGACTGCGGTCCCCATCGCAACGATTGCTTGGCGGTCATGGCGCTGGCGAAGACATTGGCCCGTGTACTCGAACAACTGCGCAACTTCAACTTGCCAAGGGCTCTGAGACATGTCGCGATAGTATCGTAACGCCGATCGTTTGCCAGTATGGCGTCGAGCAAAAGCCACCGGGCAGCCTCATCGAAGGGTGAGCGAATTCGAATATTTCGCGGACATTCGTGATGCGAAGGTCCTTCGCTTTTCTGTTGTCGGCGTGATTGGCGCGACGCAGCCGACCGACCATCGACATTGCGCACAGTTTATCAACATGAAGGATGTTCAGTGGATGGCAATCGACCCGGCATCCGAGACCTTGATTCTTGTGCAATCCCGAGGGGTGGCGACGCATCAGCATTTGTCGTGCAAGCCCACTAGCAAATAAAAACAGTCATCGATAGTCTGCTCGCGGTCGCACTGCAGGCATCGTTCGCGTTGGACTCCCAGGTTTGGCAGGAGCTTCCAATGCTAATGACACCGCGCAGGTGGCCTCGAGGCAACATGACGAACGACGCTCCTACCAGAACTGCTCGATCGGATTCATTCGCTCCAGCAAGTTCGGCACGCCCCAGCGTGCGCGAACGAATACTCGTCATCGATGACAATGAAGATTCGCGCAAGCGCGCTGTGGTGCTTCTTGGGGAAACCGGATATGTTCCCTTCGAGCAACGATCTGCCATCGGCGCGACCCGCACGTTGCTCAAGCACGCGATCGGGGCCGTCGTCATCGATCTTGGCATGCCGGGACTGTCTGGAGAAAAGCTGATTGCGCTGCTACGAAACAATCCGCGTTTGGACGGCTTGGTCATCATCGTTGTCACCGCCGTCGATGGTCCTCACGCGATCTTCAGCCAAGGCTTGCGCGACGCTGACGCAGTCGTTTTACGCGAGCAAATAGAATATCGGCTAGTTCCGACGCTTGAACGGCTGCTCTGCAGTTCAGGGTTTCACCAAAAGGCTCAGAATATTGGAGATCTGGGTGCTGGCAATCTGGGCTGAGGCTGAGCGCCACTTTGCCGGTGTCTGGTTCGCCGTCGCCGCGTAGGCGACGGACATTTTCTGCTTCGTGTGCGGTTCCGCAAGTCGGTCGCGGCGGACGACTCGAGTAGCGCGTCGACGTCGCACTCTGCCGTCGACGGGAAGCTCCGAATCGGTGGCATCGTTGACATTGCCTGAAGGATTGCCTGTGGAGCAGCCGTGGCGCCCGTCGCCACAGGGACAATTTGGCCAAATATCAGGCTACGATGCAGGACGACCAAAACCTCGCACCATTCGGCCCGGGCGACGTTAGCACCACGCGGCGGCGGCGGCGGACTTTTTGCGATTCCCGCGCAGGTCCTGGCATGTCGAGGTGGCCGTCGTATAGTCCGCCGCGTGGCGTGGTACCCCTATCAACTTAATCTGCTTAGTTTGGCTCTGGTTGTTGGCGCTGCAACCCTAGTCGTTACCAGGCTTGACCGACGAATTGTGCCAAATCTGGCCAGCACAGCCAAGGTCACAGCGAGTAGTCGCAGCCCGGGTGGTCCCGACCCGGAGGGATTGATCGATGGCAATGCGTTTCAAACGGGTCAACGCTCAGCGAGTGAACAGAACCCTTGGGTTCAGCTTGAGCTGCCGCAGGAGCAAACCATTCATCGCATAGTTGTCTACAATCAACTGAACTGGTGGGAACCTCGTCCGATTCTAATGATCCTCAAACTGAGCCGCGATGGGCAAGCATTCGAAGAGATCGCGCGCACCCAAGAGTTTTTCACGCACTGGGATGTTGATGCGACCAGGCAGATTGCACGATATGTTCGTGTGGAGACGCTGACGCAGGGAATTCTTGAGTTGAACGAAATTGAGGTGCGCTGATGGAGGCCCACTCTTCTCGATCGAATCGCTACGCTCAAGTGGAAACCACGCTCGCGCTATTCCTTGTGCTGCTGAAAGCGCAAGTCGTGCACGCGACCTGGGGCAAAGTTCAGGGTTATGACTGGGGCCCGTGGATGGAGATGTTTCATGCCACGTACTGGTTCGAACCAATCCCACCAGTGCGCATTTGGGGTGCAAGTTATCATCCGCCGCTCTCGTACCTGATTGGGCGGCTCATTTGTCTGATCTACCCGCACGAGATTGAAGTCAGTCAAATCAACTCCACACTCGCCGTGGTTGTGGCATTCTTCTGCGTGCGCCAGGTGCTCAAGCGCATCGGCTGGCTATGGACGCTGCCAGGTTTGTGGCTGCTCTACGGCGGGATTTCTGTTCCGGTGATCGTCTCGGTAGGCGTCGAGACGACGTACGACTCTTGGGTTCTTGCTTGGTACATGATGGCGCTCGCCGCGTCGGTTGGCCTCTTCTGGAATGCGACCTCGCCGACTTGGTGGAAGAACAATCGAACAGCACGTAAAGTAACCTGGCTAGGGCTCGTCTTTGCCGCTGGCCTCTTGAACAAGTACACTGGGCTATTGGCGTTTGCGTTGCCCTTCATTGTCATCCTGGTGCGGCGCGGATTTTTGGCAGTGGTTCGTGAGTCTACCGCACCCATTACCGCAATTGCGATCTCGGTCCTTGTCGTGTTTCCGCTTTACTACGAACGTAACTACAAGACCGAGGGGCGCTGGATGCCGGCTGCGATGGACTGGCAACGTCGAGACGATTTGCGAGTAGCGATTGAGAAGCGCGACGCTGCTCCGGTTGCATTCGTAGTCAACATGCTGAAATATCCGCTTAAGACGCCGAAGGATCCTCAAGCGCCCGTGCTGGATTCGTTCACGCACATCACGTGGCTGCACACTTGGACCAAGGATTGGGTACTCGCCGCCGAACCAGAGCCCGCGCTGACGGTAAGTCGAAAATATTCGCAATGGTTTGCTGCGACGCTGCTCGCTGGTACTGTGTGGTTCGTCGCTCGTTTCCGGCGTATTGACAAGGAATGGCGTGACGTAGGCTGGGTGCTGCTGCTGGTAACCGCCATCTATTGCGGACTAGCCCTTTCATTTGGGTGGAAATACCCACTTTGGGACTGGCGTGTCTTCAAGACAAAGTACATGACACCGGCGGTCTTCTTTATCCCCTACGCAACCGCGATCGTGTTTGCCGACAAGTCGGTAATAGCAAAACTGCATGGCCGGCTCCGCTTCGTGGAAGACTTAGCGTTCTACGCTCTCATCTTGTTCGTCGCACTCAACCACCTCTTGCCGGTGTATTAGTGAGATCCTCTAGCTCACAGTCGGTTTGCGGCGAAGGGTTCTGTTGCACGCAGCAATTGGATGCAATGCAATCGAGTCGAGATACTAGTTGCAGCGTGCGATACGGCTATTGTTGCAGGTGCAGACAGTGCCGCAGCTTGCTGCCGTGCACGCCTGCCCAACCACGCAGGTTGCCGTAGTTATTCCAGTTGCCCCCGAGGCACCCGTTGTGCCGCCTCGGGTGGACGCTCTTCCGCCCGCTGCTGGGGTAGCCCTTCCGCCTGTCGCCGAGCTTGCATTGCCTCCACGGCTGACGGTTCCACCAGTTGCCACCGTCGTGCCGCCACCAACTCCTGGCGCGGCACCGGTGCTTTCGGTCTCACTGGCTGCGCACCCCAGTGGCAAACCCGCAATCAGAGCCGCTGTCAGTAAGGATCTTCCCAATCGTTTCGGCGCCAGCATACCGGCCTCCTGCTTCTATCGGTCGCAACTATACCGCCAGTGTTGCAAGGTACCAGGGGAATTGCCTGTTGCCGGCTGCAAACTCTATGCAAACAAAACCACATATTGCACTGGTTGCAGGTGCTCCGAAGCAAGTTCGTGCTCTGCGCAACAATTCGACTGATGCTGGACATGAAACGTCGTCCCGATTCATCAGTGATGATGTTTCCTCAGGAAATTCTGTTGAGTGGAAACCAAGGGCTGACCTGAAAACGTACCTTCAGTGCCATTTTCTGAGCGACTCGAGACTGTGACGGCACGCTTGCGTGTCGGTTTCCTAAACCGAGGGATCCCACCAATATGATTGTCAGCTGTCCATCTTGTCAACGCAACTACGTGGTCGCGGACGAACAGATTGCCGGTAAGCAATTTCGAGCAAGGTGCAAGTCCTGTGGCGTCGAGTTTCGGTTAGATGGCTCGCCGACACCCGAGACTCCGGTGGAGGCGAATCAGGAACCAGCCAAGTACATGAGCGCCACCGAAGCCTACTTGGCGCTGCAGTCAGCGCCACCTCCAAGCGCTGGGGCGTGGTCAGTTCGTTTGAGTCAATCTGACACACGCCGCATGTCCACGGACGAAATCGTTGAGGCGCTTTCGAAAGGCACCATCTCCGCCAACGTCTTCGTTTGGAAAAGTGGCATGCCGAAGTGGCTTCGGGTTTCGGATGTAGCAGAGCTTGTGACGGCTGCCGGCACACCGACAAGTCGTCTTTCGCAGGCCGGCGTAACTGCGGAGAATAACGCCACCCCGTCCGAGGCCGCTTCAGGCACGTCGAAGCCGGCACCACCCAATCGCGGTAGCAGTCCAATTCGCGGTTCGAGGCCGCCTCCGCCAATTGTTGGGGCGGCGATTTCCGCACGCAGCGGCCAAACGATGCCGCCGCCACCGATGGTTCACGGGCTTGGGCCATCCCACGGTGACGCCAAAGGGCCGGTCATTGCAGCAAGTTTGGTGACCTCAACCCAAACCGACGCTGGTGGGGTGCGGCGCTCAACTCCCGCGCCGCAGGGCGTTGAAACTCTCGATATTCCGGTAGAATTCGATGAGGCCCGAGCAATAGGCCCGGACGCAGCCACTACGCCTCAATCTACAATGAATCGGTCGGTTGTTGACGCAGCTCTACCGACAAACGCGACACCGGCAACCGGGTCGCCAGGATCCCCCGCAGCGTCGGCACTGGGAATAACACCCGTAGCAGGCGTTGCTGCTGTCGTCGCGGGCAACGCCGAAGCTCCAGCGGCCGTCGGCGAAGTCCAGTTACCTCCGTTGAAAAGTGCGAGTAGCGCGGAGTTTTCGGGAGCGGCCAGTCCGAGCGCAAGTTCCAATTGGCCCGTCCACCAGAAGTTGGCCGGTGACGCTAAGAGTGCATCCAACTCACGCCAAACTGAAGTCGCACCTTCGACGCCACCGCCCGAGCCCGAAAAAGTCAAGCGATTTGCTAGGGCAACGGCTGCCATCGGAGCCGTCGGATTGGTAGTGATCCTGGGTGGCGTGGCCGGCGCGGTCTACGTTATGAAGTCGACGTCGGGTCACGTGACGCAGGTACCAGCCGCAGTCGTTGCGCGTCAGCCCCTGGCAGCAACGCCTGCAGCGCCCGTTGCATCGACGCCTGTAGCCCCTGCCGCAGGCGTCATTGACGTCGATTCGGTAGCCGCGTCCAACGCTGGTGCCTCAAAATCGAAGTCGAGCCTCGGTGCCGAGCATGTCGCTCTTGGCGCGGCGAAGTCAGTGAGCAATGCCGCATCGTTGCCTAAAACGCGAGCACACAAGGCCTCTGTAGCCGAATTTCCCAGCTCACCGGCAACGGTCGAGCCCAATGCAAATCCTAGCAATGCGGTAGCGCCGACGTCGGCAGGAGCACCATTCAATCGCGAAGTGGCTTTGGCTGTCCTTGGTTTGGCCGCTTCGCGGGCCCCCAGCTGCAAGAGACCAGACGGACCGACTGGGGCGGCCAAAGTCTACGTGACCTTTGACCCCAGCGGCACTGTCGTGAATGCCAACGTCCTCGGGGCTCCGATCGCCGGATCGGCGGTTGCCCAATGCGTGGTGAACCTATTTAGACGTGTCAAGGTTCCCCCATTCTCTGGCGAGCGCGCGTCAGTATCCAGAGATTTCTCCATTGCACCGTAACGGCGCCAATCATTCAATGAAGAGTGGGCGATGTCCCACCGGCATCGCCCCTTGTCACTGGCGCCAAGTGCGTGCTGTAGCGCTAGAACTTCAGCACCGCGCCGAGCGTGGGTTCAAAAATGAGCCCTGTCGAGGGCAACATATACATGGCGTTTAGATTGAGCTGGACTCCAAATTTTTTGCCCAGATCGTATAGTGCACCACCGCCACCACCGACGAACGTTGTTCCCATTTTACGCCAAGCGTCGATTGGTCGGGTTATCACCTGTCCGCCGTTGAGCGTGAGTCTAATGTTAATCGGGATTTTGGCGTCGACTTCGGCAACTCCGAGGGAGACATGCACATAGGGATGCAGCCCAGTTTTACCCAGTGACTTGAGCCACAACGTTGCACGTGCTTCAAGATGAACTGGTAGAAACCGTTTGGTTTGTTCAGCCACACCGTTCGTCAATTTGATTGCTTGTGGGCCACCGCCGAAAGCCCATCCCAGTCGACCGCCAATGGTGAAGTGGTTCGTCAACACGTAGTCGCCAGAGAGCAGGATTCGCCAAGTTGCCAGCCGCACACCCGCATCGACATTGCCTGCCGCACCTGGGTTTGCCATCCCCAAGTTATTCGTCTTCTCTGGCGTGTTGACGTAGATAACGTCCTCGCCGCTGTTGTAGCAATTGTAGTTGCCAGCTAGCAGGCTCTCGTCGCCACACACTTGCTTGACGGTCGGCGCCAGCCAGATGTCAAGCCCTGCGTGCAAACCGAACATGAATTTCTTCGGCACATTGTCGACTTCGGGGAGGTCCTGGTTCATCGCGCAGTAGCCACTGCTACAGTGCTTGTTGTCACAATCCGAATCAGTCTCGCAGGCGGGCGCGTTCAAACAGGTACCCTCTGCGCAGTAGAGGCCGTGTTTGCAGGCTTTTGTGGGTGAGCAGGCTTCGCCTTCTTTGGCAACGACGATCAGTAACTCCTCACAGCGCTTTGGGGGGGCCGTTCCCGGAAAACTTGGGACGGGTTGCTTGGTTTTGTCTACGATTCGGTAGTGGGCTGGGGTCACGCGGTTACCGAACGTATCGATCATCTCCTTGTTGAAGTCTTGCGCGATGACGTAGATCTCGAGTTTGCCCTTTTTCGCGACGGCTTCGCACGGTATGGTCGCGCGTAGCGTGCCGTCCTGCACGGACATGAGGATGGCCGTGTACTCGCCCTCGCCCTGCATGCGGTAGTACAACTCAGCGCGCACGACGCCCTCGAGCGGCTCACAGACGACAGCAATTGGCTGCGCGGTCTGGATTTCGTGGGCAGAGATCGGTGTGCAGTGCAACTCTCCCGCGGGCGACACTCGCGCTGAGCCAGCGGGATCGTTGGAGTCGCTCATTCCACTGTCAGAGGTTTGCGCTGGCTTCGCTTTTGTTTGCTCGGGCGGTAACTCGCGGCCCATGGCCTTGTAGAACAAGGCGAGCACTGCCGGGGTGACGACGGTCGCGTCGAGCGTTGCGTTCGGATCTGCGGCTTTCGCACTCTCGAATGCTGTCCGAGCACCGGCGAGATCTTGCTTGGCATTGCCGCGAATCACGCCAATGGCAACGTACGCCTTTGCAAGTACCTCGCCGCTGCAGAACTTGGTACCGCAGGCCTCCAAGGCCGACTGCAGGACCTTCTCTGCCTTGTCATAGTCGGCCGCAAGGTAGTGAACGTTCAGTGCCTCATCGATCTTCTTGAGGGTGGCGGCGTCCCGTCTATTCGCCGCCAATACTGGCAGGGAAAGCGACACGACCAATACGGAAATGAGAATGCGGAGCAATTGTCTGGGCGTCACGGCAGAATCTCCAGCGCGGCAGTGTCTGAAAGGCGACATCGAGTGCCAACCAATCGCGGCGAACGCTCGCCAGCATTCAATTTCGCACAACAATTCCGAGCGGAAGGAAACCCAATCGACGCGAGGTCGTCAAGCGACTATTGCCTGCTCCCGTTTCCGCAGCGGGTTTTGTCGTCATTTTAGCTGGACGGCACCCAAGCCATTGCACGGGGAATGCAGTTCTACCGCGTGGCTACCGAATTCGCGCGCTGTGATTTCAGCTCGTCCGCCGGTACGCTGGCGCTCAGTTCGCAGTCCCCAAAAGCGAGAAAATCGACACGAACACCTCAGGATTGTGCGAACCACAAAAGCCGCCAGGTCCGTGACGAGCGCGTTGGCTTGCGTTACGGACCTGGGCGGACGGGTTGATGCCTGAGCTACTTGGCCGCTGCCGGATTGGCAGGTGCGGCGGCGGGCACCGCGGGTCGCGCAAAGTTGTATTCGAAGGTTGCGATCCCCTTGTGCTGATCGGCCGGAGCCAAAGCGAGACCATTGATGGCGGTCGTGACGCAGTCGATGAGAGGTTGCGGTGCCGTAGTGCGAGCCGGGTCAGCCTTGGCATCCGAGATCTTGCCGGTCTTCTCCTCCACAGAGAAGGTGACGGTCACTTTGCCGGCAGCAGTTGGACTTGTCGCAATGACCGTGTCGTAGCAAGTGTCGAGATCCGCACTCCTATTGGCGAGCAACTTGGTCGTGTCGTCGCGGTACTGTTCGGGGTTGCGCATCATGAAGCTACACCCGGCGGTGGCACTCAATGCCGCAATTGCCAGGGCCCAACGGGCGATATCGATGGTCTTCATTTCGCAGCTCCCTTCGCCGCTGGATCGGTAATGGTGAATTCGACGCGACGGTTCTTCTCTTTACCCTGTTCGGTCGCATTGTCGGCGAGAGGCTGAGTCGAGCCGAAGCCCTTGGCCGACATACGTCCCTTGTCGACGCCGTGATCCACGAGATACTTCATGACGCTCTTGGCACGATCGTCTGAGAGCTTGAGGTTGTGTGCCGCATCGCCTTCCGAGCTGGCATGTCCCTCGATGAGTACCTTTTTGACCTGCACGTTGTCCTTCATCACCTTCGTAACCTCGTCGAGCAGACCAAAGGAAACCGGAAGGATGGTTGCCTTATCGTGCTCGAATTGAATCTTCTCGTCGATTTCAATCTTGCCGTCCGTCACGGTAACGCGTGAAGTCGGGGCAGCTGCAGGGGCAGCTGCAGGCGCCGTGTGGCCCGCGACATTGAAGGCTTGCTGACCTTGAAAAGTTATCGGACCGCACCCAGACAAAATTGCCGCCACAAGCAGGCTGGCCTGTGCCAGAAGGCAGCTTCTCCCTATTGCTTCTTTCATCGATAGCTCCATCTCGTTGGTTTGCGAAACGCCGCCGGAGTATTGCCCCACCGCGGTTCCACGTAAACTGGGACGCTCAGAAAAGTGTCGGGGGGATACACCGAGACTGGATCTCGGGTGTCGGTTCGGCGTGCCCTAATACGTCGCCCAATTACAAAATCTCCCTCAGCCGAGCATTTCGTTGCGAATCACCCGCCGTCAGGGCCGAGCCGGGAGCCGTACGTACGGTCAGTGGATCGCGCACAAGAAAGATCTCTGGACTTTGCCAGGCTGCCATGTCGGGCTCTAGTCCGCATTCGACGTCGATGTCGAGCGGTGCCCGGGCGTCTCCCCGAAGCGCAATTGGCTCATCCAGCCAGTGGCGGAGGCATTGGGGATGCTAATGCTCCAATCATGCCGCAACTGAGCCAGTACCTGAGCGACGCATCGCTCGTGCTGATCCTTCTGGGGCTGGCGCTGACTCAGCTCGGTCTGCCGATACCAGAAACTGCTTTCATTGTTGCCGCGGGCATCGTGTCCCAACGTATGGGGCTGAGCTTACTCGTTCCGCTGTGGTCGAGTTGCCTTGCTGTACTGTTGGGCGACATTGCATTGTACTACCTCGCTCGAACGATTGGGCGCCATATCCTTGAGCGAACGTCGATAAAAAGGTGGATGTCGGGGTCGATTCAGCAAAGCGTAGATGCGTTGTTCGAACGTCACGGCGCTATGGCGATATTCGTCGCCCGATTTGTTACTGGGGTTCGGTTCGCGGTTTTTGCGTTGGCGGGCATGCGTCGCATGCCGCTCAGACGTTTTCTTTTGTGGGACGGCCTGGCAGTGTTTCTCACGGTGCCCGTGTTTGCGTCGCTAGGGTTCGCTTTTGCTGCCAGCACCGAAGCCCTGAATCGACGTGTGTCCCAAGCAAACGTGATTATCCTACTGGTCTTGGTATTGGCCGTCGTAGGCTACGCTGGGGGCGTCTCCTGGCGGCGGCGTGGCGATTGAGAGTTGCAGTCGCCGGCCGCGAATGGAGCGAAGGGCTTGCCCGCGTCAACGTCAGATATGTCGTTCGCCTAGGCTTTGGTCCCCGGCGGGGCTTCGTAGCGGGCCCGCAAGGTCGGCATCGAACGCAGTGCGCCTCCCGAGACCCGATCGAGCGCGATGCGAACTCGATCGAGCAGGGCATCTGCGGAAAACGGCTTGTGCAAGAACTCGGGTGTCTCGCCGTCGCTGCCAGTAGGTTGGGTGTCCAACTCGCTGTACCCAGTCATGAAAAGCACGCGAACGTCGGGGCACCGTTTGCGCACCTCCTCCGCTAGCTCCTCGCCACCTATCCCCGGCATGATCATGTCGGTCAGCAGCATGTCAACTTTCCCGCCTAGTCGGTCGAATAACGCCAAACCCTCGGTCGCGTTGCCAGCGGTATGTACCTTGTAGCCGTGCTTGCCAAGAACTCGCGTCGCTAGGCGTCGCAAGGCCGGTTCGTCATCGACGACGAGCACGGACTCATTTCCGCCGCGTGCCAAGATCATCGGCGCGGGATGCAAGGATATGGCGGGCGCCGTTGAATACGGCAGGTGGATCTGAAACACCGTGCCCTGACTGACCTCCGACTGCACTTCGATACAGCCATGGTGTTGGCGAACCAAACCGTACACCGTCGAGAGCCCGAGCCCAGTACCTTTGCCGGGCTCCTTGGTCGTAAAGAAAGGTTCGAATATTTTCGACATCAGCTCGGCGCGGATCCCGACTCCGGTATCGCGCACGCTCAAACGGACGTAGCGCCCTGGGGCCACTTCGGGGTGCAATTGGCAGAACTCGTGACTGAGCGTCGCGTGCTCCGTGCTCATCTCAATAGTGCCACCGTGGGGCATGGCGTCACGAGCGTTGACGACCAGATTGACCAAGATCTGTTCCAGCTGTGCCACGTCGATGTCAATCAAGTGCAGACCTGGACCCGGACGCACGACGAGTTCAATATTGGTGCCGATCACGCGTTTTAACATCTTCTGAAGAGCAGTTAGCGCATGGTTGATATCGACGATTTGCCTCGTCTTCGGCTGCTTGCGGCTGAATGCCAGAAGTTGTTGAACTAGTTCTCCTGCACGATTGCTTGCTTGTAGGATCTCGCCGACGTCACCGCGGCGCTCGTCGTCGCCGGACAGGCTCTCGTGTAGAAGCTCGGCAAATCCCACGATTCCAGTAAGCAAGTTGTTGAAATCGTGGGCTACGCCACCGGCAAGTCTCCCAACCGCTTCCATGCGCTGGGCGTGGTGAAGTTGAGCTTCCAGTGCACCTGCCTGAAGCTCGACATGCTTGCGCCCTTCGATCTCTTCCTCCACTCGCTGGTTGGCTGTAACGATCTCTTGTGTTCGTTCGCGCACCAATTCTTCGAGGTGGTCCTTGTACTGGCTAAGCTGTTCACGTGCTCGCAGCTGCTCGGAGATGTCACGCCCAATGACCACGATCCCCTGCAGGTGGCCGTCGCTGCCGCGTAATGTGGTGCCAGAAAGTAGCACGGGCAGCGAGCGGCCGTCGGCACAGAGAAGTTCCGCCTCCTGACTGGGGAGGTGGGATTCGGCGTAAGCGTCACAGACGCCAACTTGACTGATCCACTGGGGAGCGCTGAGGAATAACTCGGCCAACTGTCTACCAATCAGCTCTCGCTTGCTGCACCCAGTGACCTGAACTGCAGCCGGGTTCGCATACAGGATTGCCCCGTTGGAATAGGCGAGCAACAGCGCGTCGCTCATCGTCGCGATGATGCTCTCGGCAGCGACGATGGGGGTTAATTCGAAGATCTCGTAGCGCACTATCCCGTAGGCGATCGGAATGACTGTCAGGACATAGGCCGGGACAGTCAGTGGCGGTATGGTTTGCCCGAATGCCGCGACGATGACCTCGAAAAGCGACGTGACCAGGCCAACGCTGACCCCAAGGGCGGTCCAGCCGAAGCGTTTGCGCTGGGTACCCGAGGGTGCTTGCAACCAAGCCCGCACGACGAAGACTACACTCGCGATCAGTACCGCGACGACCCATACATAGGCCAGATCGCGTATACCTTCGAATTCCGGGGGGGAATAGCTCCAACCCCAGTAATGAAGCGCTGGAGGGCCAGTCACCATGTGCCAGCCAAACTCCATGACCGCTATTGCAGTTGCGGGTAGGTACAACCCAAACACTGCAATCAGGCGCTGCCAGAACGCATTGTGCTCGGTCAGCGCCATAACGAAATGGAGCAGTACAGCCAGTATGAACGGCCAATGGCCATTGACTCGCCAGCAAAATCGGGCGGCGGTCTCGCTGTCAGCAACGCGATAAGTGAACTCCAACAACGCTTCCGCGCACATCAGAGTGACCATCACCAGAAATAGCATCGCGTCGCGTGTGCGCGAAACGCGCACGATGATAAACGCTGCAAGCCCGCCACAACAAAGCGTCGACACGAGGGCGGGAATCGCGAAGGGATTCATTGTAGCGGCGTGTCTACTAGCAAAGCGTTGGCGGACGTCGAAACATACGGCTGGTTCAGCGCTGTGGCATATCCAAAAGCGTACATTTGAGGACGCGGCCGACCAGCACTGGGCAGCGGCTCCGCCAGGCACCACCAAGCTTGCTCGGGGGATCGGGACGCGCCTGCCCTTTGGTACCGAGGCTCAGGAAGGTGGGTGTGGGCAGGAGTGCGCGGCTAGGCGCTTCTGCAATCCACTTGAGCCGCGCAATCATGGATTGAGTTCTAGACGAGCATCGCGTTACGTTTGAAGGAATGCTGAGGACGTCTAGCCTCCGCGCGCTCAACAAACTGCGTGGCTTTGAAGACCGGAATGAACGGAGCGCGCACGTTCAACGCTCCAGTGACGGTGCGGACGCAGGTGCCTTGTGACGGCCTCATACTACTTGATTGAATTCGCGACCTACGTGTTCGCGTGCGGCTGTTGGTACAGCGCCTATCGAAACGGACGGCGTTGGCTATCAACGGTGGTAGCGGCAACGCTATTTGGGCTGAGTGCGGAGATCTACTTCCTCTACAGCGAGCACGCGAGTTTGCAGGGTGCCCACTATAGCTACGGACAGTTCATCGCGATGGTTGGTTGGGGGCAATACAAGGTGCCGCTCTGGGTCGGCCTGGGCTGGGGATGCATCGCGTATGCGTGCGTATGGACCGCAGGCCTTCTGACGAAACGAATCAGCGTGATTGCGACGATTGCAGGGCTGCTCGCCATGAATATCGACCTTAGTTTGGACCCAGTCGCGCAGCACTTCGGATTCTGGACGTGGCACAACGTGCCACAGCTGAGCTACTTCGGCGTACCGTTCGACAATTTCTTGGGTTGGGTGATGATCATCGGCGGGTATGCCTGGGCGCTTACACTCTTAGAGCGCAGGGTGCCGGCGAGCTGGAAGGGGCAGGACTTTTGGGTACCCTTGGTCGCGCTAGTCCCAGCGCTTGTCGTTACCGTGGTGGGTCAACAGCTACTT
>Ga0302321_100001256_pt1 | contig 21648 bp, 5 predicted proteins | sample Fen_T0_1_FD_202505 | JGI IMG/M metagenome (GOLD analysis project Ga0302321, IMG submission 202505) | Peat permafrost microbial communities from Stordalen Mire near Abisko, Sweden - Fen_T0_1 | ecosystem: Environmental > Terrestrial > Soil > Wetlands > Permafrost | place: Sweden: Abisko...
CCGATCAACCCCTCCAATTCCGCGCGGCTGCGGTTCGCCACTGGCGAACCCACCACAATATCCGTCTGGCCGCTATAACGCCAGAGCAGGGCGTCGAAACCCGCCAGCAGCGTCATAAAAAGGGTCACACCCTCACGACGGCTGAGGGTATGCAGGCCCGTGCTCAGTTCCTTGTTGAGTTTAAAGTACAGCCGCCCCCCACGATAGGCCTGAACCTCCGGCCGCGCGTAGTCCGCGGGCAAAGCAAGCCTGTCCGGCGCATCTCCGAGCTGCTTCCTCCAGTATTCCACTTGCCTTTCCAGTTCTTTTCCCTGGAGCCAACTACGCTGCCAGAGGGCAAAATCCGCATATTGCAACGGGAGGGGCTGTAGCGGGCCGGATTCCCCGTCAGAGCCAGACAGGGCAAAGGCCATCAATTCACGGAAGAAAATGCCCATCGACCAGCCGTCCGAGACGATATGATGCATATTGAGCAGCAGCACATGTTCGTCCCCGGCCAGCTTTAGCAGTGTACAACGCACCAGCGGTCCGTTGGAGAGATCAAAGGGAAGGCGACCTTCTTCACGCGCCAGGCGCTGCGCTGCGCTCTCACGTTCCGTATCCGCGAGGGTCGATATGTCCAGCATCTGCAGCTTCACATCCAGATTGGGGACGATACGCTGGTATGGCTGCCCATCCACGGCCTGGAAGGTAGTGCGCAGGCTCTCGTGGCGTTGCACGACCTGCCGGAAACCCCGAGCCAGCGCCTCGACATCCAGAGAGCCGCGCAATCGCAAAGCATTGAATATGTTGTAGGCAACATTGCCTGCCGCCATCTGATCGATGAACCACAGGCGTTGTTGGGCAAACGACAACGGAATTTGCACCGGGCGCGCAACAGGCAGCAACAGCGGCCCTTCCACACGCTGGAGTTCATCCAAGTATCCGGCAATTTCGGCAATCGTCTGTCTCTTAAATAACGCGTCGAAGGGGAGCTCCAGCCGGCAGGTATTTCGAACACGAGAAACCACCTGTGTGACCAGCAAGGAATGCCCACCAAGGTCGAAGAAATTATCATAGATGCCAACATGCTGCAGATTGAGCACCTGCTCCCAGATCCCCGCTAGGGTCCGCTCCGTGTCCGTGCGCGGGGCCACGTATTCCGCTGGCCCGCGCACCCGCCCCGGCTTCCAGGTTCTCACCGCCTGCTCGATGGCAGACACCTCATGCAGCTCACGCCCTACAGGTTTTATGGATGCTAGATTCTCTGCCGCGCTGGCGGCCTTGGCAGGCGTTTCGAGTTCCCCGGTGCCCGTACGCGCCAGGACCAGCTCAGTTAGATGCGTGCACACTTCGGCCGGATAATGGAAGACGGATGCGGTTCCTTCATCTCGCTGATATTCCTTGCCAACCGCCTCGAGAAACTCCAGCGCCGGCCGGTTCCTGGCACTCGGCACATACAGCACATCTACATAGGTCAGTCCCAGGCGCTGTGCCTCGCTCCCCAACCAGGCCAGCATGCGCTCTGCGACCCCACGGCCCAAAGCACGGCAGCTCAACATGAAACTATCCACGTGCAGCACATCCCCACGCATCTCATAGAAAAACGCACCCACCAACCCATACGCGCCAAAACGGTCTCGCACATCCACCACGCGGCTTTCCTTCTCTTGCACCTCGCTCTCATTACGCCGAATGGTCGTCGTATTGAACTGGTTCGTACGCTGGGTCAACTGCGACAGCCGTTCGATCTGGCCGGCCTGCGGCGGTGCGATCTCGATCTCCAATTCCAACCCTTCAATAAACTGTTCGTACGTCAGCGCCTCGCTTTTCAACCGCTCACGCGCCTTGTTCTCTTTATACAACTGCGTCCGTTTCTGATCCTCGCCCGTCACTTTCAACTGGTCGAAGGCCCATTCCCGGTCCAGCAACGGCGCTATTTCCCGGGCATCGGCCGGCAATTCCAGAACAACCACTTGCGGACAGCCCGCGCGCACTTCCGCACACTCCAGCGGGTTGTCGTCCACAAAAATAAAACTCTCCAGCCCCAGGTTCAGTTCATCCGCCAGCGTACGCAAGTTCTCCGATTTCGCCTGCCAGTTGATGCGCCACCCCACCAGGTCTTCGCGTTTCAGCAGCATATCACCACGCTGCTCGAACACCTGCCAGACATCGGCCTCCTCGTTTTTGCTACAAAGACACAGCAACTTGCCCATCCGGCGCTGCTCACGCATGAACGCCTGCAGAGCCAGGTGCCCCGCGTCCAACTCGATCCCCTGCGCCCCGTCTTCGCCACACACACCCGCCCAAAGCGTATGATCGCAATCCAGCACGATCACTTTGTAGGGTGTCATCCCCCAGGCATGCATCTTGCGCGCCAGGAACGTGCCGATCGCCGTGTACATCGTCGGGGTATACGGCACATGTCCCAATTCATCCGTGTGCGCGTCGTAGTATTCGCCCACCGGGTAATATCTCAATAGTTCAGCCGTTGGAAGCAGGTGGATGTTAGCGCCAGAAGTGAGGCTCTCATGGAGACGCTGTTCCAGACGCTGATACAATTCCTGCCTTCCCGCCACGGCCAATTCCTGCGGCGAGGCCGGACAGACCAGCACGAGCAGCGGAGACCTAGCCCGTTCTCCCGCTCCCAACAGCGCGCGCTCCAGGTCCGCCAGGTTGCGCTGCAACACCGCCTCGGGGTCCACAGACTCGTTATCCCGCAGCCAGTCTTCCCAACGCAACAGCACGACGTTGAAACCATCCTCATTCTTCAACAGCAAGCTGTTCCCATCCAGTAGTTCCTGGAACACCTGGTTGTACGGCGCGAACTCGATCGCCATGGGCAACCCTAGTTCGTTCATCCAGAAACCCAACGTATCATCCACCGGCTCGGCAGTGAACGTCGCGGCAACAACGATCTTACGGTGTCGGTTGCGTGCCCGGCCTGCCGTGACACCCGCCGCTAAGGCTGAGGGCATCTCGATTGCATCCAGGGTCTGTTCAGGGTTCGCCACCCATCCAGCCAGGATTTGCCGGTACAGGTCCGCCAACAGCTCGATCGTCTGCACTTCGAACAAGCCGGCGTTATATTCGATAAATCCGCTCAATTCCCCGTTTTTCTCCTGCAGGGACATGCGCAGGTCGAAGTGAGCCATATCCACCTCGACCTCCAGCGCTTCCACATGCAGGCCAGAACTCCCTCCGACATCCAGCGGAACATTTTGCAGGGCAAACATCACCTGGAATAACGGGTTCCGGCTCAGGTCGCGCTTCACACGCAACTCATCCACCAGCCTGTCGAACGGAATATCCTGGTGGTCGTATGCGCCCAGACAGGTCTCCTGCACATCCCGCAACAAACCACGCAGAGACATGCCTTCCGAAATCCTGGCGCGCAATACCAGCGTGTTGGCAAAGAAACCGATCAGGCCTTCCAGCTCCGCACGGTTGCGGTTCGCCATAGGCGACCCCACCACCAGGTCCTGCTGCCCACTATAACGCCATAACAGCGCATCGAAGGCCGCCAAGAGCACCATGAACAGCGTTACATCTTCACGACGACTGAATGCCTGTAATTGCGCACTCAAATCCCGGCCAAGCTTAAAGTACTGCCGCGCACCACGGTGCGCCTGTACCTCCGGCCGGGCCAAATCGGTTGGCAGGTCGAGAACATCGGGCACCCCGTTTAGCTGCTCCTTCCAATAGCGCAGCTGGCCATCCAGCACATCCCCCTGCAACCAGTCACGCTGCCAGATCGCAAAGTCTGCATATTGCAGCGGGAGCAGGGGCAACGGGTCGCTTTGGCCTTCCAAAGAACACTGCGCAAACATCATCAGTTCATGGAAGAAGACTCCCATCGACCAGCCATCTGAGATGAGATGGTGCATGACTGCCAACAAAACATGTTCTTCACCGGCCAGCTTTACCAGGGTGCAACGCACCAGCGGCCCCGCGGAAAGATCGAATGTGCGTTCCGCCTCCTCACGCGCCAGGCGCATTACCTCGGCCTGCTTTCCCACAGCGTCGCCCCCCGACAGGTCCACCACTGGCAATTTCACCACCACATCCCGCGCAATGAGCTGGCGCGGCTGCCCATCAACACTGCTAAAGGTCGTGCGCAGGCTTTCGTGGCGTTGTACGACTGACTGGAAACCCTTTTCCAACGCTGCAACGTCCAACTCGCCCAGCAGGCGCGCGGCATTCATAATGTTGCGGACGGCGGTGCCGCTTTGCAACTGCTCCAAAAACCACATTCTTTCCTGCGCAAACGACAGCGGCGCGGTCCGGCTTTTGGCACCCTGTCTGCGAAGCAGTTCTGCAAGCAAGGCGCGTTGCTCCCCTTCCGAAAGACCAGCCAATTTACGATTCGCATTTTCAGTACCCATAATTCGATCCTTTTGCAGACAGAATCAATTAACAACCGACGTTGCGGACACTCACACTTTATTGCAAGAGAAACCATCGAGGAGCCATGACTACGCATATGGTATTCACAATAAGCTATAATGCGGCATTATGAAAGTGGCTACTACGATGAACTCGAACGTTGAATCTGTGATTTACTAAACCTGGCATCGTGATCAAGGGCCACAAAGCTTCCTTAAAACAGCGCCAAAGTTCTGTGACAGCTGTTCTATGGTCGAGCGATGGTAGGCGGTTACACCTGAAGTCCAGACCCAGTGGAGTTGATCTCCTGTCACCATGGTCCTCAATTCCAAAAGATAAGGCCAAACGATTTCCGTAGTCGTATTCGTCCCGATCGGTTTGTCCACCGGGCAGATCAATAAGCGGACGTCAGCGGGAGATACGCCATTTGCGCGGGCTCATAACTGAAGACCATCACGGGCCGAGGCAGGAGTAACTTTTTAATCACTTCATCCCCTGAGCCCTGCTTGCGGAACTCCTTCGCAAGCAGGGCTCGTTGTTCTCCATCCGAAAGACCAGCCAGCGTACGATTCAACTCTTCTTTCATGGACTGGTTGTCTTTCCGGCCGGCATCAACATCAGGGTCGTATCTGCACTGGCATCCACGCTCGTTTGCGCAAAAAACAACGGGTTGTATTCAACATCCTGCCACTTTTGCATGTTGTCATCCCGATGAGGATTAAGAGCCTGCCCACTCTCTCCTGACGTCAGAATACCCAGTGAATTATCCAGGTTTCCCAAGTCCACAAGCAAGCGTTGGGACGAACCGTGCACCATTTGAAATGGCTGGCTTGCATTGAATGCGGCCGCATCCACTGTGAAGCGGTCGCCTCTGGCCGGCATAGTTGGCCCGTTGAAGAATTGATTCAAAACCGGCGTGTTATTGAACTGATGTTTGAAGGTGATCTTATGAAGACAGCCCCATTGCCAACCAGCCATGTTACTACCGCAATTCTTGGTCAGGTAGTCCAAGGCATCCTGCAAGCTACGCCGGATGATGTCGTCGCGCTTTTCTATCGCGGGGGTTTTGCTATCATCCCACAACTTATTTTCAGGATCAGCCATCAAGTTGATCATCAAGGGGGCCACCTGGCTACTATGGCGTTGGTATCCGCCTGCCAAATAGGTATTCAACAGGTCATCTCCCATCTCATCGCCCACAGTATCCGTGACCAGATACCAAAACCAGACTTCGTAAATTCCTGCGCCAACACGGTCTGCCTCGAGCCTCAAATCCCAGTTTTTCAATTCAGAAATCGCACGGGTCTGTAGATCGTTCTGTGGTTGAACAGCCAGCATATAGGGGCGCAAGTGTTCGGCTGGCAACGAGTAAGTGTCCGCCTGAATCTTCTCCATATCGACAAGAGTCAACTTGTCGCTGGCTTTCAACATATCCGTGATTCGCTGGGCGCGGAAACCGTCATACCAATCACGAACCAAAATATAGGGATAGCCATCGGGCGTAATTTTGTTGTTTGCAGTAGCGACAAAACCAGCGGGCGGGTTGAGGGCATAGGGCATGGCATCGTAGGGGACAAAACCCTGCCACTCATTCTCACCCGTCCAGCCAGGCACGGGAACCGTTCCGAGATGGTCAGCCACGCGAATGGGTGTCTTGCCCGAGGCCTGATAGCCAATATTTCCATCCACATCGGCATAGACAAAGTTCTGCCCGGGCACATCCCACAGACCAACCGCTTCGTGAAAATCCTTCCAGTTAGCCGCCAGATTGATCTTCACCACGGACTCGAAGAGCCCGTTGCCGTCCTGAAGGGTCCAGCGCAAAGCGGTTGGCTGCTCGCTCGCCAGGTTGTCAGCATTCAAGATTGGCCCATGCCGAGTGAGGAGAACGGTGAATTTGACGGGTTCTCCGCCCTTGACATTTATCGTCTCGGGGATTTTTTGCAGGTCAATCCATTGATTCTTAAATTCATACTGGGTAGGGTTCTTTACATCGTTCAATTTTTCGAGGTATATATCCTCGACATCATTTCCCAGATTCGATGTACCCCAAGCGATATGGTCATTATGTCCCAAGATGACCAATGGCACGCCCGGGAAGCTAAATCCTTCGACATTAAAACGGCCACCATGCAAATCATTCTCATACCAGGTGGATGGCATGCTCAAAGCAAGATGGGTATCGTTTGCCAGGAAGGGTTTGCCAGTAGCCGTGCGACTACCAGACACCACCCAGTCATTACTACCCAGGCCCTGGTCTGGCACGCCCACCCAATCGTCCAGGCTGACCAGGTCGTCGAAGCGGGCGTTCAGCAGCCCGCTATAACCGTTCACCCCCTGCGGAAGAATGATTGGGGTGCCCGCCACCGGAGGTGGAAATAATTGCTGGGTAACATCCAGCCCCAACTTGGCGATCATCTGGGCCCGCAACAACTCCAACGTGTAATTACCACTCAGGCTCATCGCGATCACATTCCCCATCGCAAGGGTATCGACCGGGGTCCAGGGAGACGGGCTCACACCCAGGATCGTAAATTCCAGCGGCAGGCGGTCGCGATGCGAATCGATGTAAGCATTGACCCCCTGGGAATAAGCTTCCAAGATGGCACGAGAGTCCGGATCCATATCCGCCCACTCCTGCTCGGCGGCACGGCGCAGACCCATCATGCGCAGATAACGATCGCTGTCCACGGTTGCCTTTCCAAAGAGTTCGCTCAAGGTCCCGCTGCCGGAGTGACGGCTTACATTCATCTGCCACAGGCGATCCTGGGCCTGAACATAACCCTGTGTAAAGAAGAGGTCATGCTCATTCTGCGCATAAATGTGAGGGATATACGATTTGTCTCGAACGACCTTGACGGGCGCCGTGAGACCTGCTGCAGTCATGGTTCCACTGACTTCAGGCCACGGGCGGCGAACAAACCAAACTCCCGCAATGGCCAGAACAATCACGATCGCCAACAACGCAACAACCAGCCTAATCACCCACCGACCAAATCGTTTCATCTGATTTTCTTCCCTTTCTTGCGTGATTGATTTTTCTATGCAGCCTGTCCGCTACCCGACACCAAAACATTTTCAATAGCATTTGGGAGTTCACTCTCAACCTGGCGAATCCGTGGATGCAGATAACCGGCGATCACCACGATTGCGTTGAGGATGCCCAGCGTGATGAAAATCAAGCCAATTCCACGCCCCGGGCCGACGCCTATCAACCGGCCGACGCTATTTACAAGCAGGCCACCGGGGTTAAGCAGCGGCTGAAAAACGTTATCCACCAGAGTCCCGGCAAGCACCAGCGCAAACGGGGTGACCGCACCGGACACCAATCCCAAGATTGCAAAGACACGGCCCTGTACTTCAGGGGCCACCTTGGTCTGCCAGAGCGCCTGTGCACTGCCTCCACCAATCTGGCCAAAAAACAAAAACAGCGAAGCAGCAATACCAATCAATAAAGCGCTAGGTTGCAGTCCTCCAAGGAAGAGCAAAAGAGCACGCAACATCGTAAAGCCAAGCACGCCATAAATGCGCCGTTTGGGGCCGCCCCACGCGCTCATCGTCACTGCGCCAAGGATCATACCTATGCCCGCAAAAGAAGAAATCACCCCCAACACCTGAGCCGTAGAGAACCCCAACACCAGCGGGGTAATCAGCACCACAACCATCCGCTCACTTCCGTTTATGATCACCGACATTAACAACAAGCCCAACAAGCCGGGGCGTTCCTTGATATATTGCCAACCGTAGAGCGCTTCCTTTAGAAACGCAGCCCGCTTTTGCTCATAGTGGATCATTGCATCCGGCTTCGGCAAACGGACAACGGACAAGATCAGCACAGCAAAAACAAAGGTGCTCAAATCAATCAGGGTGACGCCCTGAAGCCCCATACTGGCCAACAGTATCCCGGCCAAAAAGGGAGCCAGGGTCTGACTGGCCGCCCCGCCAAACTGGATCAAACCATTTGCACGGCCCAGTTGTTCTTTTGGCACCAATACCGGTGTAGTTGCGGCGTAGGCAGGGCCTCGCAAGGCCCCAAAGGCAGACATCACAGATACGGCCAGGTAGATATTCCAGATTTCGAGGTGTCCGGTAGTTAATAGAAACCAAATGGCCAAGGTGCCACAGCCGGCGCCCACATCACTCAGAAACATCAGCCAGCGCTTATCGTAACGGTCCACCAATACACCGGTGAACGGCAGCAACAAGAGGCCAGGCAGGGTGTAGCACAGCGCAATCAGGGCAAACTGGGTAGCCGACCCGGTACGCTGGTATGCCCAGACCCGTACAGCAAAACCCGTCAGGCCAGACCCTACCGTCGAAACAATCTGGCCAATACAGATTGCGTAAAAGATAAGCAGACCTCGGGCAGAAGAGGCCGGTTTTGCCGCTGGCGTCCCATCCAAGGCCACTGAATCACTCATTGGATTCGCCATCCTGCGCCATCAATTCACTGAGCATAGCGGTTACCTCGTCCGCCGAAAGCTTGTCCACTTCTGCGGGCTCAGCCAATCCGGCCACCGCTTCTTCAGGCAGGTCATAGCCAAGCTGGCGAGCCAAGGCCACAGTAGACGGATCTAGGTGATGCGGCAAATGTATTTTTTTCCAGGTATCGGCCAGCGAAGCGTCGACCTGGTTGTGCTGGAAGATATTGGGGTCACCAAGTCCTCCGGTCATGCGTTCACGCCGACCATCGTAAGGACACAAGACGACATCATCGAAAGGGATCTCCAAGAACTGACAAAGCCTACTCATGACAGCCAAAGGATCGCGAACCATCTCTTCATAGCGCACCAGGAGATGCCGTTCGGGTTCGATTTCTTCAAGGAATTCCAGCAAATTCCGATTGGCAGTAGCCCACACAGTTTCCGCAATGACGTATGGATCCACATCAGCCTCTTTAAACATATTGGGGCCAAATAATTTATCGAGGCGGATACGCAGGAAAGAATCCATTACGGAATAGGGGTGCCGGACCAGGTGAACGTATTTGGGTGTCTCAAAGAGTTGCTCGGCTCGCCTAAGCGTCTGTGGGTCCAAGGAGTAAGTGGGTGTTTTGTCTATCAATAAGCGACCACCAGCCGATTCCTGGAGCTGGCGATATACGTTCGAAATCGATTCGTTCTTTTCCACCAATCGATCGACATATTTCCGGCTCTCATCCGAATCGATCCCCAGTAACTCAACAAAGGCCCATTCGAGCCCCTGGCCCGTCCAGGCAAGATCATCCCCAAAACCAAGGTTTTTGTGCCACTCCTGCATCGTGTCGAAATACAGCAAATGAAGCTCCGGCGGACCAAAAAGGCCGGGGTGACCGGCGAGCATCACTCTCAACAAAGTGGAACCGGCACGCGGGCTGGAATGGATGAAAACAACAGGCTTGTTCTTCTTGCTGCGAGATTTTTTGGAAGATAACCTTCCCGTTGTCTGTTTGCGATATGGCTGCAGAGTATAGGCCGAAAGAGGCTTATCCGTAGCCAACAGGGTCAAATCTGTCTGGCGGTCAAGCTCGGTTTTAACAAACCTGGCAAACGCATTGACTGAGGGTATTCTTGGAATCTCCTGGGGGAATACCTGGATTTGAAAATCCTGCTTCAGGTTCAACATCAAGTCGACTGATATCTTTTCAAGGTCAGCATCGGCCAAATCGCCATCTTCCGACAATTGATTCAAGTCAATGTCCAAAGCCAGGGCAATTTTTTGCGCCAGGTATTCTTCAAGCAGACTCAATCGTTCAGTCGGGAATACGGTCCGAATGCGTTCAGCAATTGGTCGCTCGTCTTCTTCGGCAACCCTGCCTTTACCACCTTCTATCAAACCGGCGATCCCCGCCACCGTAGCATGCTCAAACAAGCTCCGCAATGGCAGCTCAACTTTGAATGTGCGGCGAACGTCATTGAGGACCTGTGTAATCAGCAGGGAATGCCCGCCCAACTCAAAGAAATCATCGTGGATGCCAATTGGTTCCACGCCCAATATACGTTGCCATAATTCGACCAGCACACGCTCCGTTTCAGAAGTGGGTGTCGCGTAAGATGTCCGCAATTCCGGTCTGGATCGTTTTGTACCGGACGATTGTAGTTGCGAAAGACCTTGCAGAAGTTGTGACTGAGTCAACTCACGGGCGTTCTTGATAACCGTGTGAAGATCCGTGGTAGAGACGGCAACCTGAGGGAATATCCCGCTAGCCAGTATCAGGGCAAATGCATCGACACCCTCGCCGGGCGAGATTGCCAGTTTGAGCTGTTCTTCCCGCCACTGCCTGAGCGCCATCGGCACTTCGGTTTGTACAGCCATCCCGGCTTCACGCCACATATGCCAGTTGATGGACAATGTGCGCCGGTTACGCATCAGAACGCTTTGATGCGCAAAAGAATCCAGGAAGGCATTGGCGGCACAATAGTCAGCCTGTCCCAATTCGCCCACGATCGCGCTCAGGGACGAGAAGAGAACGAAGAAATCCAGGGATGCGTTCTTAAACAACTCGTCCAAGACTAGCGTTCCCTTGACCTTGGGGGCCAATACGGCCGAAGCCATTTCAGGCGTCTTAAGCTGCAGCACACCACCGCCGGCGACGCCAGCGGTATGTATGACCCCACTAATGGTGCCAAACCGCTCCTCGGCTTCAGAGATGGCAGCCCGCATTTGTTCCAAATCTGTAACATCTGCCATGACTACCATTATCTCTGCGCCCAGCGATTCAATGGCCTGCAACGCCCGTATTTTTGTGCTGGTCCCATCTTGATGATCATGCGCAGCCAGCCACTCATCCCAGCCACTCTGCGCGGGAAAGGCAGAACGATTGGTCAACACCAATTTCGCGCGCACGGCCCCGGCCAGGTATCCAGAGATCACCAAACCAAGCCCACCCAAGCCACCGGTAATCAGATACACACCTCCTTCACGCAAGGGGCCGGTCGTGGTATTGAATTTACCCAGAGGCAATTCGTCGAAGGTCTGTACCCAACGATGACAACCTCTATAGGCCACTACCGCATCAGATGATTGGTCCAACAATTCGGCGACCAACTGGCCCAATAAATTTTCGTCCTGCGAACCACCTGGCCCGGACCAATCGATGTCGATACTCTGACAGGTGAAACGAGGATATTCCTGAGGGATGACCCTGCACGGGCCCAATACTGTGGCTTTTTCCGGGTATGAGACGTGCTCATTGGTCACCTCATGCATATTATTGGAAATTACTTGGATACGAAGCGGGGCACTCGTATTCCACAGATCCAGCGCCTGTACCAGAAGCAACAAGCTGTGGAACCCTAGCGATTGGCACTCTTCGGAAAACTCAATCCTCGATGATGACTGCAGATGAGGCATTACCTGCCATAAGTGCACAATCGAGCCAGGATTCTTGTTGGATTTTTGGATCGCATCAAACAAGGTGCGATAATCATTCCCACTGCGCGGATCGACAAAATAAGTATATTCATCCAGCTGGCTAAACTGCGTCCCGGCCGCTACGGTGATGATTTCATGCCCCTGTTGTTTAAGCTTTTCTGCCAGTTGGGTGCCAAGGCCGCAGGTATCACAGAACAATAGCCAATACGATTTTTGCGCGCCGGCCTCGCGGGCCACCGGGGGAAGCGGCCCCACAGATTGTTTCCACGCAGGGACATAGAACCAGTCACCGACCGGCTTCTTACGCAACGGGTCCTGAAATACCTTATCCAGGCCATCGGATTCTGACGATTCAACCCAATAACGTTGCCGCTCGAACGGATACGTGGGGAGCGGCAGACGGCGGCGGCGTTCGTGGGTATAGAACCCCGCCCAATCCACCGCTTCACCGGCAAGCCAAAGGCGACCCAACATGGTGAGGATGAAGGCGACATCCGACTGTTCTTGCTTCGGATGATGCATGGAGGTACATACGAGTGTCTCGGCCATGCTGCTGATTTGCTGGCGGGCGAGGGTGCTTAGCGTCTGGCTCGGGCCGACTTCGAGCAGGATATTCTGTGGATCCGACAAAAGCGCGTGGACCCCATCTGCAAAGCGCACCGTCTGGCGGATGTGAGTGGCCCAATACGACGGATCCAGGGCTTCCTGTTCGGTAATCCAGGTCCCGGTAACGTTCGAGAGATAGGGGATGCGTGGGGCGGAAAGGTTGACGCGTTTCAATTGCGCTGTGAACGGCTCCAGGATCGGTTCCATCATCTGCGAATGGAAGGCGTGAGACGTGTGCAAGCGCGTACTCACTATATTCTGTGCGCCGAGCTTTTCCTCCAGATCAGCCACTACATCAGCCGGACCAGAAACCACGCACAGGGAGGGCCCGTTAACGGCGGCCAACGAAAGCGTTCTGTTCAGGAAAGGCGAGATTGTAGACACGGATGCCGCCACACTGAGCATTGCACCGGGCGGCAAAGCCTGCATTAACTTTCCGCGCGCTGCCACCAACATCAATGCATCGTCCAGGCTAAAAACACCTGACAGGCAGGCAGCAACATACTCGCCAATACTATGACCGACCATTGCCTTGGGCATAATCCCCCAAGACATCCAAAGTTTGGCCAGGGCATATTCGATCGCAAAAAGCGCGGACTGCGTAACTGCCGTCTGCTCGAGCTTCTGCGCAGCAATTTCGACCTGCGATGGCTCCGGATATACAACGGTGCGCAAATCGAAACCAAGCTGAGGCAGCAAGCGTTCGGCACACAAGTCAACCTGTTCTCGGAACACAACCTCCGTCGCATAGAGTTCCTTGCCCATGTTCACATATTGGGCCCCTTGTCCGGGAAACATGAAAACGACCGGTCGATCCACTGTTTTACGTACAGCCGTCAAGACGCGCGAACTGTCTGCCGTCTCCAAGATATCGATCGATTCGGCCAGATCACCACAAACGACCGTCCGGCGGTGATCAAAAGCCTGGCGCCCCACTTGCAAGGTATATGCTACGTCGGCCAGGTCGGTACCGGGGTTCTGTTTAAGGAAAGCAGCCAGATTGGCGGTCATCTCGTCAAGGGCAGGACTTGTTTTGGCCGAAAGCATGAGCAATTGGCTGGGCCGGGAAGCTCCGGATTTCACACCCTGCGGAGCCTGCTCGAGGATCACATGGGAATTGGCGCCTCCAAATCCAAAAGCGCTTACGCCGGCGCGGAGCGGTTCTGCGCCGGCCGCTTTCCATTCAGACAGCCCGGTATTGACCACAAAAGGGCTGTTGGGGAAATCTATTTCGGGGTTCGGTTTCTCAAAATGCAGGCTGGGAGGAAGCATCTTATGCTGCAGCGCCATAACGGTCTTGACCAGGCTTGCCATCCCAGCCGCAGCATCCAGATGCCCGATATTTCCCTTTACCGAGCCAATCCGGCAAAAACCTTTTTTAGCGGTGCCAGCACGAAAGGCATTCGTCAGGGCCATGATTTCAATTGGATCGCCAAGGGCAGTTCCGGTGCCATGAGTCTCTACATAGGAGATCGAATCGACATCGACCCCTGAACAAGCCAACGCATCGATGATCACATCGGTCTGTCCTTCGACGCTTGGCGCAGTAAAGGAGGCTTTCTGGGAACCGTCATTGTTTGTAGCCGTCCCCTTGACCACTGCGTAAATCGTATCGCCATCCTCGAGAGCATCTTCCATGCGTTTCAAAACAACGAATCCGACACCACTGCCAAAAACCGTACCCTGCGCCTGGGCGTCGAACGGGCGGCAATGCCCATCGGGAGACAAGATACTTCCGTACTGGTAGCGATAGCCGGCCTTCTGAGGCACATCAATCGCAGCACCGCCGGCCAAGGCCAGACGACACTCACCAAACAACAAACTCTGACAAGCCAAGTGGACAGCCACAAGCGATGTCGAACAGGCCGCTTGAAGCATATAACTTGGTCCGGTGAGATTGAGCTTATAGGAAATGCGCGTGCTTAAAGATGCCGAATCATTTCCAAGGGCAAGCTGCAGCCGATCCTGGGTCGCCATGAACTTGGTGTTGGAAAAGAGATGCGCAATATACGAATTCATTTTGGCCCCGGCAAAAACACCCACCGGACCGGCGCCGGTGCCTGGGGCATACCCGGCGTGCTCCAGGGCCTGCCATGCCGTCTCCAAAAGCAGGCGTTGCTGCGGGTCCATGGTAGTGGCCTCCAGCGGGGTATAACCGAAGAAGTTGGCGTCGAACAAATCCACGCCGTCCAGCGCAGCAGCCACTTTGACATAATCAGGGTCATCGAACTCGGCCGAGGAAATTCCGGAGGCCAGCAGTTCATCATCACTGACGGGGCGAATGGTCTCGAGCCCGGCGCAAAGGTTTTCCCAAAACTCATCGATATCCTTGGCGCCCGGAAACCGCCCAGCCATACCGATGATGGCGATATTAAGGCCCTGATCGAAATTATCTTTCACCTCTTTGGCGTCGTCCATTTGCACAAACTCCTTAGGCCTGGTTACGCTTATGTAGCATCTGATTACGACGACTCAGCTTTTCCCTTCGCTCCGTCAGCGCCGTCACTCTTTGTTGGAGGAGTTCATCGTCCTGGGTCAATAATTCCGCGAGATTCCGGATGGTCGGTTTCTGATACAACTTCGCCACAGAGATGCTGCGTCGAAGTTCCTTTTTCAGTTCTACCATCGTGCTAACGGCCGTCAAGGAGTTGCCTCCCATATCGAAAAAATTATCATCGATCCCGATGGGCTCAATCCCCAGCATGCTCTCCCATACACTTGCAATGGCCAATTCAATTTCGCTCCGTGGAGGCGCATAGGGGCCCGCCATCTGCGGCCGCGCATGCCGCGCCAACACCTTCCAAGCCTGGCCTTGCGAGCCCGGGGAGGTTACACTTGCCTCCCTTTTGAGTCTGTCGGCCAGGTCGCTCGTCGATACGACCACCCGGCCAGCCATACCCGCAACGAGCACGCGCTCGAAAACCAACCCAACTTCCGCCTCGGTGAGCGCCAGGTCAGCCTGGGGAGTCGCCGCTCGCCCCTCTTCTCCATCCAATTGCCAGGTGTCCCAATCCACACTGATCCACCCGGGCAGGCCTGCCCTCTCCAGCCCCTGGGAAAATACGTCAAGGAAAGCGTCCGCTCCGGCAAAGGCCGCATAGCCTACCGCACCCAGCACAGTAGATAGGGAGGCTGTCAGGATGCAAAAATCCAGCCTGCGCCCACGCAACAATTTTTCCAGCGCGACCAGGCTGTGCAACCTCTTCAGGAAGTGCTGCCTGCACAAAGCCGGTTCGGTCTCCTGGATAAACTCAAACGCATCTTCGCTGCCCACGCCTGCCGCATGCACCACGCCATACAGCGGCCCAAACCGGTCCAGCGCATCGTTCAACAGGGTATGGGCCTGAGTCTCATTTGAAAAATCGACATCCAGCGCCAGGACCTGCGCTCCCAAAGCCTGCAACGCCCCAATAGCTTTTGCCTTTTGCGCCTCGGAATCGCCCTGACCCACCAGGATCAATCTAGCCTGCGCAGCCGAGGCCAGGTATTTTGCAAGCCCCAGGCCAAGGCCGGAGAAACCGCCGGTAACGAGGTAGGCACCCCCGGGGCGCAAACTGCGCAAGGGAGGCGCCACAGCCTGTAAGGGTGCATGCTCAAAGGATTGGACCCAACGCTGTGCAGTGCGATAAGCCACCACCGCATCGGGTAAATCGGCCGCCAATTCCGCCAGGAGAAAATCGCCCTGGCCGGCCTGTGACCCAACATCCAGGTTACGACAGGTAATCTGGGGGAACTCACGTGAGATTACCCTGGACAAGCCCAGGACCGTGGCCTTTTCGGGGTATACCCGGTCTGCGCCCTCGATTTTTTGCAGATGATTCGTCACAACCCATAGCTGCGTCGCCTCTTCAATGGCTTGCGCGCCCAACGCCTGCGTCAGGAACAACACACTATAGAACCCGTTCTCCTGGGCTTTTTCAATGCGTTCGTTCCCTGCAGGCTCCGGCGGTTCCGAAGTCACGCTCCACAGATGAACAATTCGCCCCGGCCGTGGGCCCAGTTCAGAGAACAAGCGCCGATAATCGCCCCGCTCGCGCGGGTCGATGATATAGGATCCTTCCGCGCTGCGCTCGAAGCGATCCCCGGCTGTGACGGTGACCACACGCTGGCCCGCCTCCTGCAACTGTACTGCGACCGAACTCCCCAGCCCCACCGGGTCTACGAACAAAAGCCAGCCTCCAGCATAATCCTTCAGGCTTTCAGCGTAGAACGGCCTGGGCGACGGGGTACTCTTCCAGGCAGGCAAATAAAACCAGTCGGCCAGGTCTGTTTTCTTGTGAAGTGGAAGCTTTTCGGGTTCAAGGAATGAATTCCCGGCTTCGATCCAGTATCTTTGCCGCTCAAAGGGATAGGTAGGCAACGGCATGCGTCGCCGTGCCTGCCCGGCGTAGAATTCATCCCAAAGGACATCCACACCGGCCAACCATAATTGGCCCAGGGCAGTCAGGATGAATTCGATATCCGTCCGGGAATTCTGTGGATGCCGGACGGAAGCAAGCGCACACTGCAACGCATTGCCGTCCAGATGGGCTTGCGTCAGCTTCGTCAATGTGTCGCCCGGCCCAACTTCCAAGAAAACTACCGGATCCTTCATTAGTTGCCGTATCCCATCGCTAAAGCGCACGGCCTGACGCAGGTGTCTGGCCCAGTAAGCCGGGTCGGTTGCTTCCGTCTCCTTGATCCAATCACCGCTGACATTCGAAATGTAGCGGATCTTGGGTCGGTGGAGTTGCACCTGGTATACCACCTGGCTGAATGTCTCAAGGATCGGGTCCATCATCGAAGAATGGAAGGCGTGGGAAGTGAGCAGTGGGCGATAGGCGATCTCCCGCTCATCGAGACGCCCCTGGAGCGCTTCCACGGCCGGTGCCGGCCCGGAAATGACACATAACGACGGGCCATTCACGGCCGCGAGCGAAAGTTCCGCATCCAGCATGGCCCGCGCTTCCTGTTCTGGCGCAAAGACGGCGAGCATGGCGCCGGCCGGCAGCGACTGCATCAAACGCCCACGCGTTGCAACGAGCATCAGGGCATCTTCGATGGAAAAGACACCTGCCAGACAGGCAGCCACATATTCGCCGATGCTGTGGCCGATCATCGCCTGCGGGCGGACGCCCCATGAGATCCATAATTGGGCCAGGGCGTACTCGATCACAAACAACGCTGGCTGAGTATTGACCGTCTGATTGAGTTCATCTTTCCCGTCAAAGCCCGGCGCGGGATAAAGCAGATGGCGCAGATCCCGCCCCAGGTGAGGCTGGAGTAATGCGGAGCAGGTGTCGATCCATTTCCGAAAGACCGGCTCCGTTTCATATAGATCCCGGGCCATGTTGACGTACTGCGCGCCCTGGCCGGTAAACGAAAAGACCACCGGCCGCTGCTGCACCCTGGGCGCACCGTTGAAAACCTGCTGCGGATCACCGCTCTCCAAAAGGCGGATGGCATCCTCGATCCCGTGGCTGACCAGCATGCGGCGGCAGGTGAATGCGCCCCGCCCCACCTGCAAGGTATAGGCCACATCCGCCAGGTTGAGACCGGGATTGTCTTTAAGGTGAGCCACCAGGTTCGCCGTCGCCTGGTCCAGCGCCTTATCCGTTTTCGCCGACAGGACCAGGAGTTGCTGCGGCCTCGCTGGTCCGGACGGCTCCATGGCGGGAGCCTCCTCCAGGATCATATGAACGTTGGTGCCGCCCACCCCAAACGAGCTGACTCCGGCGCGGCGCGGCGTGCCATTCGATTTCCAGTCCGTCAATTGCGTATTGACAAAGAAAGGGCTGTTGGCAAAATCGATCTCGGGGCTTGGATGTGTAAAATGCAAGCTGGGCGGGATCTGGCGGTTCTCAAGCGCCAGGACCGCCTTGATCAAACTTGACACCCCGGCCGCCCCCGCCAGATGCCCGATATTCGATTTCACCGAGCCGACGGCGCAGAAATTCTTCTCGGATGTATCTTCGCGGAAGGCCCGGGTCAATGCGCGAATTTCGATGGGATCGCCCATCTGCGTGCCGGTGCCGTGCGCCTCGACATAACCAATGGTGCCGGCTTTCACGTCCGCAACGGCCAGCGCCTGCGCAATCACGTTTGCCTGACCGCTGACGCTGGGGGCCGTATAACCGACTTTGTCTGAGCCATCATTGTTGATAGCCGACCCGAGGATCACAGCGTGGATCTGGTCACCCTGGGCCAGGGCATCTTCAAGTCGTTTCAAAACGACGACACCCACGCCGCTGCCGAAAATCGTCCCTTTGGCCTGCGCGTCAAAGGCGCGACAATGTCCGTCGGGAGAGACGATCCCGCCCTCCGCGTACTGATATCCCTCCGGGTGTTTGACGTTAATGGATACGCCCCCTGCCAGGGCCAGATCACTCTCTTCGCTGAGCAGGCTCTGGCAGGCCAAATGCACCGCCAGCATGGACGTCGAGCAGGCTGTCTGAACGGTAAGCCCCGGGCCCTTCAAATTCAACTTGTACGAAACCCGCGTAGCAAGGAAATCGGCGCCGCTGCTCACGTCCACCTGGACCGGGTCCAGGGAGCCGAGCCGGTGACGGTTGGGGAACAGGTTGAACAACAGATAGGTGTTCGTAGTTGCCCCTGCAAAAACACCTATCGCAGCGCGTGAACGAGCCGAGTCGTACCCGGCATTCTCGAGCGCTTCCCAGGCGCACTCCAGAAAGACGCGCTGCTGCGGATCGAGCAACTCCGCTTCGCGCGGGGTATAGCCAAAGAAGGCGGCATCGAACAAATCCATGCCTTCGAGCACGGCAGAAGCCTTGACGTATTGCGGGTCGCGCAATACTGCCGGATCCACACCCATGCTCTCCAGTTCGCGGTCGTCCGGGAAGCGGATGGACTCGACACCTTCGCGCAGGTTCCGCCAAAACTCGGCCAGGTTGCGGGCCCCGGGAAAACGGCCCGCCATGCCGACGATGGCAATTTCGGTGCCAGGCAAAGAATCATTCGGACTCATCGTCTGTACCTGTCCTCTCCTCCTGCACATGCCGCCGCCTTCTCTCGCGCAACTTTTCACCACGCGAGCGGCCGGAAACGTACTCCTGCTCAGTCTCTGTTGCTGGAGCAACCATCGAGCTGATGATTTTCGCCAGCGCATGGACAGTCGGCCCTTCGTACAGGCTGACCATCGGAATCTGAACGGACCACTTCTCCGAAAGGTTGGCGATCAACTGCACACCGACCAGGGAATTGCCTCCCAGTTCGAAAAAGCTGTCATAAACACCGACCTGCTGGATGCCGAGCGTAGCCTGCCATACTTCCGCAATCTCACGCTCGATCTCGTTACGCGGGGCAACGTAGGCACTGGCCAGATTGGGCCGCGGCGCGCGTGAACCGGCTTCCGCCGGAGCCGTCTCGACAGCGCTCACCGCTCCATGGTTAATCCACTGCTCCAGTCTGGGCTGCAGGCGGGTACTTGAGACGGCCACCTGGGCGGCAGTCCCGCGCGGCAGGCTCAATATACGCAAGAAAACCTCTGCGCCCTCTTCCTGGGAGATCGCCGCCTCGCCAAACGGGTTGCCGGAGGCCGAATACTGCCTGGCCGTGAACTGCCAGGCGTCCCAGTTGATGCTGAGCCACGCCGCCCGTTCGGCCTGGTTATGGCGGTATGCAAAGGCATCCATAAAATTGTTGGCCGCGGAATAAGCCGCCAGCCCCAGCCCGCCCAGAAGCGAGGCGAGCGACGAGGTCAGCACACAGAAATCCAATTCCCGGTCACGCAACACGTCTTCCAGCACATGCACGCCTTTGACCTTGGCGACAAAATGGTCTTGCACGTCGGCCAGGCTCATGTCCCTGACCGCCCGGAAAAGCGATTGCCTGACCGCCCCGGCCGCATGGATGACTCCATGGATCACACCGAAACGCGCTTCGGCCTCCTCAACCACCGCCTGCATCCGGGCCCGGTCGCAGACATCTGCGTCAGCCACCATTACCTGCGCGCCAAGATCCTCGAGCGCCAGCAGCCTCCTGATCTGGACGCTGCTGGGGTCCTGCTCGCCATGGGTCGAAAGCCATTCCATCCAGGCTTCCCGCGCAGGAGGCACCGCGCGCCCAATCAGCACCAGGCGCGCCCGGGCGTTCTTTGCCAGGGCTTCGGCCAGCGTAAAGCCGACGTTCCCCAAGCCGCCGGTGATCAGGTAAACGCCCTGCTCGCGCAGGCCCGGCTGCGCAGGCTGCTCCACATGAAGTCCTTCAAAAGACTGGGCCCAACGCTGCTGGCCGCGATAGGCAAGCACACGCTCCGAACGGCTTTCGGCAAGGCACTCGGCCAACAACTGGTCCACAAGCCAGGTCTCCTGCCAGCCACCCGAAGCCAGCAAGGCCACGTCAATGCTTTTACAGGTCAGGTTGCCATATTCCTGTGGAAGCACTTTGCAGGCTCCCAGAATGGTTGCTTTTTCCGGGCAAACGGTTTCCGTACCCACCACCTGCTGCGTGCCGCTGGTGACGACAACAACATCCAGCGGCGCCGAAATTCGCCGGCGCTCAAACGCCTGGGCCAAGCCCAACAAACTATACAGCCCCATTTCCTGGGTCTCTTCGAAGGGAACGTCACCATCCGGGGTCGCACTCCACAAATGGACGACTCTCCGTGGAACAAGCCCAGCCGTGTCGAGCGCTTCGAGCAAGGCCTCGTAATCGGCAGCCTGCCCGGGCCGCAGGGCAAAATCGAATCCAGCCAGCCGCGCAAAACCTGTGCCCTGGCGGATTGTTACGACATCCTGGCCTTCCCTCGCCAGCCGGCTGGCCAGTTGCGCCCCCGGACTATCCGCACCTGTGGGCAGGAAAAGCATCCAGCAGGATCTTTCATCGGCCAACATGCTCTGACTTGCGGTCGGGAGCGGCAGGCTTCGTTTCCAGGTCGGGAGGTAGAGCCAGTCGGCGATATCCTGTTTTCCCTCTTTCGAAATGGTCTTTGCCTGCCGGTCCGGTGAAACCGGTTTTGGCTCGATCCAATACAGCGAACGCTCAAAAGGATAGGTGGGCAACGGAATCCGACCCCGCTGCTCTCCAGCATGGAAAGCAGTCCAATCCGGGTTAACTCCGGCCAGCCAGAGACGGCCGAGTGCATTAAGCAGGAAGTCGAGGTCAGTGTAAGAATCGTTGGGATGGCGCAAGGAAGAAAGCGCCTCCTGCGAGCTGCCGCGGTCTATCTGGAGTTTGGCCAGGCTGCTCAGTGTCTGCCCGGGGCCTGCTTCGAGCAGGATGGCATCCGGGTCCTGTAATAGTTTCTGAACGCCATCTGCAAAACGCACTGTCTGGCGCAAATGGGTCACCCAGTAATCCGGACTGGTTGCTTCATCGGCCGTT